>ERZ761607.1015-NODE-1015-length-38632-cov-6.098945_pt1 | contig 38632 bp, 34 predicted proteins | sample MGYA00511164_ERZ761607 | MGnify/ENA primary metagenome ERZ761607 (study PRJEB28899, sample SAMN02445080) | bioreactor sludge metagenome | biome: EBPR sludge | place: Australia: Brisbane, Thorneside Wastewater Treatment Plant | collected 2011-06-22 ...
TTACCGGTCACGAACCCGAACGCTCCGCCGTGGGCCCTTGCGGCCTCCTCGCCAGGCCATTCAGCGAGCCCGAGCAGGAGCCGGGCGAGCTCGGCGTCGGTGAACCGCCCACCGTCGAGCCGGCAGGCGACCAGGTCGGCGATCTCCCCCGGCGGACTCGGCGCCGCCCCGACCAGGACTCGCTCGACCTCGGCCACCGCCTCGGCACGTGGCTGGAGGACTGCCTCGAGGTCGGCGCGGGACCGGTGCACGACGATGCCCTGGACCACCGCCTGGGCGCGGAACCGATGGTCCTCCACGTCGTACGGCACCCCCTCCCGTGGCACTCCTCGCAGGTGGGGCGCGAACCAACGTCCGTCGTAGGCCCGCAACAGCTCGAGGACGTCGATGCCCGCCCGCTCGAAAGCACGTCGCAACCGCTGCGACATGGTGCGCACGGTTGGCCCGTCGTCGGCGTAGACGACGAACAGCACCTGCGCGACCCGCAGCGCCCGCGCCGGCTCGAGCAGGGACTCGACGGCATCGTCGACCAGGCGAGGCGGCGGTAGGTCGACTCTGGCATGGAAGGTGTCGATGCCTCCGAAGGTCAGCATCACGACCGAGTGCTCGGGCTCGAAGGAGAGCACGACGGGCACGGCGGCGAGGATGTCCTCAGGGGTGCTGGCGGACAGGGTGAGGTTCCTGCTGGAAGGGGAGGTCATGCCGAGAACGCTGCCCGCCAGCGCCGACGGATCTTCGGCCAGAGCCGCGCCATGTGAACAACCGCGACCCGCCGGCCAACTGGGGACGTTTGGTGGACATCACGAGACAGTCGGCGCCGCCGGGTACGTTGCGCCCGTGCGCGACCACGCCTCGGTCCTCCACCTGGACCTGGACGCCTTCTTCGCCGCGGTCGAGCAGCGCGACAAGCCCTCGCTGCGCGGCAAGCCGGTGGTGGTCGGTGGCGTGGGCGGCCGCGGGGTGGTCGCGACCGCGTCGTACGAAGCGCGCAAGTACGGCGTTCGCTCAGCCATGTCGACCCGCGAGGCCCGGTCGCGGTGTCCGCACGCTGCGTTCCTGACCGGCCGGTTCCACGCCTACCGCGACGCGAGCGCCATCGTGATGGGGCTGCTGCGCGAGGCCAGCCCGCTGGTCGAGCCGCTCAGCCTCGACGAGGCGTTCGTCGATCTCGAGGCCGCCGAGCTCGACGACCTGGCGGTGCCGGCCGTGACGGCGTTCGCCGAGCAGCTGCGCCAGCGGGTGGCCGAGGCGACCGGCGGGTTGACCGCCAGCGTGGGGATCGGCAGCTCGAAGTTCATCGCCAAGGTGGCCAGCGACCTCGACAAGCCCGACGGGCTGGTCGTCGTACCCCCCGGCACCGAGCGGGAGCTGCTCCGCCCGATGCACGTGACGGTGATCCCGGGTGTCGGGCCAGCCACCGCCGAGCGGCTGCGGCGCGTCGGCATCCACACGGTCGCCGAGCTCGAGTCGGTCAGCCTCGACGAGCTGGTGCGCCTCGTGGGAAAGGCGCATGGCACCGGCCTCCACGCCCTCGCCCGGGCTCAGGACGACCGCGCCGTCGAGCCCGAGCGGGAGACCAAGTCGATCAGCTCCGAGGGCACCTACGACACCGACCTGACCGACCGGTCGCTGATGGAACAGCTGCTCACCCGCCAGGCGAGCGACGTGGCAACCCGGCTCCGCAAACACGGCCTCTCCGGCCGCACGGTCACGATCAAAGTCCGACTCCACGACTTCACGACCCTCAACCGCTCGACCACGCTGCCCTCGCCGACCGACAACGGCGCCACCGTCGCTCGGCTGGCCCGCGGATTGCTTGCAGACCTCGACACCTCCGGCGGCGTAAGGCTGCTCGGCGTGGGCGTCTCCGGTCTGGCGGACTGGATCCAGGAGGACCTGTTCGGCGAGACCGAAGAGGAGCCCGAGGCGCCGCTGCCCGAGATCACCAGGGCCCGCGACCGGCCGGGCTGGTCGCCCGGCATGGACGTCGTTCACGACGACCTGGGGCAGGGCTGGGTCTGGGGCTCTGGTCGCGGAGTCGTCACGGTCCGGTTCGAGACCGCGCAGACGCCGGCAGGGCCGGTCCGCTCCTTCGCCATCGATGATCCAGCCCTGCACCCCTGGCGGCCCGAGATGGACCCAAAGGAGTAGAGCCTGCCCGGCCGTACTTGCATGCGTGCGTGCGAGCGACCTGGTGGCTTGGTCAACTCTGGAGGGAGCGCAGCGACCCGGCCTTTCGCGAGCGGAGCGAGCGCGCCCGGCGCGCGAGCGGAGCGAGCGCGCCCGGCGATCGGCCCCGATGGGCACGGCGACCGCGCCGTTGCGAGCGCCAGCGAGCGTCGCCGTGGCCTCGGGGCCGAAACTCGCCGGGGTATTCAGCGGGGCCTTTTGACCGGGCTGGCCTTCTGCTTCGGCGCGGCCTCGCGGCCGTCGTTGTCCTTGTTGCGGATGCCGATCTTGGTGCCGAGCCAGACGAGCGGGTCATACTTCTTGTCGACCACGCGCTCCTTCATCGGGATGATCGCGTTGTCGGTGATCTTGATGCCCTCGGGGCAGACCTCGGTGCAGCACTTGGTGATGTTGCACATGCCGAGGCCGGCCGCGCCCTGGGCCAGCTCGCGGCGGTCGTGGGTGTCGAGCGGGTGCATGTCGAGCTCGGCGTACCGGAGGAAGAACCGCGGGCCCGCGAAGGCCGGCTTGTTGTCCTCGTGATCACGGATGACGTGGCAGACGTTCTGGCACAGGAAGCACTCGATGCACTTGCGGAACTCCTGTCCGCGCTCGACGTCGACCTGGGCCATGCGGCGCTTGCCGTCGGCGTCGCGTGGCGGCAGGGAGACCGACGGGAGCTCCGAGGCCTTCTCGTAGTTGAACGAGACGTCGGTGACCAGGTCGCGCACGATCGGGAAGGTGCGCACCGGGGTGACCGTGATCGTCTCGCCCGGCTCGAAGTCGGAGAGCCGGGTCATGCACAGCAGCCGCGGGCGGCCGTTGATCTCGGCCGAGCAGGAGCCGCACTTGCCGGCCTTGCAGTTCCAGCGCACCGCGAGGTCGCCGGCCTGGGTGGCCTGCAGCCGGTGGATGGCGTCCAGGACGACCTCGCCCTCGGAGACCTCGACGGTGTAGTCCTGCAGCGCGCCGCCCTCGTCGTCGCCGCGCCAGACCCGCATCTTGAGCTCAGCCATCACTTCTCCTCGAAGAACTTCTTGAGCTCGTCCGGCATGACGGGGAGTGGCTTCTCGGCCAGGTCCACGCCGTCGCCCGACGAGTTGAGCGTCAGCACCAGGTTCTTCGCACCCCACACCGGGTCGGGACCCGGGAAGTCGTCACGGGTGTGCCCACCTCGCGACTCCTGGCGGGCCAGCGCCGCCTTGGCGATGCACTCGGAGACCAGCAGCATGTTGTGGATGTCGATCGAGAGGTGCCAGCCCGGGTTGTAGGGGCGGGCACCCTCGACCTTGAGGTGCTTGGCCCGCTCCTTGAGCTGCTCGATCTCCTTGAGCGACTGCTCGAGTTCGTCGGCGGTGCGGATGATGCCGACCAGGTCGTTCATCGTCTGCTGGAGGTCGGCCTGGATCGTGTAGGCGTTCTCGTCGCCCTTCGGGTCGAACGGCGCGAGCGCGGCCTCCTCGGCGGCCGCCAGGTGTCCGTCGATCGACGAGCGCGCGGACGTTCCGGCGGATCGTGCGGCCGCGGCCTCGCCGGCGCGCTTGCCGAACACGATCAGGTCGGAGAGCGAGTTGCCGCCGAGCCGGTTGGAGCCGTGCATGCCGCCCGAGCACTCACCCACGGCGTACAGGCCCTGGATGCCCGACAGCTCGGTGTCCGGGTCGACCTCGACCCCGCCCATGACGTAGTGGCAGGTCGGGCCGATCTCCATCGGCTCCTTGGTGATGTCGACGTCCGCCAGCTCCTTGAACTGGTGGTGCATCGACGGCAGCCGCTTGTGGATGAACTCCGGGCTGCGCCGCGAGGCGATGTCGAGATAGATACCGCCGTGCGGTGATCCGCGACCGGCCTTGATCTCGGAGTTGATGGCCCGGGCGACCTCGTCACGCGGCAGCAGCTCGGGTGGGCGACGGTTGTTCTTCTTGTCGTCGTACCACCGGTCCGCCTCCTCGACGGTGTCCGCCGTCTCGGCCTTGAAGAACTCCGGGATGTAGTCGAACATGAACCGCTTGCCCTCGGAGTTCTTCAGGATGCCGCCGTCGCCGCGGACCGACTCCGTGACCAGTAGCCCCTTGACCGAGGGTGGCCAGACCATCCCCGTGGGGTGGAACTGCACGAACTCCATGTTGATCAGTGCGGCGCCTGCGCGCAGCGCGAGCGCGTGGCCGTCGCCGGTGTACTCCCAGGAGTTGGAGGTCACCTTGAACGACTTGCCGATGCCGCCGGTGGCGAGCACGACAGACGGCGCCTCAAAGGCGATGAAGGTGCCGGTCTCGCGCCAGTAGCCGAAGGCGCCACTGATCGCGCCGTCGTCACCCTTGAACAGCTCGGTGATCGTGCACTCCATGAAGACGTCGATGCCGAGCTCGACGGCGCGCTGCTGGAGCGTGCGGATCATCTCCAGGCCGGTGCGGTCGCCGACGTGCGCGAGCCGCGCGTAGCGGTGCCCACCGAAGTCACGCTGCGAGATCAGCCCGTCGTCGGTGCGGTCGAAGAGTGCTCCCCAGTCCTCGAGCTCCTGGACCCGCTCCGGCGCCTCCTGGGCATGCAACTGGGCCATCCGCCAGTTGTTGAGCATCTTCCCGCCACGCATGGTGTCGCGGAAGTGCACCTCCCAGTTGTCCTCGGGCCAGCGGTTGCCCATCGCGGCCGCGATGCCGCCCTCGGCCATCACCGTGTGCGCCTTGCCGAGCAGCGACTTGGTCACGATCGCGGTCTTGGCACCGGCGTCATGGGCGGCGATCGCGGCCCGCAGGCCGGAGCCGCCGGCGCCGATCACGACGACGTCGTACTGGTGCTTCTCGATGTTCTGCTCGATGTTGTCTGCCATCTGTTCAGCCCTCGCCCTCACGCCTTAGAAGAACCGCGGATCGTCGAACACGCCGGCGGCGAGCAGCGCGATGTACAGGTCGACCAGAGCGACCGAGAACAGCGAGTACCACGCGTAGTTGGCGTGCCGGGCGTTGAGCTTGGAGACCCAGGTCCAGAGCTTGTAGCGCACCGGGTGCTTGCTGAAGTGCCGCAGCCGGCCGCCGGTGATGTGGCGGCAGGAGTGGCAGGAGAGCGTGTAGAGCCAGATCAGCACCACGTTGATCAGCATCAGCACCGTGCCGAGCCCCATGTGGATGCCGTCCGGCTCACCCTCGGCCGGCCCGAAGGCCAAGAACACGTCGTAGGTCAGGACCACTGCGACGACGACCGCGGCGTACCACGCGTAGCGGTGGATGTTCTGGAGGATCAGCGGGAACCGGGTCTCGCCGGAGTACTTCGCGTGCGGCTCCGCGACACCGCAGGCCGGCGGTGAGAGCCAGAACGACCGGTAGTAGGCCTTGCGGTAGTAGTAGCAGGTCAGCCGGAAGCTGAGCGGGAAGACCAGGATGATCAGCGCCGCGGACAGCGGGAAGCCGCCGAACGGCGTCCCGAAGTCGGCCGCCTCGCCGCACTTGTCGGTCAGGCAGGGCGAGTAGAACGGCGAGAGGTAGGGCGAGCTGTAGAAGTTGCTCCCCATGAAGGCCCGCACCGTGGCGTAGATGATGAACGCCGAGAAGACCGTGAAGGTCGCCGCCGGGTAGAGCCACCATCGGTCCTGCCGGAGCGTCTTGACCCCGATGTCGGCCCGGGTCGGCGAGCCGACTCCAGCGCCCATCGGACCGTCACTGGTCTGCACCCTGGATTCACGCGCGTCCGTCGACGCCATGAATGGCCTCCTCCACTGACTGAGCTGCCGCTGCGTGTCGCGGTCTGTGCCGCAGTGTGCACACTGCCACGCCGGAGTGGAACCGGTTGCTCCCGGGGCGCCCCGGCAAAAGCAATAAATCTCACATCGATACGCACGCGATAACCTCCTGACGTGGCGACCACGCGTCCGAGTCCGGGCCAGACGACGGGTCTGGTCACCGGTGCCCGTGCGGCCCGGTCGACGATCGCGCTGAAGATGCTGATGGCCGTCAGCGGTGCCATCTTCATCGCGTTCGTGCTGGTGCACATGTACGGCAACCTCAAGGCCTTCGCCGGCGAGGAGGCGTACAACACCTACGCCGAGCACCTGCGCTCGATCGGGGAGCCAGAGCTCCCCCACGAGGGGATGCTCTGGGCGATCCGGGTCGTGCTCATCGTTGCGCTCGTCGTCCACGTGTCGTGCGCGGCGACCCTGTGGCGGCGCAAGAACCACGCGCGCACCACGAAGTACGTCATGAAGAAGAACGGCTCGTCGACGTTCTCCTCGCGCTGGATGCGCTGGGGCGGCCTCACACTCCTGCTCTTCCTGGTCTGGCACCTGCTCCAGTTCACGGTCCCCAAGATCAACGTGACCGGTGGCTCGACCGACAACCCCTACGAGCTCCTGGTCGAGTCGTTCCAGGTCTGGTGGCTCACGCTCATCTATCTCGCGGCCATGGTGGCGCTCGGGATGCATTTGCGGCACGGCGTGTGGAGCGCAGCGCAGACCATGGGGCTGACCAACAACGCGCGCGCCCGTCGCAACGCCAACGCGCTCGGCGTACTCCTCGCCGTCATCATCGCCGGCGGCTTCTCGCTGGTGCCGATCTTCACGCTGTTCGGAGTCATTGACTGATGACCACACCCCACGGCACCCCCGACGACAAGCCGGACATGCCGGACACCACGCTCTCGTTCGACTCCTCCCCCACTCGCGACCCGGGGGGCGAGCAGTACGACGACGCGGCCGGCTATTACGTCGGCGGTGATCCGATCGCGGACACCAAGGCGCCCGGCGGACCGCTCGAGGACAAGTGGAGCACCCGCACGTTCGAGGCCCGGATCGCCAACCCCGCCAACCGCCGTCGGCTCTCGATCATCGTGGTCGGCACGGGATTGGCGGGCGCGTCGGCCGCCGCCACGCTCGGCGAGGCCGGCTACGTCGTGAAGTCGTTCTGCTACCAGGACAGTCCGCGGCGCGCGCACTCCATCGCGGCCCAGGGCGGCATCAACGCCGCCAAGAACTACAAGGGCGACGGCGACTCCGTCTACCGACTCTTCTACGACACGATCAAGGGCGGCGACTACCGCTCTCGCGAGTCGAACGTGTACCGGCTGGCCGAGGTCAGTGTGAACATCATCGACCAGTGCGTCGCGCAGGGCGTCCCCTTCGCCCGCGAGTACGGCGGGCTCCTCGACAACCGCTCGTTCGGCGGCGCCCAGGTCTCGCGCACCTTCTACGCCCGCGGCCAGACCGGGCAGCAACTCCTCATCGGCGCCTACCAGGCGCTCGAGCGACAGGTCGCCGCCGGCACGGTCCGTTGCTACACGCGTCACGAGATGCTCGAACTGATCGTGGTCGACGGGCGGGCCCGCGGGATCATCGTGCGCGACCTCATCACCGGCGAGATCGAGACCTACTTCGCCGACGTCGTGGTGCTGGCCAGCGGTGGCTACGGCAACGTCTTCTTCCTATCCACCAACGCGATGGGCAGCAACGTCACCGCGACTTGGCGCGCGCACCGCAAGGGCGCGCTGATGGCCAACCCGTGCTACACCCAGATCCACCCGACCTGCATCCCCGTGACCGGCCACCACCAGTCCAAGCTCACCTTGATGTCGGAGTCGCTGCGCAACGACGGCCGGATCTGGGTCCCGAAGAAGAAGGCCGACTGCACCAAGGACCCGCGGGAGATCCCTGAAGAGGACCGCGACTACTACCTCGAACGCATCTACCCGGCGTTCGGCAACCTGGTCCCCCGCGACATCGCCTCGCGCCAAGCCAAGAACATGTGCGACGAGGGCCGGGGTGTCGGCCCGGAGGTCGAGGGCGTCCGCCGCGGCGTCTACCTCGACTTCGCCGACGCGATGGCGCGGCTCGGCCGCGAGGCCATCGAATCCAAGTACGGCAACCTCTTCGACATGTACGCCCGCATCACCGGCGAGGACCCGTACGAGGTTCCGATGCGGATCTATCCCGCCGTGCACTACGTGATGGGTGGACTGTGGGTCGACTACGACCTGCAGTCGACGATCCCGGGGCTGTTCGTCACCGGCGAGGCGAACTTCTCCGACCACGGCGCCAACCGGCTCGGCGCCTCGGCCCTCATGCAAGGGCTCGCCGACGGCTACTTCGTGCTGCCCAACACGATCCGCGACTACCTCGCGGACGGTCCCTTCGACCGCGTCCCGGAGGATCACCCCGCGGTGGTCGAGGCGCAAGAGTCGGTGCAGTCGCGCATCTCGGCGTTCCTGGGCAGCAACGGCACCCGCAGTGTCGACTCCTACCACCGCGAGCTCGGCAACATCATGTGGGAGTACTGCGGCATGGAGCGCACCGAGGACGGGCTGCGTAAGGCGATCGACCTGATCCGCGGACTGCGCGAGGACTTCCACCGCAATGTCAAGGTGCTCGGTGCCGCCGACAGCCTCAACCAGTCGCTGGAGAAGGCCGGCCGGGTTGCCGACTTCTTCGAGCTCGGCGAGCTGATGTGCATCGACGCACTCAACCGGCGCGAGTCCTGCGGCGGACACTTCCGCGCCGAGTCGCAGACCGAGGACGGCGAGGCGCTGCGCCACGACGACCAGTACGCCTACGTCGCCGCCTGGGAATGGGCGGGCGAGGCCGACGGAGGGATGGGCACCCCCGTGCTGCACAAGGAGCAGCTGACCTATGAGTTCGTCGAGATGAAACAGCGGAGCTACAAGTAATGCGCCTGACTCTCAAGATCTGGCGTCAGCCCTCCACCTCGGAGAGCGGCGGCATCGTCACCTATCAGGTGGACGACGTGTCCGAGGACATGTCGTTCCTGGAGATGCTCGACGTACTCAACGAGGAGTTGATCTCGAAAGGTGAGGAGCCGGTCGCCTTCGACTCCGACTGCCGCGAGGGCATCTGCGGGATGTGCGGCCTGATGATCAACGGCCAGGCCCACGGGCCGGAGGTCACCACGACCTGCCAACTCCACATGCGCTCGTTCTCCGACGGCGATGAGATCGTGATCGAGCCGTGGCGGGCCGATCCGTTCCCGGTGATCAAGGACCTGGTCGTCGACCGCCGCGCGTTCGACCGGATCATCGCCTCGGGCGGCTACATCTCGGTCAACACCGGAGCCGCCCCCGACGCCCACGCCGTACCCGTCCCCAAGGACAAGGCCGACCGCGCCTTCGACGCCGCCACCTGCATCGGCTGCGGCGCCTGTGTCGCGGCCTGCCCCAACGGCTCGGCCTCGCTGTTCCTCGGCGCCAAGATCACCCACCTCGGCGAGCTGCCGCAAGGCCAGGCCGAACGCGACCGCCGCGTCGTACACATGGTCGGCCAGCACGACGCCGAGGGCTTCGGCGGCTGCACCAACATCGGCGAGTGCGCCGCCGCCTGCCCCAAGGAGATCCCCCTCGACGTGATCTCCCGACTCAACTGGGACCTGCACGCCGCACTACGGCACGGGCACTAGCTAGGAGGCTGGCCCGCACCACTCGTCCCCGCGACCTGCGCGGCTCTCGTCCGGCTAATCTGCAGTCGCAGTGACAAGCGCGTCGTTCGCCGAGTCGTAAAGCCGCTGTGCTTGCTGGTCTGAGTCTCCGATCGCGGTGACGCCGACCTGCCCGCTTATCGCAATAGCGCTGGCCAGGTGGAACGCGACCCCAGTGTGCGTCTCGTGGTCCCAGCCGAGACCGTTCTCGTCGATAAGGTCGAGAAGGTCGTCGGGCGTCAGGCAGGCGAACCGGGGGTGTTCGAGATGGTCGGTGGCGATGTAGTGCTTAGCATGGCCGCGCGACACTAGCTCCCCTGTCTCGGCGTCGTAAGCGGCGTCGGTCAGCGCTTGCAGGGTCAGAGCGGGATGTGTGGTGCCGCCGTGGCGCAGATTGATCTCTACTGCGCTGTTGCGCCAGGTTCCATCGGTGCGTTGCGTGCTCACGTAGTCGATGGAGGCGGGGCCAACCACACCTTGGTGAGCGAGGCGCCGCCCGACCGCCAAGCTCGGCTCAACCAGATCCCTTGAATACTCCGCAGCAGCGGGGAAGCGGCAACCCAGATATGTCTGGCCCAGAGGCCCACCCAGGATCTGGTCATGAGTAGAAAGCACTTCGACGTCGCCCCACGGGCCGATCCGCAACTGGACGCTGGGACTGCGAACTGCTGACCCGGTGAGCAACTCCTCAACGACTCCCCCGTTCTGGTCGAAGCGTTCCAAGAACGATTCCTTGCTCTGCGCGCGATCCTCCAGCTCGAGAAGTTGGGTGAGCTCCTCGACGTCGAGTCTGCGTTTGCCAGGAAGTGGCATGACTGCGTTTCCCATGCCCATGACGCCGTCATCGATCTTGACAATCACCTTCTCGCTCTGTGTTCCTTGGCCGATCTCGGCCAGCGCATCGCGCAGATCCTCGACGCCTCGGAGTCCTTCGACGCCAACGGCGACATCCACGCCAGCTTCGGTAAAGGTCTGGCGGCTACCGGTCTTGGTTCCTAGATGGGCCAGCGACGGGTCTAGGCCGTATACCGGGATGCCCAACTCCAAAGCGAGTCGAGCCTCGAGCTCCGACGTTATGAACGGGACGAGCAGTCCGCGACGCTCTGGGCCAACGAGCTTACGCAGGCGGTCGACCACCCTCGGACGTTCGAGGATCTTCTGGCTCAGAGGCCGAAAGGAGCTGTCGCTGAGTGAGACGACAGTCAGCCGCTGGCGAAGCTCGGCCTTGTCGTGACCAGGGATCAGACCGAAGAAGTAGTCAACCAGGCGCGGAGGCATCGGTGATGACGTGACGTACACGACTCGGGTCAGCTTCGACCGGGCCAAGAGCAGCAGCACGAAGAGGTAGCGCTCTTCGTAAGCAGGCACAACAGGTGCAAAGCGACTGGGGAGGTACAAGCTGTCGGAGGCGACCACCACGAGGGTTGTCGGCAAGCCGTCCGCGATGCCGAAGATCATGGTTCCCCACTGATCGCGCAGTTGTTCCTGCAGTAGCACAAAGGCCGATCGGTCGTAGCCAGTGGCTGTCATCAAGACTCCTCAACGCGGACTTGGCTCAGCATGGCAAAGCGGCTGACCGCTTGTCTCTCCTCTCGGTGGTCGCATCCGGCGGGGCGACACCGATCGACTCCGCCCGGGGCAGAACGTCAGGAATCACAGCATCTGTTGGGATTCATCCACGAACGGATCCGCTCGAACGCCCGCTCACGCGTCGTCGCTGCGCCCCTTGGCGACGGCCGCGGCGGTCGCGGCGACTCCGAGCGCCGCACCGGCGACGAAAGCCCCCTTGCGCGATTTGGGGTGCGACTGGCCCGAAGACTCCTCGACGGCCGGCGAGGGCGGCCCCTGGACCGGCTCGGCCGGCTCCACGACCCGTTGCGCGCGGGCCCGCGGATGTGTCCACGCCCAAGATGCGGAGTAGAGGATCACCTGCGAGAAGTAGTTGATCCAGACCAACAGGATGAGCGCCAGGCCGAAGACCTGGAACGCCGGCTGACCCTGCGTGGCGCTGATCAGCAGCCCCGAGATCTGCTTGAGGATCTCGAAGGCGACGGCACCGAGCAGGGCTCCCGACCACATCGCCCGCCACGGGAGGCCGGGTGCGGCCAGCAGCCGGAACATCGACATGAAGAGCACCGCATTGGCGAGCAGGCCGAGCGCGATCGTCACGACCTCCACCAGCCACCCGAGTTCGGTGCTCAGCCCCGCCCACCCGAGCAGGTCGCGGGAGAAGCCGGAGACGATGCCGGTGAAGCCCACCGCGATCATCAGCACGACGCCGATGAAGACCAACGCCACCAGGTCGCGGACCTTGCCGACCACGAAGTTCGGCTGCTCGCGGCCGGGCAACTCGAAGACCGTGGTCAGCGCGTCGCGCAGCGCAGAGAGCCAGCCCAGTCCGGCGTAGAGCAGACCGAGCAGCCCCAGCACACCGACGGTCGCGGCCGAGCTCTCGATCTGGCTGACCTGGATCTGGTTGTCCCCGTCGCCGATCAGCCCCGGGATCATCTCGTTGATCGCCCGCACCAAGGTGTCCTGGGCGTCGGGAAAGACCTGCGCGATCCAGCCCACCGCGAAGAAGGCGATGGCCAACACCGGGAAGACGGACAGGAACCCGAAGTAGGTGACCGCACCGGCATACCGGCCCGACTTGGTGGCGCCGTAGTGCTCCTGAGTCAGCAGGGCGTGGTCCAGGACCGGGAGGCGCTGTCGCAGTTCGGCGACGCGGCGCTTGGCGCGGTCGACGAGGGCGGGCATGGCCGTCAGGTACCCAGCTGGAGGGCGAAGCGGCGGGTGGGTGTCCAGCCCCGCTCCTCGTCGTGGACGTAGAGGCCGAAGTGGTGCACCTCGAACTCGCACTCGAAGTCGGCCAGCTCCTCGAAGGCCTGGTCGAGCTGCGCCTCGGAGAGGTGGTGGGCGATCGTGACGTGCGGGTGATACGGGAAGGCGAGCTCGACGCCCAGCGGTCCACGGCGTACAGCGGAGGCGAGCTGCTCGCACTGGGAGATGCCCTCGACCAGGCTGACGAACACCACCGGCGAGACCGGGCGGAAGGTGCCGGTGCCGCGCAGGTGCACCTCGAACGTCTGCTGTGCGCCCGCCGCGGCCGCCAAGTGGTCCTCGACCTGGGCGAACTCGGCTTCGGTCACCTCGGTGGGCGGGACCAGCGTGACGTGGGTCGGGATGGTCGCCGCCATCGCATCGCCGATGCCGGTGCGGTAGTCCTGGAGTTGGGTCGCCCAGGGCTCCGGGATGGCTACCGCCACTCCGATCGTCGGCACCGTCCCAACCTACCCGTGGCCTCGCGGCCGCTAGCGGGCGGTCGCGACGAAGCCCACCCGCTGGTAGACGTCGTCAAGCGTCCCCTGCGCCACCTGCTGCGCCTGCTGGCGGCCCTGCTCGAGGACCTGGGTCAGGTGTGCCTGGTCGTCGAGCAGCTCCAGGGTGCGGTCGCGGAACGGCGTCACGAAGTCGACCACGACGTCGGCGAGGTCCTTCTTGAGGTCGCCGTACCCCTTGCCGGCGTATTGGTCTTCGAGCTCTTGGACGCTGGTGGCGGTGAGCGCGCTGTAGATGGTGAGCAGGTTGCTCACGCCCGGCTTTTCGTCGAGGTCATAGCGGATGTCGCTGCCGGAGTCGGTGACCGCGCTGCGGATCTTCTTCGCGCTCACCGCCGGCTCGTCGAGCATCTCGATGATCCCGGCGGGGCTGGAGGCCGACTTGGACATCTTGGCCGTGGGGTTTTGCAGGTCGGCGATCTTGGCGGTCGCCTTGAGGATGTAGGGCTCGGGGAGCCGGAAGGTCTTCTTGTAGCGGCTGTTGAACCGCTGGGCCAGGTCGCGGGTCAACTCGAGGTGCTGTCGCTGGTCTTCACCGACCGGGACGTAGTGGGGCCGGTAGAGCAGGATGTCGGCCGCCTGGAGGATCGGGTAGGTGAACAGGCCGACGCTGGCCGCGCCCTCGCCACCCTTGGCGGACTTGTCCTTGAACTGCGTCATCCGCCGCGCCTCGCCGAAGCCGGTCAGGCACTGGAGCACCCACGCACCTTGCGCGTGCGCCGGCACCTGGCTCTGCACGAAGATGGCCGAGCGCTGCGGGTCGATGCCCATGGCCAACAGCTGGGCCGCCGCCCGCAGCGTGCGCTCACGCAACGCCGCCGGGTCCTGCTCGACGGTGATCGCGTGCAGGTCGGCGATGAAGAAGAACGGCGCGTGGTCGCGCTGGAGATCCACCCATTGCCGCGTCGCCCCGAGGTAGTTGCCGAAGTGGAAGGAATCCGAAGTCGGCTGGATGCCTGAGAGGACCCGCGGCCGGGCGCCCCCGGAGACGACGTCGGGCACGGTGACCTCGGGCTCCGTGATGGGTGCGGCTGGCATGGGTGGCATTCTCCACGGTCGACGTCGCCGCCGCTCACGTTGTCCACAGGCCTCGGCCGGGCAGACGGCAAACCAACGCATAGCCTGCGGCCATGGACCCCGAAGACCCGCACTCGACCGGGCTCGAGGTGCCGGAGCTCGTCGGCGACGGGTTCCGGCTCCGCGCGGTCCGCGACGACGACGCGCCGCGCATCCACCAGGGCACCGCGGAGCCGGCCACCGAGCGATGGCTCGGACACAAGCCGGCGCCGTACACGCTCGAGCACGCCGAGGCGTACGTCGAGCGGCGCCGCGACCTGCTCGCCACCGGCGAGTGCGTGACCTGGGCGATCGCCGACCCCGAGGACGACCGGCTGCTGGGGACGGTGCTGTGGTTCAACCACCTCCCCGAGGTCGAGTGCGAGATCGGCTGGTGGCTGCATCCGGAGGGCCGCGGCCGGGGTCTCGCGACGAAGGGCACGCGGCTGGTGGTGGGACACGTCTTCGACACGATGGGCGTGGCCCGGGTCACGGCACTGGTCGCGGTCGGCAACACCGCCTCCCGCCGCGTGGCCGAGGCGGTGGGCTTCCGTCAGTACGCCGTGGAGCCGGACGGCGCGCAGGTGCGAGACGGCTGGACCGACCTGGCTCGCTACGAGCTGACCGCGGCGGAGTGGGCGGCGGCGGAGCGGGCGGCGGCGGAGCGGGCCGAGCGGTCGGCCCAGAACGCCAGCACCAGCACGGCGAACCCGGCCAGTGACAGTACCGCGCCGATCACCAACGGTGAGCGGTAGCCCAACCCCGCGGCGATCGTCACGCCACCGAGCCAGGCTCCCAGCGCGTTGCCGATGTTGAGGGAGCCGTGACTGAGCGCCGCGCCGAGGGTCTCGGCGTGCTGGGCGGCGTCGATCAGTCGCAGCATCATCCCCAGCGCCAAGACGGAGCCGACCGTGGTGACCAGGAAGAGCGCGGGCAGCGCGACGTACCCGTGCGGCACCAGCAGCCAGGACGCCAGCAGCGCCACCGCGAGCGCGACCGGCGCGCCGAGCAGCGAAGTCTTCATCGACCAGTCCATCAACCGACCGGCGACCCAGTTGCCGAAGACCATGCCCAGCCCGAGGGTGAGCAGGAAGATCGGCACCGCCCGGTCGGGCAGGTGGCCGACGCGAGTCGCCATGGGCGCGACGTAGGAGAAGAGCGCGAACATGCCGCCGAAGCCGACCGCCCCGGCCACGATCGCGAACCACACCTGGGGCATCCGCAACGCCTGGAGCTCGCGGCGGCCGGTCGCCTCGGGGTTGCCAGGGCAGTCGGGGACGAAGGCCAGCACCATCACGACAGTGAGCGCCGCCAGCGCCGTCACCACCCAGAACGACGCCCGCCAGCCGAGGGTCTGACCGAGCCAGGTCGCGGCCGGGACGCCCAGGACGTTGGCGATCGGGAGACCCATCAGGACCAGCGCGATCGCGCGGCCGCGCCGTTCGGGGGCCACCATGCTCGCCGCCACCAGCGAAGCGACCCCGAAGTAGCCGCCGTGGGGCAGGCCGTCGAGGAACCGCGCGACCATCAACGTCTGGTAGTTGGGGGCGAGCGCACTCAGCGCGTTGAACACCGCATAGGTGATCATCAGCCCCACGAGCAGCGCCCGCCGCGGCAGCTTCGCCCCGAAGTAGGCGATCACCGGAGCGCCGACCACGACGCCCAGTGCGTACGCCGAGATGACGTGCCCGGCCTCCGGGATGGTCACCCCGATCCCGTCGGCGACCTGGGGCAGCACGCCCATGGTCACGAACTCCGTGGTGCCGATGGCGAAGCCACCGATGCCCAGCGCGATGATCGCGAGCCAGAAGTGCCGAGCGGTGCTCTCCTGGGTCGACGGCCGGGTCTCGGTCGTCGTGCTCGTCGCGGGGCTGGTCACTGACACCATGGTGGAACCGGACCGCCCCGATCACCTATTCCTGGCTATTGAGTTCCTGCTATTGAGCGTTGCCCACCGTGACGTTCCCCATGATCACCGCCACCTCGCCCGAGGCCGGTGCGCAAGGCCGCCCGGCGTACTCGCCGACGTCCTGGTAGGCGCCGCCCGTCGAGACGACGTCGCCGCCGCGGGCCACGACGTTGCGCTCGGTGTCGTAGACCCGGACCTGGTCGCCCGAGCCGACCCGCTGCACGCTGGCCTCGAAGTCGGCCGGCCAGACCGGTGTGATCTCGGACCCGTCGGAGGTCGCCAACCGCAGGCAGCCGTCGTCGCCGAGGACCAGCTTGCCCTCGATCTGCGCCGTCGCCGCGTCGTCGCCGGCCCGCCAGCCGGAGGTGAGGATCGGGATCCGCTCCCCGCTGACCAGCTGTTCCTTGTCGTAGTGGAAGTGCAGGTAGGTGAAGCCGAGCGCCGCGATCAGGAACGGCACCGCCACGCAGATGGCGTACCCGAGCGGAGTCAGCGTCCGCCGGCCGAGGTCGGGCGGTCGTGGTGTCCGCTCGGTCCCGGACCCAGCGTCGGTCCCGGAGTCGGACCCCGCGTCGGTCACAGGGAGGCCAGTGCCTCGTTGAACGTCGCGGACGGACGCATCACCGCAGCGGCCTTCTCCGGGTCGGGGCGGAAGTAGCCTCCGATGTCGGCCGGGCTGCCCTGGACAGCGAGCAGCTCGTCGACGATCTGCTGCTCCTGGCCGGCCAGCGCCTCGGCGAGCGGCTTGAACGCCGCGGCGAGGTCGCTGTCCTCGGTCTGGGCGGCCAGCTCCTGCGCCCAGTAGAGCGCGAGGTAGAAGTGCGACCCGCGGTTGTCGATGCCGCCGAGCCGACGAGTGGGCGACTTGTCGTTCTCGAGGAAGGTGCCGGTGGCACGGTCGAGGGTGTCGGCCAGGACCTGCGCGCCGCGGTTGTCGGCGTACGACGCCAACTGCTCGAACGACGGCACGAGCGCGAAGAACTCGCCCAGGCTGTCCCAGCGCAGGTAGTTCTCCTTGATCAACTGCTGCACGTGCTTGGGGGCCGACCCACCGGCGCCGGTCTCGAACAGACCGCCGCCGTTCATGAGCGGCACGACCGAGAGCATCTTGGCCGAGGTGCCGAGCTCGAGGATCGGGAACAGGTCGGTGTTGTAGTCGCGCAGCACGTTGCCGGTCACCGAGATGGTGTCCTCGCCCTTGCGGATCCGCTCGAGGGAGTAGGCCGTGGCGTCGGCCGGCGACATGATCTCGATGGTCAGGCCGTCGGTGTCGTGATCGGGGAGGTACGCGCGGACCTTGGCGATCAGGTTGGCGTCGTGGGCGCGGGACTCGTCGAGCCAGAAGACCGCCGGCGCACCTGATGCGCGAGCGCGGGTCACGGCGAGCTTGACCCAGTCGCGGATCGGCTCGTCCTTGGTCTGGCAGGCGCGCCAGATGTCCCCCGGCTCGACGGTGTGCTCGATCAGCGTGTCGCCGGAGCTGGTGACCACCCGCACCACGCCTGCGGCGGGGACCTCGAAGGTCTTGTCGTGCGAGCCGTACTCCTCGGCGGCCTTGGCCATCAGCCCGACGTTGGGCACCGAGCCCATCGTGGCCGGGTCGAAGGCGCCGTGGGCGCGGCAGTCATCGATCACGGTCTGGTAGACGCCGGCATAGGAGGAGTCGGGGATCACCGCGAGGGTGTCGTGCTCCTCGCCGTCGGGTCCCCACATGTGGCCAGACGTGCGGATCATCGCCGGCATAGAGGCGTCGATGATGACGTCGGAGGGGACGTGCAGGTTGGTGATTCCGCGGTCGGAGTCGACCATCGCCATGTCCGGCCCGTCGTCGAGCCCCTGCTGTACGGCGGCCTTGATCGCATCGCCCTCGGGCAGGGCCTCGACGGCGGTGAGCAGCGCGCCCAACCCGTCGTTGGGCGAGATGCCGGCCTTGGCCAGCGCGTCGCCGTACTGGTCGAAGACCGTCGGGAAGAACGCCTGCACGACGTGGCCGAAGATGATCGGGTCGGAGACCTTCATCATCGTGGCCTTGAGGTGCACCGAGAACAGCACGTCGTCGGCCTTGGCCCGGGCGATCTGCTCGGCGAGGAACCGGCGCAGCGCGGCGACGTTGAGGTAGGTCCCGTCGACCACTTCACCGGCGAGCACCTTCACCTCGGGCTTGAGAACGGTGACGGTGCCGTCGGCCGCCTCGTGCTCGATGCGCAGGGTGTCGTCGGCCTCGATGACCACGGACTGCTCGTTGGAGCGGAAGTCGTCCTCGCCCATCGTGGCGACGTTGGTCTTGGAGTCGGAACTCCAGGCGCCCATCCGATGGGGGTGCGCCTGGGCGTAGGCCTTGACCGAGGCGGGGGCGCGCCGGTCGGAGTTGCCCTCGCGCAGGACCGGGTTGACCGCAGAACCCTTGACCTTGTCGTAGCGGGCGCGGATGTCGCGCTCCTCGTCGCTCTGCGGGTCCTCGGGGTAGTCGGGCAGGTCGTAGCCCTGCTCCTGCAGCTCCTTGACCGCGGCCTTGAGCTGCGGCACCGAGGCCGAGATGTTGGGGAGCTTGATGATGTTGGCGGCGGGCTCGAGGGCGAGCTTGCCCAGCTCGGTGAGCGCGTCGTCGACGCGTTGCTCGGCAGTCAGCAACTCGGGGAACTGCGCCAGGATCCGCCCGGCCAATGAGATGTCGCGGGTCTCGACGCCCACGCCCGCCTTCGCGGCGTACGCCTCGATGATCGGCAGGAACGAGTACGTCGCCAGCAGCGGCGCCTCGTCGGTGTGGGTGTAGATGATCGTGGCCATGTGCGTCAGCTCCTGTACGAGGCTGCGTGGATCGAGGACAGATGTCTTGACGTCAAGATATATCCCCGCGGTCCGCATCCCCTAACCCGGGGGCGTTCATGACTAGCATGCCGACATGGCCGACTTGTCCACCACTCCCCAGAAGATCGCCGCCGAAGTGGTCGGCAGCTTCGTGCTGGTCTTCTTCGGTTGCGGTACCGCGATCTTCACCGGCGTCGACTATGTCGCGACCGCGTTGGCCTTCGGGCTCACGGTGCTGGTCGGTGCCTACGCCTTCGGCCGCGTCTCGGGCGCGCACTTCAACCCCGCCGTCTCGGTCGGCGCGGCGCTCGGAGGCCGGATGGCCTGGCGCCAGGTCCCCGCCTACGTCGGCGCCCAACTGGTCGGCGCGGTGCCCGCCGGTCTCGTGCTCTTCATCCTGACCAAGGGCATCGACGGCTACGACATCGCCACCAACGGCTTCGCCCAGAACTTCTTCGGCGACCAGAGCCCCATCGGCTTCTCGGTCTGGGCGGCGTTCCTGGTCGAGGTCGTGATGACCGCGATCTTCCTCTACGTCATCCTCGCCGTGACCGACGAGCGCAACGAGCACCCCGCGCTCGCACCGGCCGCGATCGGCCTGGCCCTGGCGATGATCCACTTCCTCTCGATCAACCTCACCGGCACCTCGGTCAACCCCGCCCGCTCGATCGGCGTCGGGCTGTTCGCGGGCAGTGACGCGATCATCCAGCTCTGGCTGTTCATCCTCGCCCCGCTGGTCGGGGCCGCGATCGCGGGCTTCACCTACCCGCTCATCTGGGGGCACGCCACCGAGCCGGTGCCCGGCTCCGGCTGGCGCCTCCCGGCGCCGCGGACCGCCGCGGTCCCCGGGTACGGCGCGCCCGACCAGTTCCAGCAGGAGTGGAACCAGCAGCAGACGGGCGAGCACGCCGCGTGGGGGCAGGAGCCGATCATCCAGGACGGCTGGCAGTGGGACCACGCGGCGCAGGAGTGGAAGCCGTTGGAGCAGTGGCAGGCCCCGCCGGCGCAACAGACACCCCAGCAGACCACCCAGCCCACGACGACCGATCCGGCCGTCGCTCCGGTCGAGCAGCCCGACCCGGGCACCGGCACCAGCCAGTTCCGGCCGCCGGAATAACCCTCAGCTGGGGGCGCTGACCAGCCGGGTCTGCGAGACCGGACCGCTGGTCGAGACCTCCTCGACCAGGCCGACACCTTCCGCGTAGTAGGAGCGGGTCGCTTGCTCGGGCGTGAGCGAGCTCTCGGTGTCCAGCCCCACCAGGCCGGTGAACCGGCCCGCGGGGGTCGTGGCGGCCTGGTCGGTCGTGGCCACGGTCACGACGACGTCGACCACCCCCTCGGCGTACGCCGCCCGCCAGCCGTCTCCGAGCCGCGGGTCGGCCGGCATCGCGACTCCGGCCTCCGCACCGTCCGCGCCAGCCTGCCACTCCCCCTCGCGACCGAACCACCAGACGTTCCCGGCGCGGTCCTGCGCGTAGTAATCGACGACCGGGGTGCCGTCGGGGCCGAGCCGCTCCACCGCGGTCGTGTCGACACCGGCGATGCGCATCGGAGCGTCTCGGACCGTGACCGTCAGGGTCCCGGACGTGGCACCGCTGACGTCGTAGATCCAGCTGGCTCCGGGAGTGAGAGGGAGCCACGGATTGTCGACCTGCGCGACGAAGTCGCCGGGGTCAGGGGACGGCGTCGGGATCTCGAGCTCGTCGATGCCCGAGGGTGGGCTCTCCGGCGAGGCGGTGCCGCAGCCGGCCAGGAGCGTGCCCATCGCCATGGTCAGGACGACCGTCAGGGCGAGGACGACGCACCGCCCCGGCCGCCTCGCTCGGGGCGCAACCACCCGCACATCGTCGCGCACGGCCGCGCTGCTAGCGTCATTCGGGTCGAGCCCCATACCTAGGAGTCGTTTCCGTGAGCTCTTCCCCCCTCAAGGTCGCTGTCACCGGTGCCGCCGGGCAGATCGGCTACAGCCTGCTGTTCCGTCTCGCGAGCGGTGCGCTGGCAGGCGACCGCCCGATCGAGTTGCGACTGCTCGAGATCGAGCCGGCCCTCAAGGCCCTCGAGGGCGTGGTCATGGAGCTCGACGACTGTGCGTTCCCCCAGCTGGCCAAGGTCGAGATCGGCGCGGACGCCGAGAAGATGTTCGACGGCGTCAACCTCGCGCTGCTGGTCGGCGCCCGGCCGCGCGGCCCGGGCATGGAGCGCAGCGACCTGCTCTCGGCCAACGGTGCGATCTTCACCGCCCAGGGCGCGGCCCTCAACAAGGCCGCCGCTAGCGACGTACGCATCGGGGTCACCGGCAACCCCGCCAACACCAATGCGCTGATCGCGATGTCCAACGCGCCGGATATCCCGGCGGAGCGGTTCTCGGCGCTGACCCGCCTCGACCACAACCGGGCGATCTCTCAGCTGGCCGCCAAGACCGGCGCCCCGGTCACCGACATCAAGCAGATGACGATCTGGGGCAACCACTCGGCGACGCAATACCCCGATGTCTTCCACGCCTTCATCGACGGCAAGAACGCCGCTGACGTCGTCGACGACCAGGCCTGGATCGAAGACACCTTCATCCCCACCGTCGCCAAGCGCGGCGCCGCCATCATCGAGGCCCGCGGCTCCTCGTCGGCCGCCTCCGCCGCCTCGGCGACCATCGACGCCGCCCGCGACTGGCTGTTCGGCTCCGCCGACAACGACTGGGTCTCCATGGCCGTGCGCTCCAGCGGCGAGTACGGCGTCCCCGAGGGACTCATCTCGTCGTTCCCGGTAGTCACCAAGGACTGCGACTGGACCATCGTCGAGGGCCTCGACATCGACGACTTCTCGCGCGGCCGGATCGACGCCTCCACCGCCGAGCTCGCCGAGGAGCGCGACGCCGTGCGCGAGCTGGGGTTGATCTGATCTGAGCCGTCCGACGAAGGAGGACGGGTCAGATCGATGGTGGTTGAGCAGCGCGTTCGGCCGAGCTTGCTCGGGCGAAGCCGCGCGTGTCGAAACCTCGCAAGCCGAGGCTGGGACTAAGCCCTAGACCCCCGGCTGGTTGGGGATCGTGCTCGCGAGGAAGAACAGCGCGGCACCCATGCCACCCAGCACCACCATGTCGACCAGTCGGCGGCGTACGGCGAGCATGCCGGCGTCGCGACTGGGGAGCACCAACCGAAGCAGGGCGGCGAAGCAGAGGCCGGCGGCCAGGCAGCGGATGCCGAGCCGCCAGTCGCCGGCCCAGGCGATCGCGATGCCGGCCGTGCCCACGGCCAGGATGACGAGGTAGAACGCGCCGCCGATCGTCGAGGGGTGGCGGCGGTCCACCTGGGTCTGCTCGATCTCCTCCGCCGCCGCCTCGAGCTCGTCGGCGATCTCCTCCGGGGAGGGCACCGGCGGGTCGGCGGACGGCTCCTGGGTCATGAAGCTCACCCGGCGTTCCGCTCGGCCATCAGGACGATGTTGGTGAGCAGCATGGCGCGGGTCATGGGGCCGACGCCGCCGGGGTTGGGCGAGACCCACCCGGCGACATCCCACACGTCGTCGGCGACGTCGCCGGCGATCTTGCCGTCGACCCGGGAGACGCCGACGTCGAGTACGGCGGCGCCGGGCTTGACCATGTCGCCGGTGATGATCCCCGGCACGCCGGCCGCGGCGATGATGACGTCGGCGCCGCGAGTGTGCGCGGCGAGGTCACGGGTGCGGGTGTGGCACAGCGTCGCCGTGGCGTTCTCGCTCTTGCGGGTCAGCAAGAGGCCCATCGGGCGGCCGACGGTCAGGCCTCGACCGACGACGACCACCTCGGCGCCCGAGAGCTCGATGCCGTGCCGCTGGAGCAGTTCGATGCAGCCGATCGGCGTGCAGGGCAGCGAGCCGGGCTCACCGAGGACCAGCTTGCCGAGGTTGACCGGGTGCAGACCGTCGACGTCCTTGTCGGCGTCGACCCGAGAGAGCAGCGCGAACTCGTCGAGCCCGGTGGGCTGCTGGACCAGGAAGCCGGTGCAGGCCGGGTCGGCGTTCAGCTCGTCGATGACCGCCTCGACCTCCGCCTGGGTGGCGGTCGCGGGCAGATCGCGGCGGATCGACTCGATGCCGATCTCGGCGCAGTCCTTGTGCTTGGCGCCGACGTACCAGTGCGAGCCCGGGTCGTCGCCGACCAGCACGGTGCCGAGGCCGGGGACCACGCCGCGTTCCTTCAGTGCGGCGATCCGCTCGGCCAGCTCGGCCTTGATCGTCTTCAGCGTCGCCGTGCCGTCCAGCTTCTGTGCCGTCATGGTCGCTCCGCTCCTCAATGAAAAAAGTGTCGGGTGCCGGTGAAGTACATAGTCACGCCGGCTGCATTGGCCGCCTCGATGGTGAGCTCGTCGCGCACCGATCCTCCGGGCTGCACGATCGCACGGATACCGGCGTCGATGAGGAGTTGGGGTCCGTCCTCGAACGGGAAGAACGCGTCGGACGCCGCAACGGAGCCGGCCGCTCGGTCGCCGGCTCGCGAGATGGCCAGTCGACAGGAGTCGACCCGGTTGACCTGGCCCATCCCGATGCCGACCGAGGCGCCGTCCTTGGCCAGCAGGATCGCGTTGGACTTCACTGCCCGGCACGCGCGCCACGCGAACGCGAGATCGGCCAGGACGTCGTCCGGTGCCGCGACACCGGTGGCCAGGGTCCAGGTCGACGGGTCATCTCCAGGCGCATCCACGTGATCGACCTGCTGCACCAGCAGCCCGCCGCTGATCGCCCGGAACTCCATCGGGTCCGACTGCTGGTCGATCGGGCAGACCAGGATCCGGAGGTTCTTGCCACCGCGGGGCAGGGACTGCAGCACCTCGACCGCGCCCTCGTCGTACGACGGCGCGACGATCGCCTCGGTGAAGGTCTCCCTCATGGCCTCGGCCATCGCGACGCTCACCGGCCGGTTGACCGCGATCACCCCGCCGAACGCCGAAGTCGGGTCGCAGGCGTTGGCCCTGGTGTAGGCCTCGGCGACGTCGGCACCGACCGCGATCCCGCACGGGTTGGCGTGCTTGATGATCGCCACCGCCGGCTCGGCGAAGTCGTTGGCGGCCCGTCGCGCAGCGTCGGTGTCGACGTAGTTGTTGTAGGACATCTCTTTGCCGTGCAACTGCTCGGCGGTGGCGAGCCCGCCGCTGCTCAGAGCCGATCCCGCGCGGTAGAGAGCGGCCGTCTGGTGCGGGTTCTCGCCGTACCGGAGCTGAGCCGACTTCTCCCACGTCGACCCGCTGAACGCGGGGAAGCCGGAGCCGTCGGAGGTGTCGGTGAGCACCGTTCCCATCCAGCTCGCCACCGCCATGTCGTAGCTCGCGGTGTGCTGGAACGCCTCGGCCGCAAGCAGCCTCCGCTGCTCGAGGGTGAAGCCGCCGGCGGCCACCGCGTCGAGCACCTCGGCGTAGCGGTCCGGACTGGTCACGATCGCCACCGAGGGGTGGTTCTTGGCGGCGGCCCGGACCATCGAGGGGCCGCCGATGTCGATCTGCTCGACGCACTCGTCCGGCGTCGCACCGGAGAGCACGGTCTGGCGGAACGGGTAGAGGTTGGAGACCACCAGGTCGAAGGGTTCGACGCCGAGCTCGTCGAGCTGCCGCACGTGCGAGTCGAGTCGGCGGTCGGCCAGGATGCCGGCGTGCACCTTGGGGTGGAGGGTCTTGACCCGTCCGTCGAGGCACTCCGGGAACCCGGTCAGCTCCTCGACCTTGGTGACCGGCAGGCCGAGCCGCTCGATCAGCGCTGCCGAACCGCCGGTGGAGACCAGCTCCACCCCGGCGCCGTGCAGCCCCTGGATCAGCTCCTCCAGTCCGGACTTGTCGTAGACGGAGACCAGGGCCCGCCTGATCGGGACCCGATCGATCACGGTGTGGCCGGTGTCAGTCATGGCGCACCTCTCAGCTCGAAGTCAACTCGAAAGGATGAGGGCACCCAGGCGTTCGATGGCCTCGACTTCACTCCCTGGTGGTCAACCCACCTGCGCCAGTCGTGTGCGGTCAGCATAGGACCGGTCAGGCGCCCACCACGACGCGCCGCCCCTGGATCCTGAACCCCTCCCGTGCCATCCGCCCCACCGTTGTCACCAGCATCGTGCGTTCGGCCGCCTTGATCCGCTCGTGCAGCGACTCCGCGGTGTCGTCGTCCTCCACGGGGACCGACTCCTGCGCGACGATCGGCCCCGTGTCGACGCCGTCGTCGACGACGAACAGCGTGCAGCCGGTGACCTTGACGCCGTACGCCAGCGCGTCGGCCGGACCGTGCATGCCCGGGAACGACGGGCTCAGGGCCGGGTGGGTGTTGAGGTAGCGGCCACCGAACCGGCTCAGGAAGTCGGCGCCGGCGAGCTTCATGAAACCCGCCGAGATGACCAGGTCGGGCGCGTGCTCGGCGACGGCCGCCGTGAACGCGCGATCCCACGCCGCGCGGTCCTCGAACTCCTTGACCTTGAGCACGAACGTCGGCACACCGGCCCGCTCGGCCCGGGCCAGCGCCTCGATGCCGTCGCGGTCCGCGCCGACCGCGACCACGGTCGCGCCGTACGACGGCTCCGCGGCCGCGTCGAGCAGCGCCTGCAGGTTGGTGCCGGAGCCGGAGACCAGGACTACGAGACGCGCCGACACGAGTGGTGAGTCTAGGAGGCCTCTTCCTCGGGGCTCTCAGCCACCGGCTCCAGCCGACGCCGCTGCCACCAGGTGGCCACCAAGCCACCGACGAGGCCGCCGATGCCGAAGGCCGTGACCCCGTGGACCAGGACGGAGCCGACCAGCGGGCCGACGTCGGTCATCCGGCCCGGGCCGACCGCACCACCGGCCAGCAGGGTGAGCGCCGCGAACGCCGCGCCGGCGAGCATCCCGCCGCCGCAGCCGTGCAGGGCGCCCTCCTCCCAGCGGTACGTCGGGTGTGCGCGCTGGGCGCGCATCGCACCCACCGCACCGACCAGGGGCGCGACGCCGACCAGGGCAGCCGTCCACGCGGGCGTCGGTCCGGTGTCGGGCAGCGCGGCGAGGAGCGGGAACATCGGCAGCGCGCCGATGGTCACCACCGACGGCGAGACGAGCGTGTGCGTGCCGACGGTGAAGCCGGGGCCGAGCAGATAGGAGCCGGAGAACAGCACGGCGTTGGGGACCAGCAGGAGGCAGATCACGACCAGCTGCACGGTCGCGCCGGTGTCGGTGTCGAGCTGGGAGGTGACGTTGAGCGCGGTGTCGAAGTCGACGACCAGCGCCACCACGAACGCCACGAGGGAGACCAGCAGCCAGGTCGAGAGCACCCGTCGGCAGGCGGCGGCGGTGGCGGAGACCGAGGCCGGCAGGGTCGCCGTCCAGATCGCCGCGCGACCCGAGCCGATCGCGATGGCCGGAGCACCGAGGAGCCCGCACAGCAGCACCGACCAGAGAACGACCCGGGAGATGTCCGGGGCGGTCGCCGCGGTGGTAGCGAGGGTCGCCGTCACGACCGCGACCGCGACGTACCCGGCGGCGTAGAGGAGCGCGGCCGCCGGCACGGTCCAGTCGCGCTCGCCATCGGCGATCCGCTGGGCGTCCGGCCCGTGGCCCGAGATCGAGTCACCGAGCCGATGGCCGATCCGCCAGACCGACCAGCCGCAGACCACGGTGATGCCCAGCGGCATCACCGAGACCAGCGCGCCACCGACGTGGACACCCGACCCATGCGCCATCAGCCAGGCGAGGGCACCGACCCAGAGTCCGTCGCGGGGGGCGCCGTGGGTGCCGGCGTCGGTGAGGAACCAGCCGGCGACGCCGAGCGCCAGGCAGACCACCAGCGTGCCGGCCGCCGCGACGGCTCCGGCGAGGGGCGCGAGCAGCACGAGTGGGCGCCGGTGCCGCAGATCGCGTCTGAGCTCTCCCGCCGACGGGCGGGTGCGATCGGGCATCAACGCGGTCATGTCGACCCATCTTGCGTGGGTGCACGGGGCGTACGGTGATGCCACGCCGCTGCCTCGCCGACTGGGTGGTCCTAGGGTCGGCTCGCTACCGTGGTGCGGCCATGCCCCGCACGCTTCCCCGATTCGCTGCGCGGAGTCCAGAAGGCTTCGAAGCCTTCTACAAGGACGTCCGCAGCCGCCTGCTCCTGCAGACCTACGCCCTCACCGGCGACCTGCACGCGGCCGAGCGCGCGGTCCGGGACGCCCTCGTCGTGGCCTGGCACCACTGGGGCAAGGTCTCCCGCCTCGACCACCCGGAGGACTACGCCCGGCCCCTCGCCTGGACCCGCGCGCAGCGCCGCAGCAGCGCCCGGTGGTGGGCGCGGCAGAAGAATCTCGACGCCGGCAGCAGAGCCACGCTCGACGCCCTTGGGAAGCTGTCCGGCACCCAGCGCAAAGTGTTGTTGCTCACGCATCTGACCGCGCTGCCCTTCGACCACCTCGCCCGCGAGGCGGGCGTGACCCGGGCCACCGCCGAGCGGGAGCTGCAGACCGCGAGTGCCCAGTTCGCGGTGCACCGCGACGTCCCGTCCACCGCGATCCGCGAGAGCCTCGAGGCCCTCGCCCCTGCACTGGAGTCGGTGCGCTGGCCGCGGCCCTCGATCATCATGCGGGCCGGTTCGGCCCGGCGCCGGGCGCACACGACGCTGGGCGCGGCCGCCGCGGTCGCCGCCCTGCTGGTCACCGGCTCCCTGGTCACCGACGGGGCCGGCGTCCGGCCCGCCCTGGCGAGCAAGGGCATCCTCGAGGGGACCAGCACCGAGTCCCCTCGCCCGCAGGAGGCACCACCGCCGCCGGACCCGCTCACCCCCGAGGCCCTGTTGCGGATGGACCAGGTCAACGCGGCCATCCCGGCCACCTGGACCGAGGGCGCGACCAGCAAGAACACCGAGGGCGACGGCTTGGTCTTCACCTGCCAGGGCGGCCGGTACGCCGACATGCGTGGCATCGGTGCCCTGGTGCGGACCTTCACCGGGTCGGCCCCCTCCGAGGGCAAGCAGAAGGCGCGGGCCCGCGCCTCGGCAGCGCCGCTGCCGGTCACCGCCGGCCAGTCGGCCGAGGCCTCGGCGGACGAGGCGGCCGCGGAGAAGACCTACCGCACCACGGTGTCGTGGTACGCCGCCTGCGCCAGTCCGCGCGTACAACTGCTCTCGACGCACCGGGTCGAGGGTGTCGGCGACGAAGCGACGATGCTGGTGCTGCGCGACTGGAACGACCCGGTCACGACCCAGGTGGTCGGCATCGCCCGCACCGGCGGTCTCACGACGACCGTGGTCGACACCCGCACCGGCGTCACCGATCCCAAGCAGGAGCCCGATCTCGCCCCGAGCGCCGGGCTGCTCGCCGAGGCCGTCACCGGGATGTGCACCCTGCCCGACGCCGGATCGTGCTCGGCCACCCCCAAGCTGCGCGACACCTCCCCCGTGCCGGTGGGGCGCCACCCCGCCCTGCTGGTGGAGGCCGACCTGCCGCCCGTGCCGGGCATCGACCAGCCCTGGGTCGGCACCAAGGCGCGCCGCGCCAAGGACAACCTCGCCGCCACCCGCTGCGACGACACGGCCTTCACCGACCCTGGGTTCACGGACGCCTACGCCCGCACCTTCGTGGTGCCGGACGCAACGAACCTGCCGCCCGAGTTCGGCCTGTCGCAGACGGTCGGCGCCCTGCCGCGCAAGCAGGCCCAGTCCTTCGTCGACGACATCCGGTCCAAGCTCGCGAAGTGCCCCGACAACGATCTCGGCACCGAGGTGGAGCGGCTGGCCCATCAGGACACCGGCCCGCGTGACCTGACCGTCTGGCGGCTCACGGTCGAGGTCTCCGAGCAGCGCACGGTCCGCTTCCTGATGGCGGTGGTCCGCGAGGGCAACGCGGTCGCCCAGATCACCTTCGTACCCACCGAAGACGTGAGCATCGGGCCGGAGGCGTTCATCGCCCTCGCCTACCGCGCCCAGGAGCGGCTCGGACAGCTCGCGGCCACCAGCTAGAAAAACCGCGCTCCGGACGCAACCGGCTCCGGCCGCCGGGCGTACCACCCTCGACAGCTCCGCAGCACAGGGGAACGAGGATCCATGGACGAGGCCGAGTTCGACGACTTCTACAGCTCGTCGTTCACGCGCGTCACCGGTCAGCTCTACGCGATGATCGGTGACCGCGACGAGGCGCAGGAGTGCGTCCAGGAGGCGTTCGTCCGAGCCTGGCAGCACCGCCGCAGCCTGCAGCGGGCCGAGCACCCCGAGGCGTGGGTGCGTACGACGGCCTACCGGCTCGCGGTCAGCCGCTGGCGCCGGGTGGTCCGCGGCCGTCGACCGGTCGACAGGGCCCTGGGCGCACCCCTGACCGCAGCGCCGCCCTCGGAGGCGCACGTCGCCGTCGTCCAAGCGCTCGAGCAGCTGCCGGAGGCCCAACGCCGCGCGATCGTCCTCCACCACCTGGCCGACCTGTCGGTCCACGACGTGGCCCGCGAGACCGGCGTACCCGAGGGCACGGTCAAGGCCCGGCTGAGTCGGGGCCGCGCCGCCCTCGCCGCACTGCTCGCCGTACCCACCGACCTGCCCACCGACCAGCCTGCCGAGAACGGAGCGACCCATGCCTGACCTGGACCAGCTCGCCGGCTTCGACCCCGGCAGTCCCCCGCCGATGCTGCCGCCCGCGGAGATCCGCCGCCGCGGCGACCGCCGCCGCCGTACGTCGGCCTTGGTCGTGGCCGGCGCCGCACTCGCCGCCGTGGTCGCCGTCGGCGTCCCGGCAGCGCTGTTGTCCGGGGGCGGCGGCGGGCGCGACGTCCAACCAGCTCCGTCCCCGCCGCCGGGCACCACGGACTGGGTCACCACGGTCTCGGCGGACTTCCCGCTCACCGCCGGGTTCCCGGCCCCGGCCGAGATCCCGGCGCGCCGCGATGCACAGCTGACCCCGACCTGCGGGTCGTGGTTCAGCGGATCGTTCGCCGACGAGTCAGTGGTGACCTACACCGGCGAGTCCGAGGACCGGGCCCAGCGCTGGCTCATCCTGTTCGACGACGACCGCGCGGCCGAGGCGTCTCTGGCCCAGGCCCGCGCGTCGATCGCCCAGTGCCCCGCCGACGGCATCTCGGGCGGGCCCGGCAGCGGCGTCCGGCAGGTCTACTCGACCGTCCCGGTGGACCTGGGCACCGAGGAGTCGTTCGCCTGGACCCAACAGGTACGCCACGACGACGGCCTGCTCAGCGAGCTGACCTACGTGCAGATCGGTCGCACCGGCAACGCGCTGTACGTCGAGTCGGCGTTCGGCGCTGCCGGTGGCGACCAGGTCGTGGCCGAGCAGTCCGCGCGGCTCCAGGAGCGCTCCGCCGCGCCGCTGCAGTCGATGTGCCTGTTCGCCGCAAACCCGTGCGTCATCGAGAGTGAGGCGGCGACCGATCGCGCGCCGGCCCCCCCGGCTACCCCTCGTCGGTGACCTTCGGATATACCTACGACGAGGGGCTCGGCGGGGTATTCAGCCCTGAAGGATCTCCCGCATCAGGGCGGCGGTCTCGGAGGGCGTCTTGCCGACCTTCACGCCGACCGCCTCGAGGGCCTCCTTCTTGGCGGCCGCGGTGCCCGAGGAGCCCGACACGATGGCACCGGCGTGGCCCATGGTCTTACCCTCGGGTGCGGTGAAGCCGGCGACGTAGCCGACGACCGGCTTGGTGATGTGGTCCTTGATGTACGCCGCAGCGCGCTCCTCGGCGTCACCGCCGATCTCACCGATCATCACGATCGCCTGCGTCTCGGGGTCGGCCTCGAAGGCGGCGAGCGCATCGATGTGGGTGGTGCCGACGATCGGGTCGCCGCCGATGCCGATGGCGGTCGAGAAGCCGAAGTCCTTCAGCTCGTACATCATCTGGTAGGTCAGCGTCCCGGACTTCGACACCAGGCCGATCGGGCCCTTGCCGGCGATGGTGTGCGGCGTGATGCCGGCCAGCGACTCCTCCGGCGTGATGATGCCCGGGCAGTTGGGCCCGATCATCCGGGTGTTCTTGCCTTCGAGGTAGGCCCACACCTCGGCGGTGTCCTGGACCGGGACGCCCTCGGTGATCACGACCAGCAGGCCGATCCCGGCGTCGATGGCCTCGATGCAGGCGTCCTTGGTGAACGCCGGCGGCACGAAGGCGACCGAGACGTCGGCGCCGGTCTCGGCCATGGCCTCCTTCACCGAGCCGAAGACGGGCAGCTCCTGGCCGCCGAGCTCGACGGTGGTCCCGGCCTTGCGGGCGTTGACGCCACCGACGATGTTGCTGCCGGCCTCGAGCATCAGGGTGGTGTGCTTGGCGCCCATGCCACCGGTCATGCCCTGGACGATGATCTTGCTGTCCTTGTTGAGGTAGATCGACATCTCTCTCTGCTTCCTCGTTCTTCCTCGTCGTCAGCCGTTGGCCAGCTCGGCGGCCTTGTCGGCCGCGCCGTCCATCGTGGGCACCTGGGTCACCAGGGGATGGTCGAGCTCGTCGAGGATCCGGCGGCCCTCGGCGACGTTGTTGCCGTCGAGGCGCACCACGAGCGGCTTGGTGGCCGAGTCTCCGAGGATCTCCAGCGCGCCCTTGATGCCGTTGGCGACCTCGTCGCAGGCGGTGATGCCGCCGAATACGTTGACGAAGACCGACTTCACCTGCGCGTCGCCCAGGATCACGTCGAGGCCGTCGGCCATCACCTGGGCGTTCGCACCACCGCCGATGTCGAGGAAGTTGGCCGGCTTCACGCCGCCGTGCGCCTCGCCGGCGTACGCCACCACGTCAAGGGTCGACATGACCAAGCCGGCGCCGTTGCCGATGATGCCGACCTCGCCGTCGAGCTTGACGTAGTTGAGCCCCTTCTCCTTGGCCTTCGCCTCGAGCGGGTCGGTCTCGTCCTTGATCTCGAACTGCTCGTGGTCGGGGTGGCGGACCTCGGAGGCGTTGTCGTCGAGCGAGACCTTGCCGTCGAGCGCCTCGAGCTTGTCGCCCGCGAGACGGGCCAGCGGGTTGACCTCGACCAGCGTCGCGTCCTCGTCGGTGAAGACCTTGTAGAGCGCCTCGATCATGGTGACGGCCTGCTCGAAGACGGCCTCGGGGAACTTCGCCTCGGTGGCGATCTCGCGGGCCTTGTCGGTGTCGACACCGGAGCCGGGGTTGATCGGGATCTGCTTGACGGCGTCGGGGTTGGTCTTGGCGACCTCCTCGATCTCGACTCCGCCCTCGACCGAGGCGATGCAGAGGTACTGCCGGTTGGAGCGGTCGAGCAGGAAGGAGAAGTAGTACTCCTCGACCGGCGGGGTGGCCGGCGTGATCAGGACCCGGTTGACGGTGAGCCCCTTGATCTCCATCCCGAGGATGTTCGAGGCGTGCTCGAACGCCTCGTCGGGCGTCCGGGCCAGCTTGACGCCGCCGGCCTTGCCGCGGCCACCGGCCTTGACCTGGGCCTTGACCACGCAGAAGCCGTACTCCTCGGCGGCGGCCCTCGCCTCCTCGGGGGTGGTGACCACGGTGCCGAGGGTGGTCGTGACTCCGTGCTTGGCGAAGAGCTCCTTCGCCTGGTACTCCATCAGGTCCACGAGGGAATGTCCTTGTCCGCAGGGTTCGACGGTGGGTTCGACGGTGGCTACGAAGGTTCGAGCCGGGCGAGGCGTTTCAAGACGCCGCCCCCGGGCACCTTAGTCCCGGCCATCGGGCCGATACGAGGGGCGGGAGGGCGACGTGACCCAGAACACGGCAGCACGCGCCGCTGCCAGTCACCGGTCTGGACGTGTTCGCCCAGGTCGTGACGAAACCGGGACGCGGAGATGTCCAGCGGGCAACGATGAGGTGGACCCCTCATTCCCAGAAAGCGCCGACACCGATTTCGGTGGCCCTAGGGCTTCCGCTATGGTCGAGCGCGCTGTTCCTGTCGTCGGCCTGGGGGGACCCTGACTCGTGCCTGGTCACCGAGCTGAGCCTCAACTTCTCGAGGCATGCTCAACGACCCCTCGGCCTGCTGGCCGCCGGGTCGCCGACGTACCAGTCGACTCCCCCAGCCCGCTGGAGTCGCCCGTCTCCTCCTCTGTCGGCTCCTATGTCGGACGTCGTAGGGCGACAGTGCCCGCCGGGCCGCTCGGCTACACCGAAGAGCTTGAAAATCACCCGAAGGTAGAGGTGGCGGGGCCGGTCCGCGAGGCCGCCCAGCTCGACACCGACACCATCGAGCGGGTGCTCAACGGGCTCGAGCCCGTCGACCACACCACGTCGTTCGAGACCGAACCCACCGAGCGGCTGCCGATGCTGCGCGCCGAGCCTCCGGCCACGGCCGGCAAGCGCCGGGCGACCAAGCACGGCAGCGGCAGCGGCCGGGGCCCGCTGGTGAAGCGACTCCCGTCTGCCCCCGTGCTCCTGGGCATCGCGGCGCTGGCCGTCTCGATCGGCGGTGTGCTGACGGTCAACGACGTCGCCCCGGCCGCCGACTCCGACCACTCCGGCATCACCCGTGCCGCCTCGGCGCTCGGCGGCGCCAGCGGCCAGGGCACTGTGTCGGCCCGCAAGGACACCGTCACCCGCGACTCGCAGCGCGATGCGCAGTCCGACGCCGCCGGCCAGCAGCTCAAGGACGCCGCCGAGGGCCTCGCGGCCGAGCACGCCTCGGCGATCAAGAAGCTCGCCGGCAAGGCCGAGGGCTACTCCAAGGTGCTCGCCCAAGACCTGTGGGAGTACCCTCTCGAGCCGGTCATCCTGACCGCGCGGTTCGGCCAGTACGGCCTCTGGTCGAGCTACCACACCGGCCTCGACTTCAACGGCAACACCGGTGACCAGATCCACGCGATCGCCAACGGCGAGGTGATCTCCGCCTCCTACGACGGCTCCTACGGAAACAAGACCGTGGTTCGCCTCGAGGACGGCACCGAGCTGTGGTACTGCCACCAGAGCGCCTTCATGGTCTCCGTCGGCGACCGCGTGACCCGCGGCGAGGTCATCGGCCTCGTGGGCGCCACCGGCCACGTCACCGGTTCGCACCTGCACGTCGAGGTGCACCCCGGCGGCGGCGACCCGGTCGACCCCTACACCGCGATGCAGCAGCATGGTCTCTTCTAGGGGCTGACCGAGGAACGAGGTCAGGCCCGCTAGAAGAGAGGTCGAGCAAGGCGCGCGACCGAGGAACGAGGTCGCGACCGCCGCGTCGAGACCCCCGCAACCCGGGCTGGGACTGGCCCGACACCGAGTAGGCCCGGCGCCTTCCCTGCGGAGGTCTCGACAAGCTCGACCAGCGGGGCTCCGTTTAGCACCATTTCTGCCCGGCCGGGCGGTTCCGAGCATTTCGAGCGCGGGCATCCCGACCTACCTACCTGGCAATCCATGGGCAGTGCTCCCGCTGTCACGCCGACGTTGCAAGGGCTGGTCGCCGGCGACGGCGTCGGCGACCTCGGCCCGCTCACCTGCACCGCCGACGTGCAGCGGACCACGCCGGTCGGGGCGTACGCCGACAAGACAAACTGCTCGGGCGTCTCGGACCCCAACTACCGGGTCACGTACACGGCGGGTGACGTGACCGTGACTCCCGCACCCGTCGTCGTGACGGCCGGGCCGACCAGCTCGATCTGGGGCACCACCCCGGGGCTGCCGAGTCCGTCGTACTCAGGATTCCGCAACGGCCAGACCGCGAGCGTGCTCACCCAACGGCCCGATTGCAGCGTCGGCGTCACCGCGATGACGAACGCGGGCAGCCATGTCGGAGCGACCTCGTGCCGCGGCGCGGCGGCGGCGAACTACGCCTTCACCTACGCCACCGGGACCGCGACCGTGACGAAGGCCGCGCTCGTCGTCACCCCGGTGGCGGTCAGGGCCAGGCGCGGAGACAAGCTGAGATTCTCGGCCAGGCTCTCGCATGCGACCACCGGCGACCTCCTCGCCGGCGTGCGGGTGACCTTTGAGGCCAAGGTGGGTGGCGTGGAGGTCAGGTGCCGGGCGGTCAGCACCATGGGCGACGGCATGGCGCGCTGCACGAGCAACAAGCGGGTCCCCACGTCCGGCCGCCTGCCGGCGGCGTATTCGCTGACGATCGCCGCGACCGGCAACACCCAGGAGGCCACGGCGAGGGGAAGCTAAAGGGATCACGAGGCGACCGCTAGCGCGGGGCCGGCGGCGGCTCAGGGAAGAAGGTCCCAGTACTGCTTCCGAGCTGGCATCGCGTGGATGACCATCTGGTCGCCGCCCTCAAACACGAGGACGACTGTCTCGAGCAATCGCGCCCGGGTGTCGAAGCCCAGTCGCAATTCACGATGCGGCCAGTCATCCTCCTCGAGCGGTTCGATCCATTGCGGCCAATCGGCCGCCTGGACAGCGTCCTCTCGCGATACTCCGTGCTTGAGCGCGCTGACGTGGACCTTCACGCAGCGAAGTCAGCAAGCGCTCTACGGATCGCCTCTGAGCGCGAAATTTGGTCACGCTCGGCGATGGCGTCCAAGGCCGCCAACTCCTCTGCAGTGAGCCGGACGGCTACGACCTGCATCGGCTCAGCCCCGCGGCCCGGTCGACCCCGCCCGCGACGCTTCAGCTCGTCGACGTCGTAGCCCGCCTCAGCCTCGTCGACCCACTCCTGGATCTGCTTCTCACTGGCCATACGTAAATCGTATTACGAAAACCTGGATGGCGGAAGCCAGGAGACCATCGGCGCGCACCACTGCATGACCGACGGTCAGAGCTTCTCCACCGGCGCGTACCTCAGCAGCAGCCGCTTGACGCCCTCGCTGCCGAAGTCGATCGAGGCGACCTGCTTGTCGCCGACCCCGTCGAGGGCGACGACGGTGCCCATGCCGAACGAGTCGTGCAGCACCCGGTCGCCCGGGTCGAGCGACGGGATCTCGCGAGCGGGCTTGGCCTTGGACGCGGCGTCGGCGCGGGCCGCGGCCGACGAGAAGTTGCGACGCCCACGGTCGGTCGGGCTGCCCCAAGAGCTGCCGCCGCCACCCGAGCCACCGCCGTACGACGAGGAGAGATCTGGCCGGTCCCAGGAGCTCTGCGCGGCCTCGGTGCGGCGCCAGTCGACCAGGTCGACGGGAAGCTCGTCGAGGAACCGGGAGGCGGGGTTGTGAGAGGGCGCGCCCCACGCCGATCGCACCACGGCCCGCGAGATGTAGAGCCGCTCGCGAGCGCGGGTGAGGCCGACGTAGGCGAGCCGCCGCTCCTCCTCCAGCTCGCGCTGTTCGCCGAGTGCGCGGGAGTGCGGGAAGACACCGTCTTCGAGCCCGGTGAGGAAGACCACCGGGAACTCAAGGCCCTTCGCGGTGTGCAGGGTCATCAGCGTGACCACGCCGTCGCCGTCGTCAGGGATCTGGTCGGTGTCGGCGACCAGCGAGACCCGCTCCAAGAAGTCGGCCAGCCCGGGGGCGATGATGCCGGCGTCGACGTCGGCCGGGTCGGCGGACGGACCGGCGACCGGGTCGTCGGCGAACTCCCGGGCCACGGCGACCAGCTCGCCGAGGTTCTCCTGCCGGGTCTCGTCCTGCGGGTCGTCGGACTCCTCGAGCGCCTTGAGGTAGCCCGAGCGCTCCAGCACCGACTCGAGCACCACGTCGGGCCGCTCCCCCGCGTCGACCATCGACTGGAGTTCCTCGATCATCGCCACGAACCCGGCGATGTTGGTCGCCGCTCGGCTGGCCAGCCCCGGCACCTCGGAGGCCCGTTGGAGCGCCGCCCAGAAGGACAGCGAACGGCCGGCCGCGAAGGCGCGCACCGCGGCGACCGAGGTGTCACCGATGCCGCGCTTGGGCACGTTGAGGATGCGGTCGAGGGAGACCTCGTCGGCCGGGTTGGCCAGCAGCCGTAGGTAGGCGAGGGCGTCGCGGATCTCGCGCCGCTCGTAGAACCGGACGCCGCCCACCACGCGGTAGGGCTGACCGGTGCGGATGAAGACTTCCTCGAAGACCCGGGACTGGGCATTGGTGCGGTAGAAGACCGCGATGTCGGCGGCCTTGTGACCCTGGTCGACCAGCTTGTCGATCTCGTCGGAGACGAACCGCGCCTCGTCGTACCCGTCGTCACCGACGTAGCCCACGATCCGCTCGCCGTCGCCCGCGTCGGACCAGAGCCGCTTCTCCTTGCGACCCTTGTTGTTGCCGATCACCGCATTGGCGGCGGTGAGGATCGTCTGCGTCGAGCGGTAGTTCTGTTCGAGCAGGATCGAGGTGGCGTTGGGGAAGTCCTGCTCGAAGTCGAGGATGTTGCGGATGTTGGCGCCCCGGAAGGCGTAGATCGACTGGTCCGCGTCACCGACGACCATGAGCTCGGCCGGCTCGATCCGCTCGCCCCCCGAGTCGATCTCGTCGACGTCCTCGAACTTCTCCGCGCACAGCTGGGCGATCAGCGCGTATTGGGCGTGGTTGGTGTCCTGGTATTCGTCGACCAGCACATGCCGGAACCGGCGCCGGTAGACTTCGCGCACGTCGGGGAACTGCTGGAACAGGTGGACGGTGAGCATGATCAGGTCGTCGAAGTCGAGGGCGTTGGCCTGACGCAGCCGCCGTTGGTAGAGCGTGTACGCCGCGGCGTACTGCTCCTCGAGCTTGTTGCTGGCCTCGTGGGTGGCGTCGTCGGCGTCGCGCAGCTCGTTCTTGTGGTCGGAGACCCAGTGGAGGAGCGCGCCGGGCTGGAACCGCTTCGGGTCGAGGTCGAGGTCCTTGGCGACGTTGGTCATCAGCCGCTTCTGGTCGGCCGCGTCATAGATGGAGAACGACGACTTGTAGGCGACCCCGTCGAAGTCGAGCGCCGTGATCTCCTTGCGCAGGATTCGGACGCAGGCGGAGTGGAACGTCGAGACCCACATGATCCGAGCACGTCGGCCGACCAGCGCCTCGACCCGCTCCTTCATCTCGGCCGCAGCCTTGTTGGTGAACGTGATGGCCAGGATCGAACCCGGATGAGCCCGGCGTTCGGAGATCAGCCAGGCGATCCGGCGGGTCAGCACCCGGGTCTTGCCAGAGCCGGCGCCCGCGACCACGAGCAGCGGTGTGCCCTCGTGTACCACGGCAGCGCGCTGCGGCTCGTTGAGCCCCTCGAGCAGCTCGTCGGCGGTGGGTCCGCTGCGCCGCGACTGCTTCTCGGCAGGCGCAGCGAGGTGCTCGAAGCCGGGCAGCGCGTCGGTGCTCATGTCGTCGCAACCCTACGTGGGAGTACCCCCAGTGCCGATCTCAACCACCACACGGTGGTTGAGCCCGAAGGCGCGCCAGCGCGTTCGGTGTCGAAACCGCCCCAGCCGAGGCACCCAACCCACGACGGCGATCCGGTCCCAGCCCTCGCTGCGGAGGTTTCGACACGCTCGCTGCGCTCGCGGCTCAACCACCGGCGGGGCGTGTCTTGCAGGTCACTTCTCCGCGTAGAAGGGGAAGCCGAAGGGGTAGCAGGTGTAGTGGTTGACGCCACCGGAGGCGCCCTGGGCGCTGGTGAAGGTGCCCTGGATGGAGTACGTCATCTTGCCCTTCTTGGACTTCTGAGCCGAGAAGGTGCCGCCCGGGTAGATCTTCACGTTCTTCCAGACCACCCGAGCACTGCCCTTGTCCTCGCAGGTCGCGGTGACCACGATCTTGGCGATCTTCTTCTTGTCCGAGCCGATCTTGATCTTGATGTGGGCCTCGTACCGGTCACCGTCGCCCTGGTCGACGACGTCCTTGTACGTCGTACCGGTCGACGGGTACGCCGCATGCGCCGCCGACGGCGCGAGCAGGGCGGAGAGGGTCGCGGCGGCAGCGGCCGCCAACAGACGAGTGGTCATGTCGATCATCCCTTCGCGGTGAAGTCATACGGGTAGTTGAACCGGGGGCACGCGCCGCCGAAGAGGAAGACGTCGCCCTTGAGCTTGTGCGGCTTGCGGAATCTGCCCTCGACGATGTGTCGTCAGCGACGCTGCGCGACTTGGGCACCACGAAGACTCCGCGGTCGTCGATCGGGACGTTCTTGAACGTCGCGCCGGAGGTGCCGGCGGCGCAGGTCTCGGAGACCTCGACCTTCTTCAGCCGGTGCCGGTTGCCACCGACGGTGATCTTCACCGTGATGGTGGTGGCGTCCTCG
>ERZ761607.1022-NODE-1022-length-38347-cov-22.329912_pt1 | contig 38347 bp, 30 predicted proteins | sample MGYA00511164_ERZ761607 | MGnify/ENA primary metagenome ERZ761607 (study PRJEB28899, sample SAMN02445080) | bioreactor sludge metagenome | biome: EBPR sludge | place: Australia: Brisbane, Thorneside Wastewater Treatment Plant | collected 2011-06-22 ...
AATCTTGAGTCTGATCCGAAAAGTCTTTGCCTCCTAAATCCCACGGACATTTTTCAGTAGTACACGCACGGACGTTTTCAGTCAGTACAAACCTAAAAGGAGACTTATAATTAGTTGAATTTCAAACGTTTATCAACCCGCATGTAGGGCAAAAAACGATTGAAAATCAACAGACTGGACTTCTCGGAGCTGACCCAGACTTGGTATGAAAACAGCGTTTGAATTAAGGATAATGCAGTAAAATTAATTAACCCTGATACCCTTGGCTGGATAGATTTATTCTTTTACAAGTTTCTGCCTATATGAGATTTGAAAACAACCCCGCACTTCATCTGTTTTTCTTTTGATTTGGAACAGCAAGGAATACCAGTGAATTAAAAAAACCACTTCCCTGACAGTGAGGGATCTCAATGATTACTTTTCCAGAACCCAATAGGAAAATAACATAGAAAACCGAATAGATAATTTCTTTTGGCGGAGCCCGATGTATCCAACATCAATCTTGTGGAGCAGGTGCATAACCTACCATCCAGTTGACGCCGAATTTGTCTTCAAACATACCGAAATAATCGCCCCAGAATGTGAAATCCAAAGGCATGGTCACTTTTCCTCCCTGTGAAAGTCCAAAAAAAAGTTCATCGGCTTTTTCTTTGCTGTCTGTATTGATAGAAACTGCAAAATTATTTCCCGGTTTAAATCCGTCACCCCAGGTTTCAACGGTATCGCAACCCATTAACATGGTTTCGGCGCTGACAGGTAATCCAATATGCATGATCAGATTGCGCATTTCATCAGTCAACGGAGGCATACCTTCCTGGTCAGGCATGTTGCTATATCTTCCCAGGTAGCTGAATTCACCACCCAGAACAGATTTGTAAAAATTGAAGGCTTCTTCGCAAGTCCCGTTAAAGGTCAGATATACATTTACTGTGGTCATAGGTTATTTTTTTTGATCAAAAATATAATTTTCGGCAGAAAGTACCAATTCTTAATAAAATATTACACAAAATGGTATTATTTTGACAAAACCGGAACTTTTCAGTCTTTTTTTGATGTAAAAAAAACATTAACTTCGAATGAACCACCAAAATCCTACATGCTGTCCAAAACAAGATTTAGCTCCAACTTTTTACCATTCCGGTCAATGGTGATCTTTACTTTGTCACCAGGTTTATACTTTTCAAGCCCGAGGATGAGATCCAGGTTTTCTTTGATTTTTGTATTGCCCAAACCAATGATCAGATCGCCTCTTTTATTCCTTTGTGTTGGCCTGAGTCCGGCTTTTTCTGCGGGAGAACCCGGCACAACGTTCATGATCAAAACGCCTTCAAGACCCATTCCTTCCGTATATTGATTAGAAACCATCTCAATGCCGATCCTGGGTCGTTTAATCTTTCCGTAATTGATAATATCCGGTACCACCCAATTGACCACATCAACAGGAATGGAAAATCCGATACCGGCGTATGCACCCGAAGGGCTGTAGATCGCTGTATTTACACCGATCAATTGACCGGATGAGTTCAACAAAGGTCCGCCGCTGTTACCCGGATTGATTGCGGCATCTGTTTGGATCACATCACGAATGGGCATCTCTGATCTGGATTGGATCTCTCTTCCCAAAGCACTGATCACGCCTGTTGTCAGGGTTTGGTCTAAACCAAACGGATTGCCAATGGCCAAAACGGTCTGTCCAACTTTCAGATTGGCAGAATTACCAACAGGAATGGGTTTCATGGAGGATGCAGGGGCGTTGATCCTGAGTACGGCAAGATCCTTTTCCGGGGCAGTGCCTACTACTGTGGCCTCATAACTTGAATTATCCGACAACGTAACCAAAGCTTTATTTGCACCTTCTATTACATGGTAGTTGGTTACTATATGCCCTTTTTTGTCCCAGATAAATCCGGAACCGGTTCCTCCGGGAATCTCAAACACATCCCGGGACCAGAAATCTCTTCTTAGTGCAGTTGTAGTGATAAACGTAACAGAAGGTGCGGCATCTTCGAAAAGTTTGATGGTCAGGGCTTCATTTTTATCACTCAAAGCATTAATATCCAGCATTTTGGGATCATCATTTTTCTGTGGGCTGTCTTCGGAAATTTTTGGAGATGTAGGAGTCAGATTTAGCTGGTTGTTCAATTTAAAAATGAGCCCTCCGGCAAATCCCAGGAGTAAAACCAATACGATGATAATGAAGTTTTTAAAGTTCATAGTTAAAGATTTTTCTGCAATAAATACATAAATGAGTTCAGTCAAAAAAGTTATAAAGTTGAAAGTTCATAAAGTTATACGGCTGATTTCAGTCAAAAAAGTTATAAAGTTGAAAGTTCATAAAGTTATACGGCTGAGTTCAGTCAAAAAAGTTATAAAGTTGAAAGTTCATAAAGTTATACTGTTGAGTTCAGTCAAAAAAGTTATAAAGTTGAAAGTTCATAAAGTTATACTGCTGATTTTGTGCTGTTTAAGATAATTTTGTATTTATAGTTAAAGTGTTCAATATCAATTATTTACACTTTTAACTTTACAAACTTTATGCTTTATAAACTCGACTCATAAATAAATAGATAAAAAATCTTGGGTTATAGAGACTAATCAGCTCAGAGAAGCTTTATTGGCCAATTGTCCGCAAGCGGCATCGATGTCTTTGCCCCGGCTTCTTCTCACCGTTGCAAGAACGTTGTGATCGGTCAGATATTTCGCAAATCTGTTAATCTGATCTTCAGTTGATTTACTGTATTCGACACCTTCCACCGGGTTGTATTCAATAATGTTGACCTTAACCGGAAATCTTTTGCACAATCTGATCAGGTTATCGGCATCTTTAAACGTGTCATTGAAGCCATTAAAGGCAATGTATTCGAAACTGATCTTTCCTTTGGTTTTGAGATAAAAATCTTCCAATGCATCTATGAGGACTTCGAGCGTATTGCTTTGATTGATGGGCATGATTTTATTTCTTTTCTCATCATCTGCTGCGTGTAATGACAATGCAAGGTTGAATTTAACATCATCCTCAGCGAGTTTATGGATCATTTTGGCAATTCCGACGGTACTCAGGGTTATTCTTCTCGGTGACCAGCCATAACCTTCCGGCGAAGTGATCTTTTCAATGGCTTTCAGGACATTTTTGTAATTGAGCAAGGGTTCTCCCATTCCCATAAAAACAATGTTCGTCAGTGGATGGAAGAAAGTCGATTCGCATTGTTGGTTGACGAGATGGAATTGTTCAAAAATCTCATAAACTTCAAGATTGCGGCTATAACCGAGTTTTCCTGTTGCACAAAATGCACAATTCAGGCTGCAACCAACCTGTGAAGAGACACAGACGGTAAACCTGTTTTCATCGACAACAGGTATCAAAACGGATTCTATCATTTTGCCGTCAAACAATTTCCATCTGCTTTTGATGGTTCCGTCCACACTGTTTTGGATGGTATCCGGAACAATGCTGTTGAAGGAATAGGCATCGGTGAGTTGTTCTCTGAGCGAAGTTGACAGGTTGGTCATTTCCGAAAAACCGGAAGCGCCCTTTTGCCATAACCACTGATGAAGCTGCTTTGTCCGAAAGGATGGTTGACCCAAAGCTTCCATAACGTTTACCAGTTCTTCATCAGAAAGCTGCCGAATATCCTGCATTGTTTTTTTTTCTGTCATTTATTCAATTTTTGGTGCAAAACAATCATTTCCGGTTATTTCATCACTTAATAAGCCTTTTAGTTGACCAAAAAGCAAATTGAATCCATTGGTTCTTTTTGATTCAGTCTGAATCCCGGTACATGCTCTTTTATTCCGGTTTAAGCTGCAAATTTAATGAGTACATCGATTTTAACATCAATTCCAAAACACTTGAGCAACTAAAAAAGTTATTAACAGTGAATTCAACAAATCAATTCAATTTTGGCTTTAGAAAACAGGAAAAACTTCCTTTGAAAAACAAAAATTTTAATTTACAAAAATATAACAATTATGGCACTGACAGAATCAAATATGCTCAGGCTGGGAACCAAAGCGCCTGATTTTAAACTTTACGATACGTTGAGCGAAGAACAAAAATCCTTTCAGGATATAAAAGGCAGTAAAGCAACTGTGGTAATGTTTATCTGTAATCATTGTCCTTATGTTATCCATGTGAACAGGCAGATAGTCGATCTGGCCAACGATTACCTTTTAAAAGGGGTTGGTTTTGCTGCGATCAGTTCCAATGATATTGAAAACTATCCGCAGGATGCTCCTGAGATCATGGCAGTGGTTGGGAAAGCGTTGAAATATCCGTTTCCATATCTGTATGACGAATCGCAGGACACAGCTAAAGCTTATGATGCGGCATGTACTCCGGATTTTTATGTTTTTGACAAGGACGATCATCTGGTTTACAGGGGCAGACTGGATGAAAACAGACCTTCAGGAGGAAAAGACCCTGACGGAAAAGATCTCAGGGCAGCCATCGACGCGGTTTTGGAAGGTATTCCTGTACCAACACTACAATTTCCCAGTGCCGGATGTAATATCAAATGGAAAAAGTAACATTCGAATGGTTTTGAAAAAAAAGACTGTTGAATCCGGTCTATTATCAAAAGCTCCCTGCCCGGCTAACTGCCGCCAAACAGGGAGTTTTTTTTGCTTTTGAATTAAATTTTTGATATCAGATTTATACCGGTCATAATCTCAGGTTGAGGAATGTCCATCAGGTAAAGTATAGTTGGTGCAATATCTGCCAGTTTGCCTGGAGAAATCCTGTATCCATTTGTTTGTTCTCCTACCCAAATAACGGGAACCGGGCTCAGAGAGTGGGCTGTATTCGGACTTCCATCCGGATTTCGCATTACATCAGAATTGCCGTGATCTGCAATGATCAATACATCATAATGCTGACTTTTAGCTTGTTCTATCAGGCGGTTAAGGCAGAAATCCACGGTTTCAGCTGCTTTGATGGCAGCGCTGAAATCACCGGTATGTCCTACCATATCTGAATTGGCAAAATTGAGGCAAATAAAATCCGGGGCAGATAGTATCATTTCTGCAATGGCAGCATCAGCCACTTCGGGAGCGCTCATTTCGGGTTTAAGGTCGTAAGTTGCCACTTTGGGAGAAGGGATCATGATCCTTTTCTCATTTTGGAAGGTATCTTCCCTGCCGCCGTTGAAGAAAAAAGTTACGTGGGGATATTTTTCTGTTTCTGCGATGCGCAACTGAGTTTTACCGGCATCCGCCAGCAATTCTCCCAGGGTTTGATTCAAATTGTCTTTTGCATATATGATGTGTACATTCTGATACGATTCGTCATAAGGCGTCATCGTAATATAATGCAAAGGAAGCGTATGCATTCCGAATTCAGGCATATCTTTCTGGGTCAAAACAGTAGTGACTTCGCGAGGTCTGTCTGACCTGAAGTTGTAGAACAGTACTACATCCCCGGGCTCAATTTTACCTAAAGGATTTTCATGTTCATCCACCATCACGATGGGTTCAATAAATTCATCTGTTATACCCTGATCATAGGACTGTTGCATGCTGTCTATGATATCTTTACTCTTTTGGCCCGCTCCATGCACTAAAAGATCATAGGCTTTTTTGACTCTTTCCCATCTTTTATCCCGATCCATGGCATAATATCTTCCGATAAGGGAAGCAAGGTGCACATTTGGCAGTGCCGCATTGTGTTGTAGTAAATCGCGGATAAATCCGACACCACTTTCAGGGTCTGTGTCCCTTCCATCCGTGAAGGCATGGATATGAACTGCGGGAACACCGGCTTCAGACAGAATGGTGCATAAAGCTTTCAAGTGTTCAATATGACTATGAACACCACCATCAGATACCAGGCCAAGCAGATGTATCGATTTCCCATGTTCTTTGGCATATTGGATGCCTTGAATAATCGCTTCTTTTTTCTCCAACTGCTTATTCTCAATATCCAGGTTGATCTTTACCAGATCCTGATAAACAATCCTTCCGGCACCGATATTCATGTGTCCTACTTCGGAATTGCCCATCTGGCCCTCAGGCAAACCAACGTGCAGACCAAAGGTATTCAGGGTTGCGTTGGGATAATGGGCTAAAAGCTTATCCACGTAAGGTGTTTTGGCATTGGCAATGGCACTGTCAGAAGGAACCGGACCGATTCCCCATCCGTCAAGAATGGTTAAGAGTATCTTTTTATTGTTCATCTGTTTATTTTTAAGTTAGGTTCTGCAAAATGTGTCAAACAGTGTTTCCATTTCAGGTCGGTCAGTATTTTCTGACAAGAATTCTCTGTATGATCTGTGGATTTAACACTTGTGTTGCACTTTCTGTTTTAAAAATCCGTTATCTAAAAAAATGCAAACTTAAAATATTGAGTTTGGTTTTAAATATGTTCAATGATAAAAAGTCCCGATATTGGCCTGAAATTATGGAACAGGTGTTGTTCATGGGATAAAATAATTTTGAAAAAACTTACATAATGGCGAAATTGGTGTTTTTTTTAATATTTTATTTTTTTACATGGGATATTTACTCTCAGAGTCAGAATAAAATTTTTGATTATGTAGTGACTGGTAATTATGAAGCTATTCAGCAAAGTTTTACCCAACAGGTAGATATTTGCATACTTTCCTATGAAGATCTGGTGAATAAAAATGAAGCAACAGCCAAGCTCAAAGAGTTTTTTTCCAAAAACAAGCCTTTACAATATACTATCAAACACAAAGGAAATTCCAGAGCAAACCAATCTGCGTATATAGTAGCAGATCTTTTGACTCAAAGCGGTTTGTTCAGGATGTTTGTTTACCTGTCGGAAAAGAATGGAGTGACATTTGTAAATGAGTTTCGTATAGAAAAAGGTTGATATGAAACAGAAAAACATTCAATTCACCCTTAGAGATTTTTAAAGAAGCAAAAAAGTGCTTCACGATTACTGATTTCTCCAAATCAATTCAGTGTTTCTTCAATTTTGATGTACTTTTTGTTGAAATATTACAAATATTGTTCATATTTGTGGTGTGTTTTCATCCATGACCGGAATATTCAATCTATATTACACCCCAAAGCCCGAATGAAGAAAAAAGGAATGGATTGTCTGGCACTTAGTTGAAGCAGGCAGACAATTTTTAAAATCAAATGAAATCTAATGAAATACCAGCACATTGTTTTCGATAAAATCAAAACCAGGCTATCGGATCCAAAAGATCTGGTGGAGCAAATCATGCTTGCATTGAACCTGAGCAAATCATCTTGTTACAAAAGATTAAGGGGTGAATCGCTATTGACATTAGACGAATTGGCTATTTTAATGAGAGAGTTTGATCTCAGTTATGATGAAATTGTATTTACGGAAAAGGAAAAGGTCGGTTTCCGGTTTCCTTATAAAAACCAGGAGATTAAGAATTTTTTCGATTATGTGGGCCCGTTGAAGGATTTTGTACTCAAAGCCAGGGATATACCGGGTCTTACCGTGCATTATGCAATCAATGAGTTTCCGTTCTTTTTCTATTTTCATGATAAAGACCTCACGCATTTTAAATTTTTCACTTTTGCGCAAACGGTATGGAACATTTCATCTTATAAAGCTGCAAAATTTTCATTGGATGAATTCAATGAATGGCCATTGATCGAACCGGATATTCTTCTCATCCAGAAAGGATATTACAAAATACCCAATGTGGAGATATGGAACAGTGGCGTTTTACTCAACACATTGAATCAGATCAAGTATTTGCTCCAGGCAGGATTTTTCAAATACCCGGAAGAAGCATTGGTTTTGTGTGATAAACTGGATCAGGTCATTAATCATATCAGCCGGATGGCAGAGGTAGGACAAAAGTTTCTGATCGGACAGGATCCCGCTTCGGCAACTGCAAAATTTGAGATGTTCCACAATGAAATCGCACATACCAATAATATACTTTTGCTTAAAGCCCCTGATTTCAATCAGATCTATTTCGCCTATGACAATCCAAATTACATCATTACGGATGAAGAAAACATTTTAAAATATACAGTGGACTGGTTTGAAACCATTAAAAAAATAGCATTACCCATCTCGCAGGCGGCTGATAAAAACAGAAGAGCCTTCTTTTCTCAAATACACAAACAGATAGAATACACCAGGTCGCAGATAAAAAGTATCATTCGACTGGAAGTCTGAGTCTATTCCGATATCACGGGGATAGGTATGATCCACAATTGTTGAAGTTCAACACAGGTGGATCAAATTGGGTTCTGTCCAGATAGTAACTTAAAAATTTAATTCGTTTATTTATTGGCAAAACATTAAGGAAATTTGATCTTAGAAATAATGCCAAACAGAAAATTTGCCATGTAGAGGCCTCACCGTATGGAATCTTAGATGATTTTCCTCTTTGGTTCTGGCCCGGCCAGGTTAGGATTACACCTGAATAGTCTTGACGGGTCGTTTCATCAAGTGGTGACCAATGGGACATTCCAGACATTTTTTTCTTGAACAATAGTTATTCTTCAGTTCAATAAGACCCTGACTTTCAAATGCATTTTTGGCCCGGATTTTCAGGATTTTCCAGTTTTTTATGATTTGATTGTTTTCTGCCCTGATTTGTTCAAGGAGTTGAATAGCAGATTGTTTCATTGGAAGGCTATCCGTTTTTTCTCCATAGACATATTTTAGCGGAACGATGACATTGATGATGAGGATTTGGATGAATTCTTTACCGGTTATTTTTATTTTAGGTTTGCTTTTTCTTTCGAAAAGGTAGTGATTTATCCAATAATCTGCTGGCTTGGCCAAGAAAAGTGTGAACACGTCCTCGGGATGATTGGCATGAATTATTTTACTGAAAAAACTCACTTCCGTAGATAATACCGCAGCCAGTTGAGCGATTCTGATGGTTGGGAAATTATCAGGACGCAGCCTCAACAGTTTCCAGGCAGCCACAGGAATGGGCTTCAACCCATATTTTTTCTGAAGGAACCGATGGTTTTTGAGGAGGTTTACCGGGTATTCATCCCTGAAGTTTTCATTTAATAAGCCAGACTGACCAAAGAGTAATGCTTCGATGAATTGAGGCCGATCCTTTTCTCTCAGGATGATCAAAGGATCAAAGGATTTGGCGAGCATTTCAAAAGCATCGTTATTCACATTGGTGCCGAAATAACGGAAAAGCAAAATGAGAAAAACCTGTTCCCAGTTGTCGTCGTATCTGTTGAGCAAGAAGATTATATGTTCTGATTTGCGGATGATCCTGTTAAGAGTTGCTTTCTCTATAGCTTGATAAACAATTATTTGAGGGATGTCGTCAGTTTGAGGAGCGCAGGGAATCCAAAGATTTTCATGCTGTAACAGATGGTAGTTGCGTACGTCGCCGGCAAAGATCTTTTTTTTCAGCTCCAGGCAGGGAATCTTAAGACCAAAGCTATCTATGATCACCATATCATCCTCAAGGACTACATGCAGGATCACATTGTTATAGGCCGAATCGTCCTGGTGATGGTGTTTGTACCAGTCTGACGATTTAACATGGATCTCAACTGATCCGACCCAAAGTATGTCTCCGATAATAATGTGTGCCTGCAAAAAATCTGGTCCTGCATGCGTATTATGAAAACCGGTATCAAGAATTTGAATAGTTTGTCCTTCAGACGTCAAAAGGTTCAGAAAGTCAAATTTCTTCAACTTCCAGATGTAATGTAAAAAATCTTCTCTGATCATATAGGGTACATTTTGGTAATTTCAAGAGATAAAAATAAATAATTTCTTTTGAATAACCAACAAAATATTGGGGCTTTTACGGGAAAACATTAAAAAATGTTTGTAATCTCTTTATAAACAGTGTTTTAGAAAATAAAATAGCGCTATTCTTTCAAAAAACTTTGCAAGTTTTTTCCAAGACAATTTTGGTTCAGATATGAAAAATAAGGGTTTTTGTGACTGCAAAGTACACCGTGAATCGGTTTAATCAATAATACTATGCTTGACGAGCCAGAACCAAAGAGGAAAAGGATTTAAGAACCCCGATCCGCTTCGCTACGGGGTTCGACACCGTTGGATTTACATCCTACGGGGTTCAACCCCGTAGGATATATATCTTACGGGGTAAATATTCTGTGTGGCTTTATTCCTAAGATCAAAATTCCTTAAAGTTCTGCCAAATAACACACGAATTCAATTATTCAGACACTATGTTTTTTGGGGCTTACCCCCAAAAAAAGCCGCTTTCCGGGATGTTGGAACAAAAAAATGGAATATCCAACAGCTGAAATGAACAACATGTTGGTTAGTATTGGCTCGTAAGCGCCTAAACTCGATATTGTCATTCCGGGCTTGACCCGGAATCCCGTGCATTGAAGAATTCCTTATAAGGAGTAATGAATGAATCCTCCATGACAGGTCGCTGGTGTACGGGATGGCGGATCAGGCCCGCCATGACAGATCGGTGTAGGCCATGATAGATGGGGTGTCCGTCATATCAGATTGGTTGTACGCATTAGTATGTCAGGTGAATACTTTGGTGACCATTTTGAATTGTAGAAAAAGGGATTTAACACTGTCAACCTAACCTGGATAGTACAGAACCAATGAGGAATTTGATTTAAGAACCCCGATCCGCTTCGCTACGGGGTTCGACACCGTTGGATTTACATCCTACGGGGTTCAACCCCGTAGGATATATATCTTACGGGGTAAATATTCTGTGTGGCTTTATTCCTAAGATCAAAATTCCTTAAAGTTCTGCCAAATAACACACGAATTCAATTATTCAGACACTATGTTTTTTGGGGCTTACCCCCAAAAAAAGCCGCTTTCCGGGATGTTGGAACAAAAAAATGGAATATCCAACAGCTGAAATGAACAACATGTTGGTTAGTATTGGCTCGTAAGCGCCTAAACTCGATATTGTCATTCCGGGCTTGACCCGGAATCCCGTGCATTGAAGAATTCCTTATAAGGAGTAATGAATGAATCCTCCATGACAGGTCGCTGGTGTACGGGATGGCGGATCAGGCCCGCCATGACAGATCGGTGTAGGCCATGATAGATGGGGTGTCCGTCATATCAGATTGGTTGTACGCATTAGTATGTCAGGTGAATACTTTGGTGACCATTTTGAATTGTAGAAAAAGGGATTTAACACTGTCAACCTAACCTGGATACGACAGAACCAATGAGGAATTTGATTTAAGAACCCCGATCCGCTTCGCTAAAGGGTTCGACACCGTTGGATTTACATCCTACGGGGAAAATATTCTGTGTGGCTTTATTCCTAAGATCAAAATTCCTTAAAGTTCTGCCAAATAACACACGAATTCAATTTTTAAGGCACTATATTTCTCCCGCACCGTCACTAATGCAGACGTTGTAGAATACCGGAGATTTGCCAAATTGTTTAAGGTATGAGTGATCGAGGGCAGTTTTAACATCTTCCATTGCGGAATTTTCCACCAGATTGATGGTGCAACCACCGAATCCGCCCCCCATCATTCTGGATCCCAGTACACCAGGCAAACTTTTTGCTGTTTTTACCAAAAGATCCAGTTCAGGGCAGCTTACATTATACTTCAAGCTCAGCCCTTCATGTGATCCGAACATCATTTCACCCAGTTTTCGAAAATCTCCCTTTTCCATGGCTTCACAACTTTTTAGAACACGGTCATTTTCTTCTGTTACATATTCGCATCGTTCAAAAACCGGAGATCCCAATTCAGTTTTAAAGGGTTTAATTTTCTCAGGACTTAGGTCACGCAGGGAGCGGGCATGCGGTAAGTGATTGCTGATGAGTTGAATACCTTTTTCACATTCCATTCTTCTGATATTGTATTCAGAGGATGCCAGGCTGTGTTTTACCCTTGTGTCTGCAAGGAATAAGCTGTGATCACCCGTATTGATGGGGAAGTATTCAAACTCAAGTGTCTGGCAATCCAGGCGTATAGCGTGGTCTTTTTTGCCGAAAATGGAAGCAAACTGATCCATTATGCCGCATTTGACGCCTGCATAATGGTGTTCAGCCATCTGACAGATGTGTGCCATTTTAAGTTTGTCCACACCCAGGCCAAATATGGTATTTATGGCCACAGCAAAAACACTTTCCAGTGCTGCCGATGAAGACAGGCCGGCACCGGCGGGAATATCCCCGCTGAACACTGCTGTAAAACCCTGCGGTTCGAGCCGGGCTTTCTGCATTTCCTTGATCACCCCAAAGGGGTATTTTGCCCACTGGGGAAGCTGATCCTGATGTTTGTTGACATCAAAAGAGACGGTCTCATTAAGATCAATAGCGTAAATGGTTGCCATATGATCCCCAGTAGGACGGATGGCCAGATAAACCTTTTTATCTATGGCTGCGGGAAGAACAAAGCCGTTGTTGTAATCCGTATGTTCACCAATAATGTTCAACCGGCCAGGGGCAGCAAAAAGCCGGAAATGATCCCCGAATTTCTGAGAAAAATCAGTTTTTACGCGTTCAATGATCATTGGTGCAGCTTTTTGATTTTAATAATGACGTTAAATGTGGTTATAAGAAGTTCTGATCACTTTTACCCTGGCGTGTTTCATGGTGAGAAGTACATCACCATCGAAACTGACAGGTTCCCCGTCCAGGTGATAATCATTATAATCTGCCTGTATAATGACCGGTTCTTTGGTTTGAATATATTCGATGTACCTGGACTTTTGCTTTTTCCCGAGGAACATCAATGCAGTGATCTTCGGGTATAGGTAAAATGGGAATGGTTTGACCAGTACCAGTTCAAATATACCGTCATTGGGTTTAGCCATGGGTGCAACAACCGCATGATTTCCGAATTGCCGGGTATTGGCGACCGATATCATACGGTATTTTCCTTCCAGGTTGGTATTATTCACGCGGATGGTTGCATTGAATGGCTTAAAATTCAATGCAGTTTTAGCTGAAAGGATGGAATATTGTATAAATCCCCTTTTTTTGGATTTGCTGAATGCGTGCGCGACGTGACTGTCCATGCCAACACCTGCCATATTGATACAGAGCGAATCATTCACTTCTATCACATCCAGATCGATGGTTTCTCCCTTCAAGATGTCACGCAGAAGGGATTTCAGATCCTTTTTGAATCCGAGTTCGTTTGCGAATCCGTTACCCGATCCATTGGGATAGACGGATAGGTATTTGTCTGATTTGTTGATCAGGTATTTGGCTACTTCATTGACAGTTCCATCACCGCCAACCACAACAAAAACTTTATGATTGTCAAGCTGTTGATCAAATTTTTTCCTCATTTCATCCTTGCTTTCCGAGATCAGTAAGTTTAGGTTCGGGTCAACTTTCATGATGTTTTTCCTGATGATGTCAATGTTCTTTTTACCTGAATGCGGGTTCAGGATAAAAAGTATTTCCGAAGGATTGATTTGATTCATTTTTACTTAAATGACCGCTGTTTAAAACGTTCAAAAGTAGTTAATAATTCCATTTTTACCGGTATTCCGGGTCAAAGAATTCCGCGATTAAGTGGATACTGGGGATATTCATGTTCGGAAACACCATGAGGCTTTCGGCAGCTGGCCCGGATCAGTAATACAAAGGATGGAATTTTTGCTGACCCAAAGTATTGAACTCAATCGCAGGAAAAGGCAACTTGATCATGAACATGCTGTTGAATAAGGCTTTAAGGGTTTTGTTTTTTACAGGAATTTTGGTAAAGTCAATATCCAGTGAGAGTAAAAACCTGCGATGCCGCTCAAACTCAGGAATGGATTGGCCATTATAATAGGTTTTATTGTAAAAAGACCCGATCACTCCACCGATACCATAACCGACGGACAAGTTCACCCAATCCGGAATGGTTTTAACGGGCACGATCCGGTTGAGCCCCATACTAAGCCAATAAGTATGACCGTTGTAGTCCAGTACCAGTTCGCTGAAACCATCACCCAGGTATCCATTGGCTAAAGGAGCATAGGGAGATCTACTGAATGAGAATTTATATTTGACTATTTGTTCATGAAATGCCAGTTCCTGTCCGATTACCAATGCTGATCCCAATGTATTTGCGGCTACATCCCCCAGGGAAAAACCCCAACCCTGGTAGAGTCCATCCCAGATCTCAATGGGTAACTGCATGAAAAAGCCCATCAGTCCGCCATACCAGATGGCTTTATTGCGCGGTACGCCTGCCCATCGGTAGGCATGAAAACAGATATAACTTTCCAGATAGGAACCGAACATGTGACCGAATTTATCCAGTTGATTATATGCTTTCAGATCGTTGTAGAAATGAAAAGGAACTCTGGGCACATCTGTATACCAAATATACTCCAGATATGACATGCCACCAATGTAAAAAGCAGAGGTTGAACCAATAACCGTGGCAAGCCTGGATTTATTCAATGTGACAGTATCTGCCGTTGGCAATGAATTCTGGCTTATTAAATTTTGGCAAAAAATCAGGATTAAAGTTAAAACTAAAAAACGGCGTACCATAATTACAGATTTTATTAAGCTGAAAATCATAAAATCCTTTTAGATTTAATTTACAGGAAATAAAATTACTTCAAATAATACATAACTGCAAGTTCTGAAATTTGTATTGATAACAAAATCAAGATCATTTTTTATTTTGGAACATCCCTCAAATGATTATCTGGACGACTGGTTTTATTTGTATTATTCAATCAAAATAACATCTATTCAAAAGTATTGTCTAAGTAAGTTAACTCTTGATTTTCAATAGCTGAAGTCGTATTTTTGTATGTAAGGGAAGAAATGATTTTTGAAGTTTTACATCCCCGATTAAAATTCTTAGAATCGATAAAAAAATCAAATACATACAATGAAGAATTTAAAAAAAATGTTTGTGATGTTAATGCTTGTTTTCATGGCATTGTCAGTACTATCACAAAATGATGCAGGTTTTTATTATACGATAGTCAATCCAAGTGAAAACACATCAGTCATACATATAAGTGAAGGGATTATTCCAAGCGGTTTATTGCGTGAAGTGGATAATGAAGTCATTCCAAAAACAAGTATCCTTCAGGATACAATAAAAAGTGAATCCTGGCCCGGGAATTCGTCAGCTATTTCGTTTTATGCTTCCAGTCTGTTATTTGCCTCTGTTTTGAATTGCAGTTATGACTGGCTAGTCCTGACAAAGAATGCGCATAGTGGTATAACGGTAGGATTAACATATACTGCGGAACATGTATTTAGAAACAGGTTACTTGGAGTGCATTTTGCATACACTTATTTATCAGGTTTAAATAAAAACCACCTGGAGATCAAACTGGGTGGAATTTATCATTTTATTCATTTTGGTGAAGATGCTTTCACTTTCCTGCCTGTCATTTCAATCGGTTATAGATATCAGCCACCAGGAAATTATAATTTTTTCAGAATTGGAGTGAGTACAGCTGGAATTGGCGTTGGGTATGGTTTTGCTTTGGGACTCAAAAGTCAACCCGAATACCAGGAAAGAGTAGAATTCAGTTTTTGAAGGATAAATGAGTTCAGTCTAAAAAGTTAAAGAGTTGAAAGTTCATAAAGTTATATTGCTGATTTTAAGATGTTTATGATAATTTTGTATTTGTAGTTAAAGTGTTGAATATCAATCGTTTACACTTTAAACTATACAAACTTGAATCTACTCCGAAAAGTCTTAGCGCCCTAAATCCCTACCCTGGACGAGCCAGAACCAGAGAGGAAAATGATTTAAGAACCCCTACGGGCAGGCTCATACGGGAAAGCCCCTACGGGCAAGCTCCGATCAACGATTTTTGATTTAAGAAGTCCAATACATCTTTAATCAAAATTCGTTAATCCTTGATCGAAATTCTATGTGGCATTATTTCTAAGATCAAAAATTCTTATTAGTTCTGCCAAAAAATGCATAAATACAGTTTTTAAGACACTACTGACGTTTTCAGTCAGCACAAACCTAAAATTGGACTTTTCGGAGCAGACTCAAAATCGGATAACGCGGTACAGATTTTTTTCCTGGAGGAAACTGTTCAGGAAAGCTCCAAGAGCAGCTTTCCGGCTTTTTCGTAGCCCATTTCGCTGGCTTTTTTGATATCGCTGATAAAGCCGTGTTTACCGCATTTTTTCTTTGTCACGCCGAGGTAATAAAGTTTTTTGTTTTCAGGGATGTCATCCTTACCCTGAGGTATTTTGAGGGACTTTTCAAATGCGGTTAAGGCATTTTCGTAATCTTCCAATTTGTAAAGCACATATCCATAATTGAAAAAATCAGCCCGTTTCCAAAGGTAATTCGGATTGTTCTCACTAAATTTCCTGAGCGCGAGCAGTTTTAATTCAAAAGCAGCTTTGTCGAATTCTCTGTTATTGATGTGTATCTCGGCTTTGGCGCGTCTTGCCTGCCAGTGGATACTTTGAAGCGCAATGGAGTGTTTGATACAGTTTTCAACATAGATCAGCGCTTCATCGTATTCTCTTTCGTACATCAGCAGTTTAGCGATCCCGTAGTGGGCTTCTGCGATGGTTTCGTCGATCCGGATGCATTTTTGAAAATCCTCCATGGCTTCGATGTAGTTTTTCTGCATCATATTGACGACTGCCCGCCGTTCGTAAGCTAAAGGATTTCTCTGACATTTTTCAAGAGAAAGATTGAAAGATTTGAAAGCTTCACTGTCATTGCCGTGAGCAATCTGCTTCAATCCTTTCTGGTAATACATCACGGCAGATCTGTCGCCGGTAGGTTCGATGACCGCTTCATCAAGGATCAGTCCGTTTTCAATTTTCCAGGCGAATATCCTGCCTGAAATGGCAAATTGTGCGCAATTTTCAAAGAGGCTAACCGTATTTTTCCAGACTTTATCTGTGTAATTTCCCACGTGACGCGGGATATGGATCATAAAATTCTCGTCATCCAGGAATTCAAGCTCTTTGTGAATGATCAGGTTTTTGTAATAAACGTCATTCCTGTTGTTAATCATTTTTACAAGTTTATCATAACTTGCCTTATTGGCAAAGTATAATTTACCCTGAATAATGATTTTATAAAACATACGGTTTATGAGATTTAAAATACCTGTTAAAAGCCGATTAATAATACTGAAAAAACCGTACCAATTTTGTTCAAACCCTCAATAAAAAAAATAAAAAGACATAAAACAGCTTTATATTTTAAAAAGGCTGAAAGTTTTCCGGCTTAATAGTAAATTAATATTGCAAAGAACACTGTTTTTCGTGTATTATCAAAGGATTAAAGGAACTTGAATTCCATAAAAAATAAAATTTTAAACTTTTTTACCAGAAACTCATTACTTTTGCGCCCTTAATTTACTGAGAAATGAGTAGTTACAACAAAATCAAGGATTTATTGCAATCTGCACAAAAAGCGGACAATGTGATCGTTAAAGGATGGATCAGAACATTCAGGAACAATCAGTTTATTGCTGTCAATGACGGAACATGTCTTGACAACCTTCAGGCGGTGATCGCATTGGGGCAGTTTGACGAGAACCTGACGAAGAGACTTACTACAGGAGCAGCGGTAGAAATTAAAGGGCAGCTGATTGAATCTATCGGTAAGGGTCAGAAGGTTGAGTTGATTGTTGATCAGCTGATCGTCCATGGAGATGCCAATCCGGAGACATATCCGCTCCAGCCTAAAAGGCACTCCCTTGAGTTTTTGAGAGAAATTGCTCATCTCAGGTTCAGGACCAATACATTCAGCGCCATTTTCAGGATCAGGCATGCACTGAGTTTTGCCCTCCATCAGTTCTTCAACGAAAGAGATTTTTATTATCAGCATACTCCGATTATCACGGCTTCAGATGCAGAAGGTGCAGGACAGATGTTTCAGGTTACTACTTTGAATCTGGATAATTTGCCAAAAAATGAAACAGGTGATATTGATTATTCCAAAGATTTCTTCAACAGGCAAACGAATCTGACGGTTTCCGGACAACTGGAAGCCGAACTGGCTGCGCTTGCACTGAGCAGAGTGTATACATTCGGCCCGACATTCAGGGCTGAGAATTCCAATACTTCCAGGCATTTGGCTGAATTCTGGATGCTGGAACCGGAAGTAGCTTTTGCTGATCTCAACGACAATATGGATCTGGCTGAAGAGATGTTAAAATATGTGATCAGTTATGTTATGAAAAACAATTCCGGAGACCTGGAATTTTTGGAAAACAGATTACTGGAGGAAGAAAAGCAAAAGCCTCAGCATGAGCGGTCAGCATTAAAGTTGAGGGAAAAACTAAGTTTTGTTGTCAACAATGAGTTTGAAAGGCTGACTTACACCGAAGCCATCGACATACTTAAAAATTCAACACCCAACAAAAAGAAAAAATTCCAGTATATCATTGAATCATGGGGTGCAGACCTGCAATCAGAGCATGAAAGGTATCTTGTTGAAAAACATTTTGAAAAACCTGTTATTTTGACGGATTATCCGAAAGATATCAAAGCTTTTTACATGAAACTCAACGATGACAATAATACTGTTCGGGCAATGGACATTCTTTTCCCGGGTATTGGCGAGATTGTAGGAGGATCCCAACGGGAAGAGCGATATGATGTTTTACTTGCACGTATGCAGGAAATGCATATCCCCGAGCAGGAAATGTACTGGTACCTCGATACGAGGCGCTTTGGTACTTGTCCGCATGCCGGATTTGGATTGGGTTTTGAGCGATTGATCCAGTTTGTAACCGGCATGTCCAATATCAGGGATGTGATCGCATTTCCGAGGTATCCGGGAAACGTGAGTTTCTAAAATCGTTTTTATCAGTATGGCTCAGGATTCAGCTATCTTATGATCAAATAGCTGATAAAAACCCACAATAAAATCAAAACAGGTCCACCAAGTCCGAAAATCAGGCCACCTTTACGGAAGTCTTTGGTTGTCAGGAATCCGGTACTATATGCAATGGCATTTGGAGGCGTGGATACAGGAAACATCAATGCGCAGGCAGCTGAAAGTCCGACTGCCAATCCCAGAATTGCAAAGTTGTCAATGGGCAATACACTGGCTACCGGTAAAAGTATGGTCACTGCTGCGGTATTGCTCATGAAATTGGACATGATGACGGTTGTGAGGGCAAATAAGGCGATCATAACCAGATCACTCATCACAATGGTTGAAAACACATCGGAGAAATGACCGGCTAAACCTGATTGTTGTATGGCCAGACCCAGTGAAAGACCACCTGCAACCAGCATTAAAGTATCCCAGGGTAAACCTCTCACATCCTCACTGTTTACTACACCAACCATGGTTAATACAACGATTGGAATACCGGAAATGACTGCCGGCGGAATACCATGAAGGCTGCCAGTCAACCACAACAAAATAGTGGCGATTAAAACCCCAATCGTTATCCTTCTTTTGAACTTGAATACTACAAAATTGGCGTCTTCTTCAGCTTCATCTACCTGGGCAAAGGAAAGATCTACCACTTTGACTTTAGCTGTATAGAATTTTTGAAGGAAAAACCAAAACAATAAAACAAGGGTTATGGCCAAAGGAAAACCGACGATCATCCATTCCAGAAAACCGATCTGAAATTGCTGTCCGTGGGTTTTGCCCAGGTTGGTAATGAAATCCGCTGCAATGATATTGGGAGGTGATCCGATCAATGTTCCCAACCCACCAAATGAAGCTGCAGCTGGTATACCCAACAACAGGGCTTTTGCAAAAGGCGCCTCTTTACCCAGCGTAACAATAATGGGCATGGTAGATGCAACCATCATGGCGGTAATGGCAGTATTGGACATGATCATGGAGCCAAAAGCGGTAGCCAGCATCAATCCGAGCAATAAATTGGAAGGTTTGGTGCCAAAAACTTTCAGTGTCCAAAGAAACAGCTTTTTGTCCAGCTTGGTTTTCTTAAGTCCTTCAGCGAGGAAAAAACCTCCCAGCAAAAGCCAGATGACACTGTTCGACCAGGTATTGCTGAATTTGGTGACATCTATATAATTGGGACTGTCAGGTGTATTATCGGCAGCGCCACCAACCAGGAAAATCAGGAAGCCAACGATAAAAATCCCAACGGCAAAGGGTGGAATAGCTTCGGTGATCCATAGACTGATCGCTAACAAAAGGGTGAATAACACATAGGATTGTACTTGAGTGAATGTTTCATCTGATGCCATGAAAGTCAAAACAAATGCAAAAATGATTGAAAGTAAAAAATAGATCGCTTTGCGTTGAAATACAACCACCTGTTCAATTTTATCCATCTTTTGTTGGGCAAATCTTCTAGAGTCTGTCATTCAAAATAATATTTTGATAATGCCCTCAAATATACTATATATCCAAAATTTATACAATGTATTTTGTAAATATTTAAACATTTTAATAAATGACGACATTTTCCAGATCATTTTTCTGACAAATATAAATTCAATAGAAATCAAATTCAGTGTTAAAAAACTGACTGAATACCTTATGTATAATTAATGAATGATTTTCGGTAATACAAGAAAATAATTTTACATTTATCAGATATTCGGGAATTTTGTCCCGGAATAAATCGTTTTTATTCCATTCCTTATTTGGCTGATAATCATTTTTTTAATGAAAAGTAGTTTAATTTAGAAGTGAACATACTGTTTATTAATAAATTGTATTACGACAGATCTATGGAGTGTTTAGTGCATTTTATATTCATCATTTAAATCCGGTATCATGTTTCGTTCCAGGTATTTATTGTCTTTTTTAATTGTAGTAGTTTTGGTGATCTCATGCAAAGACAAATTTTTACAAACAAAAGTTTCTCCTGCTGAATTACTTGAAAAATACAGTGGTTATGTAGCAGATTTCAGCGTTCCTCCCCTTTCCAGATGTGGTGAAATATATGTCACCCTGGATTTTGAACCTGATACCAGCATCATTGACAATATTAATTGGAAAGAGGTGCTTACTGTCAACCCGACCATATCAGGAGAGATTTATTACGATCCATACAGCAGGAAGATCTATGTTCAATCGCAGGATATTGAATACAAAAAAACATACCGGGTAAAACTCGATCTCGGGGCGCTGACCAAGGTTCCCGAAAATCTGAAGTATTTTGAATTTGACGTAGAAGCCAGATCCCAGGTATGGAGCTTTCATGCTTCTCATCCTGAGGTCAAATCCATGGACGAAGTCAACTATATCGGGAAAGTCAGCTATGTGGATTGCGAACCTGACAGATCTGTCATCGAAAAGGGTTTCCATGCCTGGCAGGGAGACCGTGAACTTCCGGTGGTTTGGAATCATTCACTGACGGATAGTCATCTTTCTGAATTTCGTATTGAAGGGATCAAAAGAACAGGGAAAGAAGAAAAAATCAAGGTTGAATTGAATATGGAACCGCTTGGCGAGGAAGAAAAGGCTACACATGAACTGGTGATCCCGGCCAAAACTGATTTTAAGTTTCTTGAAGCTAAAATTGAAAGTAACGATTATATCCAATTGTTTTTCTCAGATCCCTTATTGCCGGATCAAAATCTGGAAGGGCTGCTGAGTCTTTCGAAAGGAAATATATTGCGTACAGTCATTCAGGACAACCGGATCGATCTGTTTCTGGATAACAGTCTGGCAGATCATTGTAGTCTCACGATCAGCGCTGAGATACAAAACACAGCAAAAACATCCCTTAAAGAAAAAATCACAAAATCACTTTATTTTACGCCGCCCAAACCCGATGTCAGATTTGCCGAGTCCGGACACATACTTCCTCCGGAGGACAGTTGGAAAGTTCCGGTACAGTTGGTTTCAGCTTATGGCTTCAGGTTGAGAATACTAAAGATCTACGAACAAAATGTGCATTATTTTTTCCAGACAAATACACGTTCACTCGGTGAGCAATACGGTCTTGAAAAATATGGAAAGATCGTGTTGGATACGATATATGATACAGGGAAAACGGATGTTTTTGAAGAAAAAAGCTACCTGATCGATCTTGGAGCTGAAGTTAAGAGAGAGCCAAGGGCTTTGTATAAATTGTTTTTAACCATTCCAACAGGATATAGTGCTTACCCATGTGATGAAAAACTCATCGAAGGGGTCAAAGATATGCTGGATCACCTCAATTTTGATGGTCCCGGAAGCAGGGTAGTTTATGATGATTTTGATTATGATGAATATTATTATTATTATGAACCTACATTTTATGATGAACATGTCGATGTGAAGTATTCCAATCCCTGTGAGGATTATTTTTTCAGTCAGATCCATGATCAACGGCTGCTGATCTGTTCTGATGTTGGTCTTGTTGTGAAATATGAACCGGAGACTCATCGGTATTTCTCTTATGTTTCTTCCATTTCGAGTTCGGAACCATTGGCTGGTTCAACGGTGGAATTATACAATTATCAGGGGATCAAACTCGTTACAGGTAAAACCGGAGCAGATGGTGTCGCCTATCTCAGCACCGATAAATTGCCCTTTTTGGCTAAAGTCATTGCCCCGGATGGTCAGGGAATGTATCTGCACCTGATGGATGAGAAAGCATTGTCACTCAGCACCTTTCAGGTATCAGGTAAAGACTGGCAAAACAAGGCAAAAATCCACTTTTACGGAGAAAGGGATGTCTGGAGGCCGGGCGACAGTTGCTATATCAGCTGTATTTACTTTGATGAGCACAATAAATTGCCCGCAAAACTTCCTTTAAACCTTAGACTGAAGGATCCGCGTGGCCGTGTGATGAAGGAATGGACCGTTTCCAATCATAAAATGGGATTGTTTGACCTAAGGTTCAATACCGGATTGAATGATCCGACTGGAATATGGAACCTTGAATTAAGTATAGGCAATCAGCGTTACAGACACCCGGTTCGGATCGAAACTGTCAGGCCAAACAGACTGAAATTCGAGCTCAACTTTGCCCGGGAAAAGATGCTTTTATCCTCAGATCCTGTCAATGCGACCCTTTCACTGAAATGGATGCACGGACTCGAAGCATCCGATCTCAAAACAGAAGTCAATATGCAGCAGGTATCACTTCCCAATCCGTTCGGAACCGCTTATGATGGCTTTGTTTTTGACGATATCACCAAAAATTATCTTTCTGATGTCGGGCTGATCAGCGAAGAAACGACGGGTAAGACTGGTCAGACTAAATTTGAGATTCCGATCGATCCGGCAGAAGTTTACCCTTCGGTGATGTTGTTTAATTTCAGGTTGAAAGGCTTTGAAAAGGGCGGATCATTCAGTACAGATGTAAAAACCATCAAATACTCCCCATACAGCAAGTATATTGGTATCAAGTGGCCCGGATTTACGACTGGTGATGGGATGATCATGATGGAAAAAGGCAAAAACATCCAGTTGGTTTGTCTCGATGCCAACGGGAATAAAACCGATGGCGTGGTCACTATGAAAACCTATAAGATTGAACGTTCATGGTGGTATGATTTCGGTAGAAATGATCTCGATTATTCTGCCATAAAAAATCAAAACAAGGAATTGATCAAGGAACGTAAGATCAATGTAAAAAAAGAAGGGACCAGCATTTCTGTGGATGAAGGCATTTTTGCTTATGTGGAGTTTAGTCTGGGTGATTCTGAGCATACGACCGGAAGGCCCGTTTATGTGTATGATTACAATTACTGGAATAATGCAGGAGATGCAGATCAGGTGGAAGTACTGAATTTTCAGTTGGATAAACAGGAATATACGGTAGATGAAAGCCTTAGTTTTGACTTGCCGGCAGCAGCTAAAGGTAAGTTTTTGATCACAGTGGAAAAAGGCGGTTCCATTGTGCATTATGAAACCCTGAATGCCAGCATGAATCCAACCAGGGTTAACATCAAACTCCGTCAGGAAATGGCTCCCACTGCCTATATTCATGTGCATTACATCGCAGCCTATAAGGAACATAAAAGCCACCGTCCGTTGAGATTATACGGGGTTCAACCCATCAAGGTATTTGCTCCGGAAACCGTGTTATCTCCCATTTTGGATATTCCCCAGGAGGTCAGGGCAGATCAGAACTTTAGCCTTACGGTGAAGGAAAAGAACGGTAAAAAAATGGCCTATACCATTGCTATTGTAGATGAAGGATTGTTGGATATCACTCAGTTTAAAACGCCCCAACCTTGGGATTTCTTCTTTGCCAAAGAGGCGCTGAATATCAAGACATGGGATATGTACAGGGATATTTTCCACAGGTTTTTCGGTGAATACACTTCCTTGCTGGCTGTAGGAGGAGATGAATCCATCCTGATTTCTCCTCAGGCAAAAGCCCAGCGATTTAAACCTGCAGTTAAATACCTTGGACCATTCGTATTGGAAGCAGGGAAAACAGCCACGCATACAGTTCAGATCAATGATTATGTCGGATCAGTACGTGCCATGGTGATCGCGAGCAGCGGGCAGGCATTCGGAAGCACCCAAAAAACCTCTAAGGTAGTCAAGCCATTGATGCTTTATGCCACATTACCCAGGGTTTTGAGTCCGGGAGAAACCCTAAAACTGCCGGTCACTGTTTTTGCAATGAAGGACAACATTAAAAATGTGACCGTGGAAGCCACGTGTCTCAATGCGGATGTTTTCAAAAACGGAAATACTAAAAACCTGACATTCAGTAAAATAGGCGAAAAAGATATCTTTTTTGATATGGAAACCCCGATGAAAACAGACATGCTGAAGTTTGAGATCACGGCGAGGTCCGGAAACGAAACTGCCAAAGAAACGATCGAAATAGATCTGCGCATCGCTTCTCCGCCCGTGACAACAGAAGAAAGTTATGCTGTCAGCGCAGCCAAAAGCTCAACGATCAGTTATAAACCGTTTGGGATGGCAGGAACGAGGGAAGCCTACCTCAGTTTGAGCAGCGGAATTGATGTGGCTTTTGAACCTCTGGCAGATAAATTGATCAAATATCCACACGGATGCCTGGAACAATCTGTTTCTTCGGTTTTTCCACAGATCTATCTGCACAAAATGGGTTTGCTTTCGGAAACTCAGGCGATGGAATTCAGGCAAAATTTGAAGGCACTGATCCAGAAGCTGAGACAAATGCAGACGAGTTCTGGTGGATTTGTTTACTGGCCAGGGTATAACTCACCTAATTTCTGGGGAACCAGTTATGCCTTGCATTTTTTGGCAGAAGCGAAAAAACTGGGTTATGACGTGCCAGACAATATGATCAAATCAGCATTGAATTATCAATTTGACGCTGCATCCAAATGGACTTATCCTGCATCTGGAAATAATTATTATTATGGCAATCAGGATCTGGATCAGGCATACAGGTTGTATGGTCTGGCACAAGCCGGGAAACCCAATTTCGGAGCGATGAATAAATTGCGTCTGTATCCTAAACTTACCAATACGTCCAAATGGCTTCTTGCCAGTGCATTATTGAAAGTGGGTGAAAAGGATGCCGCGGATCAATTGATCAAGGGTGTAAATTATGTGGTTAAAGACTACAGGGAATTCGGCAATACTTTCGGCAGTCAGATCAGGGATCAGGCCATTATTCTGAATATCCTGCTGGCAAAAGGCGATCTTACCAATGCAAAGAAAATCGTGGATGATCTGAGCAAACATTTCAATGGAAAGAAGTTGAATTACCTCAATACGCAGGAAATTTCTTTCAGTCTGATGGGTTTTGCCCGTTTTATCGAACAAACAGGAGCAGCAGGCGCTGAAATTCCGGTTGAAATTACCGCCAATGGTAAAACATTGTTCAATGCTGAACTGGGCAATAAACCGCAGCGAATCAAACTCGACACCAAAGAGGTGAAAGATCATCAGGTTGTAATTAAAAATAAGGGAAGAGGACAGGTTTTTGCCTCAATTGTCCAGCATGGTACGCCTCTAAGGGATGAAACGCCTGCAACGGCTGGTGATCTTGAAATGAATGTGGTATTCAGAGATGTAACCGGAGCAGTGAAGGACTTTAAAAAACTGGTTCAGGGACAGGAATACTCGATTTCAGTTACGGTTAAACATCCTGGTATGAGGGATGATTATGAAAACATGGCCCTGACCCTGATGGTGCCTGCAGGATGTGAGATCATCAACACAAGGTTGTTTAGAAATATCAGTACGGGCAATACCGGACAGTTCGATTATCAGGATATGCGGGATGACAGGATCTACACCTATTTTGGTTTGAAAAGAGGTGAAACCAAGACGTTTAAATTCCTGGTAAATGCAAGTTTTGAAGGTAGTTACTGGATGCCGGCCATCTATGCTGAGGCGATGTATGATGGCAGGGTAAACGCCAAATCGGCAGGCTTCTGGACGGCTATTGAACCAAAATAGGGCTGGTTTTGGGGTTTAAAACGGTTAGAAATATAGCCATATCGGGCCTTTTTTTGATGTGTGGTCTGTTTTTGACCGGCCATCGGGTAAGGTTTTTGCAGGATTACTCAACGGCTGTTTTTGACAGGGAAGGAACAGTTATTTCAGCTGCTGTATCTGGTGACGAACAATGGCGACTGCTTTGTGAAGGGGAGGTTCCACCCAAAATTGCGCAAGCTATCATCAGTTTTGAAGATGAGCATTTTTACTGGCATCCGGGGATCAATCCGGTATCCGTGTTGAAGGCATTGAAGGATAATATCAAAGCTGGAAAGATCGTTAGGGGCGGCAGCACTTTATCCATGCAAATGGCGAGGATATGCCAGGGAAACAAACCGAGAACGATGATCCAGAAAATCAGGGAAATGATCCTTGCTTTGGGGCTTGAAATGAGATATTCCAAAAAACAGATCCTTGGATTATACGGCCAACATGCTCCGTTCGGAGGAAATATAGTGGGTTATTGTGCTGCATCCCAGCGTTATTTTGGAAAAGATCCGGAACTCCTTAGTTGGGCAGAAGCTGCCGCCATTGCCATATTACCCAATTCCCCGGGGAAAATATTTCCGGGTCGGGAACAGGCTTTGTTCATCAAAAAGCGCAATTTTTTATTGCTCAAACTGCACAAAAAAGGACTGATCGATCAAACCAGTCTATCATTGGCCATGAGAGAACCGCTTCCGGAAGGTTTGAAATATTTCGATCAGACCAGCCCTCATTTGCTACAGGAGATGAAAAAGGCAGGTAACCATAATCTCCGGTCCTCAATCGACGGAACTCTTCAGAAAATGGTCATTCATATCCTCGAGAATTTTGGCAGTATGTACGCAGCCAACAGCGTCAACAATATTTCGGCTCTGGTCCTTGACAATTCAAACGGTCAGATTGTTTCCTATGTTGGAAACGTGGATCACGATCCATTTCAGTCCAACAAGCACGTGGATATGATCAGTTCGATTAGAAGTCCGGGAAGTACCATGAAACCCTTGCTTTACGGAGTATGTTTTGACGAAGGCCTGATCACATCACAGTCATTGATTGAAGATACACCGATGTTTTTGAATGGATTCAGCCCTCAGAATATCGATAAAAATTTTCGTGGAATTGTTACTGCAGCAGATGCACTCAACAATTCTTTGAATATTCCTGCGGTTTTATTGCTGAAAGAATATGGTATTCAGCCCTTTATAGAAAAGTTGAGAATGTCGGGATTTGAACATACGAACCGTAGTAATGCTCATTACGGTCTTTCTCTCATCCTTGGAAGCAATGAGGTGACCAGTCTGGAACTAGGCCGGGCGTATATGAACATTGCGCGCAAGGCGATGGAAATGGAATCCATTGATATCAGTTATGAAAAGGAAAGCATTTCGAAACCATTTAAAGATATCCCTTTATCTGTCGGAAGCGCATATCTTGTATTGAATTTGCTCAAGGAAGTTAAAAGACCTGAAGAAAGAGACGGCTGGGAATTTTTTGAAAGCAGGCATTTTCTGGCCTGGAAGACCGGAACCAGTTATGGCAACCGTGACGCATGGGCCATTGGTGTGACCAGGCAAAACACGATCGTCGTTTGGGTGGGCAATGCCAGCGGTGAAGGAAGGAATGGCTTGACAGGTTTGCGGATGGCTGCGCCGGTGTTATTTGCTATTTCTGATGTTTTACCCCAAACTGACTGGTTTGAGGAACCTGCAGCCCAGTTAAAACCCATAGAAGTCTGTTCAGTGTCCGGATTTCGAAAAGGTGATCATTGTCCTGAGTCCCGATTTATTCTGGCACCCAAAAATGTCAGGCGAGTTCCGGTTTGTGATTACCATCAGGTTGTGATGCTGGACGCTGAAGGTAAATACCGGATCAGCAGCAATTGTTACGATCCTGCTTTGGGCCGGGACAGCAGTTTTTTTGTACTTTCGCCCAGGGTAAACCATTATTACAGGATTGCCAGCGGAAATGATCACAGTCTGCCTCCTTTTCATCCTGACTGCGAAAATCTCTCTCAGCAGGTGAATATCCTGTATCCGCACATGCATTCCCGGATACTTTTACCCAGGGAGATCAACGATAGGCTCAAACCACTGATCTGTAAGGCCGTCACCACGATGAATCAGGATACATTATACTGGTTTCTCAACAGTACTTTTCTCAAAACCACCACGAAAGATCATACCATAGTTGTAGATTCCCTGATGCCGGGATTCCATCAGTTGACTGTCAGTTCTGTGCATGGTATGTCGGGGCATGTGTCGTTTGAGGTGATCGTGGAGTAGGTTAATCTGTTAGCTCAGAAAAACAAATGAAAATGACCTGATATTTCCTGAGAATTGAACCTGGATTTCGGCAGTTCATCCAGTTTTCTGAACGACAATGGACGATGTTCCAAAAAAAGTATGGTATGTTAAGAAAACTTCACATTAAATAATAATTTAATTTGAAATTTAATAATACTTTTGAAATATAAATAAATAAAACTATTTCAGCATGTTTTATATTAATATTATCATTATATCATTGAAATAACGGAATTAAATGCGGTATTGGTATTTGGATGAAAACGACATGAAAATACGGATGATACTTTTGCTGGTCGATGTTAAATACTTTAAGGATTATTTCAAGCCAGTTTTGCAGGAATGTTATAACAAAGAGATTTAACATACAGATAAGTGAACAAATAGTCATTAATTTTCAACAAATATTCCCGGGAGTCGAAAAGAAATAATTCAAAAGTTTACACATGAAAAAAACTTTTATATTGGACACCAATGTCATCTTACATGATCACCTTAGTATTACCCAATTTGAAGAGAATGATATTGTCATCCCGATTGAAGTTTTGGAAGAATTGGACAATTTCAAGAAAGGCAATTCCCAAATGAATTATAACGCCCGTGAATTTTTGAGGGAAATTGACAGGTTGACAGGCGATAAGATCTTTAACGGAGGAATATCTTTGGGAGAAGGGAAAGGTAAATTGAAAATTGCACTGAATACAGAATTGCCGGAAAAACTTAAGATCTCATTTTCTGAAAACAAACCAGACCACAGGATCCTTGGGGTTGCCTCTGAATATCAGGATCAATTTCCCAACGAGAAAGTCGTCCTTGTCAGTAAGGATGTCAATCTCAGAGTAAAAGCTAAGTCGATCGGGATAAATTCCGAGGATTATGAGTCGGATAAAATCGACAATGTGGAAGACATGATCAGGGGGATCAATCATCTGGAAATAAATGATAATGAGTTAGTTGCAAATCTATACAAAAGTAAGAAGGGTGTTGCGCTCAACGGATCCAAAGAAGAATTAAAATTAGTCAATAATCAGTTTTTTATTCTGAATAATGGACAGTCCAGTGTTTTGGCCAGGTATTATTCAAAAGACAATTTGCTGAAGAAAATAGTTAAAAAGACTGCTTCCGGCATCAAGCCGCGCAATGCGGAACAAACTTTTGCACTGGAGGTTTTACTCGATCCAAATATTTTACTGGTTTCACTGACGGGAAAAGCCGGGACAGGAAAAACCTTGCTTGCGCTCGCTGCCGCGCTTGAGCAAAGGAGTGTTTATGAGCAGATCCTGTTGGCAAGGCCCATCATTGCTTTATCGAACAAAGAGATCGGCTTTTTGCCCGGAGATCAGTTTGATAAAACCAAACCCTATATGCAACCTTTATTTGACAATCTGGCTGTGATCAAACACCAGTTCAACAAAACCTCCAAGGATGCACAGAAAATTGATCAAATGATTGAAAAAGAAGAATTGGTCATTGCTCCTTTGGCATTTATCAGGGGAAGAAGTCTGTCCAATACCTTTTTTATCATTGATGAAGCCCAAAACCTGACGCCGCATGAGGTGAAAACCATCATCACAAGGGCCGGCGAAGGCACAAAACTGGTATTTTGCGGGGACATTCACCAGATTGACTCTCCTTACCTCGACAGCCAATCCAATGGTTTGTCCTATTTTACTGACCGGATGAAAGGTCAGGATCTGTTTGCGCATATCAATCTGATCAAAGGCGAAAGAAGTTATCTTTCCGAGTTGGCGAGTGATCTGTTGTAGAGAGCAAAGTTACTGATTCTTAGTTAACAATGCGAATCATGGGTTGAAAATACAGTTCTTAATCATTCAACCCACTTTGGGGTTGTAAATACGAAAATACCCCTAACCCCGGGTGAAGCCCGGGGCCATTAAGGTTTATGTCCTTCGGACAATCTTACCCGACAGGAATTTATCAAAAACAGCCTTTTTCAGCAAAACGAAAAAAGTGCAACTTGTTGATTAGAATTTATATGTACAAAACCTGGAAATGGGTTCTACTCTTGAATCGCATCATAATCTAACGTCTAACCGTACACATAAAGTCTGAGGTTTGCCTTTTCAGGATCGTGATCAGTCTTTCAGACAACAACGATTGTAGGTGTTGATTGGATCGAAACAAGTCTGAAATTTTAAGGAGTATGTAATAAAAGTCACTAGTGTCCGACAAAAATTACAAGATTTCTCGCTCCGCTCGAAATGACAAGGCTTTCAGGGGTTTTAGGAGGTTATGGGGTAGGCGGCGGCAATGCCGCCGCCTACCCCATAACTTAAACAACTAACTGTCTGTCATTCCCGATGCTCATCCACTTCGATCGGGACAGTCCCCGATGCTCATCCTATTCGATCGGGACAGGTCCGAACGAAGTGAGGAATCTCGAACAAAAAATTCTATTTTTTAAACTTTGTCCGAGACCAATAAATAAAAGTATTAAATGTTTGTATATTTGCAGTTGAACTTAAAATATGCAAAGAATATGTTGATTGATAGACAGATCAGCGCAGAATTAAGGTCTTTGGCCCGTAAATATAAGGTGATCACGATCACTGGTCCAAGGCAAAGCGGAAAGACCACCCTTGTAAAGCAGGTATTTCCTGAAATGAAATATGTTTCGATGGAAGAAACAGACAACAGGGAATTTGCGGCAAATGACCCGAGAGCTTTTCTTTCTAAATACAATGAAGGTGTCATTCTGGATGAAATTCAGAGAACGCCGGATTTATTGTCCTATATTCAGGGAATGGTCGATTCAAGGTCTGATCCGGCCCAGTTTATTCTGACCGGAAGCAATCAATTTTCCATGCTTTCATCCATCAGTCAATCCCTGGCAGGGCGTACGGCAATCCTAAAACTATTGCCCTTTAGTATCGGGGAAATCAATTCTTTCCCGGAAGAATATGACACTGATGATTATTTATTCCGGGGTTTTTATCCGGCAATTTATGCCAATGACCTGGATCCTGTAAGAACCTATTCTTATTATTTTGAAACCTATATCGAAAAGGATTTGAGACAATTGATCAGGATAAAAGATCTTTCATTGTTTACCAAATTCATAAGACTTTGTGCAGGAAGGATTGGCTCTATACTCAATCAAAGTCAGATAGCCAATGAAACCGGAGTTTCGGTGAATACCATAGATTCCTGGTTATCCATACTTGAGGCATCATTTATTATTTTCAGATTGCCTCCATGGTTTGACAACATTTCAAAGCGACTGATCAAATCCCCAAAATTGTATTTTTATGATACAGGAATTGCCTGTTTTTTACTTGGAATAAGGAGCAAAGACCACCTTACTTCCCATCCGTTGAGGGGAAATTTATTTGAGAACATGGTTGTAAATGAATTGATTAAAGCGCATAATAATCACGGAATGAACCCTCAACTTTATTTTTTCCGGGATAGTTCGGGAAATGAATTGGATCTGGTTATCCCGGAAGGACTAAACTTGCATGCGGCAGAAATCAAATCATCAGAAACTTTTCATTCAGGTTTTCTCAAAACCATACAACTATTCAAAAAAATCTATCCCGAAAGAATAAAATCCACGTTTCTGATTTATTCAGGTACGACTGAACAGGAGGTCAATGCTACACAGGTCATTAATTTTAGAAATGCAGGAGATATGGTATATATTCAGGGTAATTAGTTAGGCAAGGTAAATGTGAGTAGGTATTGATTGTAAAGAAACAAGTCTGAAGTTGCAAACTTCAGACAACGACAAATCAAACATCCTGCTCTGCGACTTACTTTTCCTCTGCTTCGCTGATCATCAAACCAATCCCGTAAATTCCTGCCAATGAATCTACCCGTGTGAATTGATTGAGGGTGAATTCGTGCTTACCGGCCTGTTTGAACCGGAAATGCTCAATCAGCGGATAATTCAATTCGCAACGGTCTTTTTTGCATTTGCCGGACCAATTTCCGACCCGGTCCGTCAATTCTATACTCATCGTGTCTTTGATCACCACATCGTCCGGATAAGTCACTTCGAGCGTATAATATATGTTTTCAAAACGGTAATCCTTCGAATGATCCACCAAAATGAAGAGATCATACATTCCGGTAGTATCTTCTATCTCCGTGATAAAATGCATGCTTTCCCCGTAAGGCCACACTCCGTTGTTTTGTACCACTTTCTCCCTGTAAATGACTTTCGGTCCGCAGGAAGTCATCAAAAACAGCACAAAAAACACAGCGGACAGTTTTAATAAGTTCATTTTTCCTGAATTATCGTTCTAAAATCTTATGTCAACACCATACTCCGGTGCAATCAACCGTTGAAATACTCCTTCATCCGATCGAAGAATCCTTTGGGGTTTTGCCCGGGTTTTGGCACGAAATTGGGCGATTGTCTCATTTTTTCCAGGATCGCTTTTTCCTCGCTGGTCAGTTCTTTGGGCGTCCACACGTTGACATAGATCAGTTGGTCTCCCTTGCCGTAACTGTTGACTGAAGGAAGTCCTTTTCCGCTCAGGCGGAAGATCTTTCCGGATTGTGTACCGGCCGGAATTTTGATCTTTACTTCACTATTGAGGGTCGGAACATTGACAGAATTGCCCAAAGCGACATCTGCGAAGTTGACAAACAGGTCATAAATGATGTTTTGACCGTCACGAGTGAAATGTTTGTGCGGATTGACCTCGATGCTGATCAGCAGGTCACCGGCAGGTCCCTGGTTGGGTCCGGCGTTGCCCTTACCTCTCATGGACAGTTGCATGCCGTCCTCCATGCCTGCCGGAATATCGATATCGATCGTATCTTCACCCATGGTGGTACCTTCGCCACGGCAGGTATTGCAATGTGCGGTGATCGTTTTGCCTTTTCCATGGCAAACAGGGCACGGGCCGGTCGTCTGCATTTGCCCGAGGAAAGTGTTTTTGATCTGGCGGACATAACCGGAACCCTGGCAGTTGGAACAGGTTTTAACTGAACTGCTGTCTTTGGCACCGGTTCCGTTGCATGTGGTGCAACGGATTCGTTTTTTAACTTTAATTTTTTTGGAAACTCCCTTTTCAATGTCTTCCAGGTCAAGGTTGATCTTGATACGGATGTTGGAGCCTTTCTGAACAGCGCCGCCAGCCTGTCCGCCTCCTCCTCCTCCAAAGAATGCATCAAACGGACTGCCACCATCTCCGAAAATGTTCCCGAACTGCCTGAAAATATCATCCATGGTCATGCCACCGCTGCCATGAAAGCCACCGCCACCCTGCTCAACGCCTGCATGTCCGAACCGGTCATAACGCGCTCTCTTATCTGCGTCGCTGAGCACCTCGTAAGCTTCTGCAGCTTCCTTGAATTTTTCTTCAGCGGCTTTGTTATTGGGGTTTTTGTCCGGGTGGTATTGAATGGCAAGCTTCCGGTAAGCTTTTTTCAACTCATCCTTGTCTGCATTTCTGCTGACGCCCAACACTTCATAATAATCTCTTTTTGCCATTGTTTTATTTATTTTCCGACTATGACCTTAGCATAGCGAATGATCTTATCCTGCAATTTGTATCCTTTTTCTATCGTATCAACCACTTTTCCTTTCAATTCTTCCGTTGGTGCGGGGATTTCAGTGATCGCCTCATGGGTTTCGGGGTCAAAAACCAACCCGGTGGAATCCATGGGTTCAAGTCCCTTTGATTTCAAAATCGAATAGAATTTATCGTATACCAGCGCAATCCCTTCAGGGAAAACCTCACTGGAATTCTCACCGGTTGCCATCTTTTTAGCCCGGTCAAAGTCATCCAGGACAGGCAGTATTGCTTCCAGCACATCGTGGGATGCGGTTTTCATCATGTCAAGTTTTTCCTTGACCGTTCTGCGTTTATAGTTGTCAAATTCCGCAAAAAGCCGCAGATATTTATCCTTCAGTTCGGCCAGTTCAGCCTGCGTTTTTTCCAGTTCCTCCTTTGTTTTATCCGTTTTTTTGCGGTTGGTCTCTTTTTTCAGTTTTTTACTTTCCTCTGCGACCTGTTCCTGTTCTGAATTTTCCAGATTGTCCATTTCCTTGTTCATAGCATTCACTTTTTTTTGCACACTATCCATAAAGTTTTTCCAGGTTTTCATCAAATGATCTTTCGGGTTTGATTCACCCCGGTTGTTTTATTAGTCAGTTACTTACGGTCAAATTCCATAATAACCCGAAAGGCAGCATTCAGGCTTACGCAAACCATTATCAATATTGTTGCCATTATGATTTTCCGGTCAATTTGGCATGCAATTTTGAAATAAAGTGCAAAAATATCATGACAAGTCAAAGTAATGGCATATGGCCGGGTTATTTTGGCATAAAAATGTGGTAAATGTGGTTGTTGGTGTAGGTGTGATGCATTTATGAAGACGGATAACACAGATCAGACTTATGTTCGCGGATCTTTTCCTGGTTTAAACAGGATATTCATGCCTTTGGATCCCGCAGAAGTGTGTAAAACTAATAAAAAACATCCTCTGTTGTTCAAAGTCATCGACACATCACCACAGAGGACGTTCATCCGGAATCTTAACAAGGTAAAGGATCGTGTTTTATTATTTTTTCCTGTGTTGATAAAACGTATAGCTGAACCCAAGATTAAAACCGGTGGTTTCTCCTCAGACAACATATGGTTGAAATTCAATTACATCTGTATTTACTGAATGTATGTAATACATCGGAATGATGGATATAGGGGATGTGATGGATATGAGGGATTTCGGCAATGATAAGCGGAGTGCCAACCCGATAGGGTGGCATTCCAGCTTATCTATTATTAGCATAACCTACCTTTTCATTCAATGACTTCAAACCCAAAAAATCCTGAAAATTCCAATCCGATTGATCCTGGATATAAGGGATCCAAAGCATTGCTGCCAATATGTGCTAACTTTCCTCTATACACCTTTTCATCAAGATATATCAACTCTTGTTGGAAATGCTTCAAATTATCATCACCACTATCTATCATGCTGCACAAATAGTATGGCAAAGTAGGACACTTCCCTTCAAATGTGATTGCATTAGCCTCTGCATTTAAATCTGAATTGCCACTAGCATTATAATCTTGAAATATGTCTGAAAATAGTAAAATATATCTTCCGGGTTCTTTTAATATCAATTCAATTTCAAATTTATATTGTTCATTTTCGTAGATCGTTCGTCCGTTAAATCCATCTGCATAAATGTTTGAATACCATAAATAAGGTCTATATATACTGTCTATTTTAAGTTCATTAACTCTGAAACCGGAATCATGGGCATTATCGTTTTTAACACGAAAAAGTAAAGCAGTCGGCTTAAATGGAAATCCCTCTATCTTAAAAGTTTGCCTTGTTCCAAGATCATATATCGAGTCAGAAAAAATTGTGCTGATCTGAATTGTATCTCCCACCTTGTACTGCAATTTATGAGGTGAAACAGTAATAGGGATTCTTAAATAATGACCAGAATAAGCTAATTCATACGGACAATTTTTTTTAAACTCATCCGCATCATTATCGTAACAGGAGATTATCAAAAATAACATTAAAAGAATTGAATATTTCATCTTTAATAATTTATGATTGAATTATGTCATAAAGTTAAATAACTATCCTTATATTAATTGAATACATCGTAAATATCAACAAAGTTGTTAAAGTCAGCAGCGTTATTTGGTGTGTCACCGAGGTGTAGTGTTCTTAACCTATCTCTATAGCTTCTGATATCATTTACATTCGGAGTCAGCCCATTGAAAATCATTTCGGATGTAAAACCGGAAATATTATCCGAACCCCCAATTGCCGGATTATTTGGGTCAACAACAAAGTCAACTACGTTATCCCTCAAATCCCACATCAAACCACGTGGTATAAAGTTTTCAGGATCAGTGTCGAACGGAATATTGAAATCAATATTTTCACCTCCAGCTTGAGTGCCACCATAAATAGCACCAGTAAAATTGCCGATTGCCTCCCCTAAAGCAACTCTTCCCGGATCAGATCCCGATGCAAAATTTCCAAATGAGCCGTAACCTACATTGTTGATAATATGGGTTCGGTAACTAAACCAATACCCTTCCCCAACCAAACTATGATGAGTCGCATGTCCAAGCTCGTGAAAACCAGTACCTGTAAATACTGTTGAAGTTTCAATGTTTCCAAAGCGATCAAATCCATACTGATTCACAATATCTGGAAGATGTGGTAATGTTAAAGAATAGATGACAGGGAAATTCTTTACTATCAAAAAAGCAGGCCATGAATTAAAAGGATTCCATTGCAACATAGGTGCAGCCGCTCCGCCATCACCTGCAGCATTTGTCCAGTTGAGATCGGTTCTGGGCAGTGGCACACCATCACCAGATGCAGCAATACGGTATTGGTTTACTGTATTTAATGTATGTGCAGCTGCCCAATATCTTCTGGCAGGTGATGTATTATCTCCTGCTCCACTACCGTACTGTACAGATATATTATTATATGGTGGTGCATCAAACCGTCCAACGTAATCCCTGACTGCTTTCAAACTTCCCCAATAACCGACATCTCTTACTTTTACATTTTCATTCTTGAACCGAACCCACATCCATACTTGCCCGGAATAATTTTTATTAATTGTCCAACAACCATTTTCGTCCGTATAAGTCTTATCACTTGTAAACCAGGAATCTTTTACCTTGATTGAAGCGATTTCAACTGGTACCATTCCAAAATCACCATCAACTCTGACACAACCTGCAGGATTCCGATTGTTGTCAGGAATCGGGCATCCGCAAGCATTTGTTGGAGGTGGCGGAGGCGGTGTTACCGGGCGACATTCCCATATATAGATGGGTCTTCCTACTGATCCGGGTTGTGAATCATCAATAACCAATACCCATTCATACCCATCCTGACATGGCTCGTCAGGAACTGGTGGTATCGAAAGCGCTACTTTTACATCATCGTCATATGTGCCGACTTTTGATGTTGAAAGCCCGCCATCAAATACATATTCGTTGATCTCCCTTGCATTATCGGTCAGCCAAAAGCTTTCCGCCAGCAGTAAAGGATCAGATTTATCAATGTACAATTCATCAATAATCTCATATGGTACATTGGGAATTTGTGTACCTACCGGAATGGACGTATATTGGTAGGTATAAATATAGTCACTTACGGATGGGTCGATATAGGATTCTCCTTCTGTTGCGATCTCATACTCTAAGGGAAAATCAAATAAAGAAACCTTGCCATAAGTATCCCAATCCTCCAGGATGTCAAGATGTTCCATTGTTGAAGGTATTAACTTGATATATTTATGGCTTGCAACTTTATTTGGTTTCCTAGAACCATAAACAATGGTCTTTGCCCGATTAATATTGGAGATTTTAAATGGATTGTTCCGTTTCTTCCCGAGAATGATCTTTCCCTCATTCTCAACATCGTCCCTTTCAAAGCGAACTTCAGTACCCAATTGAGTTGATCCTTCGCTTTGCCTCAATGCAAGTTGAGAATTTAATGAATTGTCATCCTCCCTGGAACAGGAATAAAAAAAACATGAAGTTACTAACATTGTCATAACCGCTAAAAGAATTTTTGTTTGTCTCATTATAATAAAATTAATGCATTACTCCTACTTCCATCATTGAAAGCGGGTGATTTCGGAATGATTCCCCCGCCAGTATCGATAAAGGGTGAAAGCCGGCAAACCGGACTTTTTCCTTGTGAATGGATCTTCATAAAGCTATGGTTTAAAAAACATCGGGATAAACAAAGGCTTTATGGTCAGGCGATACTTATTAAAAAACAACCATTAAAAGGCTTTCTGATCCATTAGATCATTAAATTTTGCTACTGACACCTTGTATTAAAAAGGGTATCCCGTAAGCGAACCTGGGAAATACCCTGTT
>ERZ761607.1025-NODE-1025-length-38276-cov-4.823212_pt1 | contig 38276 bp, 28 predicted proteins | sample MGYA00511164_ERZ761607 | MGnify/ENA primary metagenome ERZ761607 (study PRJEB28899, sample SAMN02445080) | bioreactor sludge metagenome | biome: EBPR sludge | place: Australia: Brisbane, Thorneside Wastewater Treatment Plant | collected 2011-06-22 ...
GAGCGAGAGCTCGTCGCCGCATGACCATGTGTCAACGCGGCTGAGGGAACTCCAGCACGGGCGACCTCGGCAGACGCGCACCGACGCGTTCCGTGCCGCCAGATCACCTCACTCGCAGGAGCCGCCGACCCGCAACGACACGCGGTCGAGGATGCGCGCGATCGGGCCGCCGAAGTCGTCCTGGCAGATCGACCCCGGCACCGAAGCCACGCCGTCCGCTTCCAGCCCCTGCGCCACCTGGAGGATGCGGTGGGCCGGAAACGCCGTTTGGGAGCCACGGTTGCACGCGGGCGCCAGCCGCGACGGCATCGCGGGGTCGACGCGCTCCTCCATGCGGTCGTCGGCGAGGATCGTCGCGACCGTTTCACCTTCGAGGTCGACCGGGAAACCCGCGATCGGGGCGAACACGAGCCGCACCGCGTCACCCTTCGCTTCGATCAAACCCTGCACGAAGCGGTCGATCGGCTGCACCGCCTCGGGGTGCTGGAAGCAGCGGAGGTTCAGGTCGCCCCCGTAGACGGTGCTCGCGGGATCGAAGATCTCCGGATCGATCGCGGAGCAGTCGTCCTCGTCGGTGAGCATCACGATGAGGAGGATTGCGTCGTCGCGAAGAAAGCCCGCGTTCTGTCCGTCGGCATGGCCGGTCGTCGCCTCGACGAAACGGGTGGTCGACGTGCTCGGCGTGAGGGCCTTGAGCGTCGCCTCGAGCTGTTGCTCGAAGCCGCAGCCGTTGGTGCCGGTCGTCGCGACGCAGCCGACGTGGCTCGCGAAGGTCTCGATCGGCTCGGTGCCGGACGCGAGCTCCATGAACGACGGGTAGATCGCTTCGCAGCCCGCGATCGCGGTGTTGCCGCGCGTGCGCAGGATGCCGTCGTCGCCGAAGCGCGAGTTGGTGCAGGTCGGGACCACGGCGCCTCCGGTGCCCATGTCGGTCGTGACCACGCCCGTGCGCAGCGACGCGATCGCCGGGAAGTCCTGCACGCCGTCCGCGTCGGCGTCTCCCGTGGCGAGGGCCTGCACGACGCGCGGGATCTCGCGCGCGAGGGCGTGTTGCTCCTCCGCCATCGAGTTGGAGTTGTCGACCACGAAGAGCACGTCGACCGCGCCCACCGCGCGACGGCAACACTCGGCGCCTTCGCACGCGGTGCCCACGAACGCTTGGCTGAAGTGCGCCACGGTGGTGCGCGCGATCGCTCCGTCGATCTCGGTCGGGAGCGCGGTGAAGGCGCCCGCCGAATCGGTCCAGAACACCGTCGCGAGGCGCGAGTCGCCCGCGAACGGGATCTCGATCGTCGCGGGGGTGCGGAAGACGAGGCCCGCCGGCTCGAAACGCAACACCGGCGTGTACGACGTGAAGCCGTCGGGGAGGGTCGCGGAGGTCGCGGTCACGCGGATCGTGGTGGGCTCGGCCAGCGCACCCGCGGGCACCCGCAGCGCGAGCTCCCCGACCTGCACCAAACCTCCGTCGACGCCGAGCGACACCGAGACCGTGTCACCCACCGTGAGCGGTTCGGTCGGAGTCACCGGGCTCGGGATCGAGTCCGGATCGACGGAATGAGAGGAGGGACAGCCGAGCAGTGTGAGGAGCGGAAGGAGCCGGAAGAGCTTTCGCATCGAGGAGCCTCCGAAAGGTCGAGTCGAGGTCGGCGAACGAGCGTTCGTGCGCGTCGGACGTGGTTCGTCGGACCGGGTGGCGTCGATTTCCAATGCCACCTCGTGCCACTCGGTCGCTGAGGCCCTTCGTGTTCAAGTCCGGTGCCAAGCGTCGCGTGTGCCCGACGTCGATCGTGGCGACTCGACGTTGCCCAAACGCGCGCCGAACGTGGACGTGATCGTTGACGTGGTCGTGGTCGGCGACGTGGACGGCGACGTCCGCAGTGGACCCACGCGCGGTGGGCCTTGAGAACGAACGGGTCGGCCGCGCCGAGAGATCCATGCGACGCAACGCGCTCGCAGAGAACACGGTTTGTTCGCGAGCGTGATTCTCTCACCACGCGAACGTCTATCGCGTTTGATGGACCACGCGAACGAAGAGGCGTGCGCGCGAATCCGAGGACACGGCGCGAGATTCGGCCTCAGGCGATCGCGGTCACGAGGAAAACCGGATACGCGCGCTCCTCCTTGTGCACCTCGCAGGCGGTCACGAAACGCACGTCGGAGAAGCCGACCTCTTCGAGCAGCGCGCGCACCGCGTCGCGATCGAAGCCCGTGTGGAAGACCCCTTCGACGCCGGGCGGATGGAACGAGCCGTCCTCCGAGTCGAGATCCGCGATCGCGAGGCGTCCGCCGGGCCGCAGGGTCGTGCGCAGGCGCGCGAGCAGGGTCCGCGTGTCGGCCACGTGGTGCATCGCCATCGCGCTCACGACGACGTCGACCGTGCCGTCCAGCGCAGGCTCGGCGGGCGTCTGCACGAGGTCGCGGCAGACGATCTCCACTTTGCCCTGGAGCTCCGGTTTGGTCGCGAGCTGCGTGAGCATCGCCTCCGAGACGTCGACCGCGACCACGCGCGCGACGTGGGGCGCGAGCTTCGACGCGAGCAGGCCCGTACCGGCGCCGAAATCGAGGAGCACGGTGTCCGCACGCAGCGGGATCGCGTCGCGCACCGCGCGCACCACGGCGTCGGAGATCTGCTGCGGGATCGGGCGCTGGTCCCACTCCTTCGCCTGCTCGCGGAAGAGGTCGGTCATGTCGGGATCGTAGTCGCGACGACCGCGATGGCGCTACGGAGGCACCGTGCGGCGAGCGTGCGGTCGAACCCGACCGACCTGGTGTGTTCGAACCACGACGTTCGACCCTGACGATCGCGCGAAACGCGCGAGGGGCGCGCGACCCGTGTCGGCGCCCCTCGTGCGAGCTCGGCGATGCGACGGCTTTCCGTGCACCCGACCGTGCGGGGTCGATCACTCGGTCGGCGCGGCTTCGCCTTCCGCAGCGCCCTCGGCCGCCGGAGCTTCTTCCTCCACGACCCGAACGTTCGCCGGCGCGGCCTCGCCGAGCACGGTGGTGCTGCGGACCTTCTCCGGCAGGTACGAGTCGAGCTTGCCGACGTACCAGCCGAGCGCGAGCCCGAGCAGCAGCAGCACGAACAGGTAGAACTTCCAGGGGCGCTTCTTCTCCGCAAACGGATCGTGGAGATCGCGCTGGCTTCCCTTCGGGATCGTCGCGACCTTCGTGAGCGACTCGCCGAAGGGCACGTTCACCTTCGCCTTCGCGTTGACCGCCCAGCCGTTCGCGTCGAGCAGCGGGCCGAGGTTGCGCTGGCGCAGCTTCAGGAAAGCGATCGCCATCGACGGACCGCTGATGAGCATCATCAAGCCGATCACGCCGAGCGGCATCCAGAAGCCGAGCCCGAAGAACGCTTCGAGCAGCGCGCCGATCGCGGCGGTGATGCCGCCGACCGCGACACCGATCGCGGCGACCACCCCGATGTCGAGCTTGCGAGGGGTCTGCGGCGCACGCGGCTGACCGGACGCCGCTTGGTCGGTCTGCTCGGCCGCCGCGGTCACGTTCGCGTCGGCCTCCGCCTGCGCGGCCTGCGCGCGGCGTTCGATCTGCTCCTCCACGAGCCGAAGGAACTTCTTGTAGGGCGACCAGAACGCCTGCCGGACGCTGATCGGGTTGTCGACGATGCGCGTGACCGTCGCGTCCCAGGCGTTGCCCTTGCGGTCGTAGAAGAGACCGTTGCGGCCGACCATCAGGTTGTCGACGTCGCCGTTCGTCATCGCGGCGGCGAGCTGCATGGTCTCGCCCTTGGCGTTCTTCAGGTCGCAGTAGAGCAGGTAGCTCTTCGAGTGCGCGGCCATCGTCGCGTGTTTGGCCGCGTCGTTGACGCGGATGCAGAGCTCGCACGCGCGCTGGTCGATGTAGAGCGTGCCGATCTGGAAGCTCGCGGGCCCCTTCTTCGCATAGAAGTCGCGGAAAGAAACGAAGTTGTTCGCGACCGGCATCAGGTCGCGCGTCAGGTGCAGGAGCTTCTCCACCTTCTCGCGCGCCTCCGCCATCGGCCGCGCCGCCTCGTCCTTCTTCACGAGCGCGTCGAGCTTCTCGCGGAACCCCTTCGCCAGCTCGCGCGTGCGCTCGGCGCCGAGCTTGTCGACCTTCGCGCCCTTCTTGTCCTTCGCCCACGCCGCGTGGGCGGCGAGCTTGCCGCGGATGGCCATCCAGTCGTCGTACGAGAGCTCCGTCCGATCACCGATCAGCGGCGCCACGACCTTCTCGCGGAGGGCCGTCATCGCGTCGATCCACGCCGGGTTCAGACGCTGCACCAGCGGCAGCTTCGCGTCGCTCTCGACGTGCGCGAGCGGGAAGTGCGCGACCTCGTCGGCGGTGATCTGCAGATCCTTCGCGGCCGCCGCGAGGTACTCGGACTCCTCGCGGTTCACGGCGACGAGCGCGCGCGCGTCGAACGCGGCGACCCGGCAACGCGTGAAGAAGTCGTCGACCTTCGCGCGCACCTTCTCGTAGGCGGCGTAGGCGTCCGTGGTCGCGTCGCCGAGCGGGCGCGCGGCGTCGTTCTGCCCCGCGTCGAGCCAGCCGACGTACGCGTCGAGCTCCTCGAAGAACGCCTTCACGGAGTCGGCGGTGATGCCCGGGTCGCCGTTCTTGTCCGTCGCGGGCGCCTCGGTGCACGCGAGCACGTCGGCGATCGCCTTCTTCTCCGCCTCGTCGTCGGTGGAGCTCGCGGGCACCACGCCGTCGCCGTTCCAACGCTGCTTGTTGAACTTCTCGATCGCGTCCTTCACGTCCGCGACCGCGAGCGCCGTCGCGTCCGACTTGTCGAGGCTCACGAGCAGCGCCTTCGCGGTGTCGTGGACGACCTTGCCCTCGTCCTTCGAGGTGTCGATCGCGGCGAGCGGGAGCTCCGGCGAGCGCTTGGCGATCACCTCCGGATCCTTCAGCAGCCCCGCCGCCCACTTGACGGCGGCGATGAGCTCCTTGGCGTTCACGCGACCGTCGTTGTCGGTGTCGATCAGCTGCAGCGTGCGCTCGTCGAGCTCGAGGCCCTTCACGGGGCACGCGAGCGCGACCCACAGCTTCTGATCGAGTTGATCGAGCGCGAGCAGGTCCTTCGCGGTCGTGAGCTGGACTTGGTCCACGCCGCCCGCGCGGAAGAAACGCCACGTATGATCGGCCATCTGGTCTCCTGGCGCGCGGCTTACCACGTTCGGAGTCCGCCGCGCGACGAGGACCTCGGTTTCCCTGGCGAGCTTCCGGCGAAGTCCGCGTACCTGGACCGCGCCCGAATCCGCCTCGCACGAGGAGCTACCCGCGCTCGGGGTCGTCGAGCTCTGCGAGCACCTCGTCGATCCAACGATCGACGGTGCGTGGGAACGGCCACATCCACCCGTACGCGCCCGTGGTGAACTGACGCCGGACGTGCTCACGCAGCTTCGGATCCCGCGCCGCGCGTGGGCCGTACGCTTCGGCGGTCGCACGGAAGGTCTCCGCGTAGGCCTCCCATTCGATGCGCGCGCGGCCCCACGCGAGCCCGAGCGGGAAGTACGGGAACAAATAGAGGAGCGTCATCGGGACGACGCCGAGGCGCGCGAACTGGCGGAGGTGCACCGCCTCGTGGCGGAGCGTCACCCAGCGGGCACGGGGATCGCGCTCGTCGAAGCCACGCGGCAGGTAGATCGTGCGGCCGATGGTGGTGACGTAGCGGTCGAGGAAGCGTCGCTGCGCGCCGAAGGTCGCGACGATCACGAGCACGTGCAGCGCGCGGCTGAAAGGATCGCGCTCCTTGTGCACCACGCGAAGCTCGGGGAGCTCCGCGCGCAGCTCGCGGAGGTACGCGTCCGGATCGACCATCGCGCGAGATCATCGCACGCGCGTCGGCGAGCGGCTTCGTTCAGGCGCCGCGAACCGATGCCGCGCACTCGCCTTCGTTCGTGAGGCTCCCCGCGTCCTCGGCCCGCGCTCGCCTTCGCTCGTGAGGCTTCCCGCGTCCTCGGCCCGCGCTCGCCTTCGTTCGTGAGGCTTCCCGCGTCCTCGGCCCGCGCTCGCCTTCGTTCGTGAGGCGCCGCGCGAAGGGCCCGCGTATCCTCGACGCGTGCTTCGTGTCCGTGCCGTCGTCGTGATCGCTGCCGCGCTCGCCCTCGGGGCGTGTGCCTCGGTACCGCGCCGGCTCGCGCGCGGTCGAGTCGAAGACGCGTGCGAGCTCGCGCGGAGCGGCGAAGGCCGGCGCGCGTGGACCCGCCACGTCGCCCCTGCGCGCGTCACCGTCGCGATCGAGCCGCTCGCGGGCGAGGCGCTCGAAGCGCGCTTCGGCCTCTCGGCGCGGCACGAAGGTCACCACCTGTTGCGTGTGCGTTGGTCGGTCGATCACCTCCCCGAAGGCACCACCGCGACCGACCTCACGCTGCGGCTCTCGGCCCTCGGGCAGACCGCAGGGGCGCGCCTGACCGCGGGCGTGCAGGGCGATCTGCGCGACGTCTTCGCGGCGCCGCGGCTGTCGCTCGAAGAGCCGACGCCCTACCAACCCGCGCCCTTCGAGCCACCGCCACGTCCGGTGCTCGAGCGGCGCGGTACGCCCGGCCGTCCGCACCCGGTCGAACGAATCGCGAACGATCTGCTCGCCGCCTTCAGCCTCGGCGCCTTCCGCGCAGACGACGAACCGCTGCCACCGCTCACGCCCGAATCGTCGCGCGCCCTCGGGGCCTGGCTCGAAGAGGTCCGCGCCGCGCGCGTGATCTACGAAGCCGCGGAAGCCGAGCGGCGCGCCGCCCACGAGGCCCGCGTCGACGCCGCGCGCGAAGCCAACGAAGCCGCGCGCGCCGCCCACGAGCTCGCGGTCGCGGCCCACCACGACGCGCTCGCGGCCCTCGAGGGCGGGCTCGCGTTTCCTCGCTGCGAGGGCGACGTCGGCGACGGCCTGCGCTGCGAGGGCTACGCGATCTGGAGCGCGCCGCCGTCGGAGCCCGAGCCGCTCGCGGTGTGGGCCCACCTCGATCTGCACTTCGGCGCCTGCACCTGGCACCTCGTCGGCGACGCGGTCGGCGAGGCGCACGCGACGCGCTGGGAGGACGCGCTCGCGGATCTCGCGCGTGCCCCGCGGACGATCGCCCTCGGCTCGCTGCATTGAGATCGATCGTCGACGTCCCGCTGGCACGTCGACTCGCCTGGTTCCGCGCCGCGAAAGCGGGCACGCTCGGCGCGTGGCGCTCTACGAAGTGCGCGGAGCTCGGAAGGTCTTCGGCGATCAGGTCGTGCTGGACTCGGTCGACTTCCACGTCGACGAGGGCGAGTTCGTCACGCTCTGTGGCGTGAGCGGCTCGGGCAAGAGCTTGCTCGCCAAGATGATGATCGGTCTGCACACGATCGACGGCGGCACCTTCACCTTCGACGGGCGCGAGGTGACCAAGCTCCACGAGCGCGAGTGGATCGGCGTGCGTCGCGAGGTCGGCATGCTCTTCCAAGAGGGCGCGCTCTTCGACTCGATGACCGTGTTCGACAACGTCGCGTACGGTCTGCGCGAGCAGCGCCTCTTGCCGGAGGCCGAGATCCCGCAGCGCGTGTCGGAGTCACTGACCGCGGTGTCGCTGCCCGGCACCGAGGGGCGCTGGCCCAAGGAGCTCTCGGGCGGCATGCAGAAACGCGTCGCCCTCGCGCGCGCGGTGGCGATGCGCCCGCGCATGTTGATCTACGACGAGCCGACCGAAGGTCTCGATCCGATCAACGTCACCCGCGTGAACCGGCTGCTGCTCGGGCTGCGCGATCGTTTCGGCATCACCACGATGGTCGTCACGCACAACATGCGCAGCGCGTTCGTGACGAGCGATCGCCTCGCCTTCCTGCACGAAGGTCGCATCGCGCTCAGCGGCAGCCCGGACGAATTCCGCCGCCACGACGACGACCCGATCCTTCGACACTTCGTGGCCGCGAGCCGGCTCGACCTGCCGACCGGCGAGAGCATCCCGCCCCCGCCGCTGCGGTGATCGAGTGGACGGGTGATCGAGCGACGGGTGGTCGAGCGATGGGCGCGAAGACGATCAGCGCCCGGTGATCTCCGTCACGAGCCGCAACTGGGTGCCCACGTCCATCGAGGACTCCCCCTGTGTCACCCGCGACTGCGCCTGCACCTGCACGTGCATCGCGCTGCTCCGCACGCCGCCGTCGAAGCGCAGCGAGACCCGACCCTCGCCGCGCCCCGTCATCGAGAGCAGCTCCGCGGGAGCCTCCGGCGTCGACGGAAGCGACTGGGGATCCGCGCGCTGATCGACCTGCACCGCGAGCACGAAGCCCACCTCGTCCACCTCGAGCAGCTCGTAGCTCACCCGGTTGATCAACGTGATCCCGTTCGACGTGGCGAGCGGAGCCTCCCAATGCCAGCGCGCACCCGGCGCGACGGGCTCTTCCGGCAAGCTCGGCAAGAGCTGCCGCAGCGTGTCGCGCACGGACTCGACCGACTGCCGCGAGGCCGCGTTGAGGTCGTCCGGGATCACGAGCTCGATCCCGAGCACACGCCCGCGCGGATCGGCGGCCGACCAACCAGACACGCGGGTCAGCGGCTCGAGCTGACCACGATACGCCGCCACCATCGGGTCGTTCGGATCGCCTTCGACCTCGACGCCGGTGATTCGATTGTCGATGCGGAACGAGCCGTCGGCCGCGACCTCGCGCACGTGGTTCTCGCTCGTCATCGTGGTGCGCGGCGCGCGCGTGGGAGGCCCCGCGTTCTCGCCGAGCGACATCGCGACCTCGATGTCCATCGTCATCACGATCGCGTGCGTCGCGCCCGCGACCGGCGCGAACCGCAAGAGGCGCGGCGTGCCTTCGCCCGGCGCGTCGAGCACCACCTCGGGCGCGCTCTGCGCGTGCTCGGGCGCGACCTCGATCGTCGGCGCGATGGCCACCGGCGTGGGGGTGGTCGACGAGCTCGGCGTGGACGAGCCACAGCCGAGGAGCGAGAGGACGAGCGCGAGGACGGTCGAACGCATCGCGCGTTCGTCGCACGCGGCGCGAGCGCGTCAAACGGAGCGCGTCGAACGGAGCTCAGGCGGAGGTCTTCTTCGCGGGCGCCTGCTTCGCCGACTTCTTCGCGGACGCCTTGCGGGCCGGCGTCTTCGGAGTCGCTCGCTTCGCCGACTTCTTCGCGAGCGTCTTCGACGACTTCTTCGCGGTCGCCGTCGTCGCTGTCTTCGCGGTCGCTCTCTTCGCAGTCACTCTCTTCGCGGTCGCCTTCGTCGCTTTCTTCGCGGTCGCCTTCTTCGCGGTCGCCTTCGTCGATTTCTTCGCGGTCGCCTTCTTCGCGGTCGCCTTCGTCGATTTCTTCGCGGTCGCCTTCGCCGTGGACCTCGTCGGCACCGAGAACGAGAGTCGTGGCTCGATGCGCGACGCGCGCGCACGCGCCTCCTGCGCTCGTCGTGTGTCACCGACTCCGTCGTACGCGTCCGCGAGGTGACGTGCGAGCTCCGCGCTCGGGGCCGCGTCGAAGGCGATCGCGAAGAGCGGGATCGCCGACGCGGGATCCTCGTCCACGAGCAGACGTCCGACCTTCGCGAGCACCGAAGCGCGCGATGCGAACGGAAAGAACGAACAGAGCACCAGCGCCGCGTCGAAGAACGCACGCGCGAGCACGACCCGACCGCGATGACGCGCGAGGTTGCCCGCGTTCCCCAGACCGATCGCGGCGATCGAAGGGTCGAGCTCCGCGGCCCTCAGGTACGCCTCGATCGCTTCGTCGATCTCCCCGCGTTGCTCGAGCGCCCACGCTCGGTTCGTGAGCTCCCGTGCGAGCGACTCCGCGTCCGGTGCGCTTCCTTCCCGTGACGTCTCCGGTCGACCCAGCGCACGTTCCGCGAGCACGAGACGGTCGAGGATCGTGCGATTCGTTCGCTCACGTTCGCTGTCGTCGAAGAGCGCCTCCACCTCCTCGATCACGCGCTTCGGTTCGTCCAGCGCGAGGTGCGCGTCGAGCAGATGGGGCAGCAACCTCGCGAACGCGCGCTTCGTGAGCACCGGATAGGACCGCAGATGGCTCGAGATCGGCAGCTTCACGAGCTCGGCGTGTCGCTTCGCTCCCGCGAGGATCTCGGCCGCGAGGACCGGCAGCTCGATCGCGTAGGGCGAGCCCTCCGGCGGCTTCGTCGCGAGCGGCTCGAGCCAACGCCACGCCTCCTCCGCGCTCTTTCGACGCGCGCTCGGCGACTCCAGCACCGTCGCGTTCCAGATCGTGCCCGCGATCAAGAAGCGCAGCGGCGACGACTTCGCGAGCGGTGGCGCGTCTGCCAGCACCTCGAGCGCCTCCGCGAGCACGCCCCGGAGCAAGAGCGCCTCCGCGCGCTCCTCCGCCATCACCGCGTGCGGCGACAGCGCCCGCTCGGGCGGCGCGGTCGACCAGACCTCGAACGCTCTCTCACCGAGCGGATCGATGAGGCGCGCGAGCCCCGTCGAGCGATACGCCTCGGCGGCTTCTGCCGTCCGCCCCAGGCGCGCGAGCGCGTACGCCCGTGCCTCACGCGCGGTCACGAAGCCCGGATCCTTCGAGAGCAGCGCCTCGGCGGCTTGCAGAAGCGGATCGGTGTCGGCGCGAGCGCCGCGACGCGTCGATCTCTGCGTGGGCTCCGAAGGCGTCGTGCTCCCGGCGCACGCGAGCGAAAGGAGCCACCGCGCCGCGATCGTACGACCCTCCGAGTCGAGGCGTGCCCCGCGACCGAGTGCGCGCGCGTACGCCTTCGCCGCCACGTCGTGCTCGCCCGCCTCGTGCGCACGATCGCCTTCCCGCACCGCGCGACGCGCGCGCCCCTTCTCGCCGAGCGCGTCTTCGAGCGACCGCAGCGAGAGGCCGTCCACCTCGAGCTCACCCAGCCTCGGTGCCTGCTTCGCGAGCGCCGCGAGGTACGTCTTCGCCTTGGCCGCGAGCCCGAGCTCCTGCGCAACCGAGGCGCCGAGCACGAGCGCTCGGAGCCGCGTCGTCGCGTTCGCGTCGCCGCGCTGGAGACACTCGTCCACCCTCTTCATCACGAGCGCGCTTTGACCGCGTCGACGGTGGACCCGCGCGAGCGCCAACGTGCCCTCGGCGCGTGGGTCGGCCCGACCGTTCATCGAGTCCATCCACGACGGCGCGAACGCGATCATTCGTTTCGCGAAGCGCTCCGCCAGGGCGAGGTCGCCGGCCGCGAGCGCACCTTCGAAGCCCAGAGTGGCGTCGAGGTCGTCGTCGCGGAGCTGCGCCGACGTCGGCGCGCGACCCCCCGAGAGCGCGAGCCGAGCTTGGAAGTCCGCGCGCACCTCGTCGCGCAAGATCGCGTTTCGTCGCGTCAGCCGCTCGTGCTCGTCGCGGGTCGGGGTCCCGGTCGGCCACGGCGGATACGCTTCGAGTCGGTCGTAGCCTCCGAGCAACGCGTGCAGCGCCAGCGCGTGCCCTTCGACGCTCCCGCCCTCGAACCACGCGCCCATCGCCTCCGCGTGCGCGCGCCCCTCCTTCGGTCGCGTGTGCAGCGCGACGATCGCCCGCACCGCATACGCCCGCATCGACTGCCACCGCGCGTGGCCGAAGTAGTCCGCGGACACCTTCGAGAGCGCCGAGCGTGCCGCCGCGTAGTCGCCCCGCGTCAGCGCGACCAGCGGCCGATCCGATTCGTCCGCGAAAGCACGCTCGCGAACCTTCGCCAGCCGCTCGAGGATCTCGCGTTCTTTCATGGGGTCCTCCTCGAGCCGTCGCGACGTCGACGATCTCTGCTGGCGTTGCGCGGGCTTCGATGACCCCGCCCAGGCGCTTCACTTCTTCTTCAATCCCAGAAACGCCGTCTCCGAGATCACGCGAATGCTCGCGCCCTTCGCGTTGAGCGCCTCCGCCTTCGTCAGCTTCGCACCCTTCGCACCGTCTCCGTAGAGCGGCGAGCCGTCGTCGCCCACCACGAGCACGTCGAGGGTCGGCGTCACCGAGCCCGCGACGGTGCCCCCGAGCGCCTTCGCCCGCGCCTCCGCCTCCGCACGTGTCATCGCGGCGAGCTTGCCCGTGAACAGGTAGCTCCTCCCCGAGGGATCGAACGCATCGCTCTTCGTGGCCTTCGCGACGCTCTTCGCCTTGGTCTTCGTCGCCGCCTTCGCGAGCTTCTTGTCGCGCTTGCGGTTCTCGGAGACGTCCTTCTTGGTGGCGATCCGGAGCACCACGTTTCTCGCTTTGTTCTTCTTCAGGTACGCCTGGAGATTCTGAATGTAGTCGGGCCGCATCGTGTACGTGAAGGTGACGTGCTCTCCCTCGAGCGCGAAGGTCACGTCCTTCGCGGAGCCGTTGCCTTCGCCCCAGGCGTAGTCGGTCTCTTGGATGCGCGTGTTCCACTCGTGCAGCCACTCCACCGAGTGGCGCTGCTCGAAGAAGTCGACGAGCTCCCGCGCGAACGCTTCCCCGTTCTTGGCGGGCAGGTCGAGCTCCACCCACACGATCGGCGCGCCACGCTCGTCGCCCTTCTCCACCAGCGTTCCGCCCGCCTTCGCGAGGAGCTTCGAGAGCTCTCCGAAGCCGCCCATGTAGGTGTGGTAGACGACCAGCGTGTCGCCGACGACCCAGGTTCCGGGCTCGTCGTCCGAGAGACAGTCGTCGCCCCAGATGAGCCCTTCTTTCCACTTGAAGTCGTACTTCTTGCCGATCTTCTGCGCGGCGTCCGAGATCGTGTCGAAGAAGTCGTCGTAGTCGAAGTCGGGATCTTCGTTGAGCTCGTCGAGCTGCTCCGCGTGTTTGGCGAAGAACTTGTCCAGCTCCTTCTTCATCGCCGCGGCGGCCTTCGGGTCGTCGAACTTCGCGACCAGTCGGTAGTCCGAGCTGTTGTTGCAAGAGAACGAATTCCACTCGTAGATCTCGAGCGCCATCGACGATTCCCTCTCTGATTCGAGTTCTTCTTCGTAATCTTCGCGTCCCGCTCACTCCACGATTCGGAGCTCGGGGTGCTGCCGTGGCCGCGCGGCCGAAGGCACGAGCGCGCCGCCGAACGCGGGCAGGCGCGCGCAGCCGGGCAGAGGCGCGACCTGTTTACCGGGTTTGAGCGCGGCGTAGATCGCGGGCAGCTCCTCGAAGCGCTCGAACGGGATTCCGTCCTTCGCGAAGGAGCACGACAGCACCTTCCGGTCCGACGTGACGCTCAAGAACAGGCTGCCTGCGCGGCAGTCCGCGTCGAAGAAGAGCTGCGGCGCGCTCGGAAGGCGCGTGGACCAACACACGTCGAGCTTGAGCTGCAGCCGACCCGCGAAGTGCTCGTGCAGCCGCACGATGCGCGCGTCCAGATCGCGCAGCTCGTCGGCCGAGAGGTGCAGCGCTTCGTCGCCCTTGTACGAGAGCAGCAGCACGTCACGCACGCCCATCGCGCTCCACCGGAGCAGGTCCGCGTCGAGCGTACGAAGCCGCCTCGGCGTCACGAGGTAGTTCAGCCCGAAGCGCGCGCGGTGCGAGACGAGTCGACGGATCGTGCCGTCGAGATCTTCGTCGTCGTACACGGACACTTGGATCTGCCCGACCCGGCCCGCGAGCTCGTCGAGCAACGCGTCGGTGAGGCGGGTGCCGTTGGTGGTGAAGTTGATCGCGAGCGCGGTCTCGTCGTGCAGCCGTCGCACGAGCTCCGCGAAACGCGGGAACACCGTCGGCTCGCCGCCCCCGAGCGCGAGCTCGAGCACGCCCCACGCGGAGAGGAAGTGCCCGAACGCAAGCACCTCGTCGAAGGTCCAGCCGCTGCGCGCCTCGAGCGGGCGGTAGCAGAAACCACACGTCTTGTTGCACGCGTTGGTCAGCGCCATCTGCACCACGCGCGGTGCGGCTTGCACGAGGTGCGCGGTCTCGCCGCCCCGCATCAGCACGTTGCGGCCCGTGCGGCGGTCGAAACCGAGCAGCGCACCGTCCAGCGGCAGCCAGCGCATCGCGGCGTCGGGACCCCTTCCCATGCGGGGACGCTAACAAGCCTGCGGGCGCCACGTCGAGCGACGTTCACGCGACTCGCGAAGAGCCGTGCGCGAAGAGCCGTGCGCGAAGAGCCGTGCGCGAAGTGTCGTGCGCGAAGTGTCGTGCGCGAAGTGTCGTGCGCGTGACCCCACCGACGCCTCGGGGAAGCTCAGCGACGACGACGCCGCCAGAGCAGTCCGACCACTCCGATCAGGAAGCTCCCACCCGCCGCGTCCGCCGAGCCCACGACGCCACAGCCGCAGCCGCCCGTCGCCATGCCGACGTCGACGCCCGGTCGCATGCCCGCGTCCGTGCCCACCGGCACCGCCGCGTCGCGGTCGCGCTCGCACGCGCCCTCGTCCACCACGCCGTCGCAGTCCTCGTCCGCGCCGTCGCACGTCTCTTCGCGCGCGTGCTCGTCGATCTCTCCGTCGCAGTCGTCGTCGAGCCCGTTGCAGGTCTCGTCCTGCGCGTTCTCGTCGACGATGCGATCGCAGTCGTCGTCCTCGCCGTTGCACGTCTCGGTCGCGGCCATGCAGCGCGGCCCGCCGATCAAGATCGTCGTGCGGTACTCGGGCGCGCTCCAGCCGCCATCGTTCGTGAACTCGTCGACCGCACGCGCCTCGCCGAAGCCGAGCACACCTTCGGTCTCGAGCGCGGGATGGCAGCGGAAGCCCGCGCCCGCGCGGCCACACACGTCCATGCGGCGATCGCCGTCGACGTCCGCGAGCTGGATGCCGTGGAAGTACGCCTCCGAGCCCCAGCCGTTGTCGTCCGACCACGCGGGGCCGTCGATCACGTCGAAGCCTTCGCCGTTCCACACGTTGCAGCGCATCGACGCGTTGCTGCGCAGGCAGAGGTCGTCCGCGCCGTCGCCGTTCACGTCGCCCACCCGCAAGGTCGCGTAGTTCGACACGTCGTTCCAGCCGCTCTCGTCCGAGTAGTTGCCGACGATCAGCGTCTCGCCGAACGCGGTTCCGTCGAAGAGCACGCAGCGCAGATCCGACGCGCTGCGCGCGCAGAGATCCGCGTTGCCGTCGCCGTTCACGTCCGCGAGGCGCATCGTCGACCAGTACTGCATCGCGCCCCAGCCGGTCTCGTCGCTCCAGCGCGGACCTTCGACGCGGGTGGGGAAACCCGCGCCGTCCGAGAGGTAACAAGACACGCCCGCGATCGCGCGCGCGCACACGTCCGCGCGACCGTCGCCGTTCAGATCGCCGAAGCGGATCGTGCCGTAGTGTTTGGCCACGCCCCAACCGCTCTCGTCGCTCCAACGCGGGCCTTCAATCGGCGTCGCGAAGCTCGCGCCGTCGGAGAGCCAACACTGGAGGCCGCTCGCGCTGCGCGCGCAGAGATCGTCGCGCCCGTCGCCGTCGACGTCGGCCAGACGAAGCGTCAGGTAGAAGCGCGGCGCGTCCCAGCCGCTCTCGTCGGAGAGCGGGTACCAGACGCCGCCCGTCTCCGCGAAGCCGGTCTCGTTTCCGAGGTGGCAGACCACACCCGAGTTCGCGCGCGCGCACAGATCCGCGTGTCCGTCGCCGTTCAGATCGCCCATGCGGAACGTCGCGTAGTTGTCGACGTCGTTCCATCCGTTCGGGTCGCTCCACGCGGGCTGGGTGGGCGTCTTCTCGCTCCACCCTTCTTCGGTGGAGAAGTGACACCACACCCCGCCGAAGCCACGACCACACACGTCCGCGCGCCCGTCGCCGTTCACGTCGGTGGTGGTGGGCGGCGCGTACGAAGACACCGACTGTTCGAGCAGCGCGATCTCGCAGACGTCGCCTTCGTCCGTGCGTCCGTCGCAGTCGTCGTCGCCGCCCCCGCAACGCTCGGTGGTCGCGTGCTCGTCGACGCGTCCGTCGCAGTCGTCGTCGCGTCCGTTGCAGGTCTCCGCGCTCGCGACGCACGTGCTGCACGAGGTGCTCACCGGCTCGCGGTAGCCGTTCTGTCCGACCCACGCGCTCGTGCTCGCGCCGCAGCGCCCCTGGAAGGGATCGCGCGACGCGCCGCCGCCCGGACGCCAGCCGAGGTGCAGGTGCGGCCCCGTGCTGTTGCCGCTCGACGCGCTCTGCCCGATCGCCTGCCCACACGACACGCTCTGTCCGTTGCTCACGCGCAGCGAGTTGAGCTGCATGTGGCAGTAGATCGTGGTGCTGCCGTCCGCGTGGCGGAGCTGCACGTAGTTGCCGCAGCGACCGCCGCAGGTGTTCCCGAGGCCGCCGTAGTTCGCGCAGCCGTTGTTGGTCGCGATCACGGTGCCCGCTTGAGCGGCGACGATCACGGTGCCGATCGGGTTGCCGAAGTCCGAGCCGGTGTGCCCGTTGTAACAAGCGCCCGCGCACGTGTAGTCGGAGCAGCCGGCCGCGCTGCCGTTGTTGTCGAAGCCGTAGTTGAGCCGATGCGCTTCGTTGTAGGGGCGACGCAGGCGCGTCTGCGCGTCGGCACCGGTGGGCTCGAGCACGACCGCGAGCGAGACGAGCGACGTGCTCGCGAAGAGCACGCGCAGGAAAGACAGCGAGCTCATCGCGACACCTCCGCCACGTCGAGCGGACGCAGCGTTCCGTCCACGCCCGTCACCACGAGCCCCCCGTTCACCTCGAACACCGCGCCCGCTTCCTCGTCGACGGCGAGCAGCGCACCCGTGCGCGCGTCGACCACCACCGCGCCCGCTTCGTCGCCGAACGCGAGCCGCGCGCCGTCGAAGCGCGGCGCGACCGGGCTCGTCGGGAAACGTTCGGTCGGCAGCGCGCGCTCCCCCTGTGCTCCCGTGGCCTGTCCGTCGCGCACGAAGAGCGTCGGCCGCCCCTGGTTCGTCGCGTCGGCCTGCGTGCACACGTACGCCAGCGATCCGTCCGCCGCGATCGCGGGCGACCAGCACGAGCGCGCCTCGTCCGTGATCGCCTCCGGCGTCCCCACCGTCACGTCGAGCCGCACGATCGCGTAGAACGGCATCTCGCCGCGCGCGTACGCGAGGCGCGTGCCCTCGCTCGACAGCGGCGGCTCCACGCGCTCGTCGAGCTCCACCGGCGCCGCGCCGGGCTGCGCGTACCAACGCAGTCGATGATCGGTCGTCACCACCGCGACGCCGTCCCCCACGAACGCCGCGTCGAGCGCCTCCACTCCGTCGAGCTCGGGGAAGCCGTCGACCCGCAGCGTCACCACCCGGTCCGGATCCGCGTCGACCGGCGCGGGCAACACCCGCACGTGGATCGCGCGCCCCTCGTCGAGCGACCCGAGCGTTTCCCCTGGCGCACGCGTCGGCGTCGAGGGAACGGTGAGCGGAGCAGTCGAGGCCTCGGGCGCGGGCTCACGTCCGCACGCCACGAGGAGACAGAAGGTCAGCAGAGATCGGTGCACGCAGGCGCATTTCGCAACCCGCGTGCCCCGGAAGGACGTTTGCGCCAAATCGAAAAACCCAACGATCACCAATCGTTGCAGATCGGGCGGGTCGTCCCCGAACCCAAACGCGACACCCGTTCGCGCCGAAGCGTCACGTCACCGACCAACGACTGAACGCCTCGGGACCCAGAGTCCGCGCCCCACGACTCGCCGCGTGCCCTCCGAGCCCGTCGATTCGCGCCGTTGGACGCACGGACGACGACGCTCGCGCGCACCGCGAAACTTGATCGTTTCGCCACCCGTTACGTACCCTCGAACGCTGCCGGTTTCGCGCACCTCGGCAGTGGTCTGCGCGATCGGTGACTTCGAAGGGAACCCATGTTCGACCGGATTTCGCAGAGCAGCAGCTTCTGGCCGGGGGTCCTCGTGGGGCTCGTCGCCACCGCGGTGGGGACTTGGCTCGCGGGCAACGTGCACGAGCTCGGCGGCGCGCTCGTCGCGGGCGGCGGTGGGCTGCTCGGCGGCTTGGTGATCGCGTCGGGCATCCGCGCGACGAGCTTCGCGCCCTTCGCGCAGGTCGCGCGCGACGTCGCGGCGGGCAAGCGCCCCAAGCGCCCCGCGCTCTTGAAGGAAGGCGCGGCCCCCGAAGGCGCGGAGGATCTCTTCGAGGCGCTCGAAGAGACGGCCGAGCAGCTCGCGGAGCGCAAGAGCAGCGTGGACGGCGAGGGCAAGGCGCTGCGCGAAGAGGCGAAGGCGCTGCGCGAGGAGATCGCGAAGCTCGAGCGCGCGGTGCAGGAAGAGCAGCAGAAGGCGCGGCGAAACGAGGCACGCCTCGAAGAGCAGCGCCGCGAGGCGACGGAGGCCGAGGGCACCATCCGCACGACCCTCGACGATCTCTCGGGCGGGCTCGGCGAGCAGATGGCGGCGGTCGAGCAGACGGCGAGCTCGATGCGCGAGATGAGCGCGGCGCTCCAAGAGATCGCGCACCACGTCGAGGCGCTCGCGTCGAGCGCGGAGGAGTCGAGCTCCTCGATCCTCGAGATGACCGCCACCAACGACGAGGTCGCGGAGAACATGGCCAACCTCGCGTCGAGCGTGCGCGAGACGGTGAGCTCGATCGAGGAGATGGCCTACTCGATCAAGGAGGTCGCGCGGAACGTCGACGCTCTGAGCCTCACCGCGGAGGAGACCTCGTCGTCGATGAACCAGATGGACGTGTCCATCGATCAGGTGCAGTCGAACGCGAACGAGACCGCGCGCCTGTCGGAGGACGTCGCGATGGACGCCGAGCGCGGCGCGGAGTCGATTCAGTCGATCACGCGCGAGATCAACCGCATCAAGGAGACCTCCAGCGAGGCCGTCTCCGTGATCTCGAACCTCGGCAGCCGCATCGAGGCGATCGGCGACATCCTCAACGTCATCGACGACGTCGCCGAGCAGACGAATCTCTTGGCGCTCAACGCCGCCATCATCGCCGCGCAGGCGGGCGAGCACGGCAAGGGCTTCGCGGTCGTGGCGGACGAGATCAAGGATCTCGCGGAGCGCGCGGGCGCGAGCACCAAGGAGATCGCCGAGCTCATCAAGACGATCCAGCTCGAGTCGCGCAACGCGATCGCGGCGGTGGAGAAGGGCGCGAACACCGTCGACAACGGCGTGAAGGTCAGCCAGGAGGCGGACCGCGCGCTGAAGAAGATCCTCGAGAGCTCGCAGAAGTCGACCACGATGGTGCGGGCGATCGCGCGCGCGACGGTGGAGCAGGCCAAGGGCAGCAAGCAGGTCACGGACGCGATCGGGCGCATCGCCGAGACGGTGCAGCAGATCGCGGCGGCGACGGCGGAGCAGGCGCGTGGCTCGGAGCTCATCATGAAGAGCGCCGAGAAGATGCGGCTCATCACGCAGCACGTGGAGCGCAGCAGCCAGGAGCAGGCGAAGGGTGGTCGTCAGATCAGCCAGGCCATCGAGAACATCTCGAACATGGTCAACCACCTGCACCAGTCGCAGCGCGCGCAGGCCCGGGGCTCCGAGCAGACGCTGCAAGCCGCGCAGCGGATGCACGAGCTGACGAAGCGCTCGGAGCAGCGCGTGCGCGCGATCGGGCTCGTGGCGGACAAGCTGCGACGCCTCGGGACGTGAGCGTTCCGCCCGACATGACGTCGATCACATCCGGGGCAGGCGCGTGCTGGCGCGCGTGGAGCCCGCGAGACATGACGCGGCCATGATCCTGCGCAGCATCGCGTTCCTCGCCCTCTTCTCCCTCGCCTGCGGCGGCTCCTCCGAGTCGACCGAGGGCTCCTCGTCGGAGTCGACGTCGGGCGGCGAGCATCACCACGGGCACGGCCACCACGACGGCCACGGTCACGGTCACCACGACGGCCACGGTCACCACGACCACGGCAGCCTCCCGCCCGCGGTCGACGCGTTCCACGACGCGTTCGCGGCGCAGTGGCACGGCGACCGCACCGCGGCGTCGGTCTGCCCGAACGCGGCGGACCTGCAGGACGCGGCGGAGGCGGCGGTCGAGGAGCAGCAGGCGGCGCACCCCGAGGTGAGCGCGCGCGTGAGCCAGACGGCGGACGCGTTCGTGGCGGCCTGCCAAGCGGAGCCCGAGGGCGGCGCGGCGTTCGACGCGGCGTTCAGCACGTTCCACGACGCGCTCCACGCGATGATGGACGCGACGCGCGCGCCCGAGTGAAGACTGCACGGAGGGACGTCGACGCCACACGCGGCTTCGTCCTCACCACCCACGTCGGCCTCGAAGCCCGAGCCCGCGCGGACCTTCGCGCGCTCGGTCTCGACGCCGCGACCTTCGAGGGACACGAGGACGAGCCCGGTCGCGTGTACGTGCGCGTCGACGAGCGGCACCTGCCCGCGCTGCTCGCGCTGCGCAGCGTGCACCACGTCGGCCGTCCCTGCGGCGCACGGCGCTTCGAGCCGATCGCGCTCGACACGATCGGCGCGTGGGCGGCGTCGCTCACGATCCCGGAGTTGGAAGCCTCGAGCGCTGCGGGAGAAGGCTCGTTCGTCGTGCGCTGCGAGCGCGAAGGCACGCACGACTTCACGAGCCCCGACGTCGAGCGTGCGGTCGGCGCCGCGCTCGCGACGCGCCACGGGCGACCGGTGAGCCTGAAGACCCCCGACGTCCGCATCGCGGTCGACGTGGTGGGATCGCTCGTCACCCTCGACGTGCGCCTCACCGAGCCGGCCCTCTCGCACCGCGGCTACCCGCGCCCCTACCAACAGCGCACCGCGCTCAAGGCGGACGTCGCGTACGCGTGCCTACGCGCGGCCGAGGAAGCGCTCGCTCGTCCGCCGACGCGCGTGATCGATCCCTTCTGCGGCTCGGGCACGATCCTCCTCGAAGCAGCCGAGCTCTTCCCCGACGCGCAGCTCTTCGGCAGCGACAAGAAGCCGACCGCCGCCGAGGGCGCACGCGCGAACCTCGCCGCGTTCGGCCACGCCGCCCGCGCCACGATCGTCACCGCGGAGCTCGACCTCGCGGCGCGTCGCCTCGGCCTCGCTTCCTTCGGAGACAGAGTCCGCGACGGAGACCGTGGCCGAGACGAAGACCGTGGCCGAGACGAAGACGGTGGCCGAAGCAGTGCCCGAATCGTGGTCGTCGACGTGGACGTGGCCGGCGACGTGGTCGGCGACGAAGACGGAACCGACCTGAGCCGAGCCGGTGGCCGAGATCGAGACCGTGCGCCTCACGCGCTCGTGACCAACCCACCCTACGGGGTCCGCATGGGCGCGCGGCTCGACTTCCGGCAGCTCTACGCGCGCCTCTTCCAGGCCTTCGACGTCCCCGTCCGCGTGGTGCTCGCGACCGAAGAGGACGCGCTGCAGCAGGCCGCCACGTCTCTCGGTCTCCGCGCCGAGCTCGTCGCCCGACCCCGCACCGGCTCGGTGAGCCCCGCAATCTTCGTGGTCACGTCCTGACGGCCCTTCGTCCTGCGAGATCGTCCACGATTTCCGACACTTGGACGAGCGCGCGTGGATTCGTCGGTGGCTCCGAGCGTCGCCCCGGCGTTCGGCCGTCCCTCCCCCGTGACGCTCGGGCGTGACGATCGGGCGTGACGATCGCTCGCCTCCGACCTGTGAGATCCCTTACCCTTCTGGTCGGGATTGGATGGTGGGCCGTTTCGCGTACGCGAGGGGCCGTCGGAAACGAGGTGAGATGTGCGGACCTCTTCACGTTGGCTTCTCGGTGTCTCGGTCGCGGTGTGCCTGGGCGTGATCGGCGGGGCGGCGCCCGCCAGCGCGGCGCCCCTGATCAACGGGTTCGGCGGGCCCGCCGGCTACGGCAGCAGCTCCCTCCCCTCGAACGACGACGGCTCGTCGTCCGCGATCGATCTGACGACCGCGTTCCCGGGTGGGCTCACCTTCTTCGGTGGCCCCTACAACCAGACCTGGGTGAACACGAACGGGAACATCACCTTCGCGGGCGCGCTCCCGACCTTCACGCCCAACCCGTTCCCCGTCGCGTCGCGTCCGATGATCGCGCCCTATTGGGGTGACGTCGACATCCGAGGAACTCCGCGCACCGCGACCAGCAACCAGGTTTATTGGCACCTCCAACCGGGAATGATGGTCGTCACCTGGCACAACGTCGGGTACTACAATTCCCAGACTGACAAGCGCATGGATTTCCAGATGATCCTGCGCAACGCCCTCGGCTGCGGCATGGGCGATTTCGACGTGGAGTTCCGCTACAACCGCTGTGAGTGGACCACCGGCAGCGCGAGCGGCGGAAGTGGCGGCTTCGGCGGAACGCCCGCGCAGGCCGGCTTCGACGCCGGCAACGGCATGGACTTCGTGGAGATCCCCGGCTCGCGCACCATGGCGATCCTCGACCTCTGCACCACCTCGAACGTCGGTGAGCCCGGCATCTGGCGCTTCTCGGTGCGCAGCGGCGCGGTGAGCTGCCCCGACGCAGGCGAGAGCTGCACCATCGACGGCGCGCTCGGCGCGTGCAGCCTCGGCGTCACGCAGTGCGTGGGCCGCGAGATCGAGTGCTCGCCGATCGGCACCAGCACGGCCGAGCGCTGCGACGGCGTCGACAACGACTGCGACGGCGAGATCGACGACGGTGAGCTCTGCGCGAGCCCGAACGTCTGCGTGCGCGGCGCCTGCGTGCCGCCCTGCTTCGAAGGCGGCTGCGCGGAAGGCGAGACCTGCACCGAGGAAGGCATCTGCGTCGAGACCGCGTGCGGCGACGTCGAGTGCCCGGCCGGACAGCGCTGCGTCGGTGGCGCGTGCGTCGGCGCATGCGACGGCGTGACGTGCCCGCATGATCGCCAGTGCGTGGCGGGGCGCTGCATCGATCTCTGCTCGGTGCTCACCTGCAACGCGGGCGAGATCTGCGTCGACGGCGCGTGTCAGCCCCAATGCCCGTGCACCCGCTGCGCGGAGGGCGAGACCTGCCTCGCGGACGGAAGCTGCGAGCAACCCGGCTGCGACATCACGATCTGCGAGGCGGGCTTCCACTGCGTCGCGGGCTCCTGCATGGACTCGTGCGCGGGCGCGGTCTGCCCGGCCGGCCAGCGCTGCGAGGTCGGCGAGTGCGTCGACATCCCGCCGATGGAGCGCCCGGACGCCGGCCCGATCGGCCCGGGTCCAGGCACGGACGCCGGCACCGTCGGCCCCGGCCCCGGCACCGACGCGGGCACGGGCGAGCCGGAGATGGACGCGGGCCGCACACCGATGGGTACGGGCGGTGACGCGGGCTGTGGCTGCCGCACGATGGCGACCGGCCGTGACGCGGGCGGCTTCGCGGCGTTGCTCGGGGTGTTCGTGCTGAGCACGCGCCGTCGTCGGCGCTGAGCGCGTGCGAGGCGGAGGGCGCGTCGGTGACGGCGCGTCCTCTTCGTCTCCTCACGCGTTCTCACGCGTTTCTCTTCGCCGTTTCCAGGATCTCGTCACCGTTTCCCGAGGTTTCGTCGCCGGCCACGTCGCCGTTCACGACCACGTCAACGTCAACGTCAACGTCAACGTCCCAGCACCGACTCCGTCTCCGACACTGTCTCCGTCTCCGACACTGTCTCCGTCTCCGACACTGTCTCTGTCTCCGACACCGTCTCCGTCTCCGACACCGTCTCCGTCTCTGAATCCGTCTCCGCCCCAATCTCGCCGCCCATCACCCGAGGTTCTCCGCGATGACTCTCCGCCTCGTCTCCACCCTTCTCTTCGCGCTCCTCCTCGTCTCGCCCGCGTGCGGTGGAGACGACGACGCTCCGGGCGTCGACGGCGGCGGTACTCCGGGGGTCGACGGTGGCGGTCCGGGCGTCGACGGCGGCGGAACCCCGGGCGTCGACGGCGGCCCGCGCCCCGACGGCGGCGGCTGCGTGCCCACGGTCGAGATCTGCGGCGACCGCATCGATCAGAACTGCGACGGTCGCGACACCTCCTGCGGCGACACCGACGGCGACGGAATCGACGCCTGCCGCGCGGGCGACGACCTCACCCGCTGCGACTGCGACGACTCCCGCACCGACGTCCGCCCGCCCTTCGGCGGCGTCCCCGGCGCCCCCGAGCTCTGTGACGAGCGCGACAACGACTGCGACGGACGCGTCGACGAGGCCGCCGAGTGCTGTGCCGGCTGCGCCGCGGTCGAGCCGCGCAACCGCGCCGACGTCTGCCTCGAGACGGGCGAGTGCGACTGCTCCACCGAAGCCGGCGTGGGCCCGTGCGCGGCGGGGGAGACGTGTTGCTCGGGCGGGTGCGTGGACACGCAGACCGACTTCGACAATTGCGGGGGCTGCCAGACCATGTGCACCCCGCAGGCCGATCGCTGCGTCGCCGGCAACTGCCAGTGCGGAAGCAACCCCGTCTGCGACTTCATCACGATGTGTGTCGGCGGAAGCTGCGGCGGCTGAACGCGCCGCGCCGGGACCTCAACCCGAGGAACCCGACGACACCGGATCCACCAGAAGAGTCGACACCGGATCCACCGAGAGTCCGGCGGCACGAAGCTTCGCCGCGGACTCGTGATCGAGCACGGTCAGGACCAGCACCGACGGAAACTCCGGGTCGTCTTCGGGCAACCCGATCGAGAACCAACAGAACTCGCGTCCGGACGGAAGCTCGTCCGAGAGGCGAACAAGAAGCCTGAGAACGACGTCCAGGTCGTACCACGTGTTGCCGACGTACTCGGGCTTGGCTTGCTCGACGAGCTCCCGTCCGTCGCTGGCTCGAAGGACCACGCGCCCGGTGGGTGACACCCACGCTTCACCGACGAGCCAATCCGGATCGTCGGGATCGATCCGCTCGAGCCTCCCCGGCTCGCCGTAGCCGTCGCTGACGACGGCCCAACAATCGTCCAAGCCACCGAGACGAAGCATGGGAGTCAGGATCGTGGCGTACGTGGCCTCTTCCGGAAGCTCCGGAGACAAGAGGACGCCACGTAGCGTCCCCTGTCGATGTTCACGAACGACGCTCTCGGCGAAAGACTCTCCGGGCACCGTCTGCCGCACCAGTCCCATTTCGCGAAACACTTCGACGCTCGATCCCATACATGCCTCCGAGCAGCACAGCGACGTGGCGCCTACATCGCTGCATCGCTCAATTGCGTCACTTCGTCGCGTCTTCGAGGCCCGTCCCTCCACGTACTCTTCGAGTGCCTTCAGCGAGCCCGCTTCCCGATGAAGCTCTGCGAGCTCGCTCGTCTGCGGATCCAGCACCCGCCGAGCCACCGTCTTCGGTCGATCCACGGCAGCCTTCATGGTCTTCGTGGTCGACCGAAACGCCCGCGCGAGCTCCGCATCGCGCGTCGAGCACGCGGCCGCCAGCGCAGGCCCGCCGATCTCCGCGTCCAAGTAGCCCGCCGTCTCGAGCGCGAGGCGGGCCGCCATCGCGAGCCGTCGTCGAGCCCACCGCGGACCCCGTTGCTCGGCGTCGTCGCACACCTGTGCCACCGAAGACGAGGCCAACAGGTCATCCCGAGCACTCACGACTTGGGCGGCCTTCACACCGGCGACGCGGCGCGACGTCGAATCCGAAATGCCCCATCGTTCTCGAAGACTTCGCTCCAACAGTTGAGGAATCTCGACTGCGTCATAGTGATGCGCTTCGGTCATGTAAGCTGGGATCTCACGAACTTCGGTCCAGACTTCGTAGTCGTCGTCGACGGGATCCTTTTCTACGAGAAAGTATCCGACCTTCGACTCCTGTGCATCGGAGATTCTCGTCAGACCAACACGAGTACCGCGCACGAACTTCGTCCAAGAGTGGCAACACGATTCCGAGATCAAGCCATTCTGGGCGCGACCGCGTGTACGCGAAACAGAACCTCTTCACGCCCCTCAGCTTGGCAGAGTCCAGTCCTCGGCATTCCTCGTCCGAGAACAACCGATCCAGGATGCCGAACCCAGCACTCGTGCCGTGCGACTGCGTCACATGCCCCACCACACGAGCGTTGGCCGAGAGTGGGATGCTGAACAACGAAACGACGGAACCAAAACTACGCGTCTCGTGACCCATGATCCTACGAGGGCGCCGAAGACTGCCATCACACGCCGAGACGAAGCATGGGGGCACCAGGAGCGACCCGTCCATCATCGGCGACGATCGTCGTACGCTCGGCCGCAGGAACGTCATGCGAATCGCTCTCGTCGCATTCGTGCTCGTTGGCTGCGCGGGCACCGTGAAGGTCCCGGCCTCGAGCGAGAGGCCCGGCGCGAGCGCCGAGAACGCCGTCGAGGTCGAGCGCCCCGCGGTGTCCATCGCGAGTGAGTCGACGTACCCCGACGACTTCGAAACGCGCGACGACGCTGCGACGGAGTCCGCACGAACCGTCGCGGTCGATGCGGCACCGCCGGAGGTACCTCCCACCGAGGAGGAGATTCGGCAGGCGATGCAAGGCTCGATCTACTGGCTCGTCGGCGAAGGCGCGCAGAGCCGATGCCACGAATACCGTTGGACGCCGGCAAGGCAACCGCCGCATTCGGCCGAACTGGAGCGATCGATCCCTCGAGGAACCGAGTCGTTCGCAGTGCTGGTTCGGCAGAATCGGCTCACGCTCTTCGGCCCGACCCGTCGCTTCGGACGAAGGATTCAAGTGGCAGGTTGCTTCCGAGAGCTGGAGGTCACGCGGATCGACGAGACGACGTGGCGAACCACAGCCTCCCCGTGCACGGAACCGCGACCGACGTGGTACCGAACGGCCGAGGCCTGCGAGGCCGCTCGCGCCGCAGAGTGACGAAGGTGCCTTCGTCGTTGGTGTCTTTTGGGTCACAGACGACGGCGTTGTAGGTGGAATCTTGTCGTCCGCGGGTGCGCGCCCGCTCTCCAAACCATCCGCTTCCTCGTTCGGTGTTGCGCGCGCGCAACCGAACGAGCGGTCCCGTCGTTTCCGTTGCGCTGGTGCAACTCGATCGAGCGCGTTCGTCGTCGTGCGAGCGCGCGGGCAGCTCGACCGGTCGAGGCCTTCGATCTCGGTTGCGGCGGCGCAACGAGAACGACCGCGGACGTCGAGCGCGTTGCGCGACGGCAACTCGGAGGAGCGAGCGCGCACTTTCGGGTGCCGTCGCGCAGCTTCGAACGGAGAGGAGATCGTCCAGGGGTGGCGGCGCGCACCGGGGTCGAGCTCAGCGGTGCGTTCGGCGGCGCGGAAGCAGTACGGACGAGCTCGCGGCGGTCGTGAGGTTGGCGGCGCGCACCTGCGCCGAGCTGGGCGGCGTGTTCGGCCGTGCGAGCGCGGTGCGGACGACCGGGCGGCTCGAGCTCCACGTGTGCGTCGGCACGCAACTGGGCGCGCGGTGCTCCGAAGAGCGCGCCGTCGCCGGGGTCCTCGGGCTCCGCGACTCGACCTCTCGTTTCGGAGATCCGTCATGTTCGATCAGATGCACGCGGCTGCGACGACGCTCGCGGCGTACATGAGCCCGGTTCGGTTCAGCAGCCGTCACTGCGCGTTGGTGGCGCGGCTGCTCGCGGCGCACGCGCCCTCGGGGCTCACCGACGATCAGAGGCGCGCGCTCGATCGGGTGCTGGCGCGCGCGGACGCGGTCGACGAGGTGCGCAAGGAGCGGCAGCGGGTGTCGGCGCCTGCGCTGCGGGAGCCGCACAACGCGATGATCACGGCGTGGTCAGCGCTGTACGGCGCGCTGCAAGCGGTGGCGGCGGTTCCGCGGGAGCTGTCGCCCGCGCCTGCGGAAGCGGAGGCGCTCGCGTGGACGCTCTTCCCAAACGGGATTGGGCTCGCTTCGGTGGACGCGGCGGGGTTGTGGAGCTTGTCGCGGATGTTGCTGGAGCGGATCGAGGAAGAGGGGCTGCGTCCGCGGCTCGCCGCGATCGTGAATCCGGTGAACCTGCTCGAGTCCGCGTTCGCGACGCTCGGGATCGCGGTCGGCGCGGAGGGTCCGCTGGTGCGGCTGCCGGCGAAGCGGGCGCTCTTCGAGGCGACGGCGGCGTTCTCCTTCGCGGTGGCGGCGTATGCGCGGACGCTCGCGATCGGGGTGGACGAGACCGAGCGGGAAGATCTCGAGCGCTTCCGCGCCGCGCTCGCGTCGGTCGACACCTACAAGATCGTCGGGCGTTCGCGGGCGGGGCTCTCGGACGAGGAGCTGGAGGAACGCGACGAGCAGGACTCCGAGCCCGAGACGCCGGAGCCGGACGCGCCTTACGTGCCCGCGTCGGACGATCCGATCGACAACCCGTTCGTGACGACGTGAGCGACGCGCGACTCCGAGCCCGAGACGCCGGATCCGGACGCGCCTTACGTGCCCGCGTCGGACGATCCGATCGACAACCCGTTCGTGACGACGTGAGCGGCGACGCGCACGAGGCGGGCCGTCACACCGCGCGATCGAGGTGCTCATGGGCTTGGTTCGGTCGCCGGACGGCGACGCTCACGTGACGTCGGGTCGCTCGGCCGGCTCCAAAAGACGTCGACGCTTGCGTCTCGTCCGTGCGTCCCCACCTTCGCGCGCCTTCGAGGTGCCCGATGCTCACACCCGACGAACGCGCCCGCGCGCTCCGCTTCCTCCACGCCCACGCGCCGCCCGGCGCGCTGCTCCAATGCGGCGTCACGGGCGCGCACGCGTACGGCTTCCTCTCCCCCGACAGCGACGTCGATCTCAAGGGGCTGCACCTCGCGCCCACGGAGCAGGTGCTCGGCCTCGACGTGCCGCGTGAGACCCACGACGTGCTGGTCGACTTCGAAGGCGTCGAGCACGACCTGACGACGCACGAAGCGGGCAAGGCGCTCGGGCTGCTCGCGCGCGGCAACGGCAACGTGCTCGAGCGGTTGCTCTCGCCGCTGCAGCTCGTGGAGTCCGACGACGTCGAGGCCCTGCGTGAGCTCGCGCGTGGGGCCGCGAGCACGCGCTTCGTCGCGCACTACCGCGGCTTCTTCGGCGGCGTGCAGCGCGAGCACGTGCGCGCCCCGAAGGTGAAGTCGATGCTGTACGCGTACCGCGTCGCGCTCACGGGGGTGCACCTGCTGACGACGGGCGAGCTCGAGATGGACCTGCCCGCGCTCGCCGATCGTCACGGCTTCCCCGAGCTGCACGAGCTCGTCGCGCGCAAACGAAGCGGCGAAGAGAAAGGTGCGCTCGATCCCGAGAGCGACGAACGCTTCCGCGCCCGCTGGCCCGAGCTCGAAGCGGCGCTCGACCGGGCGCTCTCGGAGTCGACGTTGCCACCCGAGGTTCCGAACCGCGACGCGATGAGCGCCTGGCTCGTCGCGCGTCGCATGCGTTGAGAGGGGCTCGAGCCGTCGATCGTTTGGGGGCCGAGCGGACGGAACGGGTCGCCGATCGATTCGCGAACCCGAGGGCGGCGCGTGGCCACCGAGCCGAATAAGCTCGGATAAGTCCCCGCGGCTGAACACGAATTCGTTCGGCTTCGTACCAGCCTCCGCGGCGCACCTCTGCGCCCGAGGAGGACCCCATGGAAGCCACGACTCGCGGAGCGTTCACGCTCCCGACCCGTCGACACGCATCGTTCGTTTTGCTCGCCGTCTCGATCTCGCTCTCGGCGAGCGGCTGCGGATCTGGCGCGGACGAGCCCGATCCCACGCCCACACCGACCGGCTGCACGTCGGACGCGCACTGCAGCGCGACCGAGTACTGCGAGCTCGCGGGCTCGTCGAGCGCGGCGCTGCTCGATCCGCCGTGCTTCTTCGCCTGCCTCGACGCCGAGATGTGCATGACGCCGTCGTGCGAGAACGCGTGCGCGGAGTCGTGCGGCGCGACGTGTCCGGAGTTCTGCGACTTCGTGTGTGGGGGAGGCGCGGGCGCGCCGCCGGATGCGCTCTGCGTCGCGGATTGTGTGCCGAGCTGCGAAGCGGATCGCATGTCGACGCCACCGCCTCCGCCGCCTCCGCCGCCGCCGGCCGACGCGGGCACCAGCACGCCGCCTCCGCCGCAGGACGCGGGGACGAGCGCGCCGCCGGCGCGAGAAGGGGTCTGCCGCGCACGACCGACGCCGCCACCGCCGAGCGACGCGGGCACGCCGGTGCCCGCCGACTCCGGTCCGCCTCCGGCGGAGGACGCGGGCACGACGCCGACACCGATCGCGTGGGCGGGGACCTGGAACGTGCGCGCAGTGTTCACCGCCCGCTGCATGTGGAGCTCGGCCGGTGCGCCGCGTGACACGGCGCTCGACTACACGGTGACGGCCCGGCTCTCGGGTGCGAACGACGATCTCACTGCGGTGATCAGCACCGACTACGAGATGACGGGGACCGGCTCGGACAGCGGGCTCACCCTCTCCGGGCAGTTTCCGGGGCGCGATCACAACGACAACGCGGCGACCACCGTGCGGCGTGACAATCAGGTTTCGATCCGCGTTCGCGAGGTGATCGGGACGAACGAAGCGCGCGGTTCGATCGAAGGGCAGTACGAGACCAGCGGCGGCATCTCGTGTGTCATCCAAGACGGCGGAACCGTCACCTTCGAGCGGTGAAGCTCCGCGCGATCCGCACGTCCACCCTCCACCATGACGCCTGCGCCCGCGCTCGACGCCGAACGCGACCTCCACGAGGCGGCGGCCGAGCTCGTGCGTCGGCGTCTTCGGGAGGGCGCGCGGCGGATCGTGGTGTGGGGACCGCCGGGAGTCGGGCGGACGCGGCTGATGGAGCGGCTGCGTGGCGACGCGACCGCGTGGGCGCTCGCGTCGGAGCTCGAACCGTCGGTCGAGACCGAGGCGTCGACACTGGAAGCCTCGCGGCTCGAAGCCTCGAGGCTCGTGGCGGCGGGACCCACGCGAGGGACCGAGGCGGTGACCTTCGTGGACGCCCCGACGCTCGCGCATGCGCGCGCCGCGCTGCGAGCGGCGACCGGACCGATCGTGGTGGCGTGCGTGGAGCGCACCGACCTCGACGCGGACGCGTTCGTGGAGCTCGCTCCGCTGACCCTCGCGCGGAGCGAAGCCTTCCTCGCGGCGCTCGTGCGGCGCGACGGGGTCGAGGTCGACGAGGCCTCGCTCCGCGCGCTCGCGGCGCACGCGGAGGGAGCTCCGGCGGCGCTCGTCCGGGCGGCGGCGTTGTGTCGACTGCTCGCGCCGCCCGTGTGGGTCGCGCGTTGCGAAACGGCGCGCGCGGCGCTGGTGACGTTCGGACGGGCGGTCGAACATCCGCTGCTCGTCTCGGATCGCCCGCTCACGCTGGGAGAAACGACGCGCGGCGTGGCGGTGCTCCTGCTCGCGGCGGGGGAGCCGGTGTCGGCGAACGCGCTCGAGGCGTGGTCGCCCGGATCGCTGGACGCGCTGATCGAGCTGCGAGATCGCGCGTTGCTCGTCGGTGGGGACGCGCTCGCGCTGCGTCACGCCGCCGCGCGCGGGTTGTCGCTCGACGATTCGTTCGTGAACGACTTCCGTGCCGCGACGACGCGGATCGACGCGAGCACGATCGAACGAGCGCGCGCGGCGCGGGAGCGTTGGGTGAGCGCGGGAGACGAGGCCGCGCTGCACGAGCTCGCGCGCGACGAGGGCCGCATGCGGCGGGCGATGGAGCGTCTGCTCGTCGGGCGCGAGCCGCACGTGCGCGGCGTCGGTGCAGGTCGCGATTCGAGCTCGAACCTCGACGGCTCGAACCTCGATGGCCCGAAGCTCGACGGCTCGAACCTCGACGGCTCGAACCTCGACGGCTCGAACCTCGACGGCTCGAACCTCGACGGCCGCGAGCTGAAGGATGCCGACGTGGACGCGCTCGTCGAGCTCGCGCTCGCGCTGCAGACACGCGCGGAGGTGCACGTCGGGCCGAAACCCTGCCCGGAGCTCGAGCGGGCCCACGCGATCGTGGGGTCACGTTCGTCGGAGCTCGCGATCGGATACGCCAGGGCGCACCGAATGGCGGGCGACGTGGAGACCTTCGAGCGCACGCTCCAGGCGATCGATCCGAACGTGCTCTGCCCGCGGCTCGCCGCGCGCTGGTGGTCCGAGCACGCGGCGGGGCTGCGCTTCCACCGCCGGCTCGACGATGCCGCCGAAGCGCTGGAGCGCGCGATCGAGCTCGCGGGTCGCGAAGGTCCGGAGCTCGAGGGCGCGCGCTACGTGATCGATCTCGGGAGCGTTCGTTATTGGCAGCAGCGCTTCGACGAGGCGGTCGCGCTCTACGCGCGCGGGCGATCCATCGCGGCGCGGCTGCGGGCCGAGCGCACCGAAGCGATCGCGCTCGCGAACCTCTGCCTCTGCCACTCGTTCGCGGGCGACGACGCGGCGGCGGAGCGGGCAGGACGCGCGGCCGTCGCGCTCTTCGAAGCGATCGACGACTCGGGCGCGCTCGGCACGAGCCTCGGGCACCTCGGGATCCTCGCGTACCAATACGGACGGCTCGACGACGCGGAGCGGTACTTCGGCGCAGCGGCGGAGCGCGTCGCGCAGGCGGGCTACTTCGAGCAGCAGACCTTCGTGAGCTTCAACCTGGTGTGCGTCTCGATCGCGCGCGGGCGGCTCGACGAAGCGGAGGCGCGGCTCGACGCGCTGCCCGCGCTGCTCGCGCGGAGCCCGAGCCCGCTCGTGGCGATGCACCTCGAGCGAGTGTCGTCGGATCTCTTCGAAGCGCGCGGGCGCTTCGCGGACGCGCTCGCGGCGCTCGAGCGCGGGCTCGCGATCGCGCGTGTCAACACGGCGCCGGACGTGGAGGCGCAGCTCGAGGCACAGCGGAGTCGGGTGCTCGCGCGGCTCGGCGCGCACGACGAGAGCGCGGCGGCCGACGTGCGGGCGCACGAGGCGCTCACGAAGGTCGCGCGCCCGCCGCTTCGTGCGGCGTCGGAGCTCGTGTTGGAGCACGCGGCGTGGCTTCGCGCGCGGACGCGGGGCGAGAGCTCGACCACGGAACGGCTCGTCGCGGCGCTGCGCCCGACCTGGGAGGGGCTCGGAGCGCGCGCGCAGATCGGGGTGAGCGCGGCCGACGCGGGCGGCGTGCGCGAGGCGGCGTTGGCGTTCTTCGCCGACCTCGACCCGCACGCGCGCGTGGAGGTCGAGCAGTGCGCGCGCGATCCGGATCGGACGGCGATCTGCGTCGATCGCGTGGGCGAGCGCGCGCGGCTGCCGGGTGGCGCCGAGCTCGACGCGACGACTCGCCGCAACGCGTTTCGTGTGTTGCGCGTGCTCGCGGAGGCCGGCGAGGAAGGCGTCGAGCGCGACGCGATCGTGGAGGGCGTCTGGCCGGGCGAGCGCATGCGCGACGACGCCGCGAGCAACCGCCTGCACAACGCGCTCGCGCAGCTCCGCGGCGCCGGTCTGGCGGAGCACCTGATGCGCGACGGCACGCGCTATCGGCTGGTGGGCGTCGCGGTGAAGCTCGTGCGGGGGCTGACCTGATCCAGGCGCCACCGTGACTCCCATGGAGAGGCTCGGGCGCCCGAGCCTCGGGTCGGTCCGCCGATCGAGCTCACTCCACGCGCAGGAACCGCCCCATCCAATACGCGAGGCGGAAGTCGACTCCCGGGTAGAGCGCGTTCGGATCGCCCGCGCCGTTCACGCGGTAGGGGTCGCTGCGCCAGAAGTAGTTGCTGGACGGGCGGATGCGCATCGGAACGGGCGTCGTCGCGACGACCTCGTCGCCGCGGCCGCGCATCGGATCGATCGTCAGCTCGGTGCCGTCCTCGGCGATGCAGGCGCGGCTCGCGATCTCGTCCGCGTCGCAGTTCTCGCGGGCGATCGCCCAGTAGGGCGGCGCGGGGAACTCGTCGAGCGTCTGCACACCCCGCGCGAGGGCGGCCGCGTCGAGCTCGTCGGCGTCGAGCGCGCGATCGGCGTGCGCTCGTCCGCGCGCGGCGAGGTAGACGAGGTCGAAGAAGGTCTGCCCCATGGCGTCGACGCGGCGCGACGATCCCTCGCGCGCGTAGAGCTCGACCATCGTGCCTTCGCGGACCTGCTCACGCGCGTCGTCGTCGCAGAGGTAGCGGTTCGCGAGCCAGAGCCCCGTCCACGTCATGTTGTGGTTCGAGAAGTTCGTCATCGCGCCGAAGTCGATGACGCCCACGTGCTCGCGCACGATGCCCGGCAGATCGCGGCGGAACACGAGCTCTTCGTGAAGCCAACGGTCGACCTCCGGGTCGTCGCCGATGCGCGCGAGGGCGGCGACGATGCCGAGGGCCATGGCGGCGTGTTGGCCGTTGCCGGCGAAGCGATCGAGGTAGGTGCGATCGACGGCGGACTCGTGGAGGTACGCGTGGAAGGTGAGGCGGCCGTCCGCGTCGTGGATCTCGAGATCGCGTCCGCGCTCTCCGACGCGGGCGAGCGAGGTCGCGAGGGCGTCGGCGTCGTCGGCGAGCGTGCGGAGGCGCGCAGCGTCGATCGTCGGATCGCCGCGCGTGACCTCCCAGGCGGCGGCCATGCCGAGCACCCAGCCGATCAACATGTCGCGGCTGCAACTGTCCTCCCAGACGTAGTCCGGGTAGGCGCCGCTCTGGTCTTCGCGCCACGTGCCGTTGTTCTTCTCTTCGGGCAGCGGGGCGCCCATCGCGTCGAAGAGCGGGGTCGTCTCGTGCGCGCCGCCCGGCAGATCCGCGCGCTGGTAGCCGCGCGCGACGACACCCTCGACGCCCGTGATCGCGAACGCGCGGTGCATCGCGTCGAGCCCGCGGTGCAGGTGCTCGCGCGCGCGCTCGATCTCGTCGCACGCCGCGCCTTCGTCGCGCAGGACCGCGTAGCGGTACGCGTCGGCCGCCACGCCCGCGCCCGCGTACGCGCCCGCGACCTTCGCCCAGCTCACGGTCTCGGGCAGCGTGCGCGCGTCGCCGACGGACGCCGCGAAGGCCTCGAAGTCCCACCCGTCGTGCTCGACGAAGAAACGTTCGATCGTGGCGCGCGCCTCGTCGTCGTTCGCGCGCACCTCGGTGTTCACGCCGGTCGGCCAGGCGTGGAGCGCGTGGAAGCCGCGATCGAGGTCGTGGGCTTTGTCGTCGAGGGTGGGGCGCGCGTCGAAGAGTCCGAGCCGTGCGCCGCCCGAGCCGCACGCGGGGAAGGTGCGCGCGGGAGGTTCCTCGCAGGTCGGCATCGGTGGAACGGGAGGACCCGCGTCGCGGACGTCGGGAGCAGCGCCGTCGGGAGCAGCGCCGTCGGTTGCACCGTCGAACGCGCCGTCGAGCGCGCCGCCGTCTCGGGGCGAGTCGTCGTCGCCACAAGCCAGCGAGAGAGAGACGACGAGAGCCAGGCACACGTCGAAGCGAGTCACCGGCTCAGCGTACTGCGGAACACCGCAACTCGGACTTCTCGCGAGGGTCGGTCGCCATCCCGCCCGCGGGGCATGGTTCTCAGGTCGCGCCGAAGGGCACCCCGAAGCCGAACGCCACGCCGACGCTCGGGCCGGTGATGCCGGAGAACGCGACCCCCGCGGCGCGGGCCCGTAGACCGTGCAGCGGGTAGGTCGTCACGAGCGCGCAGAAGAGCTCGAAGCGTTCGCGCAACGCGACGACCGCGTCGAGCTCGAGCTTCGCGGACGCGAGCCAGGTGGCACCGTCGTCGACGTCCACGTCGGGGCGCGTGGTGCTCCCGGTCGCGCGGCCCCAGCCGAGCTCGAGCGCGGGCGCGATCCCGAGGCGGAGCGGGCCGAGGCGTGCCGCGACGAAGACGCCGACGTGCCCCGCGAGCTCGAGCAGCGCGACCTCGCCGAGCGGATGGGTCGCGCGGGCATGGAGCGCGACGCCGCCGAGCCGCAGCGCGACGCGAGGGGCGAGCGTGGCGTCGACGTGAACGAATCCCCCCGCGAGCGCGACATTTCCGGAGGCGTGGGCGCGGACCTCCGCGCCGGCTCGCGCATGCGCCCGTGGAAGGGGCACGATCGGAGCGCGCTCGGAGCGCGGCGCCTCGGAGGGCGGACGCGAGGCCACCGGCTCGGCGAGCTGCGACGCACGCGGCGCATCGAGCGCGCTGCGCGGGACCACGCGGATCGCGCGTCGAAGGTCTGGCGGCACCGCGACCTCCGCGGCGGGCACCGTCGGCAACGCGAGCTCGGCCCAGCTCGCGCGGAGGAGCTCGGCCGCGCCGAGCGCGAGCGCGCGAGGCCGTGAGCGTTCGGGCAGGCTGGAGAGATCGAAGTCACGCGTGAGGCGCTTGCGGGTGACGTGATCGTCGATCTCGACGCGGACCGCGTGGGGTGTCCGCGGGTCACCGCAGACGAACTGAATCGATGCGAGCGTGGCACCCAAGGCGGTCGTCGGGTCGTTCGGGTCGGTCGTGCGCTCGCCCTCCACGCGAGACTCGACCGTGCTCGCGACTCCGTCGTCCGAGAGCTCGAGCGCGAGCAGCGAGGTCACGGACTCCCACGCGAACGGCGCGTCGCAGCGCGGTGCACGCAGCACGACGCGGCCGTCTTGCGCGTGCGCGAGCGAAGCGGCCGAGAGCAGCACGAGGAGAACGCAGGCTCTCATCGAGCGTCCACGATCGCGCGCATCTCGGCCGCGCGCGGGCCGCTCGGGAAACGTTCGAGGTAGCGCGAAGCGTCGGCGCGCGCGCGCTCGTGCTGACCCGCATCGCGACGCGCGAGCGCGAGCCGAGCGAGCGCGTCGGGTACCAAGGTCGAGGGAAGCGACGAGCGCAGCGCGCGCTCGAAGGCCTCGGCGGCGTCCGCCGGGCGACCGAGCTGGTCCGCGCGCAGGCGTCCGAGCGTGAAGGCGCCGAGCGCGGCGGCCGGATCGTCGGGGAACCGTCGGAGGAGCTCCGTCAGGGGCTCTTCGGCGCGCGCAGCGTGGCCGCTCCGTCGCGCGACGTCGGCAAGCGAGAGGAGCTCTTCGGGATCGGCGGCGCGCACCTCGCGCGACATACCGACCTCGTCGAGCGCGCGCCACGCCTCGCGGTACTCGCCCGCGTCCGCGAGCTCGCGCCAGCGACGAGACGCGTCGGCGCGCGCGGGCACGCGCGGTCGCACGACCTCTTCCTCGGTGGGCGCTTCGCTCGGCCGCGCCGCGGGAGTCGAGGAGCTCGGTCTCGCAGGCACTCGGACCACGATCGACTCGCCCGCCGCGAGCATGCGCGCGCGCTCCGGCACATGCTCACCCCGCGCGAGCACGCGGCCTTCGTGCACCACCACGCGGACGGTGTCGATCTGCGCGGTGTCGCCCTGCACGGTGTCGCCCTGCACGGTGTCGCCGTCGCCCCGCACGGTGTCGCCCCGCACGGCATCGTCGCGCGCGGTGTCGCCCTGCACGGCATCGTCGCGCGCGGTGTCGCCCCGCACGGTGTCGCCCCGCACGACCGTCAGGTGCGCGCCGATCGCGGAGAGGTGGACGAGCCCCGCGTCGAGATCCACGCGGCGTTCTTCGGCGCGCACGTCGAGCTCGACCTCGCCGCGCGTGAGCACGATCTCGAGCGCGTCGCGGGTCTCGAGCAGGGTCGCGTCGGTATCGGCCCCGACCTCGGTCCACGAGCGCGGCCCGAACGATCGACGGCCGGCGGTGAGCGTGGTGGAGCTGCGACCGACGACGGGGGACTCCACGGTCTCGGGCGGCTCCGGCGCGCGCCACGTGCGGTACGCGAGCGCGGAGACCGTGACGAGCGACGCGGCGGCCACCGCGATCGCGCCGAGCGGTGCCTTTCGACGCCGGGCGCGCCGCGTGCGCCGCACGATCGCGTGCGCGCGCGTCTCGGCGTCGCGATCGTCGAGCACGTCGGCCACACGACGCGGCAAGGTACGAAACTTCACGACGCACCTCCTTCGCGCGAGGTATCGCGGGCATCGTCGGCGGCGTCGGAGCCGTCGGCATCGTCGAGCGTGACGGGTGCCTCTTCGCGCGCGGCGTGCACCCGCACCTCGGCGTCCGCGGCCTGCAGTCGACGCTTCACCGTCGTGATCGAGCAGTCGAGCGCGGTCGCGATCTCGGAGAGCTCGAGCCCCTCGATCCAGCGCAGCGTCCATGCGATGCGCTCCGCGGGAGCCAGACGCGCGAGCGCACGATCGAGCAGCGCCAGCTCGGCCCGCTGCTCCGCGGTCGCGAAAGGCGCGCACTGCTCCTCGAGCGGCTCGACGCCTTCGGCGCTCGTGAGGAAACCGAAGGCGAGCGCGAGGCGCCGTCGACGGAGCCGACGGTGGACGTGCCGCACCGCGATCGACAAGAGCCAACCGCCGAACGCCTCGGGCCCGCGCAGGGACCCGAGCTTGCCGAGCGCCGTCTCGAGCGTGTCCTGCACCACGTCGTCGGTCTCGTCGCGATCGCCGAGCATGCGATCGACCACGCGGGCCAGCCGCGGGGTGTGGCGCAGGAGCAGCTCGGTCTCCGCCTCGCGATCGCCGCCGCGTGCCCGCGCCACGAGCGACGCATCGCTCGCGGGGGTGGGCGCCTCGCGAGGGCTGGGAGGCGAAGAGACGAGACGCAGTCGTCGGTCGGGACGCAGGGGCACTCCTCGGTAGAGCCACGAGCGGCGTGCGACGGACCATCTTTTCGAATCATGGTCCGTCGTCGCGGCCTCGTGGCTCGAATGGACATGAACGGCAAGTTGGGTCTCGGGAATCGTCGTCCTCTTCCGGGCGTGGGCGTGGTCGCGGGTCGATGGCGCTACGCGAGGCATGCTCACGTCGTCCGCCTCGTGCTCTTCGCGCTCGCGGGGGGAGCCTTCACGTTCGGCTGCGACACCCCCGTCGACGTGCTCGAACCGAAGGAGGACGCATCCGTCGACGCGAGCGCGCGGC
>ERZ761607.1028-NODE-1028-length-38189-cov-5.874312_pt1 | contig 38189 bp, 44 predicted proteins | sample MGYA00511164_ERZ761607 | MGnify/ENA primary metagenome ERZ761607 (study PRJEB28899, sample SAMN02445080) | bioreactor sludge metagenome | biome: EBPR sludge | place: Australia: Brisbane, Thorneside Wastewater Treatment Plant | collected 2011-06-22 ...
AAACTAGAGAGCGCGCGGAGCGGTCCGAGTCCTTCCTGGCATTGGCCGTGTTCATGGGCGCCCCGGACAAGCCGGGCCATGACGGCGAATGAGGGGCCTCAGATCACGTAGTCGTAGACCGCCTCGGCCAGGGTCTGATCCATCGTCCGCGCCGGCTCCTCGCAGGTCGGGCAATTCACCAGACGCGCGGGCACGCCGGCGGCCGTGCAGTGCGGCGGGATGGGCTTGAGCACGACCGAGCCGGACGCGACCTTGGCGTACTCGCCGATCTCGATGTTGCCGAGCACCTTGGCGCCGGCGCCCAGCAGCACGCCCTTGCCGATCTTGGGGTGGCGGTCACCCCGCTCGGCGCCCGTGCCGCCCAGGGTCACGCCGTGCAGCATCGAGACCTCGTCCCCCACCACCGCGGTCTCGCCGATGACGATGCCGGTGCCGTGGTCGAGGAAGACGCCCGTACCGACGCGCGCGTTGGGGTGGATGTCGACCTGGTAGACCTCGCTGCCCCGGCTCTGCAGATAGAAGGCCAGGGTCTCGCGGCTGTGGGTCCACAGCCAGTGGGCGATGCGATGGTTCTGGAGCGCCAGGAAGCCCTTGAAGAACAGGAAGGGCTGGACGTAGCCCTTGCAGGCCGGGTCGCGTTCGAACACGGCCTTCAGGTCGGCCTCGGCGGCGGCGATCAGCGACGGATCGGCCTCGTAGGCCTCGTCGGCGATCTCGCGGGCGCTCATGGCGCGCAGCTCCTGGTCGGCGATCTTGCGCGCGAACTGGTAGCTGAGCGCGTCGGCCATGGTGTCGTGGGACAGGATGACGGCGTTGAGCAGGCTGCCCAGGGTGGGCTCGTCCCGCGAGGCGCGCTCGGCCTCGTTGCGCAGGGCGGCCCAGACGGGCGGCGGCGCGGCCGGGTTCACGAGTTCGAACTGTCTGGGCATGCAGGCCCTCCCATGTCCTCGGCGGCGCCTATAGCACAAACACGCGCCGGCCGCCGAGGTTCGCCCTTTCGGCCGATATGGTGGCGAGAACCACGTTCGCCAAGGGGCGGTTGCCGATGACCGATATCCCACATAGGTGTTGAGCATGCGTTTGCTTCCTGCCCTCGCCGTCGCCGCCCTGCTGGCGGTTCCCGCGGCCGCCGCGGCCCAGCCCGCCGGCGGACCGGTGGCCCGCGAGGCGCTGGACAGCCTCATCAAGGAAGACAGCGCCTGGTGCGCGGGGTGGCGCCAGAGCGACCAGAGCTGCGAGGAGATCGTGTTCTTCGAGGCGATCGGCGATAAGGTGGGGCTGACCCGCCGCTATCGCATGTCCGACACGGTCGACTTCGAGATGGTCGTGCGTCAGACGCTCGCGTTCGACGGCGCCCGCCTGTGCTGGACCTTCCGGTTCGACGAGATGGACGTGGCGGTGCTCAACGACGGAATCCGTGCGCCGGCGGCCCAGGCGGCGATCACCATCGCCCTGGTGCGCGAGAAGATGTCCGACCTTGAGGGCAAGCTGGCCTGCGAAAGCTACGCGCGGGACGCGGCCAGCGGCGAGGTCGTCTCCACCGCCACGCTGGACGGCCAGCCCGCGCCCGACTTCGACAATCGTTTCAAGCTGCTGCCGCTCGACGCTCGCGTCAAACTCCGGCCGCTGTTCGAGACGGAACCGGACTCGACCACCACCTGATCCGCCAGAGCGTTTCGTGACCCACGGCATTCCCAAGGCCCCGGCATTCGGGGAGGCTCTTCCCATCGCGCCACGGCCGGACGTGCTCGGCTTCCTGGCGCGCCGCCGGTCGGCGCCGGCGCTCAGCCTGGCCGCGCCGGCGCCGGACGCGGCGGAGCTGGCCGACCTGCTGACGCTCGCCGCCCGGGTTCCTGACCATGGCAAGCTGGCGCCATGGCGATTCGTGCTCCTCGAGGGCGAGGGGAAGGACGCGTTCGCCGCCGCCCTCGAGGCCATCGCGGCCGGCAAGCCCGACGCCCCCAAGCTGATCGCCAAGCTCGGCAAGCTGAAGACGCCGCCGCTCGGCGTCGCCGTCGTCTCGCGCACCGTCGAGGGCGAGATCCCGGAATGGGAGCAGCTGCTGTCGGCCGGCGCGGTCTGCACCACCCTGCTCTACGCCGCCACCGCCATGGGCTACGGCGCCAACTGGATCACCGACTGGTACGCCTACGACCCCGAAGCCCGCGCCGCGCTGGGATTGTCGCCAGACGAGCGGATCGCCGGCTTCGTGTTCATGGGGACGGCGACGGAAGCGCCTCAGGAGCGGGCTCGCCCGGACGTCGCGGCGCTGACGACGCGCTTCGAGCGGTAGACGCGGACAGGCACGGAAGTGCATGTCCGCGGTCGATCAGCCCCGCCCGCGATAGGGCGCGACGCCCTGGTCGGGCAGCCACAGGCCTTCCGGCGCCGGGCCGCTCTGCCAGAAGACGTCGATCGGGATGCCGCCGCGCGGGTACCAGTAGCCGCCGATCCGCAGCCACTTCGGCTGGGCGACCTCGACGACCTTGCGGCCGATGGCGACGGTGCAATCCTCGTGGAAGGCGCCGTGGTTGCGGAAGGCGCCCAGATAGAGCTTGAGCGACTTGGATTCGATGAGCCAGTCGCCGGGCGCATAGTCGATCACGAGGTGCGCGAAGTCCGGCTGGCCGGTCACAGGGCAGAGGGAGGTGAACTCCGGCGCGGTGAAGCGGGCAAGGTACAGGGTGTCGGCCTGCGGGTTGGGCACGCGCTCGAGCACGGCGTCCTCGGGACGCTGCGGCGCATCGACGGTCTGGCCCAGCTGGGTGACGTTGAGTTCGGTCATGGCCGCGATTTAGTCCCCCCTCCCCCTCGCGACAAGCGCGGGCGCGCCGGTGTAGGGAGGACCAGAGCAAGGGAGCGACGCAATGGCGGGCAGGGATTTCGACGGCTTCGTGGTGGTGGTGACCGGCGGCTCGACGGGCCTGGGACGGGCGATCGCCGTGGAGACCACCTCGCGCGGCGCGGCGGCGGTGATCATCAACTACGCCTCCAGCCAGGCCGAGGCCGAGGAAACCGCCCGGCTGTGCGAGGCCCAGGGCGCCAAGGCCGTGCTCGTCCAGGGCGATGTGGGCGACGACGCCGACTGCCGGAAGATCGCGGCCGCCGCGCAGCCCTTCGGCCGCATCGACGCCCTGTTCAACAACGCCGGCGTCACCAAGTTCGCGCCGAACCATGGCGACCTGGACGCCGTCGACGCCGACGACTTCTTGCGCCTCTACCGGGTCAATGTCGTCGGCGCCTTCCAGATGGTGCGCGCCGCCCGCGCGCTGCTCGAGGCGGCGCCCCAGCCCGGCGCGGTGGTCAACACCGCCTCGATCGCCGGCGTCACCGGCATCGGCTCGTCAGTGCCCTACGCCGCGTCCAAGGGCGCGATGACGACCATGACCCTGTCGCTGGCGCGCGGCCTGGCGCCGAAGATCCGGGTCAACGCCATCTGTCCCGGGTTCATCGACACGCCCTGGTTTGGCAAGGCCATGGCCGACGACACAGTCTCTCGCATGCGCGAAGGCGTCATCCGCTCGACCCCGCTGCAGGCGGCCTCGACCGCCGAGGACATCGCCGGCGCGGCGGTGTTCCTGGCCGCTCCGGCGTCGCGCCATGTGACGGGCGAAACCCTTCTCGTGGACGCCGGAACGCATCTCGGCTTCGCCGCGATGTCGATGCGCTGACCGCGCCGCTTACGGAGCGCTTACGCGGAGCCATTCGGTTCCGCATTGCAGCATCCGCCCCCGGGAGCGACCCTGACGTCGCCTAATTTTCGGGCGATGGCCGGTCGCGGCGCCCAAAATGCCGACAGCCGGAACGGCGAACTCCCGCATGCCCGCCGTGTCGTTAGGGGGTTCGCAAGCCATCGCCCACTCTCGGACTCGCTCGACGTCGCACGACGGGGGCGACGCCGGGCGGTCCAATTCCGTCCGGCGCCAACAACAAGGGGATAGCGATGAAAGCTCTTAAACTGGCCATCTGCGCCGCCACGGCGTCTCTCGCCCTGGGCGGCACGGCGTTCGCGCAGGACGTCTCGTTCAACATCGGCGTGGCCTCCGACTACGCGTTCCGCGGCGTGAGCCAGACAGACGAGTCCGTTCAGGTCTTCGGCGGCGTCGACTTCAGCCAAAGCGTCTTCTACGCCGGCGCCTGGGTCTCCAACGTCGACTTCGGCGACGGCACCGACGCGGAGTTCGACCTGTACGCCGGCGTCAAGCCGGTGGCCGGCCCGGTGACCTTCGACCTCGGCCTGATCTACTACGGCTACATCAACGAGCCGAGCGGCGCCGACTGGGCGCAGTGGGAAGCCAAGGCCGCCGCCTCGGTTCCGGCCGGTCCGTTCACGCTGGGCGCGGCCGCCTACTACTCGCCCGACTACACGGGCGTGGGCACCGACGACAGCCTGTACCTCGAAGCCAACGCCGCGGTCTCGCCGGCCGACAAATGGACCGTCACCGCCGCCTACGGCAACCAGTCGGTCGACACCCCCCTGGGCGACTACGACTACAACACCTGGAACCTCGGCGTCGGCTACGCCTTCACCGACAAGGTGTCCGGCGACCTGCGCTACCATGACAGCGACATCGACGCCTGCAGCATCTGCGACAGCCGCGTGGTCGTCACCCTGAAGGCCGTACTCTAGCCGCGCGCGCCTTCGACGAACGCTGAAGCCCGCCGCCTCGCCGCGGCGGGCTTTCTCGCGCCTGCCTCAGCCCGCCGTGCGGCGCGGCGCGGCGACCGCTTCGCCGAGGGCCGCCGCCTGCACCACCTCGAACAGCCGAGCGACCTCGATGGGCTTGGCCAGGTGCCCGTCCATGCCGGCGGCGAGATAGCCGGCCACCTGGTGGGCCATGGCGTTGGCCGAGAGGGCCACGATCGGCGTGCGCACGCGACCGGTTTCCAGCTCCCGCGCGCGGATGGCTCGGGTCGCCGTGACGCCGTCGAGCACCGGCATCTGCACGTCCATGAGGATCAGGTCCCAGGAATCGGCCTCCCAGGCCTGGAGCGCCGCCGCGCCGTCGGCGACCACGAAAGGCGCGACCCCGACGTGGTGCAGCAAGGTCTTGAGCACCAGCTGGTTGACCGTGTTGTCCTCGGCGGCCAGCACCTTGAGCGGGCGATCGACCGAGGCGTGGCTCGGCGCGGCGAGCGACGACGGACCCCGGGCCTCATCGACGCGCGGCAGCGGCAGGAGGATGGTGAAGCAGCTGCCCTCGCCGACCCGGCTGGCGACCGTGATCTCACCGCCCATCAGCTCGGCGAGCTGCCGGCAGATCGACAGGCCCAGCCCGCTGCCGCCGTAGCGCCGGGTGGTCGAGGCGTCGGCCTGGGTGAACTTGGCGAACAGCTCCGGCAGCTTGTCCTCGGCGATGCCGGGACCCGTGTCGGCGACGGTGATCCGCAGGCCCGCCGCGTCGCGGTCGGCCCGCACGCGGATCTCCCCCTGCTCGGTGAACTTCACCGCATTGGACAGCAGGTTGTAGAGGATCTGCCGCACGCGCGTCGGATCGCCGAGGTAGACGCCCTCCGCCGCCGCCGAGTCGAGCCCGAAGGACAGTCCCTTCTTGTTGGCCAGCGCCGTGAAGGCCTGGTGGGCGCCGCGCAGCACCTCGCCCAGGTCGAATTCGATCTCCTCAAGGTCCAGCTTGCCCGCCTCGATCTTGGACAGGTCGAGGACGTCATTGAGCAGCGCCAGCAGGGCCACGGCGGACTCCCGGACCACATCGAGCCGCTCCCGCTGGGAATCGGACAGGTCGCTCATCGCCATGGCCTGGGTCATGCCCAGCACGCCGTTGAGTGGCGTGCGGATCTCGTGGCTCATCGTGGCCAGGAAGGCGCTCTTGGCCTCGCTGGCCGCCTCGGCCGCGTCACGAGCTTCCGAGAGGTCGTCCTTCGTCTTCTGCAGGATCAGGCGCTGTCGCGTGACGTACCAGCAGACGGGCACGCCGACGGCCAGGGAGATCACCAGGGTGTTCAGCGGCGTGTAGACGAAGCCATCGGTCCCGGCCATCAGCACGGCGCTGACCAGCCAGTCGACCGCCATCGCCGCGCTCACGACGACGAGGACGAGCAGGGCCGTCTTCCAGAGGAGGGATGATGACATCGGCGAGGTCCGCAATCCGCCAGGACGACGAATCATGCGCCGCGCGCATTAACGACCTCGTAACCCGGATCGGGGGGCTCGTCGTTCAGGCCAGGCCCGCCGAGAGGCCTGGTAGGGACGGTCGGACTCGAACCGACACGCCTTGCGGCTGCGGATTTTAAGTCCGCTGCGTCTACCATTCCGCCACGTCCCCGGAACCGGTCCGGCATAGTGGGTTTCGAGGCGGAATGGCAACCCGCGGGAGTGTCAGTTCATCGGTTCAGGAACGCCGCCGGTCGTCGGGCGGGACCTGTTGAACTCGCGATCGGCCGCGTCCTTGAGACGCTGGCGCTCGGCGACGGTCATGCAGACCTTCTGCTTACGATTGCTGCCGACGACATGCTCGCGGGTGCAGACGATGCGGTTGGGGTCGTCCATGGCGGGCTTGGCCGGGGCCGCCGCGGGCGGGGCGGCGGGCGCGGACTCGGCCGCGATCACCGGAGCAGCGGCGGCCAGACCGGCGGCCAGGACGAGGGACAGTACAACGCGACGCATGCGGCTTCCTTTCAGGGGGCCGAAATCAGAGGTTGGCGCAGGTGAACCGGTCGCGTCGGAGCCTGTCAAGTTAACCCCTCGACATGTGACATCACGGCCCGGCTCCGCCCAGGGTTCAGGCGGCGTCGACCCGGGTGACGGTCTCGATGCCCGCGGCGCGCAGCGCCGCCTCCAGCTCCTCGACCACCGCCGCCACCTCCTCCGGATCGCGCCCGCGGATCACCAGGTTGGAGCCGTAGCCCGCGTTGGAGAAGAACGGATAGCTGCCGAGCGAGAGGGTCGGGTGGGCCTTCGCCACCGCCTCCAGCGGCGCGGCGATGACGCCCTCGCCCGAGCCGTCGACCCGCACGGTGCGCGAGATCGTCACCGCCCCGCCGCGCAGGCGGGGGCCGACGTCCTCGAGCATGCCCCGCATGATCGACGGCACCCCGGCCAGCACGAAGACGTTGCCGATCTGGAAGCCCGGCGGGCCCTGCACCGGGTTCTTCACCAGACTGCCGCCCTCCGGCACGCGCGCCATGCGCCGCCGTGCGGCGTTCAGCTCGCCCTGCCAGCGCGCCTCCATCATGGCGATGATCTCGGGGTGTTCATACAGCGGCACGCCGAAGGCCAGCGCCACGCAGTCGGCGGTGATGTCGTCATGCGTCGGACCGATGCCGCCGGTGGTGATGAGATAGTCGTAGCGTTCGCGCAGGTGGTTCACCGTGGCGACGATCTCGGCCTCGACGTCGCCGACCACGCGGGCCTCAGCCACCTCGACGCCGTGAACCCCGAGGTAGCGGGCGATGGCGTTGAGATTAGTGTCCTGGGTGCGCCCGGAGAGGATCTCGTCGCCGATGATGAGGACGGCGGCCGTCACCCGTTCCTGGCTCGCCATCGATCCCGTCCTTTCCTACATCTGTGCTTCCCTTCCGATTAGAGACCGCATGGATTTCCCGCAACCGCTCACCTGCGGCGTTCTGGTCAGCCGCTACAAGCGCTTCTTCGCCGATGTGGTGCTGGAGAGCGGCGAGGCGATCACCGCCCATTGCCCGAACCCCGGCGCGATGCTCGGCCTCAACATGCCGGGCCTGACGGTCTGGCTGTCGAAATCGGACGACCCGAAGCGGAAGCTGGCCTGGACGCTGGAGATGGTCGAGGACCGCGGCGCGCTGGCCGGGGTGAACACCCTGCATCCCAATCGCCTGGTCGCCGAGGCGCTGGCGGCGGACGCCATTCCCGAGGTCGCCGGCTACGACGTGCATCGCCGCGAGGTGAGGTACGGCGACGCCAGCCGCGTCGACTTCCTGCTGGAAAAAGGGACTGGCGAGCGCTGCTGGCTGGAGGTCAAGAACTGCCACCTGCGCCGTGAGGGGGCGCTGGCGGAATTCCCGGACTGCGTGGCGGCGCGATCGACGAAGCACCTGAAGGAACTGGAGGCCATGGTCGCGGCCGGCGACCGGGCCGTGGTGCTGTTCACGGTCCAGCGGGAGGACTGCGAAGGCTTCAGCGCCTGCCGCGAGCTCGACCCCGCCTTCGCGGCGGCGCTGGAGCGGGCGGCGGACGCGGGGGTCGAAGTGCTGATCTACGGTTGCGAGATCAGCCCGGTGGCGATCATTCTGCGCCAAAGGATGGCGTGGATCCGATGACCGACGGCTGGAACGAGTCCGCACAATCCTGGATCGCCAGCCTTGGCGAGGAGGGCGACTTCAGCCGCCGACATGTGCTCGACGGCCCGATGACGGCGCGGGTCGCGGCGTTGGGGTCGCCGCTTCGCGCGCTGGACGTCGGCTGCGGCGAGGGGCGGTTCTGCCGGGTGATGCAGGCGATGGGGATGACGACGGTCGGCGTCGACCCGACCGTGGCGCTGATCGAAACCGCCCGCGGGCTCGATCCGGACGGCGACTACCGCGTCGGCCGCGCCGAGGCGCTGGAGTTCGAGGATGGGAGCTTCGACCTGGTGGTCAGCTACCTGACGCTGATCGACATCCCGGACCTCGCCGCCGCGGTCGCCGAGATGGCGCGCGTGCTGAAACCCGACGGCCGGCTGCTGATCGCCAACCTGACGAGCTTCAACACCGCCGGCTTGGGTGCGGGTCTCGGCTCCTCCTGGGGGCCGGACGGCGCCTACCGCTTCAGCCTCGACGGCTATCTCGACGAACGGCCGCAGTGGGTCGAATGGAGCGGCATCCGCATCGTCAACTGGCACCGGCCGCTGGAGACCTACATGTCCCTGCTGCTGGACGCCGGCCTGACCCTCACCCACTTCAGCGAACCCGCCCCGACCGGCGGCGATCCGGCGACGGTGGACCGCTACCGCCGCGCGCCGTGGTCGATGGTGATGGAGTGGCGGAAGTGAAATATCCCTCCCTTGAGGACCTGGTCGACAAGAAGCGGGGAATGGGGCCCCTCGACCGGCGCGGCCAGCTGCTGACGCTCCTGGTCGGCGTGGCCGCGATGGTTGCCATCGGCTGGTCAAAGTTCGAAGGCGTCCGCGCTGGCCGCCCTTTGGTTCGGGCCGTTCTGGAAGCGAGCGACATCACCGGCGCCGAGGTACGCTACACACTCCTCGCCGGTTGCCGCCGTGGCTCTACGGGCTTTCGCTGGCGTTCTGCTACGAAGCACGGAACCGCCTGTTCAAGCACCTGGCCACGGCCCACCGTAGAACTCTCCGTCGCACACGGCGACCCGATCCCGCCGCCCCGTTGAACTTCCGTGCTATAGTCGCAACATAGACGCTTCGCCCGCCCTCCCCGGCGTGGCCGGAAGGACCCGCAGTATGAGCACCATGGACAGCGTTTCGGACGCGGAATACCGCACCGGCGCGATCAAGATTCACGGCCCCGAGGGCTTCGAGGGCATGCGCAAGGCCGGCCGGCTGGCCGCCGAATGCCTCGACATGCTGATCCCGCACGTCGTCCCCGGCGTGACCACCGAGCATCTCGACACCCTGGCCCGCGAGTTCGTGCTCGACCACGGCGGCCTGCCCGCCTGCCTCGGCTACAAGGGCTACATGCACACGGTGTGCATCTCGACCAACCACGTCGTCTGCCACGGCATCCCCGGCGACCGGCAGCTGCGCGAGGGCGACATCGCCAACATCGACGTCACCGTCATCGTCGACGGCTGGCACGGCGACACCAGCCGCATGTACGGGGTCGGCGAGGTCTCGCCCCGCGCCCGCCGGCTGGTCGAGGTGACCTATGAGGGCCTGGCCCAGGGTCTGTCGGTGATCAAGCCGGGCGCCACCTTCGGCGACATCGGCCACGCCATTCAGAAGTACGTCGAGAGCCAGCGCTGCAGCGTCGTGCGCGACTTCTGCGGCCACGGCCTGGGCAAGGTCTTTCACGACAGCCCCAACGTCCTGCACTTCGGCCGGCCCGGCGAGGGCCCGGTGCTGAAGGAAGGCATGTTCTTCACCGTCGAGCCGATGGTGAACCTGGGCAAGCCCCAGGTGAAGGTGCTGAGCGACGGCTGGACGGCGGTGACCCGAGACAAGTCGCTATCGGCCCAGTGCGAGCACAGCTGCGGCGTGACCAAGGACGGCGTCGAGCTGTTCACCGCCTCGCCGGCCGGGCTGTTTCAGCCGCCGATGCAGGGAAGCTGATCAGCCCTGCGTGCTTCGCGACGCGGACCTGAGGGTCCGCTCCTCAGCATGACGAAGGTTGGCGGGCTCTGCTGAGTTCGCCATCCTGAGGAACGAGCCTCAAGCGAGCGTCACGAAGGACGCATTGCGCAACCCTCACGCGCACAGCATCATGACGCCCGCAATAGGCATTCACGGGCTGCCATGCCGGACACATCGCCTCCCCCCCACCAGCTCGGTCATCGCGAGCGGCTGCGTGATCGCGCCCTGAAGACGCTGGACGCGGTGGCGGATTATGAACTGCTCGAGCTGTTCCTGTTCCGCACCTTCCCGCGCGGCGACATCAAGCCGGTCGCCAAGGCGCTGCTGGGACGGTTCGGCTCGCTCGGCGCGGTGGCGACGGCCTCGGTCGAAGACCTGCGCGGCGTGGCCGGCATCGGCGAGCAGGCGGCGCTGGACCTGCGGCTGCTGGGCGAGGCGACCCTGCGCATCGGTCGGGAAACGATCCGCAAACGCACGGTGATCGGCTCCTGGAGCGCCCTGCTGGCCTATGTGAAGGTCGCGCTGGCCAACGAACCGCGCGAGCAGTTCCGGGTGCTGTTCCTCGACAAGAAGAACCAGCTGATCCTCGACGAGATCCAGAACCGCGGCACCGTCGACCACGCGCCGGTCTACGCCCGCGAGGTCATGCGCCGGGCGCTGGAGCTGTCGGCCAGCTCGGTGATTCTGGTGCACAACCATCCGAGCGGCGATCCGACGCCCAGCGGGGCCGACATCGACATGACGCGCCAGATCGTCGACGCCGGCCGCGCGCTGCGGATCAGCGTCCACGACCACCTGATCGTCGGCCGCGAGGGCGTGGCCAGCTTCAAGGCGCTGGGGCTGTTCCGGTGAGCGCCCGTCGCTTCCGCGCCGCCTCCCACAGCCGCCAGCCGAGCAGCGCCGCGACGATGCCGGCGTAGATCAGCGGCGGCCGGTGATCGGCCTTCACCAGCATGTAGTAGTGCAGCACGCCCAGGGGGACGATCAGGTAGGTCAGCCGGTGCAGCTGTCGCCAGCGGCCTGGACCGAGCTTGCGCAGCGCCCGGTTGGTCGAGGTCGCGGCCAGAGGGACCAGCAGCACGAAGGCGATCATGCCGACGGTGATGAACGGCCGCTTGAGGATGTCCTTGCCGATCGCGGCCCAGTCGAACCACTGGTCGGTGACGACGTAGTTCAGCAGGTGCAGCAGCAGGTAGCTGAAGGCGAAGACTCCGACCGTCCGCCGGAAGCGGATCAGGACCGGCATCCTGAAAATCCGCGCCGCCGGGGTGATCGCCAGGCCCACGATCAGCAGCCGCAGACCCCAGACGCCGAGTTGGCGGATCAGGGTCTCGATCGGATTCGCGCCCAGCTCGCCGGCGAACACCCGCCAGGCCAGCCAGACGATCGGCGCGAAACAGGCCAGCCAGACGACGCCGTAGGCCGCCCGGCCGCGCAGCAGTCGGTCCATCAGTAGAACTTCTTCAGGTCCATGCCGCGGTACATCCCCGCGACCTGCTCGGCGTAGCCGTTGAACATCAGGGTGTCGCGGCGGCGGAACTCGCCGATGCGGCGCTCGGTGGCCTGCGACCAGCGCGGATGATCGACGTTCGGATTCACGTTCGAAAAGAAGCCGTACTCCTGCGGCGCCGAGGCGTTCCAGGCGGTGCGCGGCTGCTTCTCGACGAAACTGATCCGCACAACGCTCTTGATGCTCTTGAAGCCGTACTTCCAGGGCACGACCAGCCGCATCGGGGCGCCGTTCTGGTTGGGGAGCGTTTCGCCGTACAGGCCGACGGCCATGATGGTGAGGGGATTCATCGCCTCGTCGATGCGCAGGCCTTCTCGATAGGGCCAGTCCAGCACCGCGCGGCGCTGGCCCGGCATCTCGGCCGGACGATAGAGGGTCTCGAAGGCGACGTACTTCGCCCGGCTGGTCGGCTCGTAGCGCTTGAGGAGATCGGCCAGCGGCACGCCGAGCCAGGGAATGACCATCGACCAGCCCTCGACGCAGCGCAGGCGGTAGATTCGCTGCTGCAGCGGGTTGCCGCGCAGGAAATCGGCCAGGTCGTAGGTTCCCGGCCGGGCGCAATGCCCATCGATCTTCACCGTCCAGGGCCGGGTCTTCAGCGCGCCGGCGTTGCGGGCCGGGTCATCCTTGTCGACGCCGAACTCGTAGAAGTTGTTGTAGCCGGTGATATCCTGACGGGTGTTGGGCGGTTCCTCCGTGGAATAGGGGCTGGCGATTCCCTTGAGGCCCGTCGCGGCCTTGGCCGCGCCGCCGCCGAGCGCGAGGCCGGCGCCGGCGATCCCGGTCATGAACTCGCGGCGGCGCAAATACAGGCCCTGCGGCGTGACGTCGTTTTCGGTCAGGTCTCCGCCTTGACGGATCAGCATGGTTCTCTCCAGAGGGCCCGGCCCTGTGGATCACGACGGCGGCTTCACGGACGAGTCAATTGGTCGGCGCCGTTTCGTGAAACAATGCCTGGGCCGCGTTGTCCCGGCAGGGGTCGCGCGAGATTCGGCAAAGCGACCGCCGATTCCCTATGCCGCCGCCTCCCATTCCAGGAACTCCGGCGTCGACAACAGCGTGTTGCTATAGGCCGCCGCCTTGCCGTCCGCGTCGCCGTAAGCGGCCAGGTCCACGCCGTAGCCGCGAAAGCGCGTCGCGACCGGCGTGTAGAAGGCGTCGGCGATCGACCAGTCACCGAACAGGAAGGGACCGCCGGACCGCGCCAGGCATTCGATCCAGACCTGCACGATCCGGCGCACGTTGGCCTGTGCGCCGTCTGAAAGGTCCCTGGTCGTCACGAGGCCGAGGTCCATCGGACACTCGCGGCGCAGGTCGCCGAAGCCGCTGTGCATCTCCGCCGCCACCGACCGGGCCATCGCGCGCTGCGCCGGGTCCGCCGGCCACAGCTTCGCCGCGGGGAAGCGCTCGGCCAGGTATTCGCAGATGGCCAGCGAATCCCAGATCGTCAGCCCCTGGTCCTTCAGCACTGGCACCAGTCCAGAAGGCGAGTGCTTCAGAATCTCGGCCGTCGAGGTCTCGACCTCGCGCAGCTGGACCAGCGTCTCCACGAACGGCGCGCCCGTCCGCCTCAGCACGAGCCAGGGCCGCAGCGACCAGGTGGACCACTTCTTCGTGCCGACGACGATTTCCATTCCCGCCCCCTGATCGCGCCACCCGTCCTTGCACGAGAGACTGACCCGCACGTAAGGTGCCTCAACAAATAGAACAAGCGTTTGACAGGGAGGTGTGTGGAATGACCGACGCTACGGCGCCGGCCGAGGGCGGACTCGCCCAAGCCGTCCATGACGACTCCCTCGCCGTCGAACCGGTCACGCCACGCTATCGCGGCTACGCCCTGACCCTGCTGCTGGTCATCTACACGCTGAACTTCCTCGACCGGCAGGTGGTCAACATCCTCGCCGAGCCGATCAAGAACGACCTGGGCCTGAAGGACTGGCAGCTGGGCATGATGACCGGCCTGGCCTTCGCCATCTTCTACACCGTGCTCGGTCTGCCGATCGCCCGGCTGGCGGAGCGGACCAATCGCGCCTGGATCATCTCTGGCGCGATCGCGGCCTGGAGCGGCTTCACCATACTCTGCGGCGCGGCGGGCAACTTCACCCAGCTGATCCTGGCGCGGATCGGCGTCGGCATCGGCGAGGCCGGGTGCTCGCCGCCGGCCCACAGCCTCATCACCGACTATGTGCCGCCGGAGAAGCGCGCCTCGGCCATCGCCTTCTACTCGATCGGCACCCCGCTCGGCTCGCTGCTCGGCATGGCCATGGGCGGGGTGATCGCCGATGCCTGGGGTTGGCGGGCGGCCTTTCTGGTCGCCGGCGCGCCCGGCATCGTCATGGCGCTGCTCGCCTTCTTCACCCTCAAGGAACCCCGCAGGGCCCGGCCCAAGGGCCAGCCGCACGCCGGTCCCAGCGTCGTTGAGGCGTTGGGCGAGATTCTCAGCAAGAAGACCTTCTGGCTGATGGCCGTCGCCGCCTCGATCATCGCCTTCGCCGGCTACGGCAGCAGCGCCTTCATCGGCTCGTTCTACTTCCGCAACCACGCCGAGGAGGCCGCCGCGACGGCGGCGATGTTCGGCCTCAAGACGGCCGGCTTCCTCGGGCTCGCGCTCGGCCTGATCGGCGGTGTCGCGGGCATCATCGGCTCGGCGGTCGGCGGCCAGATCAGCGACCACTTCGCGAAAAAGGACCTTGGCGCCCGCATGACCATCCCGGCGATCGCGGCCGTGGCCGGCGCGCCCTTCTATCTGGCGGGCATGCTGTCCAGTTCGATGGTCGGGGCCATGGCCCTGCTGGCCATCCCGACCCTGCTCAACAGCATGTGGTACGGACCGGTCTACGGAAGCGTACAGGGCCTGGTCCGGCCGCAGAGCCGCGCCACGGCCGCCGCCGTGATCCTCTTCATCATCAACCTGATCGGCCTGGGCTTCGGCCCGCTGGCGGTCGGCATTCTCAGCGACTGGTTCGCCGAGGGCCTGGGATTGGGCGCCGGCGAAGGCATCCGCTGGGCCTTGATCGCCTCCGCCGGCTCCGTCCTGCTGTCGAGCGTCCTGTTCTGGATGGCGCGCGGCACGATCCGACAAGACACCGTCAGCTGACCCGACTTGCAGGGAGTATCGCCTCGATGACCGCCGCCGTCCCGACGACCGACACGACCGAAGCCCCCGCCGTTCCCCTCGTCAGCGACGGGTATCGCCGGTACGCCCTCGGGCTTCTGCTCGTGATCTACACGCTGAACTTCCTCGACCGCCAGGTGCTCAACATCCTGATGGAGCCCATCAAGGAGGAGTTCGGCCTGCGCGACTGGCAGCTGGGGGCCCTGTCCGGCCTTGCGTTCGCGATCTTCTACACGACCCTGGGCATCCCGATCGCCCGAGCGGCTGAGACCAAACACCGCGGTTGGATCATCTCCAGCGCCATCCTGGTGTGGAGCGGCTTCACCGTCCTGTGCGGCTTTGCCAACAGCTTCTGGACCCTGATGCTTTGCCGGATTGGCGTCGGCGTCGGCGAGGCCGGCTGCACGCCGCCCGCCCACTCCCTGATCACCGACTATGTGCCCAAGGCCAAACGCGCCTCGGCCATCGCCTTCTATTCGATCGGCACGCCGCTCGGCACCGTCGTGGGCCTGGTCGTGGGCGGCCTGGTCGGCAGCGAGTACGGCTGGCGAGCGGCCTTCTTCGTCGCCGGCGCGCCGGGCGTGATCGTGGCCATCATCGCCGCCCTGACCCTCGTCGAGCCGCGCCGCCGGATGCAGGCCGTGGCGACCGCCGCGGCCGCGACCGCCGCGACCGCCGCCGCCAGCCCGACCTTCAAGGCAGCGTTGGCCATCCTGGCGACCAAGAAGACCTTCTGGCTGATCGCCTTCGCGGCCTCGATCAAGGCCTTCATCGGCTATGGCCACGCGCCGTTCACAGCCTCGTTCTTCCTGCGCGAGCATACCGTGGAGCTTGGCGCCCTGGCGGCCAGCTTCGGCATGAAGCCGCTGGGCTTCCTGTCGATCGCGCTGAGCGCCATGGGCGGCGTCGCGGGCATTGTCGGCGCCTGGCTGGGCGGCGTCATCGCCGACCGCTACGCGGCGCGGGACCTGCGCGGCTATGTCGTCGTGCCGGCGATCGCCTCGCTGATCACGATACCGATCTACATCACCGCGGTGTCGTTGCCGTCGGCGGCCTGGGCCATCGTGCTGCTCGCCCTGCCCGCCCTGCTCGGCACCCTCTGGTATGGCCCGGTCTACGCCTCGGCGCAGAGCCTGGTGCCGCCGCAGGCCCGCGCCACGGCGGCGGCGATGATCCTGTTCATCATCAATCTGATCGGGCTTGGCCTCGGCCCGCTCGGCGTCGGCATCCTCAGCGACGTGTTCGGCGAGGGGATGGGCCTGGGCAAGGCCGAGGGCATCCGCTGGGCGCTGATCGTGTCCACCCTGTTCGGCTTCATCGCCGCCTGGCTGTTCTGGACCGCCCGCAAGACCATCCGCGAAGAGATGGTCAGCTGATCCGACCAATGGCCTGTCCGCCTCGGCGGACGACAAGGGAACCGACATGACCGACACCACCGCGACGAGCGCCGCGCCGCCGGCCGAGATCATGCCCGCCAGCGCCGGCTACCGGTCCTACGCCCTGTGGCTGATGCTCGCCATCTACACGCTGAACTTCCTCGACCGGCAGGTGGTCAACATCCTCGCCGAGCCGATCAAGCAGGAGCTGGGGCTGAAGGACTGGCAGCTGGGCGCCCTGACCGGCCTGGCCTTCGCGGTCTTCTACACCTTCCTCGGCATCCCCATCGCGCGGCTGGCCGAGCGCAAGAACCGGCCGATGATCATCGCCGCCTCGCTGGCGACGTGGAGCGTGTTCACGGTCGCCAGCGGCTGGGCGCAGAACTTCGTCCAGCTGCTGGTGGCCCGGATCGGCGTCGGCGTCGGCGAGGCCGGCTGCAGCCCGCCATCGCACTCGCTGATCACCGACTACACGCCGAAGGAAAAGCGCGCCTCGGCCCTGGCCTTCTACGCCATGGGCATTCCGCTCGGCTCCCTGGCCGGGATGGCGCTGGGCGGTCTGGTGGCGGACGCTCACGGTTGGCGGATCGCCTTCATGGTCGCCGGCGCCCCGGGACTGGTGCTGGCGGTGGTCGCCGCCCTGACGCTGCGGGAGCCGCGCAATCAACTCGCCGCCGCCGAAGCGAAGGCGGCGGAATCGTCGCCCAGCTTCGGCGAGGCGATGAAGGAGCTTGGGACCAAGCGCTCGTTCTGGCTGATCGCCTTCGCCTGTTCGATCGTTTCGTTCCTGGGCTACGGACACCTGGCCTTCTACGGCTCCTTCTTCTTCCGCAATCATGCCCTGCAACTCGCCGAGCTGGCGCAGTTGGCCGGAGGCCTCGGCCCGGCCGGCTTCCTGGGCACGTCTCTGGGCCTGATCATCGGCGTCTTCGGCGCGCTGGGCACCTTCATCGGCGGCCAGATCGCCGACCGCGCCGCGCGCAAGGACATCCGCGCCTATGTTTCGGTGCCCGCCGTCGCCGGACTGCTCGGCATTCCGTTCTTCGTCACCGCCATGCTGACCAGCAATGCCGTGCTGGCGATCGGCCTCCTGGCCGTCCCCACCCTGCTCGGCTCGCTATGGTACGGCCCGGTCTTCGCGGCGGTGCAGAGCCTGGTGCAGCCACGCACCCGCGCGACCTCCGCCGCCGTCATGCTGTTCATCGTCAACCTGATCGGCCTGGGACTCGGTCCGCTGGTCGTCGGCCTGCTCAGCGACGCCTTCTCGGCAAGCATGGGCGAAGCGCAGGGCGTACGCTGGGCGCTCCTGTCCTCGTCGGCGGTGGGCCTGGTCTCGGCCCTGCTCTTCTGGCTGGCCCGCAAGACGATCCGCGAGGAGATCGTCAGCTAGTCCGGCGGGTCAGTATGCCGCTGGCGCCATGCGTCGGCGGCCGGTTACAGTGAACGGAATATCGGGGGGAACAGAGTCGATGGTCGACACCACAGCGGGCCCGGCGGCGAGCAAGCCGCTCTATTCGAACGCCTACAAGGGCTCGGTGCTGGCGCTGCTGCTGGCGGCCTACACCTTCAACTTCATCGACCGCACGATCATCTCGACGATCGGTCAGGCCATCAAGGTCGACCTGCAGATCACCGACACGCAGTTGGGTCTACTCGGCGGCCTGTACTTCGCGCTGCTCTACACCATCCTCGGCATTCCCATCGCGCGGCTGGCCGAGCGCAAGAGCCGGGTCAATATCGTCACCTGGTCGCTGGTCATCTGGTCGGGCTTCACCGCCCTGTGCGGCATGGCCCAGAACTTCGTGCAGCTGGCCATCCTCCGCTTCGGCGTAGGCATCGGCGAAGCGGGCTGCTCGCCCGCCTCACACTCGCTGATCAGCGACTACTACGAACCCAAGAAGCGGGCGACGGCGCTGTCGATCTACTCCTTCGGCATCCCTCTGGGCACCATGTTCGGGGCGGTGGCCGGCGGCTGGCTGGCGCAGGAGTTCAGTTGGCGGATCGCCTTCATCCTCGTCGGCCTGCCGGGCATCATCCTGGCCGTCATCTTCAAGATGGTCGTCAAGGAGCCGCCGCGCGGCCATTCCGAGACCAAGGAAGTCCTGCCCGAGGACGTCGCCCCCGTCCTCGCCGACACCCCCAAGCCGTTCAGCCTGATCGAGGAGTTCCGCGAGCTGTGGGTGGTCACCAAGGTGCTCTTCACCAAGTGGCCCGTGCTGCACATGGTGCTGGGCATCACCATCGCCTCGTTCGGCTCCTACGGATCGGGGGCGTTCGTGCCGCCCTATTTCGTGCGCGAGTTCGGCCTCGGCCTGGCCCAGGTCGGCCTGATCACCGGCCTGATCGGCGGCTTCTCCGCGGGCGTCGGCACCCTGGTCGGCGGCTTCCTCGCCGACTGGGCGGCCAAGCGGTCGGCCAAGTGGTACGCGCTGATTCCGGCCTTCGGCCTGCTGATCGCCACGCCGATCTACATCGCCGCCTACCTGCAGACGAGCTGGCAGATGACAGCCATCATCCTGCTGGTCCCCGGCATCTTCCACTATACCTACCTGGCCCCGACCTTCGGCGTGGTCCAGAACTCGGTCGAGCCGCGCCGCCGGGCGACGGCGACGGCGCTGCTGTTCTTCTTCCTGAACCTGATCGCCCTCGGCGGCGGACCGGTCTTCACCGGCTGGCTGATCGACCATCTGGCCCAGTACAACTTCAACACGCCGGACGCCTCGGGCGTCATCTCGGCCCTGTTCAACTCGTTCGGCGCCGCCGGTCCGCTCGACTTCGCGGCCACCTGCCCCGGAGGCGTGGCGCCCAAGGGATCGCCCGCCGAGCTGGCCGCCGCCTGCTCTGACGCCCTGTCGCAATCGACGCGCCAGGGGATCATCATCACCCTGTGCGCCTACGCTTGGGCGGGCGTGCACTACCTGCTGGCCGCCATCGGCCTTGTCAGGCACATGGGAGAGCGCGCGGCCGCGCAGGCTTGACCCTCACGGGGCGACAGCGTAGCGGGCGGGTCCATGATCCCCCGCTACGCACGCCCCGAAGCCGTCGCCATCTGGTCGAACGAGACCAAGTACAAGATCTGGTTCGAGATCGAGGCCCACGCCGCCGACGCCATGGCGGAGCTTGGCGTCATCCCGAAGCTGGCCGCCAAGGCGATCTGGGACGGCGGCCGAGACGCCGTCTGGAACCCCGACCGCATCGACGAGATCGAGCGCACCACCAAGCACGACGTCATTGCCTTCCTGACCCACGTCGCCGAGGTCGTGGGTCCGGAAGCCCGCTTCCTGCACCAGGGCATGACCAGCAGCGATGTCCTGGACACCTGCCTGTCGGTGCAGCTTGTTCGGTCAACGGACCTGCTGCTGGAAGACGTCGACCTGGTGCTCGCCGCGCTGAAGCGCCGGGCGTTCGAACACAGGCTGACGCCGTGCACCGGCCGCAGCCACGGCATCCACGCCGAGCCGACCACCTTTGGCCTCAAGCTCGCCGGCCACTACGCGGAGTTCCAGCGCGCCAAGGAGCGGCTGGCCATGGCGCGGTTCGAGGTCGCCACCTGCGCCATCAGCGGCGCCGTCGGCACCTTCGCCAACGTCGATCCACGCGTTGAACAACACGTGGCCGACAAGATGGGCCTGGCGGTCGAGCCCGTCTCGACCCAGGTCATCCCGCGCGACCGCCACGCCGCCTGGTTCGCGGCCCTGGCCGTGGTCGCCTCGTCGATCGAGCGCCTGGCCGTCGAGATCCGCCACCTGCAGCGCACTGAGGTCCTCGAGGCCGAGGAGCCGTTCGATCCGGGCCAGAAGGGCAGCTCGGCGATGCCGCACAAGCGCAACCCGATCCTGACCGAGAACCTGACCGGCCTCGCCCGCCTGGTCCGCTCGGCGGTCGTGCCGGCGCTGGAGAACGTCGCCCTCTGGCACGAGCGCGACATCAGCCACTCCTCGGTCGAGCGCGGCATCGCGCCGGACGCCTCGATCCACCTCGACTTCGCCTTGCGCCGCCTGGCCGGCGTGGTCGAACGGCTGGTGATCTATCCGGAGAACATGCTGAGGAACCTCGACCGCCTGGGCGGCCTGGTCCATTCGCAGCGCGTGATGCTGGCCCTGACCCAGAAGGACGTCAGCCGCGAGGCGGCCTACGCGGCCGTTCAGGGCAACGCCATGAAGGTCTGGCGCGGCGAAGGGAAGTTCATCGACTTCCTGAAGGCCGACCCGTTCGTCAGCGCCAACATGACCGGCGCCGAGCTCGAGGCGCTGTTCGACAACGGCTATCACTTCAAGCACGTCGACACGATCTTCCGCCGCGTGTTCGGGGAGCAGGCCGACGCGTAGGCGCTGCTTTCCGCCGGTCGTCGACGACGGCGTCCGGCTGCTGGTGCTGGGCAGCCTGCCCGGCGAGGCCTCGCTGGCCGCCGGCCGCTACTACGCCCATCCCCGCAACGCCTTCTGGCGATTGATGGGCGAGGTGATCGGCGAGAACCTGCCGGCTATGGACTACGACGCCCGCCTGGCGGCGCTGCTGCGCCATCGCGTGGGCCTATGGGACGTGGTCGGCGAGGCCGTCAGGCCGGGGAGCCTCGACACCGCCATCCGCGACGCCGTCCACAACGACCTGGCCGCCTTCGTCGAAACGCTCCCGAACCTGCGCGCCGTCGCATTCAACGGCGGCACGGCGGCCCGGGAAGGCCGCAAGCGCCTCGCCGGCCACGACAAATGGCTGACTCTCATCGACCTGCCCTCCTCAAGCCCCGCGCTGGCTAGCCGGACGGTCGAGCAGAAGGCGTTGGCCTGGAGCGTCCTGTCGCCGATTCTCCAGTCCCCCTGAGACGGACGCGCGACGGCGCCCGCTCCGATTCGGACGGCCCAGATCGTGAGGTTCTGCGCCTAAAGCGCGTCCCGATAAGTAGGAACCGGGTCTCGGACCAATCGCGCGACCAGCAAGGAAGCCAGTGCGGCGGGGCCTCAGCCGCCCGCCTTGATGGCTTCGCGGGCCTGGGCCAGCAGCTCGTCCATCTTCAGTCGGACGTCGCCCTCGCTGACCGACACGCCCGAGCCCTTCAGGTCCTCGAAGACCTTGCGCAGCACGTCGTCGTCGCCCGGCTGCTCGAAGTCGGACTTCACGACCGCGCGGACGTACTCCTCGACGGATTCGAGGCCCATGAGTCCGGCGGCCCATTCACCCAGCATGCGGTTGCGGCGGGCCACAGCCTTGAATTCCTGCTCGGCGTCGAGGGCGAACTTCTTCTCAAAGCCCTTCTCGCGGTCGTCGAACGTGCTCATGTAAACTCCGGTAGGTATCGGGCGCCCTGATATCCCCTTGTGTGCGCCGCCGCAATGAAATGCGTCGCGCGGCCCGCGCGACCTGTGCGCGCGCCCCGCCTGGTTTGCGCCCTGAGGCCCGTTGGGCTAGTTTCCGGCCAACTTCAGCGACAGCGGCCCCGAGTCGTCGATACGCGCGCAGGCTCCGTTCGCCCGCGCGCGATTTTCGTTCCCGGAACGGCTGGCGCCACCCCCACGGGGAACCGAAAAGACCATGACCACCCGCCGCAAGAAGATCTACGAGGGCAAGGCCAAGATCCTCTACGAAGGCCCCGAGCCCGGCACCCTGATCCAGTACTTCAAGGACGACGCTACCGCCTTCAACGCCCAGAAGAAGGCCGTTCTCGAGGGCAAGGGGGTCATCAACAACCGCATCAGCGAGTTCGTCATGACCCGGCTGGGCGCCATCGGCGTCCAGAACCACTTCATCAAGCGGCTGAACCTGCGCGAGCAGCTGATCAAGGAAGTGGAGATCGTGCCGCTGGAGGTCATCTGCCGCAACATCGCGGCCGGCAGCCTGTCGACGCGCCTGGGCCTGGAAGAGGGCACGCCCCTGCCCCGCTCGATCATCGAGTTCTGCTACAAGGACGACAAGCTCGGCGACCCGCTGGTCACCGAGGAGCACATCACCGCGTTCAACTGGGCCTCGACCCAGGAGATCGACGACATCATGGCCATGACCCTGCGCATCAACGACTTCCTGACCGGGATGTTCGGCGCGGTCGGCATCACGCTCGTCGACTTCAAGATCGAGTTCGGCCGTGTCTGGGAAGGCGACTTCGCGCGCATCATCCTGGCCGACGAGATCAGCCCCGACAGCTGCCGCCTGTGGGACAGCGCGACCAACGAGAAGCTGGACAAGGACCGCTTCCGCCGCGACCTGGGCGATGTCATCGAAAGCTACACCGAGGTGGCCCGCCGCCTCGGGATCATGAAGGAAATGCCGACCGTCATCCGCGGCGGCCTGCACTAGACCCGAGCAGACGAGTTCACGCCCCGATGAAAGCCACCGTCCACGTCTTCCTCAAGCCCGGCGTCCTCGACGTTCAGGGAAAGGCCGTCGAGAACGCCCTGCACGGGCTCGGCTGGGCCGACGTCAAGGACGTCCGCGTCGGCCGGGTCATCACCTTCGACCTGGGCGGAACCGACAAGGCCGCCGCCGAGGCCGAGGTGAAGGCGATGTGCGACAAGCTCCTCGCCAACACCGTGATCGAGAGCTACCGGATCGAGGTGGCCTGAGGTGAAAGCCGCCGTCATCGTCTTCCCCGGATCCAACTGCGACCGCGACTGCGCCGTCGCCGTGGAGCGCTCGACGGGCGCCAAGGTCGAAATGGTCTGGCACAAGGACACCGCCCTGCCGGACGCCCTGGACCTGATCGTGCTGCCGGGCGGCTTTTCCTACGGCGACTACCTGCGCTGCGGGGCCATGGCCGCGCTGTCGCCGATCATGAAGGAGGTCATCGCGGCGGCGAACCGGGGCGTGGCCACGGTCGGCATCTGCAACGGCTTCCAGATCCTGTGCGAGGCGGGCCTGCTGCCCGGCGCCCTGCTGCGCAATGAAGGGCTCAAGTACGTCTGCAAGCCGATCGGGCTCGAGGTGACCAACGCCCAGACCCGCTTCACCGCCGGCTACCAGGGCCGGCGCGAGGTGACGATGACGATCGGCAATGGCGAGGGCAACTTTTTCGCCGACAAGGAGACCCTGGCCCGCATCGAGGGCGAGGGCCAGGTGGTGTTCCGCTATCTTGAGAATCCGAACGGGTCGGTCGACGACATCGCCGGCATCGTCAACGAGGCCGGAAACGTACTGGGCATGATGCCCCACCCGGACCGCGCCTTCGAGGCCGACCTCGGATCGGCCGACGGCGCCATCCTGTTCCAGAGCGCCCTGGCCAGCGCCTGACGAGCGGCGTCCGCGCCCGCGGTCGCGCGGCGCAGGGCCACCTCGCAGGAGCGGTCTCCTGCGCGGCGAATTCGCTGGCGGGGTCGCGGACCTCGAAACAGATTGCGCCCGCCTGCTTGGGGAGGGCTTGTTCGTGGACGTATCCGGCATCAACTGGGCGGTGGTCGCCCTCGGCGTCCTCGCGCTCCTAGTGGTGGTTTGGACGCTCGTGGCCCGTCGCGCCAAGGCGGGCCTGGCGGCCGGCTTCGTGTCGCTGGCGCATCTGCTGGTCGCGGGGCTGAATTCGGCCGCCCCGGTGCGCGGCTATCTCGATCCTGAGTATGTCGGCTACGGATTCGGCTTCGCCCAGGCCGATGCGGGACTGGCGGTGACCATCGTCGCCGGCGCCGTTTGGCTGCTGGCCGTGGCGGCGGGATTCCTGGCGCTGGCCCGGAACCGGTTGGCCATGGTCTTCGTGATGCTGGTCAGCGCCGCCTTCGCCCTCAATCTCGGCTACCCCGTGGTCCGCGACCAGTTGGCGGGCGGCGACCAGCGCATTCAGCTCGGCGAGTACCTGACCATCCCCGGTGCGCTGGCGACGGCGATCATCCTGGTCGTCCTCGTGGCCCCGTTCCTGTTCGGAACGGTCTGGGCCGCCCGCCGCGCGGTCGCGCCGCGCTGACCCGAGCGAAAGGGCCGGCGCCTTCGCGTCCGGCCCCTTCTCTCAGCGAACGGCGCGCTCGAAAGGCCGTTCACCGAATGGCTGCGGGCGCCCGCTAGCGGCGGCCGCCTTCAGATTCGCGATTGGCGTCGCGATCCATCTGGCCGCCCTGGTCCTTGCGGCCCTGCTCGCCCGCCTGGCCCGGCTGACGGTCGCGCTGGCCGCCCTGCTGCTGTTGCTGCTGGTCCGGGTTCTGGCGCTGCGGGGTGTTCGGCTGCTGCTGGGGATTTTCGCGAGTGTTGTCGGCCATGAGGCTCTCCCTTGGTTACGCGCGCCGACCGGGCGGGGGCTGGTCGGCGCAGGAAGAGAACGGGTCCGAGTCCGCGACGTTCCGGCGGCGGCCATCACGCCTGCGGGAGATCGACGTCGGCTGCCCGACGCTCAGGTCGCGCGGGCGATGGATGTGATCGGCAGCGTCGGATCCAGCATCTGGCCGGCCATGCCGTACTCGGCGCCCTTGGTCGGCGAGACCGGCGCGCGATGCAGCGCCTTGATCACCTCCATGCCCTCGACCACCTGGCCGAAGACGGCATAGCCGAGGTTGTCGCCCGGCTGGCGTGGATCGGCGTCCAGGCCGTTGGACATGTCGCCCAGGCAGACGAAGAACTCGCAGGTCGCCGAGCCGGGCCCTTCCCGGGCCAGCGAAACGGCGCCGTTCTTGTGGGTCAGGCCCGTCTGCTTGGTCGACTCGTGCGCCACCGGCGGCAGCATGCGCTTGCCCTTGCCGTTCAGCCCGCCCTGCAGCAGCCCCACGTCGGGCATGCCGGCGAAGCTGATCGCCCGATAGAAGTGCGCGCCCTCCAGCCGGCTTTCGTCCACATATCGCAGGAAGCTGCCGGCGGTCAGCGGCGCGCGGTCGGGATAGACCTCGATGACGAAGGCGCCCTGGGCCGTCTCGAACCGGATGCGGGGTCCTGGGGCCGGCGGAATCGGCGGCGGCGGGGTCTGGCCGAGGGCGGACGTGGCCGCCGCGACGAGCGGCAGGCCGGCCAGTCCGCCTAGCACCTGTCTGCGATGATGTTTCATGAGGCCGAGACTGCCTCGCCCGCTGTGACATTTCGAGCGGAATCCGCTAACAGCCCGGCATGACCGCCTCCCCCGCGAAGACCATGGCCGAAACGGCCGTCGAGTTCGGCCTCAAGCCGGACGAATACGCCGTCATCCTCAAACGCCTGAACCGCGAGCCCAATCTCGTCGAGCTGGGCGTGTTCTCGGTGATGTGGAGCGAGCACTGCTCCTACAAATCCTCGCGCAAGCACCTCGGCAAGTTCCCGACCAAGGGGCCGAAGGTGATCTGCGGTCCGGGCGAGAACGCCGGCGTGATCGACATCGGCGACGGCCAGGCCTGCATCTTCAAGATGGAGAGCCACAACCACCCGTCCTACATCGAGCCCTACCAGGGCGCGGCGACGGGCGTGGGCGGCATCATGCGTGACGTCTTCACCATGGGCGCGCGGCCGGTGGCGCTGCTGAACGCCCTGCGCTTCGGCGATCCGTCGCATCCCAAGACCAAGCGCCTGGTCAGCGGCGTGGTCGCGGGCATCGCCGGCTACGGCAACTGCGTGGGCGTGCCGACGGTGGCGGGCGAGACCAACTTCCACCGCGGCTACGACGGCAACATCCTGGTCAACGCCATGTGCGTGGGCCTGGCCGACGCGGACAAGATCTTCTACTCGGCCGCGCCGGGACCTGGCCTGGCGGTGGTCTACTTCGGGTCCAAGACCGGCCGCGACGGCATCCACGGCGCGACCATGGCCAGCGCCGAGTTCGACGAGGACAGCGACGAGAAGCGTCCCACCGTCCAGGTCGGCGACCCGTTCGCCGAGAAGCTGCTGATCGAGGCGACGCTTGAGTTGATGAAGACCGGCGCGGTCGCCGCCATCCAGGACATGGGCGCCGCGGGGCTGACCTCCTCGTCGGTCGAGATGGCCGGCAAGGGCGAGGTCGGCATCGAACTCGACCTCGACAAGGTGCCCCAGCGCGAAGAGGGCATGTCCGCCTACGAGATGATGCTGTCGGAGAGCCAGGAGCGGATGCTGGCCATCCTCAAGCCCGGCCGCGAGCACGAAGGCCACGCCATCTTCGAGAAGTGGGGCCTCGACGCCGCCGTCATCGGCTGGACCACCGACACTGGCCACATCGTACTCCGGCACAAGGGCGAGGTGGTCTGCGACATTCCGCTGGCTCCGCTGGCGGAGGATGCGCCGCTCTACGACCGTCCCTGGACCGAGCCGGCGAAGCCGCCGCGCCTCGACCCCGGCCAGGTCCCCGCCCCGACCGACTGGGAAGCGGCGGTGCTCAAGGTGGTCGGCTGCCCCGACATGGCCTCCAAGCGCTGGATCTGGGAGCAGTACGACCGCCACGTCATGGCCGACACGCTCGAGGACAGCGCCACCGGCGCCGACGCCGGCATCGTGCGGGTTCACGGCACGCGCAAGGCCCTGGCCGTGACCAGCGACTGCACCCCGCGATACGTCCAGAACGATCCCTACGAGGGCGGCAAGCAGTGCGTGGCCGAGGCCTGGCGCAACATCACCGCCGTCGGCGCCGACCCGATCGCCATCACCGACAACCTGAACTTCGGCAACCCCGAGCGCCCCGAGATCATGGGCCAGATCGTCAAGGCGATCGAGGGCATGGCCGAAGCCTGCCGCGCGCTCGACTTCCCGGTCGTGAGCGGCAACGTCAGCCTCTACAACGAGACCAACGGCCAGGCCATTCCGCCGACTCCGACGGTCGGCGGCGTCGGCCTGCTGGCCGACTACGGCCGGCGCGCGGACTTCTCCGGCCTGAAGGCGGGCCAGACGCTGATCCTCGTGGGCGTCAACACCGGCGAGCTGGGGGCCTCGATCTATCTTCGCGAGGTGCTCGGCCGCGAGGATGGCGCCCCGCCGCCGGTCGATCTGGCGCTGGAGCGCCGGACCGGAGACTTCGTGCGCGGTCTCATTCAGTCCGGCGAAGTCGCTGTCGTGCATGACCTTTCCGACGGCGGTCTGATCGTCGCGGCGGCCGACATGGCGCTGGCGAGCAAGATTGGCGTCACGCTCGACGCCACCAGCCCCGGCAACGCCCACCCCTTCCTGTTCGGCGAGGACCAGGCCCGCTACCTGATCGCCACGGACGCGCCCGATGCTCTGCTGAAGGCCGCCGCGGACGCCGGCCTGCACGCCAGCGTCGTCGGCCAGGCCGGCGGCGACGCCTTCGCGTCGAAGGACCTGTTCAGCATCCCGCTGGCGAAGCTGCGCGCCGCCCACGAGGACTGGATGCCGGGGTACATGGGCTGATGGTTGGGACTGCTTCGGGCGATAGCCCGTAGCTGTCCCTCAACACCATCCGAGGCTGTTGAGGGACAGGAAACGCGCCCTGGCGGGACGCTTATCCAGTCCCTATCCGAGCACGTCCTCGAACCGTTCCAGCGCGAACCGCGCGAACAGCATCATGTTCTCCGGCCGGTCGCTGAGGCCGGTCTCAAGCGTGAAGCTCGCTTCGACCGGCCCGACCACGCCGACGCAGGTGTGCCCCGCCGCGTCGCCGTAGGGGTTGCCTTCCGGTCCCGCCGCGCCGGTCTCGCACAGGCCCCAGGTTCCGCGCAGCTTCTCGCGGATGCGGCCGGCCATGAACCTGGCGTAAGGCTCGGTCGAGGAGCGCATGCCCTCCGGCAGGTCGCCGCGCTGCAGGCCGAGCAGGCCGCGCGCCACGTTCGGCGTGTAGGTCACCGACGCGCCCTGGTACCAGACGCTGGCCTTGGGCACCGCCAGCAGCGCCGCCGAGACCAGGCCGCCGGAGGAGGACTCCGACACCGCAACGCTCTCGCCGCGCTCGACCAGCCTGGCGGCGATCCGCTCCGCGATGGGGATGAGGTCCTGAAAGGTCATTTCTCCGTCTCCGGAAGGGTGTCGAGCTTCTGATCGAACAGGTGCGCGCCCAAGACCATTGAATCGACCACGTCGCGGAAGAAGGCCCGCGGGATGGTCGCGAAGTCGTCGGTCGGCTTGTGATACTCGGGGTGGTCCTCGACCCCGAAGTAGACCCACGGGATTCCCGCCTTGGCGAAGACGCCGTGATCGGACTGGTAAGTCCAATTGTCGAAGCTGTCGTCCGGCCCGGTGTCGTGGCCCTGCTTCAGGATGACCGGACCCATCGCCGTCATGACGTCCAGCTGCCGCTTGACCCAGGCGTTGGCCGACCCGCCGGCTGCGTAGAGTTCGCCCTTCGCGTTCTTGGACAGCATGTCGAAATTGATGTTCAGCGCGATCCTGTCGCGCGGGACCGGCGGACTGGCGAGGAACGCCCTGGCTCCCTGCAGGCCCATTTCCTCGGCGTCGAGGAAGACGATCCAGATGTCGTGCCGGGGCGGAATGGCCCTGAAGCCCTCGGCCACCGCCAGCAGCCCCGCGACGCCTGAGGCGTTGTCGTCGGCGCCGTTGTAGATCTGGCCGTCGCGCACGCCGAGATGGTCGTAGTGGGCTGTCATCACGATCACCTTGCCGCCGCCGGCGGTTCCCGGGATGCGGGCCATCAGGTTGGTTCCGGTGATCGCCTCGCCGCTCCTGCGCTTGAAGGTGAACGCCTGGTCGACCGGCTCCAGGCCGATTTCCCGCATGCGGCCCAGAATGTAGAGTCGCGCGTCCGTCGAACCGTCCGTCCCCGTCCCGCGGCCCTGCAGGGCGTCGGAAGACAGGAAGCCGACATCCTCCAGCGCGCTGTCTCCGGGCCGGGCCAGCGCGGGCGTGGCCGCGAGCAGGGCGAGGAAGGCGGAGAACACGAAGCGGCGCATGGTACCCCCGAGGTTTGTCGTCGATCTCAATGCGGGCTGAGCGGCGTCCGCGCAAGCGCGTCAGCCGCCGTTCAGCTTGGCCCTGCCAGGGTCGTGGAGAGAAAGGACCGCCCCATGACGCTGCTCGCCGCCGCCCCGATCGTCCTCGCGACGCTGATCGCCCTTCCCGCCCAAGCCGGAGTCGCGCCCGGAGACACCCTGCCGAACGGTCGCCCCTGCCCCGTGGTCGTCTCGTTCGGCAGCTACGCCATGGGCATCGACCAGGCTGCCTACAAGACGGTGAAGGCCTACGCCGCGCGCCATCCGCGGGTCCGGGTCGTGAAAGAGACACCCTGGGGCCGCGAAGGCGAGCGCACCCTGTGCCTGTCGACGGCGAAGGCCCGGGACGCCAACCGTGTGTTCGACGACCTGCGCGCGGCCATCGGAGCGCGCGCCCGCACCGGCCCGACGACCATCACCACGTCCCGAGGCCGCGCCTGGACCTCCAACCCGCACCGGCGGCGCTACTAGCGCCGGCGTACCGCTTTTTCGACTTCCCTTTTTCCCGCCAGCCCGGCCATCATGCCGGCAACGAGAAAAAACGGGAGCGAAGCATGGACGCCCAGTCGCAGTGGACCGGTCTCGACGCCGGCCGACTTGAGCGCATCACCGACCACATCGAGCGCAACTACATTGCGCCGGGCAAGGTTGTCGGCTGCCAGGTGCAGGTCACCCGGCACGGCCACACGGCCTATGCGAAGAGCTTCGGCCACCGGGACCGCGAGCGACAGACGCCGTGGAGCGACGACACCATCGTCCGCATCTACTCGATGACCAAGCCGATCGTGTCGGTGGCGCTGATGACCCTGTTCGAGGAGGGCCGCTTCCAGCTCGATGACCCGGTCAATCGCTACATCCCTGAATGGAAGAACCATCGTGTCTGGGTGTCCGGCGAGGGCGCCGGCATGGTCACCGAGGCGCCGAAGCGGCCGATCAGCTTCCGCGACGTGCTCAGCCACACCAGCGGTCTCACCTACGGCTCGATGCTGGCCCATCTGACCGGCCTGCCGATCGAACACCCGGTCGACAAGGCCTACGACGAGGTCGGCGTTCGGCGCGGCGAGGGCGAGACGCTGGACCAGTTCCTGGCCAAGCTCGGCGAGGTGCCGCTGCGCTTCCAGCCCGGCGAGCGATGGATGTACAGCCTGGCCACCGACGTCTGCGGCGGCCTGGTCGAGCGGGTGAGCGGCGTGCCGCTGGCGGACTACCTGAAGTCCCGCATCTTCGATCCGCTCGGCATGACCGACACGGCCTTCCAGGTCCCCGCGGCCAAGGCCGACCGCTTCGCCGCCAACTACATGCGCCTGCCCGACAAGAGCCTGCGGCTGAGCGACGATCCGACGAAGAGCCCCTATCTGCGCGAACCCGTCTTCAAGTCCGGCGGCGGCGGCCTGGTCGGGACGATGGCCGACTATGTCCGCTTCGCCGAGATGCTGTGTCGGGGGGGCGAGCTGGACGGCGCGCGGATCCTCGGCCCGCGCACGCTCGACCTGATGACCCAGAACCATCTGAAGGGGGGCGCGGACCTCACCGAGATGGCGCTCGGCAGCTTCTCGGAGACCGACAACGCCGGCGTCGGCTTTGGCCTGGGCTTCGCCATGACCATCGACCAGACCCTGACCGGCGGCCTCTCGGCGGGAGACTACTACTGGGGCGGCGCGGCCTCGACGATCTTCTGGGTCGACCCGGTCGAGGACCTGACGGTCGTCTTCATGACCCAGCTGATGCCCTCGGCGACCTTCAACTTCCGCGGCCAGCTGAAGAGCCTCGTCTACTCGGCGATCGTGGACTGAGGCGTCAGTCGAAGCGCTCGCGCGCCCACCGAATCCGCCCCGGGTCGCCCGCCCAGGCGCGGCTCGCGGCGGCGGCGGCGCGCAGGGCCTGGGCCGACGCGGTGGTGCAGTTGTCGCCTTCGCCCGTCAGCCCGGGCAACAGGTCCCAGGTCAGATAGCGCGTCGGCTGGCCTTGGCCCTGCGGGGGCGGCGGTCCGCACTGCACCGTCCAGATGTCCGCCGCCAGCAGTCTGCCGTCGGGGTCGCTGCTGACCGGACGCAGGCCGAAGTAGTTGTATTCCGCCACGCCCCTCTCATCGACATTCCCCAGCTGCAGTATCGGCGGGTCGCCATCACTGACGACCAGGCCGAGCCTGTCCCAGTCGGGACGGCGCCGCGAGGCGCCCTCCGGCGTCCGCACCTGCCCGCCCTCGACGACGAACCAGGTTGCGCAGTCCGGCCAGCCGCTTGCCGGCCCGCGGTCATCGACGACACAGGGCGCCTCGCGATCGGTCGTCAGCATCAGGTCCAGCTTGTTCTCGACCAGCCAGACCCCGTCCTTGAGGGTCGGGTCGCCGCTCTGGTGGCCGAACAGCGGGGCTGTCGTGATGACGCGGTTGCAGCCGCCCAGCGACAACAGGAGCAGCAGTCCCAGAAGCCATCTCACAGATCACGCTCCATCACGAACCGATCACGCCCTCGTGAAACTTGCGCTCGAATCCCTCGTTCCGCAAGGGAGCCTCGGCGCCGCATCAGCCGTTGTTAAGCTTTCTCGGGCATGGATCCGGGTCCATTCGTGGAGAAACCACACCGTGCCGATGTCCGCCGACGATCTCGAGAACCGCCTGCGCGCCGCCTTTCCGGACTCCGAGATCGTCATCACCGACCTGGCGGGCGACGGCGACCATTACAAGGCGCGCATTGTCTCCCCGGCGTTCAAGGGTCTACCGCGCGTGCGTCAGCATCAGCTGGTGAACAAGGCGCTGGCCGACGTGCTGGGCGGCGCCCTTCACGCCCTGGCCCTCGAAACGCTCGCGCCGGCCGACTGATCGACCCATGCGCTATCGTTCCTTCGGCAAGTCCGGACAGGTCGTGTCGGCAGTCTCGCTGCTGCTGGACGGGAGGTCGCGCCAGTCGGCCCGCGAGTGGCGCGATCTCGTGCGGGTGGCGCTGGACTGCGGGATCAACGGCTTCGAGATCGCCGGCGACAACCCGGCCGTGATCGAGGGCGCCGCCGAGGCCTTCGCCGACGTCGAGCGCGAGCTGCTGTTCGTCGCCTGGCGGCCGACCGCGCTGGCCGCCGACCCGTCCCACACCGTCGAGGCCCTGGTCGCGCGCATGGGTCTCGAATACCTCGACCTGATGGCGTTCGACGGCCCGCCGCCGCACGCGCCGTCCCTGGAGGGACTCAAGCGCACGCGCCGGGTCCGCGCCTATGGCCTCGCCGGGCAGGACGACGAAAGTGATCTGCTGCTGGCGCGCGGGGCTTTCGACGCGCTGTCGGCGCCCTACAGTCCCGCCTCGGGCTGGAAGGAGCGAAACCGGATCAAGGCCGCCGCCGCCCGCGACATGGCCGTCGTCGCCCACTCGATCTGCCCGGACGAGATCCTGCCGCGGCCGGTAGGGGTGCTGAAAAAGTCCCTGTTTCGGAATCGCGCCAATCCCCTCGCGGGGGCCGGCAGCTATCGCTTCCTGGACAGCACGCCGGGTTGGACGCCCGAGGAGATCTGCCTCGCCTACGTCCTCACCGAGCCCTCCGTGACCACGGTGCGGTTGGCGATCGACCGGCCCGAACGCGTCGAGCGCCTGGCCGAAACACCCGAACGGGACCTTCCCTCCGGCATCGCGGCCCAGATCGAGATGGCGCGGTTCTCGGTCGCATCGGGTTGACCCGGACGGCCCGGGTCCCTAGCTGATACACCTGTCCTCAAGACTGGAAGGCCCTTAGCCGTGACCGACGCCGCCGTCGCCAATCCCGCGCACGACTGGATCGCCAATACCGTGTCCACGCACCCGGTGGTGCTGTTCATGAAGGGCGAGCCCGAGCAGCCCCGCTGCGGATTCTCAGCCCAGGTCGTCCAGATCCTCGACCACCTCGGCGTCGAGTTCGTCGGCGTGGACGTGCTGCAGAGCGAGGTCCTGCGCGACGGGATCAAGGTCTACAGCGACTGGCCGACCATCCCGCAGCTCTATGTGAAGGGCGAGTTCGTCGGCGGCTGCGACATCGTCCGCGAGATGTTCCAGGCCAACGAGCTGAAGCCGTTCCTCGAACAGCAGGGCGTTCTCGACGCCTGATCGCAGGATCGGGGGGATGACGAAGCTGCTTGAGCCGCCCGAAGGCCGCCAGGTCTTCACGCGCGACTTTGCGCCCGTGGCGGCCGACATCGACGCCAATGGCCATGTGAACAATGTGGTCTATCTCGGCTGGGTGCAGGACATCGCCATCGCCCACTGGGACTCGCGCGCGCCGGCCGAGGAGGCGGCGAAGTGGGCCTGGATCGTGGTCCGGCACGAGGTCGACTACCGCCGCTCCCTGCTGCTCGGAGAGACCGCCCACGCCCGCACCTGGGTCGGCGAACGTCGCGGCCCACGCTTCGACCGCTTCGTGCGCATAGACGGTCCCGACGGCGAGATGTGCGCCCAGACCCGATCGGAATGGGTGCTGATCGACGCCGCCACCAAACGTCCCGCCCGCGTGCCGGCGTGGATGGAAGAGATGTTCAGCTAGCCGCCAGCGGGTTGACCACGGCCACCGCCGCGCCGCTTGGCAGGCCGAGCTCCCCGTAGGTCCAGGTGAGGTCCAGCGGCCTCGCCATCGCCTTGCAGGCGTCGATCTTCTTCCGTCCGAACGCGACCGCGTAGCGACCGGCCTTGCGCTCCACGAACCAGGCGAAGTCGGCCTTGGTCGTGCAGCCGTTGGACATCACCCGGATGGTCAGGCTGTCCGCCGCCACCCCGGCCGACAGCAGCGGCTCCAGCTCGACCATCCCGGCGTCCGGCGACGCGTAGAGGGCGGTCGTCGTGCATCCGGCCAACGCCAGCGGCGCGGCGATCAGGAACAGGCGTCGATTCATGCGGCCAGGAGGGCATGAAGCCGAGTTAATTGGAAGACCGCGGTTCGGCCTGATAGCCAGCGCCTCCGTCGTGGAGACCGTCATGCGCCGCACCCTCGCCGCCCTCGCCTGCCTTGCCGTCCTGACCGCGCCGCTGGCCGCGACCGCCCAGGACCCGACCTTTGACGCGGCCGGCTGGCGCGCCGATCTCGCGCAGGTGCGCGAGGCGTTCGCGACCCGCTACGCCAATCTCGAATGGGCCCAGACCGTGCGCGAGGCCGATCTCGGCGCCGCCTTCGACCGGACGGAAAAGCGGCTGGCGACCGTGAGGACCGACGCCGAGGCCCGCGCCCTGTTCGACGGCCTCGCCCGCCACCTCGCCGACGGTCACGTCCGCTTCAGCTGGCCGTCGGCCATGGCCCCCGCCGGCGCCGCCCCGGCGCCGACCGCCCCCTCGCCTTGCGACGAGGTCGCCGGCCGCAAGGTGACCATCGGCGACACCGCGCTCGCCGGACTGCCCGGCTATGTTTCACTGAAAACGCCGGCCTCGGCGGTCTTTCCGGCCGGGGTCCTGGAGATCGACGGCCGCAAGGTCGGTGTCATCCGCATCGCCGAGTTCACCGGCAGCCTGGCCCCGCAGTATTGCGAAGAGGCCCTGGCGGCCGGGACCCGGGAGGGCCTCTATGACGTCGTCCACGTCCGGCTGACCAACGACTTCGCCGACCAGCTGCGCGCGCTGAAGGCGGCCGGCGCCGAGGTGCTGGTCGTCGACATCACCGGCAACGGCGGCGGCTCGGATTGGGCCGAGGCGCTGATGCGGATGGTCACGGCGAAGCGCCTGACGTCGACCCGCGTGGACTTCCTGCGCGGCGAGCACTGGACCGCCAACTTCGACCGAGACCTGATCCGTCTCGAGGCGCAGCTGAGGACCGCGAAGGGCGCCGACCGCGCCCTGCTCGCGGAGATCGTCGCCCAGGTGAAGGCCCGCCGCGCGGAAGCCGCCAAGCCCTGCGACGGTTCGCCGTGGCTGAAGCACGAAGCGCCGTCCTGCGAGATCCTGTCGCGCGGCTTCTACAGTTCGGGCTTCCTGCCGTCGGCCGACCCGAAGACCCTGGCCGGACGGGACTGGGCCGGACTGGTCTTCAGCCCGATGTGGTACCCGTACGAGGAGGGCGTCTGGTCAGGACCGCTGCTGGTCGCGGTCGACGGACGCACCGGGTCTGCCGCCGAACAGTTCACCGCCGTCTTGCAGGACAACCAGGCCGCCGTCGTGGTCGGCGATCCCACCGCCGGGGCCGGCTGCGGCTACACCTGGGGCGGCGCGCCCGTGACGTTGACGCACAGCAAGGGCGTCCTGCGCCTGCCGGACTGCGTGCGCATTCGCCGGAACGGCGAGAATGAAGTGATCGGGATCAGCCCGGACGTCGTGGTCGGCTACCACGCCGGCGAGGGCCCGAAGGCGAAAGCCCGGCGGCTGGCGACCGTGCTGCCCGCGGCCCTGGCCAGGGCTGGACGCTGATCTCCCAACCCCGCTCGTCCCGGCATTCGCCGGGATGAGCGGAACAAGGAAAAGGGCCCGGAGATCGCTCTCCGGGCCCTTCGCATTCGTTCCGAATGGTCGGCGTCTTACGACGCGTAGAATTCGACCACGAGGTTCGGTTCCATCTTCACCGGGTACGGCACTTCGGCCAGTTCCGGCGCGCGGACGAAGGTCGCCGACATGTGGCGGGCGTCCACGGTGATGTAGTCCGGGGTGTCGCGCTCCGACGACCCCAGGGCTTCAAGCACCAGGGCCATGTTGCGGGACTTTTCACGCACCGAGATCACGTCGCCCGCCTTCACGCGGTAGGAGGCGATGTTGACACGCTTGCCGTTCACCAGCACGTGGCCGTGGTTCACGAACTGACGCGCGGCGAACACGGTCGGCACGAACTTGGAGCGGTAGACGACCGCGTCGAGACGGGCCTCCAGCAGGCCGATCAGGTTTTCCGAGGTGTTGCCCTTCCGACGGGCGGCCTCGGTGTAGGTGCGGGCGAACTGCTTCTCGGTCAGGTTGCCGTAGTAGCCCTTCAGCTTCTGCTTGGCGCGCAGCTGCAGGCCGAAGTCGGAGACCTTGGACTTGCGGCGCTGGCCGTGCTGGCCGGGGCCGTAGGAGCGCGAGTTGACCGGGGACTTCGGACGACCCCAGATGTTTTCGCCCATCCGGCGGTCGATTTTGTACTTGGCGCTATGGCGCTTGGACATGTCGTCACTTTCATTCGACGCGGGCCGGCTCCTCCAGGATGGAGGCGCGATCTCAACGGCGGCTACGCATCACCCGTCATGTATTCCCGCGCCGACGGTTGCCCGGCGGCGTTTGGAAGGCGCGCTTATGATTGAGGGCGGGGGCGAAGTCAATTCTCGGCGGCGTCACGATCCTCGTCGAGAATCCAGACTGGGTCGGCGGGCCTGACCTTCGCCACGAGCTGATAGGCCGCATGGGCCCGTCCATAGGACACATCCGGCCCGGCGCTGACAAAGATGGCGCCGCCGGCCCTTGCCTGTATCCGTTTGAGTTCCTCGACGGTCGGCAGACCGGGTCGGGCGACGCCGTTCAGGAAGACACCGCCATCGGCATCCAATCGGATGACCGTCGCCTTCGACGCATCGCAGCTATGAAAACAATGGGTCGGATACTGGTCGACCTGCCGGGTCTCGCCTTCGGAGGGCCTGGCGTCGACCAAGGTGATCGCGAACAGCGCCAGCAGCACGCCGACCAGCGGCGTCAGATCGATGCGGGCGAAGGGTTTGTTCCCCATGGGTGGAGCGTGCGCCCGGTCCCCGTTCCACGCAACGTCAAAACTCTCCACTGCCCCCGCCCGCGAGTCCCTGTAGCTTCCGCTGGGACATCCACGTCGAATCCTCAGGGCCGATGGCATTCGAAACACCCGCCGGCAGCCGCGCCGTCGCCGTCGTTGGCGGCGGCTTCAGCGGCACGTTGCTGGCGTTGAAACTCGCCGCCGCGCGGCCGGACTGGCGCATGACCCTGGTCGAACCTTCGGGCCGGCCGGGCCGAGGGCTAGCCTATGGCGCCTGCTCGCCCACCCATCTGCTGAACGTGCCGGTCTCGCGGCTGGAGACCGGCCTGACGCCGCGCTTCGATGACTGGCTGAAGGTCTACGGCGGCATGGACGAAGCGCTGGCGGAGAGCGGCGGCGATCTGCACGCCGCCTTCGCGCCGCGCACCGCCATGGGCGCCTATCTCGCCGAGCGCCTGGCCGAAGCCCGCGCCGTCGGCGCTGTCACCGTGCTGCGCGGCGAGGCCGTGCGGCTGTTGGACGGCTCTCGGCGCGGCGTGATGCTGCGCGACGGCCGCGAGGCCCTGGCCGACACGGTGGTGCTGGCCACCGGCAACCTGCCGCCCCGCCCGCCGCTGCCGGCCGGGCACTGGCTGGCCGACGATCCGGCCTTCATCTGCGATCCCTGGTCGCGCGAGGCGCTGGAGGATCTTGATCCCGACGCGCCGGTGCTGCTGCTCGGCACGGGTCTGACCATGGTCGACATCGCCCTCAGCCTGGCCGAGCGCGGCCATCGCGGACCGATGACCGCCGTTTCCCGCCGCGGCCTGCTGCCGGGCGCCCACCGCTACGGCGGCCACTGGGATCCGTTCCTCGGCCCCATGCTGCCGGCCAACCCGCTGGCGCTGTCGAAGGCCATTCGCGCCGAGGTTCGCCGTGGTGAGGCCCACGGCCAGCCCTGGCAGCGGGTGGTCGACGCCGTCCGTCCCGTGATTGGCCGCATCTGGTCGACCTGGACGCCGGCCCAGCGCCGCCAGTTCCTGCGTCACCTTCGGCCGCGCTGGGACGTCCACCGCCACCGCATGGCCCCGCGGATCGCGGCCGGCGTCGAGGCGCTGCTCGTCTCGGGCGCGCTGGCGACCCGCGCTGGCCGTCTGCGCGGCTGGCGACGCGAGGGCGGCCTGATCGCCGGCACGCTGCAGCCCCGCGGCGGCGGCGCGCCGGAGACGGTGCACGCCGCGCGCATCCTCAACTGCACCGGTCCGCGCAGCGACCTGCAGGGGCTCGAGGAGCCGTTGTTCGCCGACCTCGCGCGCAAGGGCCTGACGGCGCCTGACGCGCTCGGCCTGGGCCTTGAGACCGACGACTGCGCGGTGCTCAACGCCCGCGGCGAGGCGTCGTCCTGGCTCTACGCCGTCGGCCCGCTGACCCGCCCCGCCTGGTGGGAGATAACCGCCGTGCCGGAGATCGCCGCCCAGGTCGACGGCCTGGTCCATGCGCTGGCCCAGGATGTCGAGGTCCCGGCGCTGGCAGATGTGTTCGTCGACCTTGGCGCGGGGATCTAGATCCTCACCCCCTCCTCCTCGATGGAGGAGGGGCAGGGGTGGTGGTGTGGCCGCC
>ERZ761607.1029-NODE-1029-length-38189-cov-5.810877_pt1 | contig 38189 bp, 36 predicted proteins | sample MGYA00511164_ERZ761607 | MGnify/ENA primary metagenome ERZ761607 (study PRJEB28899, sample SAMN02445080) | bioreactor sludge metagenome | biome: EBPR sludge | place: Australia: Brisbane, Thorneside Wastewater Treatment Plant | collected 2011-06-22 ...
CCGACGACCTGGCCTGGCTGTTCTACACCAGCGGCACCACCGGCCGGCCCAAGGGTGTGATGCTCACGCACCGCAACCTGATGACCATGGGCCTGACCTACTTCGTCGACGTCGACCCGGTGGCGCGGCAGGACCACATCGTCTACGGCGCGCCGATGTCGCACGGCGCCGGCATCTACGCCATTCCGCACCTGATGGCCGGCGCGGCGCATGTGGTGCCGGCCTCGGGCGGGGTCGATCCGGCGGAACTGTTCGAACTGGGCTGGGCGCTGGGGCCGCTGTCCACGTTTGCGGCGCCCACCATCGTCAAGCGCCTGGTGGACCACGCCGAGGCCGCCGGCATCACGGCAGCCGACTGCGCCCGCGCGTTCAAGACCATCGTCTACGGGGGGGCGCCGATGTACCGGGCCGACATCGAGCGCGCGCTGCGCGTGATGGGGCCACGCTTCGTGCAGATCTACGGCCAGGGCGAGACACCGATGGTGGGCACGGCGCTGTCGCGTGCCGTGCTGGCCGACACCGCCCACCCCCGCCACGGCGATCGGGTGGCGTCGGTGGGTGTGGCGCAGACGCCGGTGCGGGTGCGCATCGCCGACGAAAGCGGCAACCCGCTGCCCACCGGCGAGGTCGGCGAGGTGCTGGTGCGCGGCGACAGCGTGATGGCCGGCTACTGGCGCAACCCCGAGGCGACCGCAGCCGCCATCCGCGACGGCTGGCTGTTCACCGGTGACGTGGGTTGCCTGGACGACGAGGGCTTCCTCACCCTCAAGGATCGCAGCAAGGACCTGATCATCAGCGGCGGCTCCAACATCTACCCGCGCGAGGTGGAGGAGGTGCTGCTCACCGCGCCCGGCGTGGCCGAAGTGGCCGTGGTCGGCGCGCCCGATCCGGAGTGGGGCGAGGTGGTGGTGGCCTTTGTGGTGCCGATGCCGGGCGTGGCACTGACGGTGGCCGCGCTGGACGCGCACTGCCTGGCGCAGATGGGCCGCTTCAAGCGGCCCAAGGCCTGGCACATCGTGCCGGAACTGCCCAAGAACAACTACGGCAAGGTGCTCAAGACCGCACTGCGCGAGCGCCTGCGCGCGCCGGCATCCGTGCCGCCCGCCGGCTGAACACCGGTGACGCCGGCCCCGATCGCGTCAACCGTCACCCCGCAATCACAGGAGACACCCGCCATGAGCGACACCTTTCTTCAGGGCCGCCGCGCCCTCGTCACCGGCTCGGTCCAGGGCATCGGCCTGGCCATGGCCACCGAACTGGCCCGCGCCGGCGCCACCGTGCTGCTGCACGGCCTGCCCGACGCGGCGGTGCATGCGCAGGCCTGCGCCGCCGTGGCCGCCGCCGGCTCCGGCGCGGTGCAGAGCCTGGACCACAACCTGGCGGACCCCGCCGCCGTGGACGCGATGATGGACGCCGTGCTGGCCGACGGGCCGCTGGACATTCTGGTCAACAACGCCGGCATCCAGCACACCGCGCCGCTGGCCGAGATGCCCCGAGCGCGCTGGGACGCGATCCTGGCCGTCAACCTCTCGGCCGCTTTCGACACCACCCGCCGCGCGCTGCCCGGCATGGTGCAGCGCGGCTACGGCCGCATCGTCAACATCGCCTCGGTGCATGGCCTGGTGGCCTCGGTCAACAAGGCGCCCTACGTGGCAGCCAAGTTCGGCCTGGTCGGCCTGACGCGGGTCACCGCGCTGGAGGCCGCCGCTGCCGGCAACCGGGGCACGGGCGGCGTCACCGCCAACTGCATCTGCCCCGGCTGGACCGAAACCGCCATCATCGAGCCGCAGATCGTGGCCCGCGCCAACGCCTTCGGCGGCGACCGCGAAGCCGGCATCCGCGACCTGTTGCGCGAGAAGCAGCCCAGCGGGCGGACCTCGCTGCCCTCGAGAGATCGCCCGCACCGTGGTCTGGCTGTGCGAACCGGCCGCGCACAACCTCACCGGCGCGGCCATCCCCATCGACGGCGGGTGGACCGCGCAGTAAGAACAGGACACCTCCGCGACCTGGATCAAAGACAAGTCGCAACACGGCCGTAAGATATTATTTTAATAGCGAGAAAAGACCAATCTACGACGGGTATTGGTCATTTTCATCGAAAAAATGGCCGGCAGGCGCCTGTTGGGGCACCCACCGGCCAACAAAGTCCACCCGGCCTCGGGTGGGGCAGACTCAGGTGTTGGGCGCGGTCTTGGCGCTCCAGACCATCGTGATCGCCAGGATGCCGAGCACCACGCCCAGCGACACCGCAACCGGAATCTTGAAGATATCGATCAGCATCATCTTGGTACCGATGAAGACCAGGATCACCGCCAGGCCGTAGTTCAGCAGGTGGAAGCGGCTGGCCGCCGCCTGCAGCAGGAAGAACATCGCGCGCAGGCCCAGGATGGCGAACACGTTGCTGGTCAGCACGATGAACGGGTCCTTGGTGATGGCGAAGATGGCGGGGATCGAATCGACCGCGAAGATCACGTCGGTCAGTGCCACCAGGGCGATCACCATCAGCAGCGGCGTGGCGATCTTCTTGCCGTTTTCCACGGTCCAGAATTTTTCGCCGTCAAACTGCTTGCTCACCGGCAGCACCTTGCGCAGCAGCTTGAGCGCGGGGTTGTCGTCCAGGCTGGCCTCCTTGCCGGCAGCCCACCACATCTTGATGCCGGTCAGGATCAGGAAGGCGCCGAACACATACAGCACCCAGTGGAACTGCTCCAGCAGCCAGGCGCCGACCAGGATCATGATGGTGCGCAGCACGATGGCGCCGATGATGCCGATCATCAGCACCCGCTTCTGGTAGGCCGGCGGCACTGCAAAGTAGGTGAAGATCATCAGGAAGACAAAGATGTTGTCCACCGCCAGGCTCTTCTCGATCAGGTAACCGGTCAGGAACTCGAGCGACTTCTCGGTGGCGATGGCGGTCGAACCGGTGGTGTCCTTCACCGCCCACCACAGCAGTCCGTTGAAGGCCAGACTCAACGCCACCCAGAGCACGGACCAGTTCAGCGCCTCGCGCACGCCCACCTCATGCGCGCCCTGCTTCTTGAGCACGACAAAGTCCACGAACAACGCCGCCAGCACAATGGCGACAAAGACAACCCACAACCAGACTGGAACGATGGTATCCATCAGCAAGAACCTCGCAGAAAAAGGTGTTGAAAAACACCCGCAAGGTCTTGCGTGACAACCGGGTTAGCCGGTGCCGGCGCAACCGGCGGACTGCATGTGCAGCCTGCGTATTGACGGTTGACGCCACCGGATCCCCATCTCAAAAGAGGGCTGCCGGCTCGCTACTCCCCTTGAAGGGATGGGCGATGGTACGAAGTGCGCCTATTCCCCGCAATGCGGCGGGGAATTGGTCGGCTGTCCGCGCTACCATGCGCGAACGCCGCACTTGCCTCCAACCGCCAACGCAACCCGCGCTCAGACAGTGAACCGATCCACGCTCCCGTCCTCCCTCACCGTTCGCGAGGATGAGGTCTTGTTCACCGCCATGAGGGCACAAGGTGCGGGCGGGCAGAACGTCAACAAGGTCTCCAGTGCCGTACACCTGCGCTATGAGATTGCCACTTCGTCGTTACCCGAAGAAGTGAAGGCCCGCTTGCGGGCACTGCACGACCAGCGCATCACCGAGGACGGCGTCGTCATCATCAAGGCTCAGTCCCACCGCACCCAGACCGCCAACCGCATTGACGCCCTGGCCCGCCTTCAGGACCTGGTCGACAGCGTCGCCGCCGCGCCCAAACGCCGACGACCCACCCGGCCGACCCTGGCATCACGCCAGCGGCGGCTTCAGGGCAAGGCGTTGCGGGCGGGCATCAAACAGCGGCGCGGACGGGTAGGTGGCGGTGACGGGTTGGACGGCTGAGGGGCGGGGGCCCCGGAGCGCCCTGCACACCCGCATCGCCGCTGAGTCCATTCCCGGCGCCGCCGTGGCCACGGTCGTGGAGGGTGTGGTGACGGTGGTCACCGCCGGCGTGACCGGCCGGGCCGGCGGCCAGCCGGTGGGCCCGGACACGGTATTTGACGCCGCGTCGCTGAGCAAACCGGTGGCCGCCTGCCTGGCACTGCAGCTGGTGGACGCCGGCCTGCTGGCCCTGGACCGCCCGCTGGCCGACTACCGGCAGGGCGACATCCCGCCCGCCCTGCTGGCGTCAGGGGTCACCACCCGCCACCTGCTCACCCACACTGCGGGCCTGCCCAACCTGCGCGGCGAGCAGCCGCTGCGGCTGTGGTTCGAGCCGGGCAGCCGCTTCAGCTATGCCAGCACCGGTTTTGCCTGGCTGCAACTGGTGGTCGAGGCGGTGGCGGGCGAGCCGCTGGAAGCGCTGGCGCAGCGGCGCCTGTTCGGGCCGCTGGGCATGGCCCGCACCAGTTTCGAGTGGCAGCCCGGCTTTGAAGCCGACCATGCCGTGCCGCACGACGGCCACGAGCCGCTGCCCAAGCACCGCCCCGCCCACGCCCAGGCGGCGTGGTCGCTGCAGACCACGGCGCCCGACTACGCCCGTTTTCTGGCGACGGTGCTGGACGGGCGGCTGCTGGCGCCCGCCATGGCCCGCCGATGGCTCACGCCGGCGGTGCGGCTGCCGCGCGGGCAGGCGGTGCAGCTGGACGGGCCGCCGCTGCCGGTGGACCCGGCACTGGCCTGGGGGCTGGGCTGGGGCATCGAAGTGGCCAGTGGCACGTTTTTCCAGTGGGGCAAGATGGACGGGGTGCGTGCGCTGGCCCTGGGCCACGCGGCCAGCCGCTCGGCCGTGGTGCTGCTGGCCCACAGCAACCGCGGCCTGCGCCTGATGGACACGGCGGTCGACCCGGTGCTGCCCGGCCCGCACCCGGCCTTTGCCTGGCTGCGCGCCTGTGTGACCGAGTGACAGCGGCCCCGCGGGCCCCGCGCATGGTGACGACACCTCGCGCAGGCGCTGCGCGCGAAATTCCCGGCAAAAAGCGCCGTTACCCAGCGTCAAACGGTGATGGTTTGCTCTGTTTTCAGGAGTTCTTCAGCGTCCCGGCCAGCACCTCCGCCAGCGCCTGGACCCGCGCCTGCAGCGCGGCCAGGTCGGCGTCGTTCACCAGCCGGTGGGTGATGGCGTCCCAACCGGGCGGCACGGGCTCGGCAAAGGCGGTCTGGCGCTCCAGCACCGCGGCGGTGGCGTCGGACGGATCGGTGCCCGCCGCGGCGCGCGCAGCGATGCGCGAGCGCATCTGCGCGGCGGGCGCCTGGCAGTCCACCAGATCGAAGGCGGCCTGGGCCCGGCCGGCGGTGGCGCGCAACGCCTCGCGCTCGGCCTGACGCAGCGCGGCAGCATCCACCACCACCGACACCCCGGCCGCCAGCAGGTCGCCCGCCAGCTGGTTCAGCCGCCCGTAGGTGCGTTGGGTCATCTCCGTGCCGTACAGCTGCGCCGCCGCGTCGGAGCCCGGCGCCACCCGTGCCGTGGGCGCCAGGCCCGCCAGGCGTTTGCGCTCCACGTCCGAGCGGATGCGCACCGCGCCCAGCGCCTCGGCCAGCCGCGCGGCCACGGTGGATTTGCCCGCGCCGCTCAGCCCCATCACCAGCACCAGACGCGGCGTCGGCGGGGGCGCCGCCAGCTGCACAGCCAGCGGCCAGTAGCGGGCGAAGGCGGCCGGGTTGCCGCAGAGCAACGCCACCTGGGCGCGCACCAGCGCGCGGTAGGCCGCCAGCGGGCGCAGCAGCGCCAGGCCGTCAACGTCCCCCGTCTGTTCGGCCCAGCCGCCGATGAAGCGCCACGCCAGACCAGGCAGGCCGTGGGCCAGCAGGTCCATGAACACAAAGGCGACGTCGGCCACCACGTCGATGGTGCGCAGGCTGGCGTCGAACTCCAGCGCGTCAAAGGCCATCACCTGCCCCTGCCAGCGCACGATATTGCCCAGGTGCAGGTCGCCATGGCCTTCACGCACCCAACCGGCGGCGGCCCGGCGCGCCAGGCGCTCCGCCTGGGCGGCAAAGGCGGCGGCCAGCAGGGTGCGGGTGGCGGCGACGGCGGCGGTGTCCACGTCGCCCGGCCGGCCCGGGTGCGCGCCGATGGCGTCCAGCGCGGCGGCGGCGGCCTCGCGCGGGCCGGAGCGCGGCTGCTGCGCGGGCGGCACCGGCGGCAGGGCGGCGTGAAAGTGCGCCACGTGGGCGGCCAGCGCGTCGATGTCGGCCGCGTCCAGCACGCCGGCGCGCGCCCGGGCGGCAAACTCGCCGGCCGGGTCGAAACGGCGCATGCGCAGCGCCCAGTCCAGCACCGGGCCGTCACCGCCCAGGCGCGGGGCCTCGGGCGTGCCGGTGAGGGGCACCACGTCGCGGTACAGGTCCGGCGCGGTGCGGCGGTTCAGCCGCAGCTCTTCCTCACAGAAATGCCGGCGCCGGGCCGTTGTGGAAAAGTCCAGAAACGGCAGCCGCACCGGGCGCTTGAGCTTGATGACCGTGTCGCCGGCCAGGATCAGGCTGGAGATGTGGGTGCGCACCACCACCGGGTCGGCGCCGGTGTCGGCCGCCAGGCGCCGGGCCAGGGCCGCCAGCAGCCGCTCGTGGGCGGTGATCGGGTCGGAGCGCGGATCAGGCAGGGATCGTGGAGCGGGCCGTGGCATGAAGCAGCTTTCCCACCCGAAGCTACCAGAGTTCTTCGGCATCGAACACCGATAAAAGTCAGCGCGGATGATGTGATCACGCACACAAATCAAAACTCGGTTACATTAGCTGAGTCGATGGCGTCTGCTTACCTTCGCGTCGACAAGGTCTGATCAAGGCAGCGGCGTCCTACGCCGCCCCCGAATCCACCAATCCGGTTACCCGGATTCGCTCTGGTGGTCACGCTTTTCCCTATTGGCAAGCTTCACCGCAGTCCGCGCCTGACTTCTCGCGTGCCGGTACCGCCAAACGCCCCCGCAGGATAACGGCCCAAGAGGCCCCTGGGGGTGGCACATCGTTCTCTCATTTTTCGGCCTCTATGACCACAAGCACCTCGCCCTCCTTCTCGGTGGGCAAATTTCGCCTCACGCCGTCGACCCGTCCGGGCTCTGACGAGCAGTTCCGGGCGTCTCTGTCCATCAGCCGCGGCAGCGGACGACAGACGCATGACCATGTCTACACCTTTACACCCCAGTTCCCCAGTCGCGAAAGCGCGTTGATGTACGCCGCAGTCCAGGGCCTTTACTGGCTCATCAATCCCAAGTCCCTGGCCTGAGCAGCCATTCCGACGAAAGCCCCTCATCATGGCCAAGGAAGAACTTATCGAGATGCATGGCAAGGTTGACGAAATCCTGCCCGACATGCGCTACCGCGTCACCCTGGACAACGGTCACAAACTGATCGCCTATACCGGTGGCAAGATGCGCAAACACAGCATTCGCATCCTCTCCGGAGACAAGGTGACCTTGGAAATGTCACCTTACGACCTGAGCAAGGGTCGAATCACCTTCCGTCACATCGAAAACCGCGGCCCACGCCCCAACGTGCCCAACCGCAAAGCCCGCCGCTGACGCGGCGGCCATGACAGCCCATTTCCTTTTCCCCCACGCTTCCGCCAGAACCGGTGGAGCTTTTTACGAAAGACTCAAACATGAGCAACAAACTGTACGTTGGCAACCTCGCCTACTCCGTCCGTGATGACGATCTTCAACAGACTTTCTCTGCCTTCGGCGCCGTTCAGTCGGCCAAGGTGATGATGGAACGCGACACCGGCCGTTCCAAAGGCTTTGGCTTTGTCGAGATGGGTTCCGCCGCCGAAGCGCAGGCCGCCATCCAGGGCCTGAACGGCAAGAACGTCGGTGGACGTGACCTGACCGTCAACGTCGCCCGCCCGATGGAAGCCCGCCCGCCGCGCAGCGGCGGTGACTACGGCGGTGGCGGCTACGGCGGCGGCAACGGCGGCGGTCGTCGCGCTTACTGAAATCCACCCGAACCGATGGACCTCGATGGGGCCCATCGGTGACGGCGCCGCCCGAATGCGGGCATGGGCGTGACCAAGCGATCCGATACTACCGAAAAAATAGCATCAGGTGACCAATTTACGCTGGGTATGACCCGATTTTTCCTGACGCGGCGTACCCACGGCACGGCCAGGAAAGGTTCCGGGGCCAGTCCGACTGCGGGCTGCCCCGGTCGGTCCGCTCAAGGCCCCTTGGCCCCGCTCTGGAACCACGCGCCCACCAGGGCGCGTTCTGCTTCTGTCATGCCTGTGGCGTTGTTCATGGGCATTTGCTTGAGCAGCACCACCTGTTGGTAAATGGCCTGGGCTTGGGCCGTGATCGCTGTATCGCTGTCCAGTCGGATGTTTTTCATCTGAACCTGGGCGTTGTGGCACTGTGCGCAGCGCTGGTCAAGCACGGCTTTGACCTTTTGATACTCATTTTGGGCGATACCCTTCGTATTTTGGTCGCTTTGCGCTATTGAAATAGAATCAACCCGGGGGGGAGGCTCGGCCACTTTCAGGCCCACGATCACCGCCACCAACACCGCCACCCCGGCAGCCGCATACGGCCATGGGTTGGCGGCCCGGCCGTGGTGCCAGCCGTGGCGCTGCACAAAGAACTGGCGGATCAGCGCGCCGGACAGCATCATCAGGATCAGGATGATCCAGTTGAACCGGTGCGTGTACAGAAAACCGTAGTGATTGCTCAGCATCGCAAAGATGACGGGCAGCGTGAAATAGGTGTTGTGCACGCTGCGCTGCTTGCCCCGCTTGCCGTGGATGGCCAGCGCCTTCGGGTCCACCTTCTCGCCCGAGGTCATGGCGGCCACCACCTTGCGCTGGCCGGGAATGATCCAGAAGAACACATTGGCGCTCATGGCCGTCGCAATCATCGCGCCCACCAGCAGGAAGGCGGCGCGGCCCGCAAACAGCTGACAGGCAGCCCAGGAGGCCAGACAGATGACAGCAAAGACCAGTGCGCCGACGATGGCGTCGCCGTTTTCGCGAAAGCCGAACCACTGGCAGATGCGGTCGTAGATCAGCCAGAACGCCACCAGAAAGCCCAGCGCTGCCGAAATGGCGGCGGCGGGAGACCAGTCCAGCAGCGACTTGTCGATCAGGAAGGTGCTCGCGTTCCACAGATACAACACCGTGAACAGGGCAAACCCGGACAGCCAGGTGGAGTAGCTTTCCCAGTAGAACCAGTGCAGCTCGGTGTGGATCTTCTTGGGCGCCAGCATGTATTTCTGCGGGTTGTAGAACCCGCCGCCGTGCACCGCCCACATGGCGCCGTCCACGCCCTTTTCCAGCAGGTCGGGCGACTTCGGCTTGATCAGGTTGTTGTCGAGAAAGACAAAGTAGAACGACGAGCCGATCCAGGCAATCGCGGTGATGACGTGCAGCCAACGCAGCAGCAGGTTGGCCCAATCCAGCAGGTACGCTTCCATAAGGGAACTCCAAGCTGCTCACCACTGCGGGCGCTGTGAGCAGTCCGGTAGAGGTCGCGCACATGGCGGGAAGACTCCCCACCGGGCACCGCTGCGACCTGTCGACCGAAGTGTATACAAAAAATTCACGTTCAGGGGTGCCCTGGGACAACCGAAGTCCGGGGTAAACCCTCGTTTGGCACCAGAAAACCATGCAACAACTGTGCCGCCACCGATACCGCAATCACCGCCGGCTCTTTGCCCCGAATTCCGGGCAAGCCGATCGGGCAGGTCACCGCGCCACATTCGGCGTCCGTGAAACCCCGCTCGGCCAGGCGGCGGCGGAAGGTCGCCCATTTGGTGCGGCTCCCGATCAGGCCGATGAAGGGCAGATCGCCCTGCTCGCGCTGGCGCAGCAGGCAGGCCGCCACCACATCCAGATCCTCGGCATGGCTGAAACTCATGATCAGCACCAGACTTCCCGGCGCAAGGTCACGAACCGCCGTCTGCACCGGATCGGAGTGTTCAGCGCACACATTGGCTGGCAGATCGACCGGAAAAATTTCATCCCGGCTGTCGATCCAGTGCACCGAGACCGGCAAAGTGCCCAGTACCCGCACCAGTGCCTTGCCTACATGCCCGCCACCGAACAGCGCCACCGGCGCCCGCGGCGGCGCCAGCCGGGCGCCCAGTGTCGGTCCGTCGGCCGCCGTGATCGGTTCCAGCCGCAGCATCACCACACCACCGCAGCACTGACCCAGGCTTGGCCCCAGGGCAAACCGTTCGATCAGGTGCGCCGCGTCGGACGTCATGGCGCGGGCACGGGCAATCGCTTCAAACTCCAGGTGGCCGCCGCCCACGGTGCCGACAACCGCATCAGGAAATACGGCCATCCAGGCCCCAGGTTCACGCGGCACGGAGCCGCTGGTGGCATCCACGGTCACCAGTACGCCGGGATTGCGGGCCAGTTGCGCCAACACCGCCGTGAGATCATTGGACAATTCTTGCCTTTCCATGCGGGCCGGCCCCGCAGGCTGCGATTTTCGGGCACATTGCGCGGCGGCGCGCAACGATGCCTTGCTCCGGCGCAGCCGAGTGGCCGCCCGCTCACCTACGCAACCGCCCTGGAACGCTTTGACCATGACCCTGCGATTTCCCCTGCTCAAAACCGGCTCACCACCGTTGCCTTCGGCAGGCACCCCGGCAGCGTTGTTGCTGGCGGCCCTGATCGGTTCGGGATGCACGACCGTGCCCTCTGGTGCGCCCACGCCCGTTGTCCTCCCGCCGGTCCCGCCAACCGCGCCGGCGCCTGCGGCCTCGCCGGTCAGACCGGCCAGCCCCGACCGGGAAGCCCCGCCCGCTGCGGCAAAAAACGCCTATCCGGCGGCGCCACGTGCATCGACCGCTGGCACACCCCGGGAATACCGCAAAGACGCCGCAGCCCACCTCTATCACCACAACGGCCACCGAATTTTCCGCGGACGTCTTCCGGCGTACCTGTACGCGGTGGGTGTGCTGGAGGTGCAGATCGACCGCAACGGCCACGTTGCTTCAACCCATTGGCTGCGGGCGCCACGCCACGCCCCCGAGGTGGTCGCCGAGATCGAGCGTACGGTGCGCGCCGCGGCGCCCTTCCCCGCCCCGGGGCGGATGGGCAAAGTCACTTACACCGACACCTGGTTGTGGGACAAAAGCGGACGCTTCCAGCTCGACACCCTGACCGAAGGCCAGGACTGAAGCAGAGGCCATCGCCCTGCGCCTCCCGTGAAAAAGGCCGGTCCCGTGGGGAACCGGCCTTTGGTCCGCAGGCGATGTCGCGGTGCGGACCGGATCAGCCGCGCGCCGCCGCCCGCCCGCGCTCGCAGGCCAGCAAAATGCGCTCGGGCGTGGCCGGCGCCACCAGGCTGACCCGGGCGTCGTGGCCACCGGCGGCGCCCACGGCGTCGCGCAGGGCAAAGAACACCGACAGCGCCTGCATCAGCGGCGGCTCGCCCACGGCCTTGCTGTTGAACGGCGTGGGTTTGAGGTTGTGGCCATCAAACAGGGTGACGTTGAAGTGCTCGGGCACGTCACCCGCCACCGGGATCTTGTAGGTGCTGGGGCCATGCGTCAGCAGCTTGCCTTTTTTGTCCCAGATGCACTCTTCCATGGTCAGCCAGCCCATGCCCTGGATGTAGGCGCCTTCCACCTGGCCCTTGTCCAGGGCCGGGTTGATGCTGCGACCGGCGTCGTGGACCATGTCGGCCGCCTTGAGCCACCACTCGCCGGTGCGAGTGTCGATTTCGACCTCGGACACCGAGGCGCCGTAGCAGTAGTAATAGAAGGCGCGACCGTTCAGGGTGGTGAAGTCGTACTTGATTTCGGGCGTCATGTAAAAGCCCGTCACCGACAGCCCGACCCGGTCCAGCCAGGCCTGTTTCGTCAGGTCCGCCCAGGGCACCGACTTGCCGCCGCCGTGTGCGGCGTTGTCGGCAAAACGCACCGCCTCGGGCTCGCAGCCCAGCAGACGCGCGGCCACCGGCTGGAGGCGCTCACGCATCTGCATGGTGGCGTTCATGATGGCGGCGCCGTTGATGTCGGCGCCGCTGGAGGCCGACGTGGCGGAGGCGTTGGGCACTTTCTGCGAATCGGTGGCGGTGACGCGCACCTTGTCCACGCTGATGCCCAGCCCGTCGGCGCAGACCTGCGCCATCTTGGTGTTCAGGCCCTGGCCCATTTCGGTGCCGCCGTGGTTGACGCTGACCGAGCCGTCCATGTAGATCACCAGCAGCGCGCCGCCCTGGTTCAGGTGAGTCGCGGTGAAGCTGATGCCGAACTTCAGCGGCACCAGCGCCAGGCCGCGCTTGCGGGTCTTGCTGGTGGCGTTGAAGGCGGCCACGACGGCGCGGCGCTCGGCGTAGCCGGCCTGGGCTTCCACCTGGGCAATCACCTGGTCACCCACCCAGTCTTCGATCAGCTGGTTGTACTGGGTGGTCATGGTGTCGGGGTTGCCCGACACCGCCGGGTCCTGGTAGAGGTTGCGCTTGCGCACGTCCAGCGGGTCCAGACCCAGCACCGAGGCGATTTCGTCGATCACCGTCTCGATGCCGAACATGCCCTGCGGGCCACCGAAGCCGCGGAACGCGGTGGAGCTCTGGGTGTTCGTCTTGCAGCGGTGGCTGACCAGCTTGAGCGCCGGGATGTGGTAGCAGTTGTCGATGTGCAGGCAGGCGCGGTCGTTCACCGGGCCGGAATAGTCCACGCTGTAGCCGCAGCGCGACATCAGCGTGATGTCGGCGCCCAGGATGCGGCCGGTGTCGTCGAAACCGACCTCGTAGTCGATGCGGAAGTCGTGCCGCTTGCCGGTGACGGTCATGTCGTCGTCGCGGTTCACACGCAGCTTCACCGGCTTTTGCAGCTTGAACGCCGCCAGCGCCGCACTCTGGCTGAAGATGCTGGCGTTGCCTTCCTTGCCGCCGAAGCCGCCGCCCATGCGGCGGCAGATGACTTCCACGTCGTTGGTGGACAGGTTCAGCGCCGCGGCGGCTTCACGCTGGTTGCCGTCCGGGTGCTGCGTCGAGCAGTACAGCGTGAGCTGGCCGTCTTCGCGCGGCACGGCATAGGTGATCTGCCCTTCCAGGTAGAACTGTTCCTGCTGGCCGGTGCGGGTGCTGCCACGGATGCGGCGCGGCGCGGCGGCAATCGCCTGCGCGGCGTCCCCGCGCACGATGCCCTTGGCCGGCATGACAAAGCTGCCGGCCGCCATCGCATCCTCGATGGTGAGGATGGGCGGTAACTCCTTGACCAGCACCTGGGCCTTTTTCGCGGCCTCGCGGGCATAGAGCATCTCGCGCGCCACGACCACCGCCACCGCCTGGCCGACAAACTCCACCTTGCCGTCGGCCAGGAAGGGGTCGTCGTGCACGATGGGGCCGCAATTGTTTTCGCCCGGGATGTCGCGCGCGGTGAACACCGCCACCACGCCGTGCTCTTTCAGCAGCGCCGCGCGGTCGATGCCCTCGCCGATCAGTTCGCCGTGGGCCACGGGCGACAGCACCAGCGCGGCGTACAGCGTGCCACGCAGCTCGGGAATGTCGTCGGTGTAGGTGGCGCCGCCGGTCACGTGCAGCCGGGCCGATTCATGGACCACATCTCGGCCCTGCTCGGTGGCGGGAATCAGGTTCTTGAGGTCGGTGGGTGCATTCATGACACGGCCTCCTGGCTGGGCTGGGATTCTTCGATGAACTGGAGCACCAGGTTGCGCGCCACCAGCGAGCGGTAGGCCCAGGTGGCACGCAACCCGTCGCGGGCGGTGAAGCTGGCGGCAATGGCGGCGTCGATCTCGTCGGCCGACACGGCGTCGGGCGCCCGGCCTTCCAGCACGGCCTCGATCTTCGGCGCGCGGCAGGGCGCCGGTGCCAGGCCGTTGTAGGCCAGGCGCACATCGCTCAACCGTCCGTCTTTCAGCCGGTAACGGATCGCGGCGCAGGTGGCGGAAATGTCCTGCTCGAAGCGTTTGCTGACCTTGTGGGCGCGGAACACCACACCCGCCGCGGGGCGTGGCAGCAGCACCGCCTCGATGAACTCGCCCGGCTGCAGCACGTTGGCTTTCTGGCCGGTGTAGAAGGCGTCCAGCGCCACGGTGCGGGTCTTGTGGCCGCGGCGCAGCTCCAGGATCGCGCCCAGCGCCATCAGGCACGGCATGGAGTCCCCGATGGGCGAACCGTTGGCAATGTTGCCCGCCAGCGTGGCGGTGGCGCGGATCGGCGGCGAGCCGAAGCGGCGCAGCACCTCGGCGAAGTCGGGCCAGGCCTCGGCCATCAGCGGTTCGATGTCGGCCAGCGGCACCGCCGCGCCGATGCGCCAGGCGTCGCCGCGGACCTCGATGCGGCGCAACTCGGCCACGTTGCCGAGGTAGACGATGTGGTCGGGCCGGCGGAACTGCTTGTTCACCTGCAGGCCGATTTCCGTGCTGCCGGCCAGCAGCGTGGCCTGCGGGTGGCTTTGCAGGTAGTCGGCCACTTCGGCCAGCGTGGCGGGCGAGACAAATTCGTTGCCCTTGCGGGTGCGCACCACCGGCTGCACCACGATTTCGCCGTCCAGGCTGTAGGTGGGCTCGGTGGCACGGCGGATCTCGCGCAGCAGCGGCAGGTCCGCTGCGTCGTCGATCTTCAGCTGCTCGCGCGGGGCCTGCGCCGCGACCAGCGCGGCATCCACGATGGGCTTGTAGCCGGTGCAGCGGCACAGGTTGCCGCTGAGCGCGTCGTTGATGACCTGGCGGCCGGGCTGGGCCACCGTCTGCAGCAGGCCGGCCAGGCTCATCACGATGCCGGGGGTGCAGAAGCCGCATTGCGAGCCGTGGCAGCCCACCATCGCCTCCTGCACCGGGTGCAGACTGCCGTCGGGACGCGCCAGGCTTTCCACCGTCTTGACCGACTTGCCGTCGAGCGTGGGCAGCAGCTGCATGCAGGCATTGACGCTGCGATAGTCCACCGCGTCACCCGCGGCATTGAGCTCGCCGACCAGCACCACACAGGCGCCGCAATCGCCCTCGGCGCAGCCCTCCTTGGTGCCGGTGCGGTGCAGTTGTTCGCGCAGATAGTCCAGCACCGTGGTGGTGCGGCGCTCGCCTTGCGCTTCGACGATTCGGCCGTCCAGCACGAAGCGCACGGTGTTGGTCACTTGGGTCATGGTGGGGCGGAAGTGGGAAAAGGAACGATTTTATTTGTCTGGCCGTATGACGACCATATGGAATTCCGTATACACCAGGGCTCGTCGGCGCCGGCCACGGCAGCGTCAGGAGCCGCGGTAGGTGGAATAGCTCCAGGGGCTGACCAGCAGCGGCACGTGGTAGTGCTGGTCTTCATGGGCCACCCCGAAATCCAGGCTGACGCGGTTGAGGAAATTGGGTTCCGGCAGGACCACGCCCCGGGCCTTGAAATACCCCGCCACGTCGAACACCAGCCGGTACGTGCCTTTGCGCAGGCTGGTGTTGTCATACAGCGGGCCGTCGGGGTTGCGGCCGTCGGCGTTCAGCGTGAACTGGCGCACCAGCGTGGCCGCGTCGCCCTGCGTGGTGTACAGCGCCACGGCCATGCCGGCCGCCGGAGAGCCGTGCATCGTGTCCAGTACATGTGTGCTCAATCCCATGGTGTCCTCGCAGTCGAAAAAGTGTTGAACCGTTGCAGTCGACCAAAGTGTATACACTTTTCGAAAATGACTCTATCATGCGGCCCATGGAGACCAGCACCGCCACCCACAACATCGTCGAGGCGCTGACCCGCGCCATCATCGAACACCGGCTGCTGCCCGGCACCAAGCTGGCCGAGCAGAAGCTGGCCGATCATTTTGGCGTGTCGCGCACCCTGGTGCGACAGGCCTTGTTCCAGCTGTCGCAGAACCGCCTGATCCGCCTGGAGCCCGCCCGGGGCGCTTTTGTCGCGGCCCCGTCGGTGGAAGAGGCGCGCCAGGTGTTCGCCGTTCGACGCATGCTGGAAGCCGAGATGACCCGCGCCTTCGCCCGCGACGTGGACGCAGGCAAGATCCGGGCCCTGCGCGAACACGTGGCCCATGAAAAGGCTGCCGTGGCCCGCGACGACGTGCCCGGGCGCACCGAGCTGCTGGGCGACTTTCATGTGCGCATGGCCGAACTGATGGGCAACGAGGTGCTGGCCCAGCTTTTGGGCGACCTGATTTCCCGCTGCGCGCTGATCACGCTGATGTACCAGTCGCAGCGCGCGGCCGAGCACTCCAGCGAGGAACACGAGGGCATCATTTCTGCTTTGGAGGCGGGCGACGAAGCCCGCGCCGTGGCGCTGATGCACGAGCACCTGGCCCATGTGGAGGCCAGCCTGACCTTCGACCGCAAGATGCCCACCCACGACATTTCCCTGGCCCTGTCATGACCCGCCCCTACGACACCACCCTGCCCTACCCGCGCGACCTGGTCGGCTACGGCCGCAACCCGCCCCATGCCGCCTGGCCCGGCAACGCCCGCGTGGCGGTGCAGTTCGTGCTGAACTACGAAGAAGGCGGCGAGAACGCCACGCTCCACGGCGATGCCGGCTCGGAGCAGTTTCTCTCGGAAATGTTCAGCCCCGCCAGCTACCCGGACCGCCACCTGAGCATGGAGGGCATCTATGAATACGGCTCCCGCGTGGGGGTGTGGCGCATCCTGCGTGAATTTGAACGCCGCGGCCTGCCGCTGACCGTGTTCGGGGTCAGCATGGCGCTGGAACGCCACCCCGAACTCACGGCTGCGTTTGTCGAGCTCGGCCACGAGATTGCCTGCCACGGCTGGCGCTGGATCCACTACCAGAACCTCCCGGAAGACGTGGAGCGCGAGCACCTGCGCACCGGCATGGCCATCATCGAAAAGCTGACCGGCCAGCGGGCCCTGGGCTGGTACACCGGCCGCGACAGCCCCAACACCCGGCGCCTGGTGGCCGACCACGGTGGCTTCGAGTACGACAGCGACTACTACGGCGACGATCTGCCGTTCTGGATGCGGGTGCGCAAGTCGGACGGCGCCGTGGTGCCGCACCTCGTGGTGCCTTACACGCTGGACTGCAACGACATGCGCTTTTCCTTGCCCCAGGGCTTTTCGCAGGGCGAGGACTTCTTCACCTACCTGCGCGACAGCTTCGATGCGCTGTATGCCGAAGGCGACGAAACGCCCCGCATGATGAGCGTGGGCATGCACTGCCGTCTGCTGGGGCGGCCCGGCCGCATCCTGGCGCTGCAGCGCTTTCTGGACCACATCGCACGTCACGACCGGGTCTGGGTGTGCCGCCGCATCGACATCGCCCGCCACTGGAAACAGGTCCACCCCTACTCCGCCAACCCCTGAACACCATGCCCATCACCCTGGAACAACTCAATGCCGCGTCGCCCGCCGAGGCCGCGCAGATGCTGGACGGGCTGTATGAACACAGCCCCTGGATCGCCGAGCGCGCCCTGGCGGCCCGCCCCTTCCGCTCCGTCCCGCACCTGCAGCACGCCATGGTGCAGGTGCTGGCCTCGGCCGGCCGCGAGGCCCAGATCGCGCTGATCCGCGCCCACCCGGAACTCGCCGGCAAGGCCATGGTCAGCAAGACCCTGACCGCTGAATCCACCCATGAGCAGGGCAAGGCCGGCCTGACCGACTGCTCACCGGAAGAATTTGCCCACATCCAGCAGCTCAACGCCGACTACAACGCCAAGTTCGGCTGGCCGTTCATCCTGGCCGTGCGGGGCCCGCGCGGCACCGGGCTGAGCCGGCAGCAGATCATCGCGGCGTTCGAGCGCCGCCTGCAGGGGCACCCGGCCTTCGAACTGCAGGAATGCCTGCGCAACATCCACCGCATCGTGGAAATCCGCCTGGCCGACAAGTTCGGGGTCGAGCCGGCGTCTGGCAACCACGTCTGGGATTGGGCTGAAGAACTGGCCCGACACTCCGACCCCGGTTTCGCCGAAGCGGGACAGCTCACCGTCACGTACCTGACCGAAGCACACCGCACGTGCGCCCAGCGCCTGTCGTGGTGGATGAAGGAGGCCGGGTTTGATGAAGTGGGAATCGACGCGGTAGGCAACGTCGTCGGACGCTACCTGGGCGAGAGGACATCCAGCAGCTCAGTGCGATTCCTCCTGACCGGGTCACACTACGACACCGTCCGCAACGGCGGCAAATACGACGGACGGCTCGGTATTCTGGTGCCGATGGAATGTGTCCGGAGGCTCGCCCGTGAAGGCCGGCGCCTCCCGTTCGGCCTCGAAGTGGTCGCCTTCGCCGAAGAGGAGGGACAGCGCTACAAGGCCACCTTCCTGGGCTCGGGCGCTCTCACCGGCGACTTCAACCCGGCCTGGCTCGACCAGCACGACACCGATGGCGTATCCATGCGTGAGGCTATGCGGACCGCCGGTCTGCCCGGCGAAATGGACTCCATCAACGCGCTGCGGCGAAGCCCGTCCGACTACCTCGGCTTCGTCGAAGTCCACATCGAACAGGGCCCTGTGCTCAACGAACTCGACCTGCCACTGGGCATCGTCACCTCCATCAATGGCAGCGTCCGGTATGTGGGCGAAATCATCGGCACAGCCAGCCACGCGGGCACCACCCCGATGGACCGCCGCTGCGACGCGGCCAACGCGGTCGCCGAACTGATGCTGTTTGCTGAGGAGCGCGCCTTGCGCGACGGGGATTCGGTGGCCACGGTGGGCCAGTTGGGGGTTCCGAACGGATCGATCAACGTGGTGCCGGGCCGCTGCCACTTCTCGCTGGACCTGCGTGCGCCCACCGATGCCCAGCGCGACGCGCTGGTGGCCGACGTGCGGGAACAGCTCGATGCCATATGCACCCGCCGCGGCGTCCGCTGGAGCCTGGAAGAGACCTTGCGCGCCGCCGCCGCACCCAGCGACCCGGCGTGGCAATCCCGCTGGGAGCGGGCCGTGGAGCAGTTGGGCCTGCCGCTGCACCGCATGCCCAGCGGCGCCGGCCACGACGCCATGAAGCTGCACGAAATCATGCCCCAGGCCATGCTGTTCGTGCGCGGCGAAAACGCCGGCATCAGCCACAACCCGCTGGAAAGCACGACCAGCCACGACATGCAACTCGCCGTGGACGCCTTCACGAATCTTCTGAACGACCTTGCCCAGGAAACGCCATGACCGCCCCGACCCCCGACTACGCCGCCCTTGACCGCTGGATCGACGCCCATTTCGACGACCAGGTGCGTTTCCTGCAGGAGCTGATCCGCGTGCCGACCGACACGCCGCCCGGCAACAACGCCCCGCATGCCGAGCGCACCGCCGAGCTGCTGGCCGGGATGGGCCTGAACGCCGAGAAACACAGCCCGCCGGTGGCGGCCGTCCAGGCGGCCGGGCTGGAAAGCATCACCAACCTGATCCTGCGCCGCGCCTACGCCCCGGGCGGCCCGACCATCGCCCTGAACGCCCACGGCGACGTGGTGCCCCCCGGTGAAGGCTGGACCCACGACCCTTATGGCGGCGAGATCGCCGACGGCCGCATCTGGGGCCGCGCCGCAGCGGTGAGCAAATGCGACATTGCCAGCTTCACCTTTGCCATCCGCGCACTGGAATCCCTTGGTGCGCCGTTGCGCGGCGGGGTGGAGCTGCACGTCACCTACGACGAGGAATTCGGCGGTGAAGTCGGCCCTGGCTGGCTGCTGGACCAGGGCCTGACCCGACCCGACCTGATGATCGCCGCCGGTTTCAGCTACCAGGTGGTGGTGGCGCACAACGGCTGCCTGCAGATGGAGGTGGCGGTGCACGGCGACATGGCACACGCGGCCATCCCTGACAGCGGCACCGACGCGCTGCAGGGCGCGGTGCACATCCTGAACGCGCTGTACCGCCTGAACGGCGACTACCTGCAGGTGCGCTCGAACGTCGAAGGCATCACCCACCCGTACCTGAATGTCGGCCTGATCCAGGGCGGCACCAACACCAACGTGATTCCGGGCAAGGTGGTGCTCAAGCTCGACCGCCGCATGATCCCGGAAGAGGACCCGGCCGAGGTGGAAGCGTCGCTGCGCCGCACCATCGAACAGGCCGCCGCCAGCTTCAGCCCGCCCCGCGGCGGCAAGGTGCTGGGCGTGGACATCCGCCGCATCCTGCTGGCGCGGGCCATGGTGCCGCTGGCCGGCAACGCGCCGCTGGTCAACGCCATCCAGACCCATGGCGAGGCGGTGTTCGGCGAACCCATCCCGGCGGTGGGCACGCCGCTGTACACCGACGTGCGCCTGTATGTGGAACGCGGCATCCCGGGCGTGATCTACGGCGCCGGACCGCGCACCGTGCGCGAGTCCAACGCCAAACGCGCCGACGAAAACCTGCTGCTGGACGACCTGCGCCGCGCCACCAAGGTGGTGGCGCGTACCTTGCGCGACCTGCTGGCCTGATCCTGGCAGCCTGCGGGCACACCAAACGCCCCCGACCCCACCTCGGCCCCTGCCCCGGTTTCCGGCGCAGGGGCTTTGCTTTTGATAGCAAACAATGACCTTTTGACGCTGGGTATTGGCACTTTTTGTTCGAAATCTGCGGTTGAACCCCCTTTGCCTGCCACACGGCAACACCAAAAGGCCCTCCACTACTACGGGTAAAACTGTATACACATTAACAGTTTTTATGTATACAGTTTTGTGCACTAGAAACAAACCGAGGTACCCTGCGATGACTTCTGCCGTTCACCCTGTCGACGAACGCCTGCCCGGCGGCAAACTGGCCGCCCTGGGCCTGCAGCATGTGCTGGTGATGTATGCCGGCGCCGTGGCCGTGCCGCTGATCGTGGGACGCGCCCTCAAGCTCAGCCCCGAACAGGTGGCGATGCTGATCTCGGCCGACCTGTTCTGCTGCGGCCTGGTCACGCTGATCCAGTCGCTGGGCGCGACGCAATGGTTCGGCATCAAGCTGCCGGTGATGATGGGCGTGACCTTTGCCTCGGTTGCGCCCATGGTGGCCATGGCCAACGCCAACCCCGGCACCGCTGGCGCCGGGCTGATCTTCGGCGCCATCATCGGCGCGGGCGTGATCTCGATCCTGATCGCCCCGGTGGTCAGCCGTATGTTGCGCTTTTTCCCGCCGGTGGTGACCGGCACCATCATTGCCGTGATCGGCATCAGCCTGATGCGCATCGGCATCAACTGGATTTTCGGCAACCCCTTCGGCCCCACGGCCCCGAGCGTGCCCAGCCCGGAACACCTGGCCTGGCTGGACGCAGCCCGGCAGGCGGCAACCTCAGGCGCGGTGCCGCCGGTGCCGCCGAACCTGGCCATCGTCGGCACGGTGCCCAACCCGAAATACGCCCAGCTGCCCCACATCGCGATCGCCGCCGTCGTGCTGGCCTCCATCCTGCTGATTGCCAAATACGCCCGGGGCTTCGTCGCCAACATCTCCGTGCTGCTGGGCATCATCATCGGCGGGGTGATCGCCACGGCCGCCGGCCTGATGAGCTTTGAAAAGGTGGCCAAGGCCGGCTGGTTCGACCTGGTGCTGCCGTTCGAAATTGCCACACCGGTGTTCGATCCGATCCTGATCCTGACCATGACGCTGGTGATGATCGTGGTGATGATCGAATCGACCGGCATGTTCCTCGCCCTGGGCGAGATGACCGACCGCAAGGTGGACCAAAAGGCACTCACCGCCGGACTGCGCACCGACGGCCTGGGCACACTGATCGGCGGCATCTTCAACACCTTTCCCTACACCAGCTTTTCGCAGAACGTCGGTCTGGTGGGCGTGACCGGCGTCAAGAGCCGCTTTGTGTGCGTGGCCGGCGGCGTGATCCTGATCGTGCTGGGCCTGTTGCCCAAGATGGCGGCGCTGGTGGAATCGCTTCCCACCTTCGTGCTGGGCGGCGCCGGGCTGGTGATGTTCGGCATGGTGGCCGCCACCGGCATCCGCATCCTGGCCCAGGTGGACTACAAGGGCAACCGCAACAACCTGTTCATCGTCGCGGTGTCGGTCGGCTTCGGCATGATTCCGCTGGTCGCCCCCAACTTCAAGCAGTGGCTGCCGCACGGCCTGCACCCGCTGATCGAATCCGGCATCCTGCTGGCGTCGATCGCCGCCGTGGCCCTGAATCTGTATTTCAACGGCGCCGGTGGCGACCAGGACGCTGCCGTGCGTGCCGCGCGCCAGGCCGATGCCCATTGACCGGGGTGCCGCGCCGGCTCGCAGCGCACGCTGAACAGCTCGGTCGCCTCGCCATGCGTTAGGCTAATGCCTTGTATTGCCCCTCAGCCAGACTTGCGAAACCCCATGACCGACCAACTTTCCCCCGCCGAAAGAGCTTTGCGCGACGCCGCATTCGAATACCACCGCTCACCCCACAAGGGCAAGATCGCCGTCACCCCGACCAAACCGCTGTCCAACCAGCGCGACCTGTCGCTGGCCTACTCCCCCGGCGTGGCCTATCCGTGCCTGGCCATCCAGCAGGACCCCAGCCTGGCCGCCGACTTCACCGCCCGCGGCAACCTGGTCGGTGTGGTGACCAACGGCACCGCGGTGCTTGGCCTGGGCGACATCGGCCCGCTGGCCGGCAAACCGGTGATGGAGGGCAAGGGCTGCCTGTTCAAGAAATTTGCCGGCATCGACGTGTTCGACATCGAACTGGCCGAACGCGACCCGGACAAACTGATCGACATCATTGCCGCGCTGGAGCCCACCTTGGGCGGCATCAACCTGGAAGACATCAAGGCGCCGGAGTGTTTCTACATCGAGAAGAAACTCACCGAACGCATGGGCATTCCGGTGTTCCACGACGACCAGCACGGCACCGCCATCATCTCCGCCGCCGCGCTGATCAACGGCCTGGAGCTGGTGGGCAAGGCCATCGGTGAGGTCAAGGTGGCGGTGTCCGGCGCCGGCGCCGCCGCCATCGCCTGCCTGGACGTCATGGTGGGACTGGGGGTGCGGCGCAGCAACATCTTCGTCTGCGACTCCAAAGGCGTCATCTACGACGGCCGCCCGGGCGGTTACGACGAATCCAAGGCGCGTTACGCCCAGAAGACCGATGCCCGGCACCTGGCCGACGCGGTGAATGGCGCCGACGTTTTCCTGGGCTGCTCGGCCGCCGGGGTGCTGACCGCCGAGATGGTCAAGACCATGGCGCCGAAACCGATCATCCTGGCGCTGGCCAACCCCGAGCCCGAAATCCGCCCCGAACTGGCCAAGGCAGTCCGGCCGGACTGCATCATCGCCACCGGCCGCTCGGACTATCCGAACCAGGTCAACAACGTCCTGTGTTTCCCGTACATTTTCCGTGGCGCGCTGGACTGTGGCGCCACCCGCATCACCGAGTCCATGAAGCTCGCCTGTGTGCGCGAGATTGCCGCACTGGCCAAGGCCGAGACCAGTGACGAAGTGGCCACCGCCTACGCCGGCCAGGATCTGGCCTTCGGCCCCGAGTACCTGATACCCAAACCATTCGACTCGCGCCTGATCCTCAAGATCGCACCGGCCGTGGCGCAGGCCGCCGCGGACTCCGGTGTGGCGGCGCGACCCATTACCGACATGGAGGCCTACACCGAAAGCCTGACGCGCTTTGTGACCCAGACCGGCTTGCTGATGCGCCCCATCTTCAATGCCGCCAAGTCGCTGCCCAACAACCGCAAGCGCGTGGCCTATGCCGATGGCGAAGACGAGCGCGCGCTGCGCGCCGCACAGATGGCCATCGACGACCACCTGGCGGTGCCCATCCTGATCGGACGCCCGTCGGTCATCGCCGCACGGATAGAAAAGGCCGGCCTTCGCATGCGCCTGGGTGTGGATGTCGAGAACGTCAACCCGGAGGACGACCCGCGGTTTCGCCAGTACTGGGAGCATTACCACCTCTTGATGAAACGCAATGGCGCTTCTCCCGAAGTGGCCAAGGCGGCGGTACGGCGCTCCAACACCATCATCGGCTCGCTGATGGTGTCCCTGGGCGATGCCGACGCGCTGATCTGTGGCCTCGTGGGCAGCTACATGACCCACCTCGAGCGCATCGACGCCATCCTCGGCAAAAGACCCGGGGTACGCAACTATGCGGCAGTGAACGCGCTGATGACCAACAAAGGCCCGCTGTTCATCACCGACACCTACGTCAATGACGAGCCCGACGCCGAGCAACTGGCCGAGATCGCCTGGATGGCCGCACAGGAGGTCCAGCGCTTCGGCCTGCCGCCGCGGGTCGCCTTTCTGTCGCATTCGAGTTATGGCTCGTCAAAGCGGGCGTCGGCCCGCAAGATGCGCCTGGCGCGCGACCTGTTCGTTGCCGCCCACCCCGAGATCGAATGCGATGGCGAACTGCATGGTGACGCCGCCTTGCAGCCGGAAATCCGCAACGTCTATCTGCCCGACTCCACCCTGAAAGGCACCGCCAATCTGCTGGTGTGTCCCAACCTGGATGCGGCCAACATCCTCTACAACGTGCTCAAGGAAACCGCCAGTGGCGGGGTCACGGTGGGTCCGATCCTGATGGGCGGCGCCGGTACAGCCTATATCCTCACGCCAGCAGCCACCGTTCGTCGGGTGCTGAACATGACCGCCGTCGCCGCCAGCAACTCGCTGCGCCCCGAGGCCAGCCGCAGCTGATCGGACTCGTCGCCGGGCGGCCCCCGATCGATCCGCCCGTTTCGAGTGCGTCATGCACCGAAAGCGGGCTCCATCAGGGTATTTCAGGATGCTGACTCGCTGCGAAGCGGTGCAAACTGTATACAGTTTATGTATTCAATCCTTCCCGGCACCGTGCCTATGCTTGGCGGGAGCTGGCACTGTCCTTGCTGCTAACCCCTTGTCAACCGACCTTCTGCAAACGGAGTCCTCATGAAAAAGCGTACTTTCCTCAAGACCACCGCCGCCTTGGCTGCCGCCGCCGCTTTCGGCAGCGCACACGCCCAGGTCACCCCCATCAAATTCCAGCTGGACTGGCGCTTTGAAGGGCCTTCGGCGCTGTTCCTGCTGCCTCATGCCAAGGGCTACTTCAAGGATTCCAAGCTGGATGTCACCATCGACTCCGGCAACGGTTCCGGCGGCACCGTCACCCGGGTTGCCTCGGGTTCCTACGACATGGGTTTCGCCGACCTGGCCGCGCTGATGGAGTTCCATGCCAACAACCCCGACGCGCCCAACAAGCCGGTTGCGGTCATGATGGTCTACAACAACACGCCGGCCGCCGTGCTGGCGCTCAAGAAGTCCGGCATCAAGACCACCGCCGACCTCAACGGCAAGAAGCTGGGCGCTCCGGTGTTCGATGCGGGCCGCAAAGCCTTCCCGATCTTCCAGAAGGCCAACAACATCAGCTCCGTCAACTGGGTTTCGATGGATCCACCGCTGCGCGAGACAATGCTCGCCCGTGGCGACATCGACGCCATCACCGGATTCTCGTTCACGTCGATGCTGAACCTGGAGGCGCGGGGCGTCAAGCCAGAGGACATCGTGGTGATGCCCTACGCCGATTACGGCGTCAAACTCTACGGCAACGTGATCATCGCCTCGCCCAAGTTCATCAAGGAGAACCCGGCCGCCGTGAAGGCCTTCCTGAGCGCTTTTGCCAAAGGCGCCAAGGAAGTCATGGCCAAACCGGTCGCGGCAATCGACTTCGTCAAGCAGCGTGACGGCATCATCAACGTGCCGCTGGAGACCCGCCGCCTGAAAATGGCCATCGATGCCGTCGTCGCCAGCCCGGACGCCCGCAAGGAAGGCTTTGGCCAGGTCGTTCCCGGGCGTCTGGCACTGATGGCCTCGCAGGTGTCCGACGCGTTCAACACCAAGACCCGCATCAACCCCGATGCGGTCTGGAACGGCTCCATGTTGCCGAGCGCCGCCGAGCTGGACATCCTGCCCCCGGCAGGCAAGAAGTAAGGCCCTTGCGTCGCCGGCGCCTGCGGGCCCGGCGTCCGTCCACGCCGGGTGCGCCCGCGCGCCCGTCCGCCGCCCTTCAGGACCCCAGGCACCATGACTGAAACTTCCGCCCCTCCGAAGACGCCCTACTTTGTCGACTTTGACGATGTCTGGCTGGCTTACAACGACGAGCTGCTCGCCAAGAGCTAATACGCGGTCGAAGCCATCGACCTGAAAATGCATGACGGCGAGTTCATCGCCATCGTCGGACCATCGGGTTGCGGGAAATCCACCTTCATGAAGCTGGCCACCGGCCTGAAGCGGCCGTCGCAGGGGCAGATTCACATTGACGGCAAACTCGTCACCGGTCCGCTGAAAATCTCCGGCATGGCCTTTCAGGCGCCCTCCCTGCTGCCCTGGCGCACCACACTCGACAACGTGCTGCTGCCGCTGGAAATCGTCGAGCCGTACCGCAGCCAGTTCAAGTCCCGCAAGGCTGAATTCGAGGCCCGCGCCGTCAAGCTGTTGCAGTCGGTCGGCCTGAAAGGCTACGAACGCAAGTTCCCGTGGGAGCTGTCCGGCGGCATGCAGCAGCGTGCCAGCATCTGCCGTGCGCTCATTCACGAGCCCAAGATGCTGTTGCTCGACGAGCCTTTCGGTGCGCTGGACGCGTTCACCCGCGAAGAGCTCTGGTGCACGCTGCGCGACCTGTGGGAAGCCCAGCGCTTCAACGTCATTCTGGTCACCCATGACCTGCGCGAATCGGTTTTCCTGGCGGACACGGTGTATTGCATGAGCAAAAGCCCGGGCCGCTTCGTGGTCAAGAAGGAAATCACCATTCCCCGCACCCGTGACCTGGAAGTGACCTACACCCCCGAGTTCACCGACATCGTGCACGAGTTGCGCGGCCACATCGGTGCCATGCGCAAGCAGGGCACCGTCATCAACCAGTGAACCGCCGAGTCTGGAGTACGCCATGAACAACAAGCAACTCGAACGCTGGTCGCCGCTGATCCTGCTGACGCTGATTGTCATCATCTGGCAGGCGATCTGCTCGATATTCAACGTATCGGAGTTCATCTTCCCGAGTCCGGCCCGCATTTGGGAGCAGACGGTCGAGTTCAAGGCCGTCATCGCCCAGCATGCCTGGCGCACTTTCTGGGTCACCATGGCCGGATTCGGCATCGCGATCGTCGTCGGCGTGCTGCTGGGCTTCCTGATCGGCAGCTCGCGCCTGGCCTACGCCGCGGTCTACCCGCTGATGACCGCCTTCAATGCCCTGCCCAAGGCGGCTTTTGTGCCGATTCTGGTGGTGTGGTTCGGCATCGGCATCGGCCCGGCGATCCTGACCGCCTTCCTGATCAGCTTCTTCCCGATCATGGTGAACATCGCCACCGGCCTGGCAACGCTGGAACCTGAACTGGAAGACGTGCTGCGCGTTCTGGGCGCCAAACGCTGGGACGTGCTGGTCAAAGTGGGCCTGCCCCGTTCAATGCCTTATTTTTACGGTTCGCTCAAGGTGGCGATCACGTTGGCCTTTGTCGGCACCACGGTGTCGGAGATGACCGCGGCCAACGAAGGCATCGGTTACCTGCTGATCTCGGCCGGTTCGTCCTTGCAGATGGGACTCGCCTTCAGTGGTCTGCTGGTCGTTGGCGTGATGGCGATGGCGATGTACGAGCTGTTCAGCTTCATCGAAAAGCACACCACCGCCTGGGCCCACCGTGGTTCCCAACACTGAAGCCCTCGCCCCGACAGACAGCGGCGAGGTGCGCCAGCCCCTCACGCCGGCGCGGGTCGAGCGGGCTTTGCGCCATGCCAATGCCGTCGCAGCGCGCGTGAAGGCCCAAGGCCGGCATCCTTTCGGCGCGGTGCTTCTGGCCCCGGACGGCGAAACGGTGCTGATGGAGCAAGGCAACGTCGATACCGTCAACCATGCCGAATCCACGCTGGCCCGCGCCGCCGCCGCCCGCTACGACGCCGACTACCTGTGGCAGTGCACCCTGGTCACCACCGTCGAGCCCTGTGCCATGTGCGCCGGTACGCAGTACTGGGCCCATATTGGGCGGCTGGTCTACGGCATGACCGAACGCCGTCTGCTGGAGCTGACCGGCAACCACGGCGAAAACCCCACCATGGACCTGCCGTGCCGCACGGTGCTGGCTGCCGGGCAGAAATCCCTCGAGGTCATCGGTCCGGTGCCGGCGGTGGAAGACGATATCGCGGCGCTGCACCGCGATTTCTGGAAAAAATAGATAAAAGTCGCAATACCCAGCGTGAATAGGTCTTCTTTAGCTATATAAACTATAGCTAAACGGCTCGTTTCAGTCGTTGGCGTGCTGACGGTTCAGCTGGCGGGCAATGATGTCGTGGTTGAGCCAGAGCACGGGGCCGCTCGGCGCCGAAGATTCACCGAACATCAGCGGCCCGGTGCCTTCGATCACCAGCGCACTCAGCAGGTCGGTCACCAGGGCCTTGGTGTCTTTATGCAGTTTCTGGATCTCTTCGGAGGTGCCTATCGTCAGACCCGCCTGCTCGGCCGTGTTCGCCATGGGCCAGGCAGCAAAGTCGCGGAACGGGATCATCACCGCGCTGGTGTGGAAGGCGTCGACTTTCTGCAGCATGGCCTCGACGGTCATACCCTCGGCCAGAAGGTCGGCACAGGCCTGCCACTGCGCCTGCGCCCACGCGCCGCCACCCTCGCGCCGGAGTGCGTTCAGCAAGGCTACCAGCGGCAATTCGACGCCCGCGAAGATGTCCGAGGAATTGGTGCGGATTTCCGGGCAGTTGTAGACCGTGGCCTTCACGCCCTGCGCCCACGCCGCCTGGGCGATGCGCTCCAGGCGCATCTTGGCGTAACCCTGGGTGTAGTTGGTGTACGTCTGCCAGGTGTAGGTACCGTCGACCAGGATTTCGGTGCCGTGATAGCCATAGGCCGAGTAGCGCACCTGGCCGCCCGCTGCCTGCACCCGCTCGCGCAGCGCGCGGCTGGCCTCGATCAGGTGGCCGAAGGTGTTGGCCGACACTTCGTCGAAATTCATCAGGATCAGCTTGCCCAGATCGCTGTCCAGCAGGGTCTGCGACGACAGGAAACGCTCGCCGCGCCCCTTGTAGACCCGGTTGGCGATGGCCAGGAACACCTTGGCCTTGGGAATGCCGCCGGCCATGGTGTGGGCAAAAAACACGTTGGCACCGTCCGGCACCCGGGCGTCCAGCTGCGCCATCACCTGCGCCAGTGTGTCGGTGAAGCGCTTCACCCCCACGGCGCGGCACTGCCCGATATGGTCCCAGTCGAGCGTGTCCTCGGTCCAGGTCTTGAGTGTCAGCTTGCCCAGCATCTCGGTCGGTGTGGGCGTGCCGGCGGGCGCGTCCTGGTCGAACCCGGCCATCAGCGGCAGGTTGATGATGCTGCCGCCGAGCGCGGCCTCGGCCTGCACCAGTTCCTCGTCGTTGAGCGGACGCAGCGCGTTGGCTTCGTCCCGCCGCCCGACGGTGATGCCGACCATCGTCATGCCGGCCTTGCGGGCCTCGTTCACCAGGCCGTTGGCATAGCCGCGACCGAAAAGCTCGCCGAAAAGGACAAAAACGTCGCCCGGCCGAAAAATGTTGTGCTGCGGAAGTTCGCGCAGGGGTGTCAGTGTGTTCATGTGCCTATTATTGCGTCTGCCAGCGGCGCTTTTGCCGTCCCCGCGCCGGGCGCCTTCTGGCCTGTTTTCTGCTTCCCTGACCGTGCACCGCCTCGCGAAGCGGCGACTCCCCCCTTTATCCGGCAAAAACATCGTTTACCCAGCGCAAAAAGGTCACTTTCAGCTATGGTTTTCGCACTGAACAGGCGTCACTTCAACGCCGGCACACCATGACCTGGCACGCGCGCCTGCACCTGGACTACACCGCTGAACAGGGTCGCACGGTGGTGCGACACCGGCACGACGGGCCGTTGCGCATCCTGCAGAGCCTGTACCCGGAGGGCGACGCCATCTGCCACAACGTGCTGGTGCATCCTCCGGGAGGACTGGTCGGCGGCGACCTGCTCGACATCGCGGCAACGGTGGCGCCCGGTGCCCATGCGCTGGTCACCACACCCGGGGCGACCCGCTTCTACCGTTCGGCGGGGCAGACCGCCGTCCAGCGCTCGCAGCTGATGCTGGCGGCGGGCGCCCGCGCCGAATGGTTGCCGCTGGAGGCCTTGTGTTACGACGCCTGCCAGGCCGAGAACCACCTGGTCGCGACCGTGGAACCCGGCGCCGAGCTGCTGGCCTGGGACTGCACGGCGCTGGGCCTGCCGGAAGCCGGGCAGCCATTTTTGCGTGGCCGCTTTCTGCAACACATCGAAGTGCCGGGCGTCTGGCTGGAGCGCGGCCACATCGCCGCCGACGACAGGCGATTGCTCGACGGGCCCCAGGGGCTGGCCGGGCACCGCTGCCTGGCCTCGGTGTTTGTTGTCGTCGGATCGGCGCTGGCGCGCACCCGGCGCGAAGCCCTGCTGGACGCCGCCCGCGCCGCCCTCGACAGCGCCGACCTGGCCGGTGGCGCCGCCGGGGCCACCGCGCCGGGCGATCGGGTCGTGATTGCGCGGGTGCTGACGGGCCGGGTCGAACCGGCGATGGCGCTGCTGCAGGCCATTCGCGCGGCCTGGCGCCCGCTGCTGTGGGGCCTGGCGCCGGTGCGGCCCCGCATCTGGGCGATGTGAGAACGCCGCCCGTGGGCGGCTCCGGTCAGCCTGCGCTGCCCTGGCGCACCCATTCACAGTAGGCCGCCAGTCCGTCGGCGATCGGCAACATCACGATCTGCGGTGTGTCATACGGATGCGCTTCGCGCAGCCATTCTTCCAGCGCCGGGTAGCGGTCGACCCGGGTCTTGATCGTCAGCCGCCATTCGGACTCGGCGCAGGCGGCGCCCTGCCACCGGTAGTGGCTGCGAACCGCGTCAATCTGCACACAGGCACCCAGTGCCCGATGGACGATCGCGGCGGCGAGCTCGTCGGCCACAGATTCGGAGGGCGCCGTGGTCAGCACCACGCAGATCGGAGTGTCGATGGCGGCGTTGGTTGGCATGGTGTCTTCCCGGTTGGCGGACGCGCTGGTGCGTCCGATGATGCAGTATCGTTCGGCCATGAGCATTTTCGTCAGCATCGCCGCGTACTGCGACCCGGTATTGCCCTTCACGCTGCGCCGCGCCGTGGAACAGGCCTCCCATCCCGAGGCATTGCACCTGGTGGTGGTCAACCAGCGGCCGGCCGGCAGCCCGCCGCTGGACGAAAGTGGCCTGGCCCCGTCCCGGCTGACGGTGCTGGACATCGATGCCACGCAGGCACGCGGGCCGTGCTGGGCGCGGGCATTGGCCATGACCCTGTACGAAGGGGAGGACTGGTTCTTCCAGATCGATTCGCACATGGACTTCGACCCTGGCTGGGACACCCGGCTGATTCACGCCGCGCACGGTATTGCGCGCCACCAGCGCCGTTGTGTCATCTCTTCCTACCCCAACGCCTTCGAGTTTGAAGGCGGCCACCCGGTCAGCCGCGCCGTGACCGGCAAAGTCCTGGCGCATGTGCTCAAACCCGGCTGCCGCTTTGCCGAAGACCACCCGGTTCTGTCCTTCGAAGCCCATCCGGTCGAGATCGACGCCGCCCTGCGCGGCTATCACCTGGGCGCTGGCTGCCTGTTCGCGCCCGGCGCCTTTGTCCAGCAGTTTCCCTACGACCCCTATCTGTACTTCCACGGTGAAGAGCAGGCCCTGGCCGCCCGCCTCTACACCCATGGATGGGACATCTTTCACATACCGGCGCTGCCGGTGTACCACCTGTACCGCGCGGTGGGCGCCGACGCCTCCGCGCGCCCGCTGCATTGGGACGCCGCCCATGACCAGGTACGCAAAAACCGGTGGTGGGCGCTGGAGGCGCGATCACGCGCCCGGTTGCAGGCGCTGGTCACACGCAGCCAGGATCTGGGCGTCTACGGTCTGGGCAGCGAGCGGACCATGGCCCAGTACGCCGCGTTCTGTGGCATCGACTACGAGCTGCGCACGATCGCGCCCCGGGCCTTCCATGGACCCTGGGGTAAAGCGCAGCGGCCGCCGGCGCCCAACAACAACCTGGCGGCGACCCGCCCGCCCGCGGCGCCCGAGCCGCAACCCTCGCCCCTGACCGAGCCCGCCACGGCCAACCCGGAAGCGCCGCCCCAATGACCACACCTGCCCCCCGCGCCGCAGACATCCCACCCCCGCTGCTGCTGTTTGACGTCTTTGGCACCGTCGTCGACTGGCACGGCAGCGTTGTCCGCGAGATGGCCGACATCGCGCCGTCGGTGGACGGCGACGCCTTTGCCCTGGCCTGGCGCGCCGGCTACCAGCCGGCCATGGCGGCCGTGCGCGACGGACGTCGCCCGTGGGTGACGCTGGATACCCTGCACCGCGAAATCCTGGAAGCGCTGCTTCCGCGCTTTGGCCTGTCGCAACTGGATGCCGCGCAGCGCAGGCACCTCAACCAGGTATGGCACCGCCTGCGGCCCTGGCCCGACACCGTGGCCGGCCTGACCCGGCTGAAACAGGCCTGCACCATTGCCCCGCTGTCCAACGGCAACATCGCGCTGCTGACGAACATGGCCAAACGGGCCGGCCTGCCGTGGGACTGTGTTCTCTCCGCCGAGGTTTTTCGCGCCTACAAGCCCGATCCGGCGGTCTACCGGGGCGCGGCAGCGCTGTTCGATCGGTCACCCGAGCAGGTGATGCTGGTGGCCGCGCATCACGACGACCTTGCCGCAGCCCGGGCCTGCGGCCTGCGCACCGCCTACATCGAACGCCCGCTGGAGTTCGGCGCGGCGCACGTCAAGGACGTGTCTCCGCAGCCGGCCAACGACCTGCACGCGACCAGCCTGACCGACCTGGCCGACCAGCTCGGAGCCTGACCTCCGGCCCGGCGCAAACGCACACCGCGCTCGCGAGTGCCATTGCCGATCTGCCCCTCGCGCCGGCGCCCACCGACAGCCGGGACGGCCGCAGCCAGCGCGCCTGACTCGGCGCCCCGGCGCCATAGGGCACGGCAGCAAAAAGCCGCCAGCGCCAGGAATCCGGCCAGATAGGCCGCCACGCCGATCGCCATCGAGACCAGTCGCCGCGACATCTGCGCGCGGGTTTCGGGCGTCACCGGCAGCCGGCCGCTTTGAGCACCCGCTCGGTCGAGGCCGGGTGGGCCGCCAGTTTGGCCGCCGGGCGACGCGGGCGTGCCACCAGCTCGCCGCCGCAGTTGGGGCAGATGCCGTGCAGCACGGTGTCGGCGCAGGGCGCGCAGAAGGTGCATTCGAAGCTGCAGATGCGCGCCAGGGTCGATTCGGGCGGCAGGTCGCGGTCGCAGCATTCGCAGTTGGGGCGCAGTTGGAGCATGGTCAGGCTCCGGAAGTTCAGGACATCAGCGTAACCCAGGTGGCGGGGGCGACGCCAGCCAGGTCAAAACTCCGGAATCAATAGCAAACAGTGACCATTCCACGCTGGGTAAAGGCCATTTTCAGTCCGAATCTGCCCGCTGCACCGCCTCAGCGGCCGGTTTCGGGCTCATGGCAGGCCACACACAGCTTGTTGCCTTCGGTGTCGCGGAAATAGGCGCCCCAGTAATGGGCGTGGTATTCGGGGCGCAGGCCGGGCGGGCCTTCGTCGGTGCCGCCATGGGCCAGCGCCACGGCCCAGGCGCGGTCCACCGTGGCGCGGTCGGGCGCCAGAAAGGCGGTCATCGGGCCGTTGCCGGGTGCCTGCGCCTGGCCGTTCCAGGGCGTGCCGATCAGCAGCAGCGGACGCGGCCCCGGCGCCGACTGCCAGCCGGCCCAGGGACGGGACGGGTCACAGAAGCGCTCGGCGATGCCCAGCACCGGCATCAGGGCGCGGTAAAAAGCCAGCGCCCGATCAAAGTCGGCAACGCCCAGGAAGATGTGGGAAAACATCGCCAGTTGCTCTCGCGGCGCGGCGCCATCAGCCGGCCAGCTTGTCCTGCGTGCGCAGGTCGAAGTCGCTGGCGTCGTGGCGCTCGTGCAGCTGGCTGGCCAGGTCGCCTTGCACGCGGTTGACCATGCGCCCGCGCCGCACCGCCGGGCGCTCGTACAGGCGCTCGGCCCAGCGCACCACGTGCGTGTAGGAGTGCACCTGCAAAAACTCGCCAGCTTCGTACAGCAGCCCCTTGGCCAGCTGGCCGTACCAGGGCCAGATGGCCATGTCAGCGATGGTGTAGTTTTCACCGGCCACATAGGGCACCTCGGCCAGGCGGCGGTCCAGCACGTCCATCTGGCGCTTGACTTCCATCGCGTAGCGGTCGATGGCGTAGCGGATTTTTTCCGGCGCGTAGGCGTAGAAGTGGCCGAAACCGCCGCCCAGGAACGGCGCGCTGCCCATCTGCCAGAACAGCCAGCTCAGGCATTCGGCTCGCGCGGCCGGCTCGGTGGGCACAAAGGCACCGAATTTTTCCGCCAGGTACAGCAGAATGGCGCCGGACTCGAACACCCGCACCGGCTGCGGCCCGCTGCGGTCCACCAGCGCGGGAATCTTGGAGTTGGGGTTGATCGCGACAAAGCCGCTGCCGAACTGCTGGCCTTCGTTGATGCGGACCAGCCAGGCGTCGTATTCGGCGCCGGTGTGGCCCGCGGCCAGCAGCTCTTCCAGCATCACCGTGACCTTGACGCCGTTGGGCGTGCCCAGCGAATACAGCTGCAGCGGGTGTTGACCCACAGGCAGTTCCTTCTCGTGGGTGGCGCCGGCGACCGGGCGGTTGATGTTGGCAAACCGGCCGCCGCTGCTCTCGGGCGGCGTCCAGACTTTGGGAGGGGTGTAGGGGGTGGTGTCGTTCATGCGCCTATGGTGCCGCAAATGGCGGGCGCGTGCAGGCGGCGCTCAGAAACGTGAGCCAGGCTGCAACAGGAAGGCCTCTTCCTCCGGGGTGGAGACCCGGCCGAGTGCGGCGTTGCGGTGCGGGTAACGCCCAAAGCGCTCCAGGATGGCGCGGTGCTGGTGTTCGGCCTGCAGGTTGCCCTCCATGCCGGGCGCGCTGAACAGCCGCAGCGCCTCGTCGTGCAGGCGCAGCGATTCGCTGTGCATCCAGGGCAGATAGAAAAAAGCACGCTGCTGCACCGGCAGCTGCTGGTCGGCGCCCGCCCTCACTGCCTCCTGCGCCAGGACCAGGGCCATGCCGTCGCAGGCAAACGCGGCGGCGGTGCCGCGATACAGGTTGCGGGAGAACTGATCCAGCACAATGACTTCCGCCAGACGGCCGTGCGCCGTCTCGCGCCAGCAGGCCAGCTCACCCGCGCCAGCGGCCCGATGCAAGGCACCAAAACGGGTGCGAATGGTTTCGTCCAGCGCCGCGTCCACCCGCCACCATTGCGCGGGCGTGAGTTCGGCGAACCAGAAATCGACAACGGCGTCCGGATGCATGAGCGGGCCTCTTCAGGCAGGTTGCGGCTGGCTGTGCCACCACAGGCGACAGCAACGGCAGGTGGCGCCCTCAAATTCGGCCTGCAAGACCCCGTCGAGCACCATGCGAGGCAGTGGGTCGCCGCTCTGGCGCGTTGGCAGGTGGGTGCCGGTCGAACGCGCCCAGATGGCAAAAAGCTCCTCAGACGCCACCTGGTAGGTCACATGCCAGTGCGCAATGCCACTGCCAGGCGCCCGGGCCAACACGGTGTAGTGCAGTTGCACATTTTCCTGCAGCTTCACCCGCTGCCAATATGCGCGCAATTGCTCGTGCCCCCGCTGGACCGCAAACGGGGTGTTGTGATACTGGCCGTCCAGAGCGAAGAGCGCGGCAAAAGCCGCGTCGTCGCGTGCCTGCCAGGCGGCCTGGTACCCGGCCATGAAGTCGTCAATATCCATGGGTCTTCCCCGTGCGAAAAAGCCGTCCCAGTCTACGCTGGTTCGCGCATCTCCGGGTTCACGAACGCAAGCACGCCCTTGCTTGACGCAGGACAAAAACAGCCTCGGGGGCAGGCCTAGGATGAAGTTTCGGGGCGCGTTTCCCGAAACTCAACCACCTCAAAGGAGTCGTTCATGATTCAAAGAAGCTGTCGGACCCCGCAGTATTTCCGTCAACGCGTTGCGCTCGGCGGGTCGGAAGGTGGTGGTGCCAAAGAAGGGGCAAACCCAAGGCCAGGAACTGATTTGCGGAGATTCATCTTGAACACCTTGCGCACCAGGCCCATCGCCACGGCATCGCTGGCAGCCCTTCTGTGGGGTGCCAGCGCAATCGGCAACGCCACCATCATTTACCAGTATTCGGCCTCGTGGCCGCCATTGAAGAGTGCGCAGGCGGGCCAGTGTCACACGACCGTGGTTGCCATTCCGGCGGGGCAAGGCGTCATTACCGTGCGGCTGAAGATGGCACCGTTCTACCGGCAGAACCTGCACAACCGGCGAGAGGATGTTGTCGGGCACACCATTGCGGATTTTTCCCGCGCGATCTCCGCCACATACAACGGAGGCCCGCCCACGACCGCGAATACGCAGGAGGGCATCACCATGGATCGCATCGAGCGATGGGAAGTGGGCAGCAAAGGACAGCTGAGCACCCCGGTCTCCCTCTGCAATCCGGTCCATTGCTCGGGAAACAATTGCTCGCAACCTGCGTCGAGCGCCAATCTGGTCGTCGATTTCGCTCCGGGCGCCAGCCAGGGGAATCTTCCTCCACCGCCGGCAGTGGCCGACCCGAAGCCACCGGCGACCACAGGAGCCGAGCCATCGGGCAAAGGTTCGACCGGCAATACCCAGAAAACCCCGGGCCCGACATCGACCTCCGGGGCAACTCCAGCGCCGTCCCCCTCGCCCACGCCATCGCCAACGCCCGCCAACAGGTCGATCACCAACCACGCGACGGCGGGGGCCGTCGCGAGTCAGTCATCCGTGTACGGGGGGGGCTGCCCGGCGGGCGCAAACTACGCGATTGACGGAGTCACCTCGGCGGGGGTCGCGCACGGTTGCGCCACGCCGATTGCCCATACCAACAACGAGAACCGCCCATGGTGGAAGGTCAGCTTTCCGACACCCAAGACCATCACCAAGATCGTGGTCTGGAACCGCAACGAAGTCGCCAAAGAACGCCTGACCAATTTCGAAGTCACTGTGCGGGATGCCAACGGCAATGTCGTTTTCAGCAAGGCGCTGTTCACCGCAGGCGGCTACCCGAACCCGTCCGTGGAAGTGCCGGTGCCCTCGGTCACCGGCAAACAGGTCCAGGTGCAATTGCTCGGAACGAACTACCTCACGCTGGCCGAAGTGCAGGTTTTCGGGCCGGCACCGTAATTTAACTCTCTTTACGATAGCACAAAGCGACCTTTTTGCGCTGGGTACAGGCAAGTATTGGCACAAACCGCAGGGAATCGACGCCGGCCGCGGCCGCGGCCGGCGTCGGTCAGATCGCCACCAGCTGCCGCACGCCCTTGGCTTCCATTTCGCGGCCCGGGCCGCGGGCGATGACTTCGCCGCGCTCCATCACCAGGTAGTCGTCGGCCAGTTCCTGGGCGAAGTCGTAGTACTGCTCGCACAGCAGGATGGCCATGGTGCCGCGGTCGGCCAGCATGCGGATGACGCGGCCGATGTCCTTGATGATGCTGGGCTGGATGCCCTCGGTGGGTTCGTCCAGGATCAGCAGGCGCGGCTGGGGCGCCAGCGCGCGGGCAATCGCCAGTTGCTGCTGCTGCCCGCCGGAGAGGTCACCCCCGCGGCGGTGCAGCATCTGCCTGAGCACCGGGAACAGTTCGTACAGCTCGGCTGGAATCGGTGTGCCGCCGGGTTTGTACGCCAGCCCCATGCGCAGGTTCTCCTCGACGGTCAGCCGGGCAAAGATTTCCCGCCCCTGCGGCACGAAGCCGATGCCCGCGCGGGCGCGTTCGTACGGGGTGGCGGCCTGGATGGCTTTTCCGTCAAATTCGATGCTGCCGGTCTTGATGGGCACCAGGCCCATCAGGCTCTTGAGCAGCGTGGTCTTTCCCACCCCGTTGCGCCCCAGCAGCACCGTGACCTTGCCCAGTTCGGCCTGCAGGCTCACATCCCGCAGGATGTGGGAGCCGCCGTAGTACTGGTTCACGCCCTTCACATTCAGCAGGCTCATGCTCACCTCCCCAGATAGACCTCGATGACGCGCTCGTCCGCCTGCACCTGGTCCAGCGTGCCCTGCGCCAGCACCGCGCCGTCGCACAACACGGTGACGATCTCGCTGATGGTGCGGATGAAGCTCATGTCGTGCTCCACCACCATCAGGCTGTGCTTGCCCTTGAGCGTGAGGAAGAGTTCGGCGGTGCGCGCGGTTTCCTCGTCGGTCATGCCGGCCACCGGCTCGTCGAGCAGCAGCAGCTTGGGGTCCTGCATCAGCAGCATGCCGATTTCCAGCCATTGCTTCTGGCCGTGACTCAGGTTGCCGGCCTGGCGGGTCACCGCGTCGGCCAGGTGAATGGTGTGCAGCACCTCGGCCAGGCGGTCGCTTTGGCCGGAGTCCAGCCGGAAACGCATGGAAGCGGCCACGCCTTTGGGGGTCTTGAGCGCCAGCTCCAGGTTCTCGAACACGCTGAGCTGCTCGAACACCGTG
>ERZ761607.1033-NODE-1033-length-38080-cov-6.476844_pt1 | contig 38080 bp, 36 predicted proteins | sample MGYA00511164_ERZ761607 | MGnify/ENA primary metagenome ERZ761607 (study PRJEB28899, sample SAMN02445080) | bioreactor sludge metagenome | biome: EBPR sludge | place: Australia: Brisbane, Thorneside Wastewater Treatment Plant | collected 2011-06-22 ...
GAGCCGCTTCTTCACGATGCGCCGCGGCTCGCTATTGGTGCTGGTGAACTTCGGCGAGACACCCGTGGCCTCAGAGGTCGGGCCGGCAGAGCTGCTCTTCGAGACGGAGTCAGGGGTCGATCTCGATGAGGGCGTGATCACGCTCCCCGGGCACGCGGGAGCGTTGGTGCGGCAGTGCTGAGCCGAGCTGACCCGAGCTGACCCGAGCTGACCCGGCTGAACAGAGATCAGAGCGTCGCGGGGTCGACGACCTGGTCCGCGGACGGCGCCTCGACCTCGACGTCCTCGTCGAAGCCGCTGAAATCGATCTGGCCCGGCTGGTCGCCCTCGGTCCGCTCGATCCTCACCAGGTAGTGCTTGCCCTCCACGAGCACGTAGCCGACCGAGCTGCCGTCGGTGTCGCTCTGCTCGACCTTGACGACCTCCTGACCGTCGACCTCGTCGGTGCCGGTGGCGGTGTACTCGCCCCCGTCACCCTCGTCCTTGAAGATGTTGTCGAAGAAGGCGTTGAGGTCGCAGAACTGGGAGAAGTTCTCGTCGTTGTCGATCACCCACTTGTCGCCCACCGCGGCGATGATCGTGTCGGCGTCGTCGGGAGCCTGCTCCCGCCAGAAGGCCTCGTCGGGCCGGAACCAGTTCTCGCCGTCCACGGCCAGCACCTCGGCGGTGCCCGCACCGATCCCGATCGTCCCCGTGCACGCGCCGTCCGAGCTGGCCTGGATGTCGAGCTTCACCGACGAGTCGGTGGAGTTGATCTCGCCGGAGTAGGTCATCGAGTCGAGCGACTTCATATCGGCCTTGGCCGCGGCCGCGATCTCGTCGCCCGACTGTTGGGCGAAGTCTCCAGCGGAGTCACCGGAGTCACCCGAGCTACCGGAGGAGTCGTCACCACCGCCGCAGCCGGTCGCGAGCAGGAGCGCGGAGACAGCGGCGATCGCGCCGAGACGAAGGGAGGTCATGGCTGCCGATCATAGGTTGACCGGGCGGCGAGGACGTCTTCCATGTGCGCCTCGGCCCAATCCTTCAGGCCGTGGATGACACGCTGCAACGAATGACCGAGATCGGTGAGTTCGTAGGTCACGGTGACCGGCACGGACGCGGTGACGGTGCGCGTGACGAGGCCGTCCCGTTCGAGGGTGCGCAGGGTCTGGGTCAGCATCTTCTGGCTGACCCCGGCGATGGTCCGGGAGAGCTGGGAGTACCGCCGTGGTCCTCGCTCGAGCGCCACCATCACCAGCGTCACCCACTTATCGGAGAGTCGGTCGAGCAGTTGCCGGCTCGGGCATTCGGCCAGGAACACGTCGTAGTCGGCCTTCTCGGCCGCGCGACGCTGGGCCGCGGTCATCGTGGGCATGGTGGGCTCCATCGGGTGGGTTACGCACTTCAAGGTGCCTGCTCTCCAACAGGAAGCGCCTTGGTCGACGGGTTTGTTCCGACCACTGCACACCTTCCCTTCCATCACTCCAGGAGGAGCACCATGAGCACCACCTTCCGCGCCGCCGTCGTCACCCGCCCCGGCGAGCCCGACGCCATCTCGATCCTCGACCTTCCCGTCGTGCCATTGGAGCCCGGCCAGGTTCGGGTCGCCGTGGCGGCAGCCACCGTCAACCCCGTCGATGTCGCCGTGCGGGACGGTGTACTCCACCGCGCCGGCGTCATCGACCAACCCGAGCGGACCGGTCTGGGCTGGGACTTCGCCGGCACCGTCCTCGAAGCCGGCGCGGGTGTCGACCTGGCACCGGGCACCCCGGTCGCGGGCCTGGTCGGCGGGCTCGACCGCGACTTCGGGACCTACGCCGAACAGCTCGTCCTCCCCGCCACCGATGTGGCCGTCGTGCCGGACGGCCTCGACCCGGTCGCGGCAGCCACGGTGCCGCTCAACGCGGCTACGGCGTTGCAGTTGGTCGACATCCTCGGCGACGGAAACGGACAGTCGTTGCTCGTCACCGGCGTGGCCGGCGCCGTGGGCGGCCATGTCGTCCCGTTCGCGCTCGAACGCGGCTGGCTGGTCACCGGGCTCGGCCGGGCGGCGGACGAGGAGTTCGTCCGGGGACTCGGGGCCGAGTTCACCGCCGAGTCCACCACCGGCTGGGACGCGGTCGCCGATGCCGCGGTGCTCCAGGAGCGGGCGGTCGCACTGGTCCGCGACGGCGGCCGGTTCGTCGGCGTCCAGCCGTCCTTCCCACCGCCGACCGAGCGCGGTATCACGATCCAGGCCGTGGGCGTGGTGCCCAACGGCGCCCAATTGGCCACGCTGCTCGACCGTACGGCGCGCGGCGAGCTCCCCGTACGCATCGCCGAGGTGCTCCCCCTCGACCGTCTCGACGAGGCCCACGCCGCGGTCGCGAAGGGCGGCGTCCGCGGCCGCTACGTCCTCGTCCCCTGAGCCAATCGCCGGGATACTCCGTGACGTTCTGCAGGTCCGAACAGCGTTCGAGCATGCACTTCGTCACGGACTATCCCGGCGTGGCGGTCATACTCCCGCGGTCTCGGGTTCGCGAGCGGCGGGCGGCGGGGAGGCGTCCTCGCCGCCCTCGCGGAACCCGTGGCGGCGCCACCAGCGGGCCAGCGGAGCGGGGGCCCACCAGTTCCACGGGCCGAGCACCTTCATCGTGGCCGGTACCAGTACGCCGCGGACGATCGTGGCGTCGACCAGCAGGGCGACGAGCATGCCGATGCCGAGCATCTTCATGAACACGATCCCGCTGAGCGCGAACGCCCCGATGACGACGGCGAGCAGTACGGCGGCGCTGGTGATGATCCGGCCGGTCTTCTGGACACCGGTGACGACGGCGAGGTCGTTGTCGCCGGTGCGGTCGTACTGCTCGCGGATCCGCGAGAGGAGGAAGACCTCGTAGTCCATCGACAGCCCGAACAGGATGGCCAGCATCAGGATCGGGTTCGTCGCGTCGAGGAAGCCCTGAGGCGTGAAATCGAGCACTCCCGACAGGTGTCCGCTGCTGAAGATCCAGGTGATGATGCCGAAGGACGCGGTGATCGAGAGCAGGTTCATGACGATCGCCTTGAACGGCAGCACCACCGAGCCGAACGCCACGAACAGCAGCACCAGCATCACGCCTGCGACGATCAGCCCCATGTAGATCAGGTGTGAGCCGACGGAGTCGATGAGGTCGACGGTGTTGGCGCTCAGGCCACCGACCAGCACCGACCCCGAGTCCGGCTCGATCTCGCGGAGCTGCTGCACCATCTCCTGGCTCGCCTCGGTCTGGCTGTTGCCGGCCCAGGACACCCGGAGCAACGTGTCGTCGCCCTTCGCGGCCACGGTCTGTACGGCGAGCACGCCGTCGACCTGCGCCACCTGCTCGGCGTACGCCGCCACGTCGGCCTCGGACGCGCCTTGCACCAACAGCGACGCGGTCGAGGTCTCGGGACCGAACTCCGCGAGCTTCTCGGCGGCCACGTGCGCCGGGGCATCGGAGGGGAGTACGCGGTAGTCGACGCTGCCCCACTTCACGCCGAGGAACGGCGAGGCGATGAGCAGCAGAAGGGCGACCGTGCCGACGATGACCAGCCACGGCCGGCGCATCACGCCGCGGGCCAGCGCCGCCCAACGGCCGTGGGCGTCATCGACCACGACCGGCCGGTGTCGCCGCCAGGGCAGCCGGCCGGCGTCGACCCGGCGGCCCAGCAGCCGCAGCGTCGCGGGCAGCACGGTCAGCGCCGCGAGCATCGCCACGAGGACCGCGGCCATGCCGCCGTACCCCATGCTGCGGAGGAACGCCTGCGGGAAGATCAGCAGGCTCGACATGGCGGCGGCGACCGTCAGGCCTGAGAAGAGCACGGTGCGTCCGGCGGTCGCCATCGTGCGCCGGATCGCGTCGGGCACCGCCTCGGGGTCGTCCACCGGACGCAGCGCGAGCTCCTCACGGAAGCGGCTGATCACGAACAGGGCGTAGTCGATCGCCAGCCCGATGCCGAGCAGGGAGATCACGTTGACGGAGAAGACCGAGACGTCGGTGAAGTTCGAGATGACGCGCACCAGCGCCAGGGCGCCGACCATCGCGAGCAGACCCACCAGGGCTGGCATCGTGGCGGCGACCAGGCTGCCGAAGATCAGCAGGGCCAGGAGAATCACGATCGGCATCGAGATCGTCTCGGCGCGGGCGAGGTCCTCGCTGGTGATCTCGTTGACGTCGTTGAAGACCGCGAACGCACCAGCCAGATCGGTCTCGAGACCGGAGGACGCCGGGGCCTCGAGCGTTGGCTCGAGGTCGTCGTAGTTGGCGAGGAAGTCGCTCTGGCTCCCGCCGGTCAGTGAGATCAGCACCTGGGCTGAGTGGCCGTCGTCGCTGACCAGCCCGGCGTCCGGCGGCGCGGCGTAGTAGGGGACCACGGTGCTGGTGGTCCCGGGGGCGAGCCCGGCCACGATCTGCTCGACGGCGGCCCGGAACTCCGGGTCGGTGGCCACCCGGTCCGGGCTGGAGTAGATCGCGACGACGTCGACGCCCTGATTGCCGAAGGTGTCGCGCTCGGCGACCAGCTCGCGAGCCGACTCCGACCCCTTGTCGTCGAACCCGCCCTGCGAAAGGTGGTCGAAGACGCCGAATCCGTACGCCCCGGCGGCGACGGCCACGGCGAGGCCAGCCAGCAAGACGGCGAGGGCCCGGCGGGCGACGAATGCTCCCCAGCGCTCGATCATGGTCACTCCTTGGTGAACATCTATTAGGATTGTGAACGGCGTTTACCGTAAACGGTGTAAACTTACGCTGTCAACGGCGAAAGGGATGCATGAGCATCGAGGTGGACACCCCCAGCGGCACGGCACAGACACGTCGGGAGCGACAGCGCGAGGCGACGTACGCCGAGATCGTGCGGGTCTCCCGCGATCTCCTGGCCGAGGGGGCGGAGCTGTCGTTGCGCGCGGTGGCTGCCCGGATGGGCATGACCGCGCCCGCGCTCTACCGCTACGTCGGCAACTACCAGGAGCTCATCGACCTGGTCGCCTTCGAGATCGACCGGGCCGCCACCGAGACCTTCGCGGCGGCGGCCGAGGCGTTGCCCGAGGACGACTACGCCGGACGGCTGGTCGCCTCGACAGTGGAGTTCCGGATGTGGGCGCTGGCCAACCCGCGCGAGTTCGGCCTGGCCTTCGCCAACCCCGTCGCCGAGCCGAAGAACGCCCGACGCGAGATGCTCACGCTCTCCTGCTCGGGCCACCTCTGCACCGACCAGATGCGGGCGCTGTGGGAGCACAACCACCACCCGATCCCCGCGCTCGACGACCTGCCGCCAGCGGTCCGCGAGGCCGTCCTCGACCCGCTCATCCCGGCCGAGGTGGAGGGGCTCGCCAGGGAGGACCGCGGACTGCTGTGGATCTACATGCAGGGCTGGAACGTGCTGTACGGCGTGGTCGCGCTCGAGGTCTTCGGCCACATGGACCCGCGGATCATCGAGTCCGGCGAGATGTTCGTCGAGGCGGTGCGGGCCTTCGCACCCAAGCTCGGACTGGCCGACGACACGGATCGGCTGGTCGCCCAGATCCGCGAGCGGATCTTGCGGGGCTGACTACCCGAGGACGCCGTCGTAGTTCGGCAGCCGGTACGCGCGCTCGTAGCCGTCGCCCTCGAAGTCGGTGTCGTTGTTGCCGATGTTCGCGATCAATGTGTAGCCCCGCGCCGCGAACAGGTCGCGGCACCGCTGCTTGCCGTAGACCAGCGTGCGGCCCTGCCCACGCAGGCACAGTGCGTCGACGGGGAAGCCGTTGCGCTGCAACTGACCGGTGGTGCTCTTGCGCATCCCGGCCACGCGGCCGGTGTTGAACAGCACGGCCACCCCGCGCCGGTCGAGGAAGCGGGCGAGCTTGAGCATCCGGGGGATCGCACCGCCGCCGTCGTAGTACGTCGCGAGCACGGTGTTGTCGATGTCGAAGTTGACCGCCAGCACCTCGTCGGGATCCTTGGCCGCGATCCGCGCGCGGAACTGCTTGTAGGACCCGGTCATCACCGTGGCCACGTCGGCCAGCCACTGCTCGCGCGACGGCACATCGCGTGCCTGCGCGGGCGCGGCAGGGCAGAGCCCAGCGGCGAGGACGAGGGCGAGCAAGGGCGCGAGGAGCAGTCGCGTCATGTGGACCACGGTAGCTGGGACTTAGCCCAACAGCTCATTCACCCACGCCGGGACCAGTTCGCCGGCCGGTCCGTGCCGGGCCTCGTCGAACCATGCGGTGCCCTCGCTCGGGACCAGGTTGAGCTCGAGCGTGCGCGCGCCGTACGTCGCGGCCGCCTGCACGAAGCCGGCCGCCGGGTAGACCGCACCGGACGTGCCGATGGAGACGAACAGATCGGCCCGCTCGAGGGCGAGGAAGATCCGGTCGAGGTCGTAGGGGATCTCGCCGAACCACACGACGTCGGGGCGCAGCTCGGTGGTGCCGCAGCCCGGACACGGCGGGAAGTCGCCGAGCTCCCCGGTCCAGGGGAAGCGGCCGCCGCAGGACCGGCACAGCGCCGAGAGCAACTCCCCGTGCATGTGCAGCACCCGGGTCGAGCCGGCCCGCTCGTGCAGGTCGTCGATGTTCTGGGTCACCACGAGCAGGTCGTCGCCGACGGCCTCTTCGAGCCGGGCGAGCGCCTCGTGGGCGGGGTTGGGCGCGACCCCGGACAGTGCCTCGCGGCGGGCGTCGTAGAAGCGGTGCACCGTCGTGGGCTGCCGGTCGTAGGCCTCCGGCGTCGCGACGTCCTCGACCCGGTGCCCCTCCCACAGGCCGTCGGCGTCCCGGAACGTCGGCACCCCGCTCTCGGCCGAGATCCCGGCCCCGGTGAGTACGACGATCCGCACGGTCAGAGCTTATGCATGGTGACGACGTAGCCCGCCGCGTCGTCGTACGGCGCGCGGTCCCACGTCGAGAACCGCGCCACCGGCACCAGCCCGGCCTCGGCGAACGCAGTCTCGACCTCGTCGAGCGAGGTGATCGGACAGTCCCCGGGCAGGTGCGCGGCGTCGAGGCCGAAGCCGCAGACCAGCAGGCCGCCATCGGAGCGCACGTGAGCCGCCAGCGCGCGTGCCGTGCCGTCGAGGGTCCCGGGCTCGAGGAGCGGAATCGTGTTGCCGGCCACCAGGACCACGTCGTAGGTCTCGCCGGTGTCGAGGGTGGCGAGGTCGCCGACCCGCCAGTCGAGATCGGGTGCCTCCGCACGGGCCTGAATCAGCATCGAGGCGTCGAGGTCGACGCCGACGACGCCGTACCCGAGCTCGGCCAGCCGGATCGCGACCCGGCCGGTGCCGCAGCCGGCGTCGAGGACCCGTGCCGGAGGCTCGACGAGACCACACACGAAGCTCGCCTCGCCGTGCACGTCGTCGCCCCGCGCGGCCAGCGCGCGGAACCGCTGTGCGTACTTCGCGGCGTAGTCGGCTCCGACCGTCGCGCGCGCGATCTCCTGCCACCGGGTCATCCCGGTCAGTACTACCAGGGAGGCACGGACCCGGCGCTACGGGATGGGCAGCGTCTCGATGTCGGCGGCGATGATCGCCTGGTCCTCCGGATCGGAGATCTCGCCCAGCAGCGCGATCGCGCGGTCGCGTGCGTCCCGAGCAGCCTCGAGGTCACCAGAGACGGCGAGCGCGCGGGCGAGCCCCTCCTGAGCGCCGGCGACCATCCAGTCGTGGATGCCGTCGCGGGCCGAGTAGTCGACGCACCGCTGGGCGTGGAACAGCGCCGGCTCCCCGCGGCCGAGGGTGGAGTAGACCCGCGAGATCTGCCACTCCCCCGCGGCGCGGTTCTGGTCGTCGCCGACGTTGTCCCAGTGCAGGCGGCTGGCGTGGGCGAGGTGGATCATCCGGTCGGCCTCGTCGGGCGTCCGGGTCTCCTTCTCCAGCTCGCGCCAGGTCTCTCCGAACAGCGCGATCGCCAGCTGGCGCTCGTCGGCGACGGGCTCGGTCGTGGCGTCGTTCAAGGTCATGGTGACTCCTCGTGGATCGGCTAGCGCATGGTCGAGCGAGTGGAGGGCGCGCCTGAGCCGGTCGTGGCGGGCCTGGAGCGCGGTGCGGTGCTGGTCGAGCAGCCGTCGTACGTCGGGTTCCGGGCTGCCGCGCACGACGGCGCGAACGACGTCGAGCGAGACGTCGAGCGCGCGCAACCGGCCGATCGTGCGCGCGGTCGCGACCTGCGTCTCGGCGTACCAGCGGTAGCCGTCCTGGTCGACCCGCTCCGGAGTCAGCACGCCGACCAGGTCGTAGTGCCGGAGCGCCTTGGTCGTCAGACCGGCCAGCCGGGCGACCTCGCCCACCGACAGCATCCCGGGTGCTCTGGAACCCACGCCTGCGACGGTAGGGGGTTGCCGCGGGGCAACCGCAAGTCCCGCCCTCACCTGCGGTCGGGCGCTCCGACTGACAGAGTCCGGTCATGGAGTTGATAGACGGCGCCGGCGCCTGGGCTGAGCCCGACGCCACCGGCGCGACGTACGCCGAGCAGTTGCGCAGCGCCGACCTGAGCGTCGGGACCTACTGTCTGCGGGCCGGAGCGGTGGATCCGCAGAGCCCGCACGACGAGGACGAGATCTACGTCGTCAACGCAGGGCGAGGCAGCTTCACCAGCGGTGGTCGCACCGTCGAGATCTCGGCCGGCTCCGTGCTGTACGTGCCGGCCCACGAGGCGCACCGATTCCACGACATCACCGAGGACCTCGCGCTGCTCGTCTTCTTCGCTCCCCCGGAGGGATCACGCTCGCAGCCGTTGACTGAGTAGGTAGACCCGGCAGCCCAGGCACAGTCCGGTCGCGGCGTTGAGTGCAGTCACGCCGAGGACGAGCGCGGTCAGGACATAGCCGGCGATGTCCACGCCGACCGCGAAGCAGACCACCGCGGGAGCGGTGAGCACGCAGCCGATCAGTTGAGCGAATCTCGGCGGCCGAGCATCCTCCAGCCGGGTGGGAGGGCCGATGCGCGGCCAGATGAACCGCGCGTAGAGCTGCGCCCACACCGACCACTGGAAGCTCACGAACGCGGTGAACGCGAACACAGCCACCTGCGAGGCGAGCAGGAAGAGGCCGAGCGGCCGGGCCGAGTCGACGACCAGCACCACCACGGCGAGTACGACGGCAGTAGCACCGGCGCTGAACCGGACCAGGCGCGGATCGACCTGACCGCGCAGCGGGCACGCGCTGATCCTGTTGCTCGTCATCGGAGTGCATCGTGCCCCGACACGAACGCGCCTTGCACGCCGACGCGCACTGCATCACTCGGGCTGTCACTCGGGCTCGGCGGCCGGGCGCGAGTCATCCGCGACCTCGAGAGACTCGATCAGCCGGATCGCCAGGCGCAGACGAGCATCGCCAGGCAGAGTCATTGCGCGATCGAGGAACTCCTCGGCGGTCATCGTCACCGCGTCACCGTAACGTGGCACTTCCGCCGGGTGGTCTTCGCGCTCTCGGCTGGGCACATAGAACGACGCGTGACTCTCGTACGGTCCGAAGTCGCCCGACTCATCGATGAAGATGCTGAGTTCGCGCACGAAACTCTCCCCGGACATGACTTGAGGCGGGGGATGTCCCCGCCTCAAGGTTGGACCAGGGCCTCGCGGCCAGCCCAGCGATTCAGAGATAACACGCAGCTCCGGCCGAGCCCCGCGATCGCTCAAACCACTGCTGACCTGGGCAACACGTCACAGTCAGTAGTACCAGGGATACGGCGACCAGTCGGGCTCGCGCTTCTCGAGGAACTGGTCGCGGCCTTCTTGGGCTTCGTCGGTCATGTAGGCGAGCCGCGTGGTCTCGCCGGCGAACAACTGCTGGCCGACCAGGCCGTCGTCGATGAGGTTGAAGGAGTACTTCAGCATCCGCTGGGCGGTCGGGGACTTGCCGTTGACGAGCCGGCCCCACTCCAGTGCGGTCGACTCGAGCTCGGCGTGCGGGACCGCGCGGTTGACCACACCCATGCGGACGCCGTCCTCGGCGGAGTACTCCTGGCCGAGGAAGAAGATCTCGCGGGCGAACTTCTGGCCGACCTGGCGGGCGAGGTACGCCGACCCGTAGCCGCCGTCGAAGGAGCCGACGTCGGCGTCGGTCTGCTTGAACCGCGCCTCCTCACTCGACGCGAGGGTCAGATCGCAGACCACGTGGAGCGAGTGGCCGCCGCCGGCGGTCCAGCCGGGCACGACGCAGATGACGATCTTGGGCATGAACCGGATCAGTCGCTGGCACTCCAGGATGTGCAGCCGCCCGAGCCGGGCCTTGTCGAGGGTCTCGGCGGTCTCGCCCTCGGCGTATTGGTATCCGGTGCGACCACGGATCCGCTGGTCGCCGCCGGTGCAGAAGGCCCACTTGCCGCTCTTGGCGCTGGGCCCGTTGCCGGTGAGCAGGACGCAGCCGACGTCGCTCGACGTACGGGCATGCTCCAGGACGCGGAGCAGTTCGTCGACGGTGTGCGGGCGGAAGGCGTTGAGCACGTCGGGCCGGTCGAAGGCGATCCGCACGGTGCCGTGCGCCTTCGCGCGGTGGTAGGTGAGGTCGGTCAGCCCCTCGAAACCGGGGACCACCGACCACGCCTCCGGATCGAAGGTCTCGGACACCCCGTCGATTGCGCTCATGGAGCGCACCGTAACGGGCGCGTCGCTGCCACGATGCACCGGTGAGCACCCTGCCCGCTGCGCTGGCCGAGCCGACCGTCACGCCGCCCAGCCGGTGGGTGGCCCTGCTCGCGCTGGCCAGCGTCGGACTCTGGGCCGGCTTCTTCGGCCCGATCCAGGTACTCCTCGCCCAGCAGGCCGAGTCGCTGGACCCGGCCAACAAGGAGCAGGTGCTTGCGCTCGTCACCGGACTCGGAGCGCTCGTCTCGGTTGTCTGCAACCCGCTGGCCGGGGCCTTCTCCGACCGTACGACGCTCCGCGCGGGCCGGCGCGTCCCGTGGCTGGTCGGGGGCGCACTCGGCGGCGCAGCATTCCTCGCGCTGCTGTCGGTCGCTCCCAATGTGCCGGTGATGGTGCTCGCCTGGTGTGGGGTGCAGGCAACGCTCAACGCCATGCTCGCCGCGACCACCGCGGTGATTCCCGACCAGGTGCCGGTCGACCGCCGAGGCCGGATCGGCGGGATCGCCGCCGTCGCCCAAACCGTGGGGGTCGTGGCCGGGACCGGCATCGCCGCCGCCACCGGGAGCATCGCCGCCGGCTACCTCTCGATCGCGGTCTTCCTGGTGGTGCTAGCGGTGCCGTTCGCGCTGACCTCCCGCGACGTGGCCTTGCCGGCCGAGGCGCGACCGCCGTTCGAGCTGCGGACCTTCGTGGCGTCGTTCTGGATCTCCCCGCGCGGCCACGCCGACTTCGCCTGGGCATGGGTGACGCGGTTCCTGGTCAATCTCGGCAACGCCCTCGGCCTGCTCTACCTCCTCTACTTCCTCAAGGACGTGCTCGGCTTCAGCTCCGACGAGGCCGAGGACCGGGTCTTCCTGCTCACCGCCCTGTACGCCGTGACGCTGCTGCTCACGGCGGTGATCTTCGGCATCTGGAGCGACCGGCTGGGCCGCCGCAAGGTCTTCGTGATCTGGTCGGGCCTGGTGTCGGGCTGCGCGGTCGCGGTGCTCGGGATCGGGCAGAGCTGGCCGTCCGCCGTGGCCGCGGCGGTGGTGATGGGCTGCGCCTACGGCATCTACACCGCGGTCGACTTCGCACTCATCACCCAGGTGCTGCCGACCGCCACCGACCGCGCCAAGGACCTCGGCGTCATCAACATCGCCAACGCCCTCCCGCAGGTCGTCGCGCCAGTGCTTGCCGGCGTGCTGCTCGCCGTCGTCGAGGCCTCGGGCGGCCTGGTCGAGTCGGACGGAGACGGATTCTCCGTCGGCTACTTCGCGGTCTACTTCCTCGCCTTCCTGGCCAGCGTGCTCGGGTCGGTCTTCGTGACCCGGATCCGCGGGGTCCGCTGAGATCCGCCGCTCCAGGAATGTCGGACCTCGACTTCCGGTTACTGGAGGTCGTGACACTTCAAGGTGAGTACGAGCCCAGCAAGGCGGCATGGGTCCGCGACCAGGTCGAGGCCTACGAGCGCTCCGGCGGCACCGAGGCGAACATCCTCCGCGGCCGCCCGGAGTGGCCGATCGTGGTGATCACCTCGCGCGGCCACCAGTCCGGCAAGCTCCGCAAGAACCCCGTGATGCGGGTCGAGAAGGACGGCGTGTACGCCGCCGTCGCCTCGCAGGGCGGCGCGCCGACCAACCCGAGCTGGTACTACAACTTCGTCGCCGACCCGCACGTCGACCTGCAGGACGGCCCCGAGCCCCACGAGTACGTCGCGCGGCTGGCCGAGGGCGAGGAGCGCGCCGAGTGGTGGGACCGTTGCGTGGCGCAGTTCGCGCCGTACGCGGAGTACCAGCAGAAGACCGACCGCGAGATCCCGTTGTTCCTGCTGGAGCCGGTCGAGTAGCTGAGCGGCTGTCGGAGTCACCGGTTAACCGGTGACTCCTGCAACGGACTACGACGACGCGAGGGACGCGGCCAGGCTGACCAGGTGACCGAGCCTGGCAAGCTCGGACTCGACGAACTCAGGCCCGCCGCGGCGACCGATCACGACGACCTCGTTGCCGTCGATGCGCGCGCCGGCGTAGAGATTGACCTCGTCGCCCTCGACGTCGAGCCGAGAGGCGCGTTCGATCTCGACGAACGGCAGCTCCTCGGGTGCCGCGTCGGTGCGCCGCACGACGCCCTTGCTGCGGTGGATCCGGATCGCCCAGTCGGCTCGGAACGTGACCGGCAGCAGATCGACCATCCGGTCGAGCGCGGCCGCTGGGTCGGTCGTCAGCTCCTCGACGGCCTCGAGGTCGAGGAAGATGTTGCCGCCGGCGGCGTACCGGCTGATCCACATGACGCGCACGCCCTCCAGGGCGTTGCATGCCGAGACGATCGAGTCGGGCATCGCGTTGCCGTGCATCTCGAGCAGCACGTCGTCGATGGCGGCGCCGTCGCGCTTCTCGACGATCTCGATCGCGTCGATGTCACCGCCGGCCTCACCGATCGCGGTCGCGACGCGCCCCAACGAACCCGGGACGTCGGGCAGCTCGACACGCAGGAGGAACGGCACTCCTCCGACCCTAGGCGATCCGGGTAACGCCCCTGTTTCCGGTCCAGCGTTTCCGGTCCGGTGTCTCCGGTCCGGATCAGGGTGCGGACTCAGTCGCCAGCCGCTGGCGGAGGCCGGTCGCACGGAGGGCGCGGCGCTCGATGGCGGCGCGTACGTCGTCGGGCGAGCCGACCACCACGACCCGCTCGCGGGCCCGGGTGATCGCGGTGTAGAAGAGCTCGCGGGTGAGCAGCCGCGACTCGGGAGGCGGCAGGATCACGACCACCTCGTCGGCCTGCGAGCCCTGGCTCTTGTGGATGGTGAGCGCATGCATCGTCTCGACCTGACCGAGCCGGCCGGTGGCGAGGTCGAGCCGACCACTGCTGCCGGCGACGGCGGCCCGCAGGGCGCGACCTGGCACCCCGTTCGGTGGCCGGACCGCAACACCGGTGTCGCCGTTGTAGACGCCGAGGCCGTAGTCGTTGGCGGTCACCAGGAGCGGGCGGCCGGCGTACCAGACGGCGTAGAGCGGCTCGCCGGTCTCCTCGCCGAGCCAGCGCTCCACCTGGGTGTTCCAGTGGCGTACGCCGAAGGGGCCCTCGCGGTGGGCGCAGAGCAGCCGTTGGCGGTCGAGCAGTTCGAGCGCCCGGTCGGCGTGGCCCTCCTCGGCGGCCCGGAGCACGTCGAGCGCATGGGGCACGACGAGCTCGCGCACCCGAGCGGCTGGGTCGTCGACGTCGATCAGTGCGACGTGCTCGCCGCCGGCCGCCAGCAACTCGACGGCCCGCTCCGGATCGCCGGACCGGACCGCCTCGGCCAGGGCGCCGATCGACTCGCCGAAGCGATGGGACGTGACCAGGGCGGCCACCCCGATGCGGGTCTTCTCCTGAACCGTCTCGACCAGGTCGGCGAGCACCGCCCCGGCCTCGACCGAGGCCAGCTGGAACGGGTCACCGACCAGGAACAGCCGACTGCCGGGCCGCACCGCCTCGAGCAGCCGAGCCATCATCGTCAGCGAGACCATCGAGGTCTCGTCGACCACCACGACGTCGTGGGGCAGCCGGTTGTCGCGATGATGCCGAAACCTCGACGAGGTGTCCGGCCGGGCTCCGAGGAGCCGGTGCAGCGTGACGGCCCGCACGCCGGCCAGCCGACGGCGGTCGGCCTCGGGCAGCCGGGCCACCTCCTCCTCGACCGCCTGCTGCAGGCGGGCGGCGGCCTTCCCGGTGGGCGCGGCGAGGGCGATCCGGATCGGCGGATCGCCCGCGAGCTCGCCCTGCTCGGCACAGAGGGCGAGCAGGGCGGCCACCGTCGTGGTCTTGCCGGTGCCGGGCCCGCCGGTCAGCACGGTGGTGGCCCGGCCGAGCGCGACCCGCGCGGCGGCGCGTTGCTCGTCGTAGCCCTCGGCCGGGAAGACGCGGTCGAGCGCCCGGCCCAGCCACGCCTCGTCGGGCGCGGTGACTCCCGCGGGGCGCCCGACCAGGTCGGCATGGACCTGCTCCTCCTCGCGCCAGTAGCGATCGAGGTAGAGCAGCCGCACCCCGCCGTGCTCCAACAGGCGGAGCACGGGAGTGGGCGAGGTGAGCAGCGGGCTCGCGGCGACGGCGGCGTGCCAGGCCTCGACCTCGGGCCAGGCGACCGCGACCTCGCTGTCGGTGAGATCACCGGAGACGGTGGCCAGGTCGACGCAGACCGAGCCCCCGCGCACCGCCCGCACCACGAAGGCCACTGCCAATGCCACGAGCTCCGACTCGTCGCCACCGAGAGCGCAGAGCCGGAGGGCTACGTGTACGTCCGCGACGTCAAGCACGCCGGCGGCGTTGAAGGAGCGCAGCAGCCCGGTGGCCGCGTGGGCGAGGCGCGGGTCATGCGGGTCGTCTAGCTCCGGTGTCGTCAGGGTCACGAGGCACCGTCCAGGAGATCGGACAGCGCGGTCACGAGCGCGACGGGTGGCTGCCAGGAGAAGACGCCCGTGGGGTGCCCGTCCTCTTCTGGCGTGTCCGGGCCGCACATCCCGCGCACGTAGAGGTAGAGCACACCGCCGAGATGCACGGCCGGGTCGTAGCCCGGCTGGCGCCACCGCAGGTAACGGTGTGCGACGACGACGTAGAGGAGTGCCTGGAGCGGGTAGTCGGAATGGAGCATCGCCTCGACCAGGCGCCCGCGGGAGTACGCCGCCGCGGTCAGTGGCTGGTCAGCCGGACCGAGCCAGTTGGTCTTGTAGTCGACGACCAGGTAGCGCGGACCCGGAAGGCGGAGCACCACGTCGATCGAGCCGGACAGGTAGCCACGCAGCGACTGGCTACCCAGCCCGGGAGTGCGGAGTCGGTCGGCGTAGGGCTGCAGCGGGTCGGCCGGAGGGAGGTGTTCGGCGAGGAGCGCGCCGACATCGGCCAGGGTCACGTCGACGCCCAGCGACCGGTCGCCACCCGCGAGCGGGATCTCGAAGTCGAGCTCGCAGAGCCGGTCGGCGAGCCCGATCCCGCCGAGCGTGAGCCCATCGGCCAACGGACCGAGCGAGGTGTGATGGAGCGGGACCAATGCTGCGGCCAGCTCCGCCGGCGCGGTGTCGACCGGCCACCAGAGCCGCTGCTCCTCGACGTGCCGAAGCAGCTCGGCCTCGAGGTCGGCAGCATCGGGGTCGGCGACCTCGAGCACGCCGTGCACCAGGGATCCGAACGCGGCTCCCGACGACAGCGCGGCCATCGGCGACGCCATCGACGTCGACTCGTCGATCTCGTCGACTCGTTCGCTCTCGTCGTCGTCGCGCGCCGACAGCTCCGGCTCGGAGGTGACGCCGCCGGACTCCTCGGCCGCGCGGACCAGGGCGGAGTAGGAGGTACGCCGCCAGTCGGTGTCGATGGACCGGTCGAAGACCCGGACCGCCATCCCCTTCGGTGCGCGGCTCGGCGGCGGCTCAGGGATGTCCGAGGCGGGCTCGGCACGCTCGAGGTGCGGCCCGCCCGCCTGCTCCCACTTGCGGAGATGGTCGAGGACGGAGGCGTCGTCGACCTTGGGCTGTAGCGAGTCGGGCACCAACGCCTGGTTGAGCACCCGTCCGCGCAGCAGCCGGGAGAGCCCGCCGTTGACCTCGTCCCACGAGGGAGCCCACCACGCCACGACCTGCGACTGGGCTCGGGTGAGCGCGACGTAGGTGAGCCGGATGTCGTCGCCGGCCATCTCCGCGCGACCCTGGGCGCTCACGGCGGCGTATCCGGGCGCGGACGAGCCACCGATGTCGAGACACCGGGTGCCGTCGGGCTCGTGGTAGAGCACCGCCTCTCCGAGCCGGACGTTGCGGTTGAACGCGAAGGGCAGGTAGACGAGGGGGTACTGCAGCCCCTTGCTCACCCAGACCGTCATGATCTGGACTGCAGCGGCATCGCTGTCGAGCCGTCGGTTGCGCTCGGCCGCACCGGCCCGCTCCTGCCGTTGGTCGCGCAGCCACTGCAGCAGCGCCGGCAGGCCGAGTCCGTCGCGATGGGACACCTCGTGCAGCAGTTGGGTGAGGTGCTCGACGTCGGTGAGGTGACGCTCGCCGCCGCGCCAGGCCAGCACCCGCTCGGCCATCCCGGCGACGTACGCCGCTTCGAGCACGGCCGCGATGCCGCGCGCCCGCGCATGGTCTGCCCACCGCCGCAGCGTGTCGGAGACGTCGTCGGTCAGCTCCGTCTCCGTGGCCAGCTCGGCGGCGGTGCGGCCGAAGAACATGGTCGCGGCGGCGGCGCGTACGAGGCCGGTCCGCCCCGGCTGCTCGAACGCCTCCAGCAGGCACTGCCAGTCGGCCGCGGCCCGGGACGCGAACACGTCGGTGTCCCCGGTATAGACGGCGGGAACGCCTGCCGCGGCCAGCGCGTCTCGACAGGCTCGGGCATCGCGATGGCTCTCCACGATGACCGCGACGTCGCGAGCCCGGATCGGTCGCGTGGCGGTGCCGTCGCGGTAGGTCGCGGCGGAGGCGAGCAGCGCCTTCACGTCGGCCGCAAGATCGGCCGCGATGAAAGGGCGCAGGTCGTCCATCGGGATGGTGCGGGTGCCGCGCACGCCGAGCGCATCGCGCCCGACCACGCGCAACCGGAATGGGTCGTTGCACGGCGCACCCGACAGCCGGTGCTCCTGCTGGCGCGCCGCCACCGGTCGCACCACGATGTCGTCGTGGCCCAGGGCGGCGCCGTTGAGGACCGTCAGCAACCGCCGCACCAGGGGCTGGTCGCTGCGGTAGTTGGTGTCGAGGGTGAGCAGGGCGTCGGCCCGCTCACGGGCGCGGAGATAGGTGACGACGTCGCCACCCCGGAAGGCGTAGATCGCCTGCTTGGGGTCGCCGATGAGCACCAGGGTGACCTGCCCGACGAAGGCGCGCTCGATCACCTCCCACTGCACCGGATCGGTGTCTTGGAACTCGTCGACCATCACGATCGACCAGCGCTGGCGCATCCGGGCTCGGGCCGGGGAGTCGGGTGCCTCGAGGGCGGTAGCCAGTCGGGAGAGCAGGTCGTCGAAGCCGAGCACGCCGAGAAGCCGCTTGCGACGCTCGAGCTCGCGGACCACCGCGTCGGCGAACGCCCGACGTAGACCTGCGGTCGACTCGGCCGGCGGGTCGGTGGGAGTGAGCCGGGTGCGCGGGTTGCCGACCACCTGGTGGGCGAGTTCGAGCGCCTGGGCCAGGGTCAGCTCGGGGGTGTCCTTGTCGTCGCCGAACCGCTGGAGGTAGAGGTCGTCGACGATCTCTCCGACGAGGTCGTCGAGGCTCTCCACGAGGGTGACGCCGGCGTCGGTGTCACCGGCGACGCCCAACGATCGCAGCACCAGCTGGCAGAACTGGTGGGTCGTGGCGATCGTGGCCGCGTCGAAGCCGGCGAGCGCGTCGCGAAGCCGGAGTCGGCGCGCCTCGAGCTCGTCGACCGAGCCGGTCACCAGCAGCCGCAAGAGCTCGTCGTCGGCCCGCGACGGATCCTCCAATGCCTCGGCCGCGCGGAGCAGCTGGTCGCGGACGCGTTCGCGCAGCTCCTGGCTGGCGGCCCGGCTGAAGGTGATGAGGAGCATGTCGTCGAGCCGGGCGCGACCCTCGGCGACGTACCTGGTCACGAGCGCGGCCAAGGTGTACGTCTTGCCGGTGCCGGCGCTGGCCTCGAGCACCGTGGTGGTCGGTCCTTCCGGCAGCGCCGCGTGGAGGTCGAAGGGGCCTGCCGTCCCCGCCGGCTGAGTCACAGCGGCCCCCGCTCGCTGGCGAGCAAGGGGAACCACAGCCGCTCGGCGAGCGCCGGCAACTCGGTGAGCGTGTCCAGCGAGGCATGCTCGCCCCAGACTCGGACGTGGGCCGGGTCGGCGTCCTCGCCGGGGTAGCGGCTCGAGCGCCACTTCTTCTGCGCCTCGGGCTGAGGGTCCTGGCCGGTGAAGGCGGCCGATGCCCAGGCGAACGAGGTCTTGAGGGGCAGGTGCAGCGGTGCCCGTCGACCCTCGTCGTAGAGGTCGACCAGCCCCGAGAGCAGCGTGAGCGGCTCCTCCGCGGTCGGGCCGAGCAGCCGCTGGGCGGCCTGGCTGCCCCGTGGCGAACGGCCGATGGTGAGTGCGGTCCAGTTGTGGTCGGGATGGCCGGCGGCGAGGGCCAGCAGCCGGACCCAGGACTCCAGCAGGTGCTTGCCGTCGAGACGGGAGTAGCCGACGGCGACCAGCCGGTCGCCGTAGACCGGGGTGATCGTGCCGGTGAGCCGGCGCCCGCCGGGTAGCGCGACGTCGACGTCGTGGGCGCGTGGCTCGACCTGCCGGTGGGTGAGCGCGGCGAGCGCGAGGTTCATGGCCACCTCGCGGACCTCGGTGGCCTTGCGCCAGCCCAACTGACCGGGAGGCAGTGCACCGCGCCGCCACTCGATCTCTCGCGCCGTGTCCGGGTGGATGCCACGGACCATGTCGTCGAGCATCCGGTCGCCCACACCCCAGGTCTCGAGCGCGTCGATCTCGACCGGCATCGCGTCGCTGACTCCGTCGAGGTCCCAGGGCAGGGTCAGTTCGAGAGTTCGGAAGAAGCCCTTCACCGGGTCCTTGAAGAAGGTGACCAGATCGGCGAGCGCGATCTCGTCCTGGTCAGCACCCCGGGTGACCGGCTCGGCCAGCGCGCCGACGAGGAACGGCGGTGGCGCCGGGCGCGGCCCGGTGGCGACCCGCGCCGCCGCGAGCATCTGCGGGTCGAACGAGAACGGGGTCGGCGTGCCGAGCCGTCCCGGCTCGACGTTGCGGAGGTCGAACCCCTGAAGTGGGTGGTGGACCACGATCGCGTCGCGGACCGGTGCGTCGGTGGTGCGGTCGAGGGCGTCCAGCAGCTCGCCGAGGGGTACGGCGGGTGGGCGGCTCTGACCGGTGTGCGGGTCGGCGCCGGTGTAGGTGATCACCACCTTCTCGGTGGCCGCACCGATCGCGTCGAGGAGCAACTGACGGTCCTCGGAACGGACGTCGCGCTCGCCGGTGACAGGAGTGCGCGCCAACACGTCGTCGCCGTCGACCGTGCGCTGCCGCGGGAAGACGCCGTCGTCGAGCCCGAGCAGGCAGACCACGCGGTGGGGCACCGAACGCATCGGGACCATGGTGCAGACGGTGAGGCTTCCGGCCCGGAAGTTGGCCCGAGTTGGCCGGCCGGCCAGGTGGTCGCCGAGCATGGCGCGGATGTCGGTGAGCCGCATCGGGCTCGCCCCACGCTCGCCGGCGTCGACCGCCACCCGGGCGAGCTCACGCTGGACCTGTCCGACCTGCCACTGGTCGTCGCGATCGACCTTGGTCAACGCGGCGACGCCGAGGGCGAGCCCGTCGAGCCATTCGGCCAACGGACGGGTGCCGGTCAGCCGGTCGGTAGCGGTGACCAGCCGGTCTAGGTACTCGGCGAAGCGACCGGCGAGCTCGACCCGATTGCTCCCGACATCATCGAGCGGCAGGGCGGTGCCGAGCCAGGACCGGGAGTCGTCGGACAGCGCTACGCCGGTCAACACGCGATCGACGCCGAACCGCCAGGTGTTCTGCAGGTAGCGGACCCCGAACGGCTGGCGGTGGTCGGCGTCGAACCCCCACCGCACCCCCGACTCGCGCACCCAGTCGGTCATGGTGTCGAGGTCGTCGTCGACGAAGCCGAAACGCCGACGCACCGACGAGCTCTGGGCCAGGTCGAGGACCGCGCTGGCGGTCGCGCGACTCCCGGCCAGGTCGAGCAGCTGGGCCGCGACGCCGAGCAGGGGGTTGGTCTGCGAGAGCGCGCGGTCGGCGAGCTGCACGCGCAGCCGGTGTGCAGGGTGACCACCGTCGACGACGTCACCGAGTCCGAACGACGCGGAGATGAGCGGCGCGTAGCTCTCGATGTCGGGACACATGACGAGGATGTCGCGTGGCTCGAGGGTGGAGTCGTCCTCGAGCAGGCCGAGCAGCACCTCGCGGAGCACCTGCACCTGGCGGGCCGGACCGTGGCACCGGTGCACCTGCACCGAGCGGTCGCCGGCCACGTGTGTGCGCCCGCTGGAGCGTACGGCGTCGGCCCGCAGGTCGTCCTGGAGCCAGCCGAGCAGCGTGCCCGGCAGCGCCTGGATGGCGACCTCGGTGTCGGTCTCGACCTCTCCGGCGCCGAGCAGGCTGCGCTGCAGCTCCCGTTGGTCACGGCCGAGCGAGGCCACGAGCGGATGCCGGACCTCGCGGTGGCTGAGGTCGTCGTGCCGCGGGGTCGGTCCCCGCAGCTCGGCGAGCCGACCCCACAGATCGTCGCTGGGATGAGGCAGCCACAGATGGAGGTCGTGGTGGGTGGCGAGCGCGCACAACAGCTCGATCTCGGTGAGCGGCATCCGTGTGTGGCCGAACAGCGAGATGCGGGGCGGCAGCTCCCCCGGACCGGCACGGAGCGCGGCCAGCGTGGTCGCGTGCCGCTCCGCAGGAGCGGGGGCGTCGACGGCCGCGGCCACCGCCCGCCACAGTGGCGGCTGCCAGGCCAGGTCGGCGTCGAGGGCGCCGCCCAGCCCGTCGGTGTCCCGGCCCGCGGACCAGTCGACGAGCAGCTGCGGCCGTTGGGCGGCGTACGACGCGAACAGGCCGGCCAGCCTCCGCGCGACGGCGTAGCGCCGGCCGCGGCGGAACTCCGCCTCGTCGCCGGTGTCATCGCGACCGAGATGAGTGGCCAGCGTGGCCGCCCACGGTTGGTCGAGGCAGTCGTCGAGCACCGACAACAGCGGCCAGGCCAACGCGTCGGCGGCCCAGGGGTCGTCGTCGCGGCTGCCGGTCAGCTCCGCGACCAGCGAACGCGGGAACCGGAACTCGACGCCCGCGCACACGCCGTCGCCGCGGCCAGCCGTGGTGCCGAGCCGATGTGAGAGCCGCTGGCTCAGCCACCGCTCGACGCCGCGCGCGGGCACCAGCACCAGCTCGGTCGCGAACGGATCGTCCAGCGGAGTCGACAGCAGCTCGCCGAGGGCATCGGCGAGCAGGTCGGTCCGCGGGGCGCGGTGGAGGTGGAGGGCCATCGATCCCCGACCCTATGGGCGAGGACCGACGGTCAGAGGCTGGCCAGCCACGCACCGTCCCGTAGCAAGGTGCGGCCAGGCATCTCGTCGACCTCACGCCAGGCCTGGACCCGGGTGGGCCGGAGCACCAAGAAGACGTACCCGGCCTGGCCGCGCGGGTCCCAGTCGGCCTGCGCGCAGTACGCCGCCCCGAGGGCCGCGTCGTCGTCGACCGGCACCGCGCGCTCCAGTTCGAGGTCGAGCATCGTGACGTCACGGGTGGCGCCGACCGCGCCGCGCGCCGTACCGCTCCCCACGATGTTGCGGCCGGTCACCGAAGACTCCTCGACCGCGACGACCACCCGCTCGTCGACCCAGGCGAGCGAGAGTGGCACCAGGTAGGGCGCGCCCTGCGCGGACGCGGACGCGAGCCACACGTCGACGGCCGGCGTCGTGAGGGTCCGGAGTGAATCGGCAGTACGGGTCGGCAGGTCACGGGCCATCCCCGCAGTCTCTCAGCCAGCACAGATCCGCCGTCGCGATCATCGTGCGCCCACCGGCCTGACCGGTGCCGATCTCGCGGATCCGGAGGCACCGGCTCGTCGCGGCCGAATGCTGGCTGGGGCCTCGCTGTTCGTCCTCGGCTTCTCCATAGTGTTCGTCGGCCTCGGCATCCTCTCGGCCGGCGTCAGCCGGTGGTTTCTCGTCAACCAGCGCGCGCTCACAGTCGTCCTCGGGGTGCTGGTCATCGCACTGGGCCTGGTGTTCGCCGGTGCGCTTCCGATCTCGCAGCGAGACATCCGCGTCCATCGCGTACCCGCCGTCGGAGTGGCCGCAGCGCCGGTGTTGGGGTCCTTGTTCGCCATCGGCTGGCAGCCCTGCATCGGACCGACCCTCGCCACGATCCTCGGACTGAGCAGCTACCTCGACCCGGTCCGCGGTGGACTCCTCATGGGCTTCTACTCGTTGGGCCTGGGCGTCCCGTTCATCGTGAGCGCCGTTGCGTGGCGGCGCGCCTCGGGAGCGATCGGGTGGCTTCGCCGCCGGCAACTGTGGCTCACTCGGGCGGGCGGAGCAATGCTCGTCGTGGTGGGAACTCTCCTGCTCACCGGGTGGTGGGATCAGGCCGTGCAGTGGCTACAGGTGCAGCTTGCCGACGTCTATCAACCCAGTCTGTGACTGGGTGCGCTCAGCGACCCCAGAAGCCTTCGCGGTCGTCGTCGGCGCGCGCCGCGTCCACGACCTCGGCGATCGCCTCGGGGTTGCCGTGGTAGCGACGGAAGCTCCACACCAGGAGCACCACGGCGATCAACGCCGAGAGGAACTGAGAGATGCTCGTGGCCTTGCCGCCGGGCAGCCACCAGGTGTCGGAGAGCGGCCACCACTGAGGCACCGCGGGGCCGACGAACCACAACACCCCGGCGGCCGCGATGAGGAGGATCATCGTCGCGGTGGCGAGGACGCGCGGCCAGGTCTCCACCGACTTCGCCGCACCCTTGAGCGCCTCGCGCTTGATCGGCTCCACGCGTCGTTCGGCCCATTCGTACTGCTGGGAGAGGATCACCAGCCCACCGGCGATCATCAGCAGCCCGGGTCCGGGCAGGATCAGGGCGGCCAGCCCGGCCACGACCAGCAGCCAGCCGACGAACTCGAGGCCGATCCGTTTGGCCGCCGCCTTCATGGGGCGAGCATGTCAGAGCGGGGCAACCGCTGGGTCTGCCCCAAGCCGCGTACGCCGCAGCCGAGGGCTTGCGCGGGTGCCTTCCTTGCGGAGGCTTCGAGGCTCGTCGCTAGCGCTCCTCGCACCTCAGCCACCGTAGGTGGCGAGGTAGGCGCGGCCCTCGTCGTCGAGGTTCCCGTGCGCCTCGGCGATCCGCGCCCAGCGGGTCGCCATCCGGGCGAAGCGCAGCGGGTTGTAGACGTCTTCCTCGCGCGAGAACAGGCCATCCCCGGCGTAGGTCATGATCGTCAGGTTCGACTCCTCGAGCAGCGTGCCGTCGCCCGGGTCGGGCATCAGGTTGCGCACCTCGCAGATCAGGCGCGAGGTCGGCGCGTCGACCACCTGCCAGGCGAGCGGGAAGCTCGTCATCACGCCGCCCGGGAACGTCGTCATGGTCCGCACCGACCAGGCGCGGATCTCGTCGCGGCCACGGAAGGTGCCGAAGGCGTGCTCGACGTACTCCGCGTCCGGAGTGAAGTGGTCCGCGAACGCGTCCCACGCGCCGGTGGCGGCGTACTCCTGGACCTGCGCGTGCATGGCGGCGTACGCCGCGGAGATCTCGTCGGCGCTGAACCGGGCCTCGCTCACGCGCGCATTCAAGCAGTACGCCGCGACACCAACACGGCTCCGACGGCGACGCCCGTGGTGAGCGTCAACGCCGCGACGAACGCCCCGAGGTCGGCGGCCGAACCGACGCTGGTGAAGACCAGGCCGGCCAGCGAGATCGCGGTCGCTCCGCCGACCGCGTCGGCGATCGACATCGCAGCCGAGTTGCCACCCTGCTCACGCTCGGTCGAGGCCGCCAGCACGTAGGACGAGATGCGCGGGAACATCAACCCCATCCCGGCCCCGGCGAGCACCCAGAACGCGCCGATGAGGAACGGCGTGAGGATCAACGCCGTCGCAACCAGTTCACCGGCGACGCCCGCCAGCAGCAGCGCGGCGCCGATCCGCAGCGCAGTCACGTGGTCGAGCCGGGCACCCATCCGCGCCTGGACGGCCGAGGCCGCGGACCAGCCGAGCGCCCCGACCGTCAACGTGGCCCCGGAGAGCCAGGCCGAGACGTCGTAGTGCTCCTGGAGCAGGTAGGGCAGGTAGATCTCGGTCGCGAAGAACGTCGCGGCGATGGCGCCGCGCAGGGCGATCACTGCCGGCAGCCCTCGGCGGGCGGCGAGGGTGCCGGGCGGGAGCAGTGGGCGTACGGCGACCAGGACCACGACGAGCGCTCCGGCTGCGATCGCCAGCCCGACTGCCGCGGTGGACCGCCCGGCCAGGTCGAGGACCACGACGGCGATAGCCACCACGATCGCGAGTGCCAGCCGCCCCGCCGTGGCGACCGAGGCGCGCTCGGGGTTGTCGACCAGCGTCCGTAGCGCCGGCAGCAGCAGGACGGTCGCCGCGAGCGACAACGCGACCACACCGAGGAAGACCCAGCGCCAGCCCGCAGCTTCGGCCACGACACCGGCCACCGTCGGACCGACCATCGACGGGATCACCCAGGCCGCCGCGAAGGCTCCGAAGATCCGCGGGTGGTCGATCGGGGCGTAGAGCCGCGCGACCACGACGTACAGCGCCACGGTCATCGCACCCGAGCCGAGCCCCTGGAGGAACCGCGCAGCCACGAACAGCTCGATCCCGGGGGCGAGTCCGGCGAGCAGGAGCCCGGCCGCGAAGACCGCCACCGAGCCCAGCAGCGGCAGCCGAGGTCCGGTGCGATCCGACCACAGGCCGCCGGCGACCATCCCGACCACGCTGGCAGCGAGCGTCGCCGAGAAGGCGGCGGAGAACCAGGCCCGGCCGTCGAGGTCGGCGCTGACCGACGGCATGATCGTGGTCACCGCCAGCGCCTCGAACGCCGCGAGGAAGACCAGGCTGACCATGCCGACGGTCGCCCACCGGTACCGCGCCGCGAGCAGCGGCGTGATGGTGGGGCTGTCGGCCAAGGTCACGGGATCCACGGTAAGAGTTCAACCGCGGTTGAGCTCAAGTCGGCGGGCGACGATGCCCTCAGCTCAGGTGGTGGACCTCCTGCAGTGCGTAGACCGGAGTCGGGATGCCCTCGTGGCGCGCCTTCAACTGCAGCGCCAAGTAGAGCGAGTAGTGCCGGGACTGGTGCAGGTTGCCCCCGTGGAACCACAGCGCATCCTGCTGGGTCGGCTTCCACATGTTGCGCTGCTCGCCCTCCCACGGCCCCGGGTCCTTGGTGGTCTCCGAGCCGAGGCCCCAGCACTTGCCGACCTTGTCGGCCACCTCCTGGCTGATCAGGTCGGCGGCCCAGCCGTTCATCGAGCCGTAGCCAGTCGCATAGACCACCAGGTCCGCGGGAAGCTCGGTGCCGTCATCCAGCACGACCGAGTCCTCGGTGAGATGGGTGACCTGCCCCTGCGCGAGCTTGACCCGACCGTCCGCGACCAGGTCCGCCGCGCCCACGTCGATGTAGTAGCCGGAGCCGCGGCGCAGGTACTTCATGAACAGCCCCGACCCGTCGTCGCCCCAGTCGTGCTTGAAGCCGGAGGCCTCGAGCCGCTCGTAGAAGTCCTTGTCGCGCTCGGCCATCGCCTCGTACGCCGGGATCTGGAAGGTGTGCAGGATCCGGTACGGCAACGAGGCGAAGATCAGATCGGCCTTCTCCGTCGTGACCCCGGCGGCGAGCGCGCGCTCGGAGTAGAGATCCCCCAGCCCGATGTCCATGAGCGTGTCGCTCTTCACGATGTGCGTGCTGGAACGCTGCACCATGGTGACGTCCGCGTCGTGCTCGTAGAGCGCCCCGCAGATGTCGAAGCTGGAGTTGTTCGAGCCGATCACCACGCACCGCTTGCCGGCGTACGCGTCCGGGCCCGGGTGCGCCGAGGAGTGCTGCTGGTCGCCGCGGAAGACGTCCTGACCGGGCAGCACGGGAACGTTCGGCTTGCCGGACATCCCGGTCGCGAGCACCAACTGCTTCGGTCGGAGCGTGAGCGGCTGTCCGTCGCGCTCGACCTCCACCGTCCACTCGCCGGTCGTCTCGGAGTACGACGCCGAGAGCGCCGTGGTGTTCGACCAGTACGGCACCTCCATCGTCCGCACGTAGGACTCGAGCCAGTCGCCGATCTTGTCCTTGGGCGCGAAGACCGGCCAGTTGTCCGGGAACTTCAGGTACGGCAGGTGGTCGTACCAGACCGGGTCGTGCAGACACAGCGACTTGTAGCGGTTGCGCCACTGGTCACCCGGCCGCGGGTGCTTGTCGATGACCAGCGCCGGTACGCCGAGCTGGCGGAGCCGGGAGCCGAGCGCGATGCCACCCTGTCCTCCGCCGATCACCAGGACATAGGGCTGTACGGCGGAGCCCAGCGACTCGGCCTCCGCCTGCCGCTGCTCCTTCCAGGTGTGGCGGTCCTTGTCGACGCCATGTTGCGCGCCCATCGGCCGCCGGGTGCCGCGTGGCTCCTCGTGGCCCTTGAGCTCGTACATGGTGGTGAGGAAGGTCCATGCCCGGTCCTGCCCCGCCTCCTCGACCAGCCGTAGCAGTCCGAGGCCGCGGCCGACGGCTGTCTCGAACCCGAACCACGCAGTGACGACGCCGTCGGCCTCGCTCGCGGGCTCGGTGAGCTCGAATCCGCTCGGATCGGTCGCCTCCAGCGTGTGCTCGAGCAGGTCGGCCACACCCTCGGGGTTCTCGACGGTCTTGAGGTTCCAGGTGAACGCGATCAGGTCGCGCCAGAAGCTGGTGGTCGCGAAGAGCGACGACGCACGTGCGACGTCACGTGCCTTGAGTGCGTCCTCGAACGCCGCGAACCACGCAACGGCGCGGTCGCTGGCCGAGCCCTGCGTGGCCGGCCTCTCCTCGGTCTGGGTCATGCGCCCCAGCAGACCGGCGACCAACCTTGCTGCGCCAGGGTTGCAGCAGATTGCACGTGGTGGCCGTCACATGCTCGGCGTACGGTGGAGCCACGGCGTGAGGAGTGTGCGGATGACGACAGCCCCCGCCTTCGGCGCGATCGCGCCCGGGACCGACCTCAGCCTGCACGCCCGCGAACTGGTCCGCATCCACGACGCGGTGCTGAGTGGGGTGCGGCCGCCGGAGCGGCCGCGTGCGCTGGTCGCCCGGTCGTGGACCCGGGTGATGCGGATGGGCTTGGCGGCCGACCGGGTCAACGAACGCCGGCCGATGACCGTCGACGAACTCGCCCGCCGCCGCCGTACGTCGCGGCTCTCGCTGGTCATCGACGAGTTGCGCCGGGTGCTCACCAGCGTGGCCGATGCGTCGATGTTCCTGGTCGTGGTCTGCGACGCGGACGGGGTGGTGCTGTGGCGCGAGGGTTCGGCGCGGGTCCAGCTGACCGCGGACCGGCTCGGCTTCCTCGAAGGCATGGTGTGGACCGAGCAGGTGGTCGGCACCAACGCGATCGGGACCGCGCTCGCCGAGGCGGCGCCGGTGCAGCTGTTCTCGGCCGAGCACTACGAGAACCAGCAGCATCCGTGGTACTGCACCGCCGCCCCGATCCACGACCCGCGCGACGGCGAACTGCTCGGCGTGGTCGACGTGAGCGGGCCTGCGCTGACCCTGCACCCGGCGATCGGGGCGCTGGTCGAGAGCGCGGTCCGGCTGGCCGAGGCGTCTCTCTGGCGCCGCCACCGAGAGGGGCTGGAGGCGCTGCGCCGTTCGACCGAGGCGGTGGTGAGCACCGCATCCGGTCCACTCCTCGTCGTCGACGACCACGGCTGGGTGGCCCACCATTCCGGTGTTGCCGAGCGGGACCGGATCGACGTGCCGCGCGCGGACCGTCCGGTCGCCGTACCCGGCCTCGGGCTCTGCGTCCCCGAGCGGCTCGGCGCCGGTTGGCTGGTCCGCCCCGCCGACTCAGCCAGGACGATCTCGGCGCGACTGGAAGGCTGCACCCTCGAGGTGGACGCGGACGGCGGCTCGTGGCTCGCCGTCCTCACTCCCCGCCACGCGGAGATCCTGCGGCTGCTGGCCGCTGCCGGCCCGACCGGGCTCACGGCGGCGGCATTGAGCGCCAGCCTCTTCGGCGATCCCGACCACGTGGTCACCGTGCGGGCCGAGGTCTCCCGGCTCCGCCGAGTCGTCGGCGCCCTGGTCGCTACCAACCCGTATCGGTTGAGCGTTCCCGTCGAACGTCGCGAAAGTGCTGTCGATCGGCGCGTCTGACAGCACGCTCGCGTCACTCGACGGCAACGGGCCGTGTGCGACCCTTCCGAGGTGAGCGATCCGGCTGTGCCCGCCCGCCGCGGCCGGCCCGGACACGACCAGGCCGCGGTGTTGCGCGCGGCGATCGACCTGTTCAACCGCAAGGGGTACGACGCCACGAGTATCGGCGACGTCGCGGAGGAGCTCGGGGTCACCAAGTCGGCGGTCTATCACCACGTGCCGAGCAAGGAGCACCTGCTGTCCGAGGCGCTCGACGAGGCGCTGACCGGGCTCGAGGCCGCGGTGTCGGCTGCCGCGGCGGCCGACGGCTCGGCGTACCAGCGGCTGCGTGAGGTGGTCCGGCACAGTGTCGAGGTGCTGGTCGAGCACCAGCCGGCCGTGACACTGCTGCTCCGCGTGCACGGCAACAGCGAGACCGAGACGGCCGCGCTGTCCCGGCGTCGGCAGATCGATGCCCAGCTGGCCAAGCTGGTCGGGCTGGCGGCTGCAGAGGGCGCCCTGCGTAGTGATCTCGACCCTGAGCTGGTGAGCCGGTTGCTGTTCGGGATGGTCAACTCGCTGGTCGAGTGGTACCGCCCCGCCGGCCAGGTCACCGTGGCCGAACTGGCCGCGGCGGTGACCACGATCGCGTTCGACGGGCTCGAGGCGTGAGCTACCGCAACGCCCGGCTGCGCCCGCGGAACTCGGCGATCACCGTCTGGTCGCGGCGGACCGTGACGTCGTAGATCCCGGAGCGTCTGCGCAGCGCCCGCTCGTCGGCGGTCGCGACCAGCTCGTCACCGTCGTACGCCGGCTCGAGGAAGCTCACGTCGAAGCCGGCAGCCACGGTGCGGGCGCCGCGGGAGTTGCAGGCGAGCGCGAATGCGCTATCGGCCAGCGCGGCGACCAGACCGCCGTGGGCGACGCCGTAGCCGTTGACCATGTCGGCCCGCACCGTCATGGCGACCGCCGCGTGCCCCGGGCCGAGGTCGCGCAGCGACATGCCGAGCGCTCGACTCGCAGGGTCGTCGGCCCACATCTGGCGCGCGGTCTCGAGCGGATCGGGTGTCATGCGTCGAAGTCCACCGTCGCGGCATCGGCGAGCGGATAGGACTGACAGGTGAGCACGAACCCGGCCTCGACCTCGGCCGGCTCGAGCGCGTAGTTGCGGCGCATGTCGACCGCGCCGGCGGTCACCTTGGCACGGCAGGTGCCGCATACCCCGCCCTTGCACGCGAACGGCAGGTCCGAACGCATCGCCTGGGCGCCGTCGAGGACGGACTGGTCGCGCGGCAGCGCGGCGGTGGTGGTCAGCCCGTCGAGGACGACAGTCACCTCGGTGGTCTCCCCGGTGACCTCGGCCTCGGCTCGGTGCAGCTCGGGCGGCGGCTCGTCGACGTAGAACAGTTCGAAGTGGATGCGTTCGCGGCGTACGCCGAACTCGGCCAGCACCTCCTGGGCATCCAGCAACATCGCGTGCGGTCCGCAGAGCCAGACGTGGTCGAACCGGTCGGCCGGAGCGACGGTGGTGAGCAGACGCCGCAGTCGGCCGGCGTCGAGCCGGCCGGAGAACAGCTCGACGTCGCGCGGCTCGCGGGAGAGCACGTGCACCAGTTGGAGTTGCGGACCGAAGCGGTTCTTGAGGTCGGCCAACTCCTCGGCGAACATCACCGAGCCGGTGGTCCGGTTGCCGTAGAGGAGGGTCACCTCGCCGGCATTGGCCAGCACGCTGCCGGCCACCGAGAGCATCGGGGTGATGCCGGACCCGGCGGCGATGCAGAGGTGCCGGCCACCGTCGAGCAGCGCGGGGTCGGGACAGAACCGGCCGCCCGGGGTCTGCACGTCGATCCGATCACCGGGACGGACCTCGCGCACCAGCCAGCGGGAGAACAGGCCGTCCGGGATCTCGCGTACGCCGACCCGCGGGCTCGCACCGGCGGCGGCCGAGATGGAGTACTGGCGCCGCTGCTCGACGCCGTCCACGACCCGGCGCAGGGTCAGCGACTGGCCCGGCGTGAACGCGAACTCTCCGGCGAGGTCGTCGGGGACCTCGAAGGTCACCGCGACCGCGTCGTCCGTGAGCTCCTCGACGTCGGCGACCGTGAGGGTATGGAAGGCGGTCGACATGGCCTGACTAGATCTCCTTCACGTGCTCGAACGGCTCGCGGCAGTCGCTGCACCGGTAGAGCGCCTTGCAGGCGGTGGCTCCGAACTCCGAGGTGAGCTCGGTCTTCGCCGAGCCGCAACGTGGGCACGAGACCAGCCGCGCCGTGGGCATCAGGGTCAGCGGGATCGGCCCGCCGCTCGTCGGGGCGGGCCCCGGCGCGGACAGGCCGTGGTCGCGCAGCGCCTGTCGACCGTGCTCGGTGATCCAGTCGCTCGACCACGCCGGGCTCAGCGCGACGACCACCCGGGCGTCGAAGCCGGCGTCGCTGAGCCGATGCACGAGGTCGTCGCGCATCGTCGCCATGGCCGGACAGCCGGAGTAGGTCGGCGTGATGGTCACGACGACGTCGCGGCCGCACTGCTCCACCTCGCGGAGCACGCCGAGGTCGGCCAGGGTCAGCATCGGCATCTCCGGGTCGGTGACCGAGGCGGCCACGGCGTACGCGGTGCTCACCACAGCCCCTCCGGATGGGCGCGAGCCACGACCTGCATCTCCGCGAGCAACCGGCTCAGCGCCTCGGTGTGGCCGCGGCCGGTCATGGACCCCACCTCGGGCCGCTCGACGGCGGAGACCGCGAACACCTGGTCGAGGATCACGTCGACGTCGGGCCCGGCGTCGTACGCGCGGATCAGTTCGTCGTGCAGTGGCCAGACGTCGGTCAGTCCGGCCAGCAGCCGACGCCGCGACTCCTCAGTGCCCTGGGCCAGAGTGAGGAACCAGCGGCCGGCGTAGTCGCGGTGGTAGGCAAGCTCCTTGACCCCTTTGGCCGCGATCGCCGCCAACACGGGATCGCGGTGGGTGGCCAGCTTCTCGAACGCCGCCAGCCGGACGGTGCTGAACAGCAGCAGCCTGGCCACGGTGTGGGCGAAGTCGCCGTTGGGCAGCTCGACCAGCCGGACGTTGTGGAAGTCGATGGCCTCCCGGAAGAAGGCGAGGGCATCCTCGACCGGCACCGGCGAGCCCTGCGGCAACGCCGGCACGAGGGCCGGATCGGCGGCGGCCGCCCGGGCCAGCAACAGCCGGGCCTGGCCGAGGAGGTCCAGCGCGATGTTGGCCAGCGCGATGTCCTCTTCGAGGTCGGGCGCGTTGCTGCACCACTCACTGAGCCGGTGCGACATCACCAGCGCGTCGTCGCCGAGCGCGAGGCAGTACGTCGCGAGCTCGCCGGCGTCGAGGTCGTCCGGGACGGTCGTGTCTACGCCGGCCAGCGGGTCCTCGAAATCTGTACCGAAGGCCCACTGGGACGTGTCGGTGCCGAGCAGGCCGTCGTAGACGCTGCCGTGCTGGTCGTTGGGGTCAGGGGTCGAGTGCTCGTCGTCGTTCATCACATGTGGGGGACGTCGTCGGGGATCGTGTAGAAGGTCGGGTGCCGATAGACCTTGTCGCCGGCCGGCGCGAAGAGCGGGTCCTTCTCGTCGGGGCTCGACGCGGTGATGTCCGCAGCCTTGACCACCCAGATCGAGACGCCCTCGTTGCGGCGGGTGTAGACGTCGCGCGCATGCCGCAACGCCATCTCGTCATCAGCCGCATGCAGCGACCCGACGTGCACGTGGTTGAGACCGCGCTTGCCGCGGACGAAGACCTCGTAGAGCGGCCACTCCTGCTCGCTCATGACGTGGGCCCGGAGGTCTCGACAGGCTCGACCGACGACCTGGCCGCGAATGCAGTCGCCGCTTCGCGAACCCACGCGCCGTCCTCGTGAGCGCGCCGGCGGTGGGCGATCCGCTGCCGGTTGCAGGGACCGTTGCCCTTGATCACCTCGGCGAACTCCTCCCAGTCCGGCTGACTGAAGTCGAAGTGGCCGCGCTCCTCGTTCCACGCCAGGCCGGGATCGGGGAGCGTGACCCCGAGCGCCTCGGCTTGCGGCACCGTCATGTCGACCATGCGCTGACGCAGGTCGTCGTTGGTGTTGCGCTTGATCCCCCACGCCATCGACTGCGCTGTGTTGGGCGAGTCGACGTCGGGCGGGCCGAACATCATCAGCGCCGGCCACCAGAACCGGTCGACCGACTCCTGCACCATCGCGCGCTGCGCGTCGGTGCCGCGCATCATCGTCATCAGCAGCTCGTAGCCCTGCCGCTGGTGGAAGGACTCCTCCTTGCAGATGCGGATCATCGCCCGTCCGTAGGGGCCGTACGACGTACGACACAGCGGCACCTGGTTGCAGATCGCGGCGCCGTCGACCAGCCAGCCGATGGTGCCGACGTCGGCGTAGGACAGCGTGGGGTAGTTGAAGATCGAGGAGTACTTCTGCCGGCCCTCGATCAGCATCTCGGTCAGCTCGCCGCGGGAGACTCCCAGCGTCTCGGTCGCGGAGTAGAGGTAGAGCCCGTGGCCGGCCTCGTCCTGCACCTTGGCCAGCAGGATCGCCTTGCGCCGCAGCGAGGGCGCTCGGGTGATCCAGTTGCCCTCCGGCTGCATGCCGATGATCTCGGAGTGCGCGTGCTGGGCGATCTGACGCACCAGCGTCTTGCGATAGCCCTCCGGCATCCAGTCGCGCGGCTCGATCCGGTCGTTGCGGGCGATGGTCTCGTCGAACAACTCTTCCAGCTCCGCGTCGGTGACGGTCACGGGCGCCTCCAGTATTTACTGACCTATCGGTCTGTAAATACTGCCAGGGCACGGGCCATGGCGCAACCGGCGCGGACTGGCCAAGATGCGCAGATGGCCACCGAGCGCTCTACGTTCCTCCTGGACGAGACCCAGATCCCCACGCAGTGGTACAACCTCGTGCCCGACCTGCCGGCCCCGCCTCCGCCGCCGTTGCACCCTGGGACGCGCGAGCCGGTCGGCCCCGACGACCTGGCACCGCTGTTCCCGATGGCGCTCATCCAGCAGGAGGTCACCGCGGATCAGTACGTCGACATCCCGGGCGGCGTCCTCGACGTCTACCGGATCTGGCGGCCCTCGCCGCTGGTGCGCGCGCGCCGGCTCGAGAAGCTGCTCGACACCCCGGCCAAGATCTTCTTCAAGTACGAAGGCGTCAGCCCGGCCGGCTCCCACAAGCCGAACACCGCCGTACCCCAGGCCTTCTACAACGCGCAGGAGGGGATCCGGAAGCTCACCACCGAGACCGGTGCCGGCCAATGGGGCACGGCGCTCGCGTTCGCGACCGCACAGTACGGCATGGAGTGCGAGGTCTGGCAGGTGCGCTCGTCGTACGACCAGAAGCCGGCCCGGCGCACGATGATGGAGATCTACGGCGCGACCCTGCACCCCAGCCCGTCCGACCTGACCGAGGCGGGTCGCACGATCCTCGCCGCCGACCCCGACTCGACCGGATCGCTCGGCATCGCGATCTCCGAAGCGGTCGAGGCGGCCCTCCAGGCAGACGACGCCCGCTACGCGTTGGGCTCGGTGCTCAACCACGTGCTGCTGCACCAGACCGTGATCGGTCAGGAAGCGCTGATACAGCTGGAGATGGCCGAGGCGGTCCCCGACGTGATCGTCGGCTGCACCGGCGGCGGCTCGAACTTCGGCGGACTCGCCTTCCCGTTCATCCGCGAGAAGCTGGCCGGCCGGATGGACCCGGTGATCCGCTGCGTGGAGCCGGCGGCGTGCCCGTCGCTGACGCGCGGCGAGTACCGCTACGACTTCGGCGACACGATCGGCATGACGCCGCTGCTCAAGATGCACACGCTCGGGCACGGCTTCATCCCCGACCCGATCCATGCCGGTGGCCTGCGGTACCACGGCATGGCTCCGCTGGTGTCCCACGTCTACGAGCTCGGTCTGGCCGAGGCCGAGGCGATCCCGCAGCTGGAGTGCTTCCAGGCGGCGCTGATGTTCGCCCGGACCCAGGGGATCGTGCCCGCGCCGGAGCCGACGCACGCGATCGCGGCGGCGATCCGCGAGGCCAAACGCTGCAAGGAGAGCGGCGAGGAGAAGACGATCCTCACCGCCCTCTGCGGCCACGGCCATCTCGACACCGCGGCGTACGACGCCTACCTGCACGGCACCATGCAGGACCTCGACTTCCCCGAGGACGAACTCCGTGCGGCGATGGACGCGGTGCCCGTGCTCTGACCGGTTACCGGGGCGGTGTGGACACCCTCGCAGACCACTCACCCGCCCCGGCCCGTTCCGCGCTGGCGCTGATCGGCTTCGCCCTGGCGGTGTTGGCCGCCGCGGTGATCGGCAGCCTCGCGGCAACCTCCTCGCGGGAGACCTACGAGCGGCTCGACCTGCCCGCATTCGCGCCACCGGGTTGGGTGTTCGGTCCGGTGTGGACGCTGCTCTACGTGCTCATCGCCGTCGCCGGCTGGCTGGTCTGGCGCGAGGTCGGGCTCGACCGGTCGATCGCGGTGTACGCCGTACAGCTGGGCCTCAACGCCCTGTGGACCCCGATCTTCTTCGCGGGTGATCGTTACGGCCTGGCGTTGATCGAGATCATCGTGCTGCTCGCCGCGGTCGTCGCCACGATCGTGCTCTTCGCGCGCCGCAGCCGCACCGCCGCGTGGCTGCTCGCGCCGTACGCCGCTTGGGTCGCGTTCGCGACCGCACTCAACGCCGCGATCGTCCTCGCGAACTGAGCCACGCGGATTTCCTGACCGATCGGTCTGGATTACGGTGAGGGACATGCCCCGACTGCTCGAGAGCTACGCCGCCGGACGCTGGTTCACCGCCGGAGACGGAGGCACGCCACTCCTCGATGCCGGCACCGGCGAGGAGGTCGCGCGGGTCTCGGCGACCGGCCTCGATCTGGGCGCGATGGTGCAGCACGCCCGCACCGTGGGCGGCCCGGCGCTTCGAGCGCTCACCTTCCACGAGCGCGCCGGACTCCTCAAGGCGATGGCCAAGGATCTGACCGAGCACAAGGAGGCGTTCTACGACCTGTCGTACGCCACGGGCGCGACGCGTCGCGACTCGGCGGTGGACATCGACGGCGGCATCGGCACGGTGTTCTCGATCGCGAGCAAGGGCACCCGCGAACTGCCCAACGACACGGTCTACATCGACGGCGGACTCGAGCGGCTCGGCCGCAGCGGCACCTTCGTCGGGCAGCACATCTACACCTCGCGGCCCGGGGTCGCCGTCCAGATCAACGCCTTCAACTTCCCGGTCTGGGGCATGCTCGAGAAGCTCGCTCCGGCCTTCCTGGCCGGTGCGCCCAGCATCGTGAAGCCGGCCGCGCAGACGGCGTACCTCACCGAGGCGGTGGTCCGCCGGATCATCGAGTCCGGGCTGCTTCCCGAGGGGTCGCTCCAACTGCTGTGCGGAAGCCCGCAGGGGCTGCTCGACGAGCTCACCGTCCAGGACCAGGTGGGCTTCACCGGCTCCGCGCACACCGCCGGACTGCTCCGCAACCACCCGCAGGTGCTGCACGGTGGCGTCGAGCTGACCGTCGAGGCAGACTCCCTCAACTGCTCGATCCTGGGCCCGGACGTGACCGCCGCCGACCCGGAGTTCGAGCTGTTCGTCAAGGGCGTGGTCGCCGAGATGACGGTGAAGGCCGGGCAGAAGTGCACCGCGATCCGACGGGTCATCGTGCCACGGGGTCAGCTCGACGCCGTGGCCGATGCGGTCGTGGCCCGGCTCGAGCGCACCACCGTCGGCAACCCACGCTCCGACGAGGTGCGGATGGGTGCGCTGGTCAGTCTCGATCAGCGCGATGAGGTGCGGAAGGCGATCCAGTCGCTGCGCGCGTCGGCCGAGATCGTGTACGGCGATCCCGATCGCGTGGACGTCGTCGACGCCGATGCCGAGCGCGGCGCGTTCGTGTCGCCGGTGCTGCTGCGCGCCCAGGACGGCGCGGTCGAGCCGCACGACGTCGAGCCGTTCGGTCCGGTCAGCACGCTGATCGGCTACGACGACCTCGACGCTGCGGTCACCCTCGCGGCCCGGGGCAAGGGGAGCCTGGTCGGCTCGGTGGTCAGCCACGACCCCGAGGTCGCGCGGCGCCTCGTGCTCGGCCTCGCGCCGTACCACGGCCGGATCCTCGTCCTCGATCGCGACGACGCCGGCGAGAGCACCGGACACGGCTCGCCGCTCCCGGTGCTGGTCCACGGAGGTCCCGGCCGCGCCGGCGGAGGTGAGGAGCTCGGCGGGGTGCGCGGCGTGCTCCACCACATGCAGCGCACCGCGATCCAGGGCTCGCCCGACATGCTCACCGCCGTGACCGGTCGCTGGACCGCGGGGTCGGCTCGTCGCCCGGACGACGTGCACCCGTTCCGCAAGAGCCTGGCCGAGCTGCGCATCGGCGACACCATCGCCTCCGAGCCACGGCAGGTGACCCTCGCCGACATCGAGGACTTCGCCGAGCTCACCGGTGACACCTTCTACGCGCACACCGACGAAGCGGCAGCGCAGCAGAACCCACTCTTCGGCGGGATCGTCGCGCACGGCTACCTCGTGGTCTCCCTCGCCGCCGGGCTGTTCGTCGACCCGGACCCCGGCCCGGTGCTCGCGAACTTCGGCGTCGACCACCTGCGGTTCCTCACCCCGGTCAAGGCCGACGACACCATCGCCGTCACGCTCACCGTCAAGCAGATCACCCCGCGCACCAACGCCGACTACGGCGAAGTCCGCTGGGACGCGGTGGTCACCAACGCCGACGGCGAGCCGGTCGCGACCTACGACGTGCTGACGCTCGTGGCCAAGGAGTGGCCGGCCTCGGAGTAGCCCTCCACGCGGTGTCCGATTCCCTGGCCGAGCTTCTCGAGCGGGGCGTGGCCGGGGCGCTCTCCGACGATCGCTTCGAACTGGTGCAGGCCCGCAACGTGCTGCCGGGTTGCTACAGCTTCACCGCCTCCAGGATGTAGCGGCGCGCCCAGCACGCACGTGACCGTCGACCCGATCGCTCACCAAGGTCGAGTGGATGGGTGCCGTTGCGGTCGACGAGTCGGTAGAGGCCGTGGGGTGTTCGCCAGAGGTAGGTACCGGTTCCGAGTTGGCGGCAGGTGTAGCCGAGGTGGGTTTTGGCCCGGTGATGTCGCCTGCCGAGTGGTGCGGCGTTGCGGTGTCCGGTCTGACCGGGTGGTCCCCTTGGGTTTGTAGGGGTCGGGGTGGTCGAAGTCCACGCTCCTGCTGATCGCGGAAGCATGCGGGAAGGCGTCGCCGACGGTGCGGAGCGGAGTTCGTCGCGGGTGCAGTTGCACCAGCTTCACACCGCCCCGCACCGACCGCTCTGGCTCGTGGGGCAAGGTGGCTGCAGGTCGGCCCAGCGCAGCCCGAGTTCGACTCACGTGCCTCGCCGGCGCGGCGGTCGCGGACTGCTTGTTCGGCCGCAGCCAACGTCCCGGTGGCGGTGAAATCTTCGACCTCGGCGAACGCGGTGGGCGGCTTGGACGTGACTCAATCCAAGCACCCGCCGCCGACAGTCGAAGGTGGCCGGAACCTGTTATGCACAAGGGTTTCCGGACCATCCTGCACGCGGGATCGACTGTCCGTGCAGTCTTCTCGGATGGGTCTTGCTGGTGTCGAGCGGGTACCTCCGCTGCGGGGGTTTCGACACCGTCGGCGCTGGCGCGCCTCCGGGCTCAACCACCGTCCGATGGTTGAGCCGCGAGCGCAGCGAGCGTGTCGAAGCCACCGGAGCCCGGGAACCCAGCTTGACGGCTCCGGGCGGCGTCAGACACTCGGGGATCGGGTTGCCGCACC
>ERZ761607.1034-NODE-1034-length-38055-cov-6.190895_pt1 | contig 38055 bp, 40 predicted proteins | sample MGYA00511164_ERZ761607 | MGnify/ENA primary metagenome ERZ761607 (study PRJEB28899, sample SAMN02445080) | bioreactor sludge metagenome | biome: EBPR sludge | place: Australia: Brisbane, Thorneside Wastewater Treatment Plant | collected 2011-06-22 ...
TCAACACGGTCGCCGCCTCGCTGTTCAAGATCGCCAACGACATCCGCTTCCTGGGCTCGGGCCCGCGTTCGGGCCTGGGCGAGCTGAGCCTGCCGGAGAACGAGCCGGGCAGCTCCATCATGCCGGGCAAGGTCAACCCGACCCAGTGCGAGGCCCTGACCATGGTCTGCGCCCAGGTGTTCGGCAATCACGCCGCCCTGACCTTCTCCGGCGCCAGCGGCCATTTCGAGCTGAACGTCTTCAACCCGGTGATGGCCTACAATTTCCTGCAGTCGGTCCGGCTGCTGGCCGACGCGGCGATCAGCTTCACCGACAACTGCGTGGTCGGCATCGAGCCGCGCGAGGACAACATCAAGCGCGGCCTGGACAACAGCCTGATGCTGGTCACCGCCCTGAACGGCAAGCTCGGCTACGACGCCTGCGCCAAGATCGCCAAGACGGCCCACAAGAACGGCACAACCCTGCGCGAGGAAGCAGTCGGCGGCGGCTATCTGACCGACGCCGAGTTCGACGAGGCGGTGCGCCCGGAGAAGATGATTTCGCCGGGATGAGCGAAGTGACGCATTGCGCGAACCGCCCATGCGGACGCGACCTGATGCCATGACGGCCAGCTCTGCTCTGGCGGCGACTTGGACTTTCCTCCCCCACTTGGCGGAGGGGGACCGCCGGGAGGGCGGTGGAGAGGGATGCGCTGCGGCCCGGGCCGGGAACGCCGACGATCCAACCGCCCGCCGTCCGCGCCTCCCGCTCCACCATGCTCCGCATGGTCCCCCTCTCCCAAGTGGGCGAGGTAAGGTTTGGCGTCTTTGACCAAGGCGCAACAGGCGATGGCCGCCGCGCTCGTCGAAGGCTTGAACAGATCGGGAACGCGCGTCATGGTCGCACCATGACCGGCCTCATCGACCCCTACTGGATCGCCGCCGAGTTCGTCCGCGGCGAAGGCTGGGACGACGACGCCTATCCGTTCAACCTGCCCGTGGTGCGGTGCACGGACGCGATCCGCTTCCATCCCCGCGTGACCTTCATCGTCGGCGAGAACGGCTCCGGAAAGTCGACGCTGATCGAGGCGCTGGCCATCGCCTGGGGCTTCAACCCGGAAGGCGGCTCGCGCGACCATCGCTTCTCGACCCACGACAGTCACTCGAGCCTGCATCGTCACATCCGGCCGATCCGGGACGCGAAACAGCCGAGGCCGCACGACGGCTTCTTCCTACGGGCGGAGAGCTTCTTCAACGTCGCCACCTATCTGGAGCAGACGCGGGGCAACCGCTACGGCAAGCGGCCGCTACACGAGCAGTCGCACGGCGAGGCATTCTTCTCGCTGTTCGAGAACCGGCTGATGGGCGACGGGCTCTACATCATGGACGAGCCGGAGGCCGCGCTGTCGCCCAGCCGGCAGCTGTCGTTCCTGGCCAAACTGCACGACCTGGTGCTGGCGCGCTCGCAGTTGATCATCGCCACCCACTCGCCGATCATCCTCGGCTACCCCGACGCCTGGATCTACCAGGCCTCCGAGCACGGGCTGGAGCGGGTCGAGTACGAAGACACCGAGCACTACCAGGTCACGCGCGGCTTCCTGAACCGGCGCGAGACCTACCTGAAGGTGCTGCTGGAAGAGCGCGACGACCTGCCGCCGCCACGATGAATCTCAGTACCGCTCATCCCGGCGAATGCCGGGATGAGCGGAGGTTGGAGAACCTAGTCCTTCACCACCACGGTCTTGCCGATCGGCGCCAGGGCGACGCCGGCCAGCTGCAGGTCCTTGATCGCGAACGGGATGCCGATGATCGTGATGGCCTCGAAGAAGGCCGCGACCAGGTGCGACAGGGCGATGTACCAGCCGCCCAGCAGGAACCAGACGATGTTGAGCAGGAAGCCCAGCGGGCCGGTGCCCAGGTCGCTCTGGCCGGTGACGATCTCCCGTGAGACGATCTCCTTGCCGAACGGCCAGAAGGCGAAGCCGGCGATGCGCCAAGCGGCGCCGGTATAGGGCAAGCCGACGATGGTGATCGCCAGGACGAGGCCGCCCAGCAGCCACAGCAGGCCGCTGATCCAGCCGCCGAGGATGAACCAGAGGATGTTGAGGATCAGCCTGATCACGTCGCTCTCCCAAGCCCCGGGGCCGCGCCCCACATGAGCCAAGACGTGGTCGTGATCACGCGGGTTGTCGAGACCCTGCCGGATGGATTCGACGTAATCCTGCAGGCGGCCGCTTCCGAGGGCGTGCGCAACATGGCGATGCTGGAGGCGCAATGGGAGAGCGGCGCGCAGCGCTTCGACGAGCCCGGCGCCCTGTTCGCGGCCCTGGTCGACGGCGAACTGGCCGGCCTCGGCGGGGTCACGGCGGAGGCCGACGCCGGCGGGCCGGCCATGCGCATGAGGCGGCTCTACGTCCTGCCCGCCTTCCGCCGTTTCGGCGTCGGGAGAAGGTTGGCGGCGGCGATGATGCAGCAGGGCTTCCAGGCCGCGCCGCTGCTGACGGTCAACGCGGCGGCGTCCGAGGCCGCGCCGGCCTTCTGGGAGACGCTCGGCTTCGAACGCGTCGTCGCCGCCGGCTATTCCCACACGCTGCGGCTCTAGTTGGCCCGGCCCATCCAGGGGTTGAACAGCCCGTCTGGATCATAGGCGGCGCGGACCCTGTCCAGCCGCGCCATATTGGCGTCGGACAGGAAGCGGGCCGGCCGGTCGCCGAGGTTCTCGTCCGCCAGCTGTATGCCCTTCGCGTAGGGCTCCAGGGCCCTCATGTGCCGGCCCGCCCAGTCGCCGTGGGCCGCCTCGTCGGCGTCGGTCCGGACACCGCCGTAGAGGGCCAGATAGGTGCGGCCCTCGACGGAGAAGGCCATGTCCGGCCGGCTCGGCGGCGGATTCCAGTTCAACCACAGCACATGGCTCGGCGACGGCGGCTGGGTCGCCGCGATCTCGCGGATGTGCGGCAGCAGGGGCTCGATCGGGCCGTCCATCCACATATTGTCCGCCCGCCAGCGGACGCCCGGCATGAACAGCGATTTCTCGCCGGTCTTCATGACGAAGCCGAGCGGCGCCGGCAGCAGCGGCAGGTTCACGCTGGCCTTCTTGACCACCGGATTGCGGCGCAGGAAGGCCGTCGCCTCGCGCGCTTCCCGCCAGCTGTCGGCGAGCACTGGCGCGACGACCTCGATGCCCGGCGCGCCGATGACCATCGCCTTGCGGTTCAGTACCATCTGGAACTCGACGGATCGGGCCACCGACGGTCCCGCCTCGTCCGCCCAACGCAGCACCTCTTCCAGATGCTCGATGCGGAACACCTGGAGCTTGAGGCCAATCACCTTCGGCCGTCGATGCAGGCGCAGATGAAAGCGGACCACGACGCCGAAGAAGCCCGGTCCGCTGCCCCGCGCCGCCCAGTAGAGGTCCGGGTTCTCGCGTTCGCTGGCGTGGACCAGCGAGCCGTCGGCCAACACCACGTCGAGGCCGAGCACGTTTTCGCAGCCCAGTCCCATCTTGCGCGTTTCCCAGCCGAAGCCCCCCTGCAGCAGGAAGCCGCCGATGCCGACCGTCCAGGCGTGGGCGACCGGGAAGAACAGCCCCCGCTTCGCCAGCATGGCGTCGATGTCGCCGCAGTGGCGTCCGGGCTCCACCGTCGCCGTCATCGCGTCGACGTCGACAGTCATGGCGGTCATGCGCCCAAGATCGATCAGCAGACTATCGTCGCGGATGTGGTTCTGCGGCCAGCTATGGCCGCCAGAACAGACACTGAGCGTCAGCCCCTCCGCCCGCGCCCGCTTCACGGCGGCGATCACGTCGTCGACGTCGTTGGCCTGGACCACGACCGCCGGCCGGCGGCCGGGATCCCGGGCATTGAAGCTGGTGCCCAGCACCGCCGCGTCGAACCCGGCCTGTCCGCGTTCGAAGGTGGAGCCCCTTCCGATCGCCTTGCCCATCAGCGGGTCTCCCGGTTCGAGGGCCCGAAGGCGGCGTACAGATCGGGCAGGATGGCGGCCAGGTGGGCCATCTCCTGCGCGCAGTGAACCAGCAGGTCGGCCGCCGCGACGGCCTTCATCGGCGCCAGTCGCGCGGCGAGCCCGCCCAATGCCCGGCCGAAGCCGCTCTCCATGCCCTTCGGGCGGACGTTGCCGCCGCCGACCCAGAAGCGGGACCGCATCTCCGCCCCCTCGGCCGTCGGCCGCACATGGTGGACCAGCCAACCGGTCTCGACCGGGGCGCCGGCGAGGCTGCCGCGCGCGCAGATCGCCGTTTCCCCGGCCGCGCGCAGCCGCGCCTCATCGAACCCCAGGCTGGACGGCGGGACGAAGCGGATCGTCAGCCGAATCCGGTCCGCGCCGACGAACTCGACGACATTGGACGTGCGGCCGACGTAGTGGGTCAGATCGGAGCGCTCGTCTGACCAGCCGACATGCACGTGGGCGCGCGGATGCCACAGCTTGTAGCGCGGGGCCTCGCTGCCGTGCCAGGCGAACCACCAGTCCCACATGGTCGGACTGACGCCCGGCATGGGGGTCAGGATGGCGACGCGGGCCGATCCATCCGGACAGGTCGTGTAGCCGGTCTCGACCGGCTCGTAGCCGGACGCCTGGAGATTTCCGGCGCGGTCCACGCCCGGCATCAGCGCCCAGGCCACGGGCCCCGTGGCGAGCGCCTCTCGGACATGGCCCGAAAGCGGCGCGAGATCGGGACGGAAGAACCGCGCGTATGGGCTCTCGGCGAGGTCGCGCGCCGAATAGCCCAGGTAGAGTTCGGACTCGGCCGGTTGGCCCATGGTTTCCTCCCGCCACGTCGATTTATTGGGATATCTCTCATTTTTGGGACATCTGTCAAATCAGCTGGCGCGCCGGCGTGCTCCAACCTACAAGGCGTCCATGAGCACCGGACTGTTCGGCGGCGGCGCGGCCCATCTCGGAAAGAGCGCCCGCACACGCGCTCGGCTGATGGACGCGGCTGTGGAGCTGTTCGCCCGCGACGGCTTCGAGGCGGCCTCCGTCAACGAAATCGCGCGCCGCGCCGACGTGGCCAACGGCACCTTCTACGTCCACTTCCGCGACAAGGAGGCGATCGCCTCCGAAGTCGCGCTCGCCATCGCCGGCGGCGTAACCCGCCAACTGGACGAGGCGATGGCCGGGATCGACGACGCCGTGGAGCGGACCAGCATGGCCACCCGGCGGTTCATCGAGCTGGCGAGCAGTGTTCCTGACTGGGGCCGGGCCCTGCTGCGGGCGTTGTGGACGTTTCAGGGGCTCCGGGACTCGGTGGCGGGCTACCTGAAGGCGGACCTTGAACGCGGAGTCGAACAGGGCGCGTTCAGCGTGCGGGTCGACACCGTGCTGATCGACGTATTCGTCTCCATGGCCATGAGCGGTCTCTTCGAGCGGCTGAGCGGCTCGGCGCCAGACGATGTAGCGTCCCGGGTGGCTGAGCTGCAGCTGCGCATGCTCGGCGTTTCGCCGGAGCGGGCGAGCGTCGTGTCCCAACGCGCCTTGCCGCCGGTCGCATTGACCTTGTCGCCCGCGTCAGGCTGACCGCAAGCCGGCCACGGCGGCGGACACGCGGTCAACGGCCATATCGGCCAGATCCGCCTCGCGCAGGATGGTCACCGGCTGATCGCCGCGGATCGGCCTCGGCGCGCTGAGATCGGGATTGCTGTCGCGGGAAAACAGCACGACAGCCGGAACACCGGCCGCCACGGCGATGTGCATCGGACCGGTATCGTTGCCGACGGCCAGCGCGGCGCCCCGGGCCAGGTCCGCGATGTCGCCGAAGCTTGTGCGTCCGACCAGGCTGACCGCGCCGGGCGCGCGCGCGAGGATCACGTCCGCAAGCGCCGCTTCCTCATCGCCGTGACCGAGGACGGCGGGGGTGATCCCCTGCTCCAGCAACCCGGCGGCCAGCGCGCCGAAGCGCTCCGCCGGCCAACGCTTGGCCGGCCGGTGCGCCGCGCCGCCCGGCGCCAGCAGCGCGTAGGGAGGGGCAAGTCCGAACTTGCCCGCGTCGCCCGTCATCCAGGCGATATCCGGCGGTCCGACCTTGGCTATGCCCGCGATCCTGAGCTGCTCGCGCTGGCTGTCCTGGATGTGCAGCCGGTCGCGGGCCTCGCCGCTGTAGTGGAAGGCCGCCCCGGGCGCGTTGCCGGACCAGGCCGGCCGTTTCGGCCAGAGCAGCTGGAAATAGCGGACGGTACGGCTCTGGGTCTGCAGGTCGTAGACCCGATCGAACCGCCCGACCCGCAACCGCCCGATCAGCCGCGCCACGGCCGGCAGGTCGATCCAGTCGGGGCGGCCGTCGCTCCAGACCTCGTCGAACCAGCCCGTGTCGCGGGCCATGCCGACATAGGGCCTGGTGGTGAGCAGCGTGATACGGGCCGACGGGTGCGCGGCGCGGATGGCCTTCATCGGGCCCGTCGCCTGGATGAAGTCGCCCAGGGCCGACAGCTTGATCACCAGAACCCGTTCGCTCATGCGGCGGCGATGCGCTCGTTCAGCGGCGCGTTCAAGACATATCGCAGGCCATCGGGCTCAAACTCGAGCCTGCCCTCGCCGCTGACGTCGCGCGGCAGGCCCCGCTCGATCAGACGCGCGCCGAACCCCCGGCGAGTCGGCGGCCTGACGTCCGGCCCGCCCCGCTCCAGCCAGACCAGGTCGAAGCGATCGCCGTCCACCCGCCAGTCGACGCTGACCCTGCCGTTCGGCGCGCCCAAGGCGCCATGACGCCGCGCGTTGTCGGCCAGTTCGTGGAAGACGACCATGAAGCTGACAGCCGTCTCCGGGCCTAGTCGGACCGCGGGTCCACCCAGCGACACCCTGTCGACCTCGGGCGCCTGGAACACGCTGGCGATGACCTCACGCAGGTCGCCGCCGCGCCAATCCTCACGCTGCATCAGCTCGTGCGCGCGGGACAGGGCCATCAGCCGGCCGTTGAAGGCCTCGGTGAAGGCGGACGGCGAGCTGGACGAGCCCAGCGTCTGGTTGGCGATCGAAAGCACCGCGGCCAGCGTGTTCTTCACCCGGTGGTCGAGTTCGCGGATGATGCGGTCCCGCGCCTCCAACGCCGCGTTGAGGGACGAGACGAGCCGCACATTCTGCAGGGCGGTGGCTGTCGCACGCGCGATGGCTTCGAGCGAAGCCACCTCGGTCGGCGAGGGGGTGCGCTGCCGCGCCCAGTAGGCGCCAATCGCGGCGATCGGATCCTCACGACGCACCGGCGTCATCACCAGGCTCTTCACGAATGTCGGTCGATAGGCGTCGTGCGGGATTCGATCGTCGACGTAGATGTCGGGGATCACGGCGACCTGGCCGTTCAACATCGTCCAACCGGAAATGCAGCTTTCAAGCGGAAAGCGTCTGCCCTTCCAGAGTGGGCCGATCGCATCCTCGTCCAGGTAGTGACACCAGGCCCCGTCCCGCAGGACGAAGGTCACGCCCTCGGCGCCGGAAATCTCACGGGCCCTGGTGCGGATCACCGCGGCGACGTCCTCCACCGTTCGGGTGGAGGAGAGCTGCTCGATCGTTTCGACGAGCGTGAAGAGCGGGGAGTCTGTTCCGGTTGGGGTCACGTCCGGCGGCTGACTGCGAAGTCCGCCAAATCCTCCAGCGCCACGCGCCAGCTGTTGGCGGTCATCAAGGAAAGAGCCTTCTTGGCTTTCGACGCGAAGTCTGCCGCTAAATCCAGCGTTGAGTCCAGCGCCCCAGTGTCGCGGATGAGCTCGATGGCGCGATCGAAGTCGGCGTCGGTCTGCTCACGGCGGCCGATCGTGCGCTCCCAGAAGGCCGTTTCGGCGGCGCCGGTGCGGGCGATGGCCAGCAGCAGCGGCAGGGTCGCCTTGCCTTCCCGGAAGTCGTCGCCGGCGTTCTTGCCCAGGGTCTCGGTCGCGCCGCCGTAGTCGAGCGCGTCGTCAGCCAGCTGGAAGGCCAGGCCCAGGTTCATGGCGTAGTCGCGCATCGCCTGGATCTGCTCGTCCGGCGCGCCGGCGCTGACCGCGCCCGCCTCCGCGGCGGCCGCGAACAGCTCGGCGGTCTTGGCCCCGATGATCCGCAGATAGACGTCCTGGCTGAGGTTCAGGTCGTGGGCGCGCGTCAGCTGCAGCACCTCGCCTTCGGCGATCACGCCCGCCGCCTTGGCGAGGATGCCCAGCGCCTGCATCGAGCCGGCCTCAACCATTAGCTCGAAGGCCTTGGCGAACAGGAAGTCGCCGACCAGCACGCTGGAGGGCGCACCCCAGATCAGGTGCGCCGCGACCTTGCCGCGCCGCAGCTGCGAGGAGTCCACGACGTCATCATGCAGCAGGGTGGCGGTGTGGATGAACTCGACCGCGGCGGCGAGCTTCAGGCAGGCGTCGTCGCGAGCCCCGGCCAGCCGTGCGCTGGCCACTGTCAGCAGTGGCCGCAGACGTTTGCCGCCGGCGTTGATCAGATGGTCGGCCAGCAGCGGGATCACCGCCACGGGACTTTGCATGCGCGCCAGGATGATGGCGTTGACCTCGGCGATGTCCTCCGTCGCGAGATGCGTCAGCACCTCGACTGAGCCCGCTGGCCGGGCGACGGAGGCGCTCACTGCGTCCACGGTCATGCGCTCCTCGAATCCGCGAACGGCCCTGCGCCGTTGCGGGAGTCCTCATGGGCGGGATAGGTCACGGCGGGAACAAGCACAAGGCCGAGTTGGCGCAAGACATGCCGGGCGGGCAGGAGATCACTGAGGACACGGTGCTGGGCGGGCGCGTGCGACTGCGCCAGGCGGCCCGTGGCTATCGCGCCGGGGTCGACGCCGCGTTGCTCGCCGCCGCCTGCGACGCCAGGGCGGGCGAGCGGGTGCTGGAAGCCGGGTGCGGCGCCGCCGGCGCGCTGCTGGCGGCGGCCGTGCGACGTTCGGACGCGCGGTTCACGGGGCTGGAGCGCGATCCCGACGCGGCGGCGCTCGCCCGCGAAAGCGTCGCGCTGAACGGCCTCGGCGGCCGGGTGACGATCGTCGAGGGCGACGTCCAGGCGGGCTTCCGAGCGACCGCCCTGCCCGTCTTCGACGCGGCGATGGCCAATCCGCCCTTCTTCGACAACCCGACCGCGCTGCGCGGACCGGCGCCCGAGAAGACCGGCGCCTGGATGGCCGATGGCGGCCTGGAAGCCTGGACGCGGTTCCTCATAAAGGCCGTGCGCGAGGGCGGGACCATCACGATCATCCATCGCGCCGATCGCCTCGCCGACCTGCTGGCTCTGCTGGCTCCGAAGGCGGGCTCCTTCCGGGTTCGGCCCATCCACCCCTTCGCCGACGAGCCGGCCAAGCGCGTGCTGCTGCGCGCGACCAAGACCGGCAAGGCGCCGCTGGTTCTGCTGCCGCCGCTGGTCCTGCACGAACGGGGCCGCGGAAAGCACACCGACGAGGCGGAGGCCATCCTGAGGGGCGAAGCGGCGCTGGGCTGGTGAGGGCGCGCGGCGGACCGGACTCAGGGCGGCGCTTCGCCGCCTTCGGCTGGTCCGAGCGTGGGCGACGCGATCAACTCGTCCAGGAACAGGCTCGCCAGGGCGGATCGAGAACTGACGCCCGCCTTCTGGTAGACGCGCGCAAGCTGGGCGCGGACGGTTCCGGGCGCCGTCTTTCGCAGGCTGGCGATCTCCGCGATGTCCAGACCCTTCAGGGCGAAGATCGAGACATCGGTCTCGCCGGGCGTCAGGCCCCACTCCCTGGCCCGGGCGGCGATGACTTCGGTCAGCGCGCCGGCCGCCACCGCCAAGGCCGCGCGCTGCCGTCGTCCTTCGGCGAGCAGCCGGCGCAGCTGCAGTAGCCCGACAGCGATGCCGGCCAACAGGCCCAACGCCGCCAGGGCCTCGACCGCCACGTGGGGCGTGACGCCCTCGGCGGCCACGTCGGCGGCGGCGTCGGCGACGAAGAAGGCGGCGGCCAGGGCCTGGAGTCCGACCACCCCTGTCACGGTCGCCGCGCCGGGTTCAGGGAGGGGCGACCGCAAGGGCCTCAGTCCTCCCGCGACCGCGAGCCGCCTGGCAGCATCGCCCTGACGATCTGACCGCCGCTGCGGCGCGTTTCGAAGACCACGCCGAGAAGATGCAGCGCGGCCAGCACGAAAACGAGGTTGGCGGCGACTTCGTGAATCTCTTCCATCAGTTCATCCTCTCCGCCCGCGTCGCCATCCTCGCCGCCCTGCTCGCCCGTTTCGCCGTCCTCATCCGCTTCATGCGCCTCGCGGGCGGAGGTTTCCATCCCGGATGACGCCCCGGCAGTCGCGACAGGCATGGGCGTTCCGTTGGGCAATCCGGTCATGGCGACGCCTGTCGCGATGACGACCGCCAGCGACGCCCAAAGCGCATAGACCATCAGCGCGCCGAGCGGATTGTGAGACCGATGCGCGGCCACCTTGCCCGCCAGGATGTCGCGGACATGAGCCACCGCTCGTCCGGGGCTGGGAGGAAAGGCCGAGAATCGCGCCTCCGGAGACCCGAAGACGCCCCAGGCCCAACGCAACAGCAGCAGGGCGCCGACGCCGTAGCCTACCCATTGATGAAGCCCAGAGCCCTCTTCGGAGACGAGGCCGTTCACGACCACGCCGGCCGCGACGCCCCAATGGGTCAGTTTGACGAGTGGGTCCCAGTTTCTGCGCGATTGGACGGGCACGGTCGCCTCCTTGGGGGTTGAACGGCCACCCTTTCGCCGGTCGGGCCGGCAAGCGCCATTGCCCGCGCGCTTATCGCGGGGCGCATAAGCAGGTGCGTATGCGCCAGCCTCATCCAACGGCGACGTCCAGAGGTCGCCACTTCGCTGCCGGCCCTATTCGGCCGGCATCACCGCCATCGACCGCTCCAGCGCCCGCTTGTAGGCGTCACGGTCCATCGCGCGGTCGAGGTAGGCCTGTTCGAGGTCGCCAAGGTCGAAGGAGGCGTGCTTGCGGCCCAGCTCCAATCCGTAGGCCACGGAGATGTCGGCGGCTGTAAAGACCTCCCCGGCCATCCAGGGCGCCTGTTCAAGCTGGCGGCGCACCAGCTTCAGCCGCTTCTCCACCCAGAGCATCGCCTGTCGCGCGCCCCAGTTGTCGCGCTCGGCCTCGGGCGCGAGGAAGCGGCTGACCAGCGGCACCATGGTCAGGGTCGCGATGCCCGCCTCGCCCAGATGCAGGAACTGCTGATAGGCGGGAAAGGCCGGATCGTCGGCCGCCGGCGCCAGCGGCGTGGGTCCGTAGCGGCCCATCAGATACTCCATGATCGCGATCGACTCGACCATGGTCACGTCGCCGTCCTGAAGCACGGGGATGTATTCGGCCGGATTGGCCGCCAGGAATTCGGCGTCCGGCTGGCCCGACAGCATGTCGACCCAGCGGACGCGATAGTCGAGGCCCATCTCCTCCAGCAGCCAGACGACCCGGAGCGACCGCGACGTGGCGCCGCCGAACACGGTGATCATGGTCATTCTCCTGCTGGCCGGCCAACCGGCTGTGGACGAACGGCACTACAGGACGGAAAGTGCGGATCGTCTACCGCCACGGCTTCCCGAGCAGGATGAGATCGTGACCCACCGCGTCTTCAAGATGAGCGTCGCCAGCGTCTATCCGCACTACATCGCCAAGGCGGAGAAGAAGGGCCGCACCAGAGCGGAGGTTGACGAGGTCATCCGCTGGCTGACCGGATTCAGCCAGGCTCAGTTCGAGACGCACCTGGCCGAGAAGACGACCTTCAAGGACTTTTTCGCCCAGGCGCCGAGGCTCAACCCCGCCAGGAGCGAGATCAAGGGCGTGATCTGCGGCGTTCGCGTCGAGGAGATCGAGGACCCCCTGATGCGGGAGCTCCGCTACATGGACAAGCTTGTCGACGAACTGGCCAAGGGCCGGCCGATGGCCAAGATCCTGCGAACCGCGCCCGCCTAAGCGCCGGAGGCCTCGAACACCGCCAGCTGGGCCGCGAAGGCGCGCTGGTAGGCCGGGCGCCCTTCGGCGCGGGCGACGTAGGCCTGGAGGTTGCCGTAGGCGTCCAGGGCGCCGAAGCCGCCCGCCCGGCGCAGCACCGTCACCATCAGGATATCCGCCGCGCTGAAATCGCCGTCGAGCCAGTCGGCATCGCCGAGGTGGCGGGAAAGGTCCGCCAACCGCGTGCGGACCTGAGCGTCGAGCGCCGCCGCGCGCGCCTCGAACCAGGGCTTGTCCCGTTCCAGGATCGAGACGAGCGAGCGGTCGAAGATCGGCGGCTCGACGGTGTTGAGCGCGGCGAACATCCACATGATCGCGCGGGTCCGACCGTCGGCGTCGGCGGGGAGCAGGCCGGGGCCCCGTTCGGCGATGTGCAGCACGATGGCGCCCGACTCGAAGAGGGTCAGATCGCCCTCCTCCCAGGTGGGGATCTGTCCGAAGGGATTTCGCGCCCGGTGCGGACCGTCCTTCATGGACGCGAACGAGACCAGTCTCACATCGTACGGCTGGCCCACTTCCTCCAGGGCCCAGCGCACGCGCATGTCGCGCGCCAGCCCCTTGCCGCGGTCGGGCGAGGTCTCGAAGGCGGTGATGGTCGGGATCATGGCGCGGCTCCGGTGTGTGCGTACGCCGAGGACGCGCGAGGCCCCGGTGTTCCGACAGGTCACGGACCGTCCGCCAACTACTCGTCGACGTACTGCCTTACCGCTTCTAGGCACAGCTCGAGCCCCGTCACATCGCCCATGACGTCCGGGGTGACGATCACGAAAAGACGGCGAGCCTCGGCCCAGAGCATGGCCGTCTCGGGCAGGCCGAAGTCCTCGATCACCGCGCCCTGGCCGTCGCGCCAGACGCCGTCTTCGTCGAGCTGAGCGCCGACGTAGGCGTCGATGCGCTCGCGATATTCGGCGTCCTGCTCGGAAGAGAGATTCATCCAGGCGAAGACCGGCTTGCCCAGACCGGACAGGAAGCCGGCCTCGAACGCCGTTCCGGGATCGGCCGTCGGCCCGCGCCACGGCGTCAGGTTGACGATGGCCGCGTCGGCCCGGCGCATGCGCGCCACGCGTTCGGCATAGATTTCCCGGGCCATGATCTCGCCGGGATCGAGCTCGCGCAGCGACTCAGCGTCCGGCAGCAGCATGGTGAATCCGGCCTCGGCGCAGAGGTGCTGGCGCAGCCCGAAGTGCGCGCCGACGTTCGGGTACCAGACCTCGGGACCGGCCAGGTAAAGGGTTTCAACGCGACGCACGACCACTACTTCGGCGGCTGGACGACAGCCAGGGCCTCGATGCGGATGCCGACCTTGTTGCCGATCATCCCCGAAGCGACCGTGATGCCGAAATCGGTGCGATCGACCTCGCCGGTGATGGTGAAGCCGGCCGATGGCTTGCCCGAGCCCGGCGCCGCGCCGATCTTGTTGAGCTTGACCTTGAACACCACCGGCTTGGTGACGCCATTCAGGGTGAAGTCGCCGGCCACGTCGGCGGTGTCCTTGCCGGTGGGCGTGACCTTCGTCGACTTGAAGGAGATGACCGGATTGGCTTCCGCGTTGAGCCAGCGGGCGCCCTTGAGATGGTCCTCGCGGGTCGGATCGCCGGCCATCAGGCTGGCGGTCCGGACGGACGCCTCGACGCGGGAGTTGGCCGGATTGGCTTCGTCGATCCAGATGACGCCCTCCGACACGGTGAAGGCGCCGAAGATCGTCGTGAAGCCGAAGCGGTCGACCTGGAAGGTCGTCTGGGTGTGGCTGGGGTCGATCGCATAGGCGACCGGCTCGGCCAGCGCCGGCGTGGCGGCCAGGGCCAGGGCGGCGGCGAGGAACAGGCGCTTCATGGAAACCTCCGGGGGACAGTGCTCGAATGTCGGGCGCGGCGGCCCGCGCCGCAAGACCCCGTCGCGATCAGCGTGTGTGTCGCGTGAACACCGCGGCCACCACGGCCTCCTGCTTCGGCGTCAACAGGCAGGCGGGTCCGCCGGCCACCGGCTCGCAGCCGCTCCAGGTCACGGTCCAATCCTGGCCGTAGGCCCCGCGTCCCTGGGCGGTCAACATCACCGGCTGGTTGCGTCGAACCCAAAGCCAGCACTGCCGATTCTCGCTGGTGTCGTACTGATACTCGGCGCCGCCGCAACGGAGCCCCACCGGCGCGCTGGTGACATACTGATCCGGCGCCATCTGGCCGCCCACGGCCAGCGTCAGCCGCACGTCGGTCGGCGCGAACACCGTGACGCTGTCGACCTCTGTGCCGCCCTGGGCGGCCGACGCCGCCCCGGCGAACAGGAACAGCGCCGCGCCGCAGCCGGCGGCGAACATCGAACGTCGAAGCACGAGAAACCTCACCCCTGAATCCAGGGGATGGATTTGGCTCAGTTCTTCGCCTTGTCCACCAGTTTATTCTTCGTAATCCAGGGCATCATGCCGCGGAGGCGGGCGCCGACCTCCTCGATGGGATGCTCGGCGGCGCGGCGACGGATGGCCTTGAAGCTCGGCTGGCCGACGGCGTTCTCGGCCATGAAGTCGCGCACGAAGCGGCCTTCCTGGATGTCGGTCAGCACACGCTTCATCTGGGCCTTGGTGTCCGGCGTCACGATGCGCGGGCCGGTCACATAGGCGCCGTACTCGGCGGTGTTGCTGATCGAGTAGCTCATGTTGGCGATGCCGCCTTCGTAGATCAGGTCCACGATCAGCTTCACCTCGTGCAGGCACTCGAAATAGGCCATCTCCGGCGCGTAGCCGGCCTCGACCAGGGTCTCGAAGCCGGCGCGGATCAGCTCGACGAGGCCGCCGCATAGCACGGCCTGCTCGCCGAACAGGTCGGTTTCGCATTCCTCGCGGAAGTTGGTCTCGATGACGCCCGAGCGGCCGCCGCCGATGGCGCTGGCGTAGGCCAGGCCGAGGTCCATGGCGTTGCCGGTCGCGTTCTGGTGGATGGCGATCAGGCAGGGCACGCCGCCGCCCTTCAGGTACTCGCCGCGCACGGTGTGGCCGGGGCCCTTGGGCGCGACCATCAGCACGTCGACGCTGGCTTTGGGCTCGATCAGGCCGAAGTGGACGTTCAGGCCGTGCGCGAACAGCAGGGCCGCGCCGTCACGGATGTTCGGCGCGATCTCGTTCTCGTAGATGCCACGCTGCAGCTCGTCGGGGGCCAGGATCATGATCATGTCGGCCCAGGCCGCGGCCTCGGCGACCGTCATCACCTTGATGCCCTCGGCCTCGGCCTTCTTGGCGGAGGCCGAACCCGGACGCAGGGCGACGGCGATGTTCTTCACGCCGGAGTCGCGAAGGTTCAGTACGTGCGCGTGACCCTGGCTGCCGTAGCCAACAACGGCGATCTTGCGGTCCAGGATACGGGCCAGATCAGCGTCGCGGTCGTAGTAGACGCGCATGATTTTTTCTCCGGTAGCTCGATTGCGCCGCGGGCGCGCAACGGCGCCGCAGCAAAGGCCGGGCTATCGAGCGGAATTTTGCGCGCAGGTCAAGGGAAAGCGCCATGCAAGAAGCCCCGGAGTCGCCTCCGGGGCCCATGCGTTCGGGCGAAGCGCCCTACCAGAACAGGTCGTAGTAGACGGCCAGGACGCGGCCGGTCCAGATGTCGACCAGCACGGCGTCGTCGCCGACCCGCACCCATTCCGTGCCGATCGGCGGGAACGGCAGGCCGTAATAGCCCGAGTTCAGGTAGTAGCTCGCGCCGAACCAGCCCCAGGGCAGATAGTCGCCGAACGACCAGCTGCGAACGTACCAGCCGCTCGGGTAGCGGTAATGCGGCGCGCGATAGCGTCGCGGCGCGTGGTAGCTGTGGCGCCAGTGGCGCTCGTCGTACCAGCGCCGGCCGCGGTCGCGGTCGCGCAGGCCACGGCCTTCGCCGGGTCGCCGGCCGTCCCAGCGGCGGTCGCCGTCGCGTCGTCCGTCACGATCATAGCCGCCCCGGCCGTCACGACCATCACGTCCGTCACGTCCGTCACGTCCGTCTCGACCGCCGCGGTCGCCGCGGTCCCAGCCGCCTTGTCCGCCTGGCCCGTCGCGACCACCTCGACCATCCCGGCCGTCGCGATCCCATTGGCCGCCGGGTTGACCCGGCTGCGGCGGCCGCCCGGGTTGCCCCGGCCGTCCACGATCGTCGCGACCATCACGGTCGTCCCAGCGTCCGCGGGGCGTGCCCGGAATGCCGGGCTGCCCAGGTTGCCCGGGCTGTCCAGGTCCACGCTGCCAGCCGCCCTGGCCGCCCGGACGCCCCCGGTCGCCACGCTCACCTTGACCGGCGCCCGGAGCGGGGGGACGCGGCCCGCCGGCCTGCGGCGGCGGTTGCTGTCCTTGTCCCTGCCCCTGGGCTCCCTGGCCTTGACCTCGGCCGTCTCCCCGACGCTGTCCGCCGCCCTGTCCGCCCCGTTCCGGGCGCGGCGCGCTGCTCTGCGGCTCGTCGGACTGCGTACGCCCCCGTCCGCCGCCTTGGTACGGCTGGGCGACGGCGGCGGAACTCGCCAGCAACGTCAACACCATCGCCGTGGTGATCGTCTTCTTCATCCCTGCTTCTCCGTGGACCTTTTCGAGGTCCTTGCTGGTCCCTTGCATCGAGGGATGCGCCGCTCAACCTGAACCGTGCTTGAACGAGTTAACGCTCTGGTCCAGCCTTCGTCCATGAGTGCGACACCCATGGACATCATCGGCTTCTGGCAGGCCGCCGGCCCGACGAAGTGGTTCAGTAAGGACAGCCGCTTCGATGACGCCATCCGGCTGAAGTTCGAGCCCGTGCACCACCGCGCCGCCCGGGGCGAATACGACGCCTGGCTGGCCACGGCCGAGGGATGCCTCGCCCTGCTGATCCTGCTCGACCAGTTTCCGCGCAATCTGTTTCGAGGATCGCCGCACGCCTTCGCGACCGACGCCCTGGCGCGCAGGATCGCCCGGCGGGCGGTGCAGGCCGACTTCGACCAGGAGGTCGATCCCGCCCTGCGCCCCTTCTTCTACCTGCCGTTCGAGCACTCGGAGGACCCGGCCGACCAGGACCTGTCGGTCACGCTGACCCAGGCGCACCGGGACGCCACTGGCGACGAGGAGACGTTGAAGTGGGCGATCGTCCACCGCGACATCATCGCGCGGTTCGGGCGCTTCCCGCACCGCAATCGCGCACTCGGCCGCGAGACCACGCCGGAGGAGCAGGCGTTTCTCGACGACGGCGGGTTCGCGGGCTGAGCGCCGCGCTCAGCTGCCCTTTTCGAGCGACACCATCGGGCGCTGCTGAATGTCGGCCAGGCCCTGACGCGCGGTTTCCGTGCGCTTTTCCCACTCGGCGGCGGTCTTGCAGATCTTGGTGGTGAAACGCGAGTTGGCTTTCGACTCGCGACGGCAGATCAGGCGATCGGGATCGGCCTTGACCTTCTCGGCGGTGGTCGTCGGCTCGGATGTCGCCGGCGCCTCGGTGGCGGGCTGATCGGCCGTGACGGCCAGGAACAGGGCGAGGGTGAACGCAAGCATCGTCGAGCTTCCTGAATTGGGGAACGCCTAGTCGCAACCAGCGGTCGGCGAGCAGATCTTGACCATCGGGCGGCCGCGCACGTCCTCGAAGGCCTCCTGCGCGGTCTTGGACCGCGCCTCCCACTCCGCGACGGTCTTGCAGACCTTCGAGGTGAAGCGGGTGTTGGGCCGGCTCTCGCGACGGCAGACCAGGCGGTCCTTGTCGGAACCGGTCGCTGCGGGGGTCGCCTCCTCCGCGACCGCCGAGGCGGGCGGCGTGGTTTCGGAGGCCGTGGAAGCGGCTGGTTCGGCCATGACCAGCACCAGGCTGGCGAAGAGGAGTGGAAACACCGAAAGACCTCGAACGTTCGCACGGTAGCCGATCGGATAGTCGCCTCGCGGTGGCCGGAGATCAAGAGGTGGGGATAACCTCGCCTCCGCGACGATTTACGGCGTGCGAATCACCGCCGGCGCGCGCAGGATTCCGACGTTTCAGGAGCAGACGTTGAACGCCATCGCGCCCGTCATCGCCCAGCCGGGCAGCGCCGCCGCCGATCACCCAGAGCGGCAGTACCTGGCCCTGCTCGCCGACATCCTTGAGAACGGCGTCCAGCGCGGCGACCGCACCGGCACCGGCACGCTCGGCGTGTTCGGCCGCCAGATCCGGTTCGACCTGTCGCAGGGGTTTCCGCTGCTGACGACTAAGAAGCTGCACCTGAAGTCGATCGTGCTGGAGCTGCTGTGGTTCCTGCGCGGCGACACCAACGTGCGCTGGTTGCAGGAGCGCGGCGTCAAGATCTGGAATGAGTGGGCAGACGAGGACGGCGAACTGGGTCCTGTCTATGGTCGGCAGTGGCGGTCCTGGACCGCGCCCGACGGCCGGGTGATCGACCAGATCGCTGCCGTGGTCGAGAGCCTGAAGACCAACCCCAACAGTCGCCGTCACATCGTCAGCGCCTGGAACCCGGCCGACGTCGACGACATGGCCCTGCCGCCCTGCCACTGCCTGTTCCAGTTCTTCGTCGCGGACGGCAAGCTGAGCTGCCAGCTCTACCAGCGCAGCGCCGACGTCTTCCTGGGCGTGCCGTTCAACATCGCCAGCTACGCCCTGCTGACGCTGATGATGGCCCAGGTCACCGGCCTGAAGCCGGGCGAGTTCGTGCACAGCTTCGGCGACGCGCACCTCTACCTGAACCACCTCGACCAGGCCCGGCTGCAGCTGAGCCGCGAGCCGCTGGACTTCCCGACCATGCACATTGCGCCCAAGCGCGACCTGTTCGGCTTCGACTACGAGGACTTCCGGCTGGAGGGTTACGTGGCTCACCCGAGCATCAAGGCGCCCATAGCGGTCTGAGCCCGACCTACGGAACCAGCACGATTTTCCCAGCCACCGCCGCCCGCTCCAGCGTCTCGTGCGCTTCGGCCGCCTGCGACAGCGGCAGGGTGGCGCCGATCAGCGGGGTGATGGAACCGTCCGCGACCGCGCCTAGTACGGCGGCCAGGTCCTGGCGGTAGACCTCCCGCCAATAGGACACGTTGTAGCCGACCACGCCCTGGCTCTGGCCGAACAGCCCCATCGCCGACAGGCTGTTGTTCAGCACCATCTGCATCAAGGCGCCGGGATTGACCTTGCCGCCCTTGGTCGCGTCGTAGCCGCCGTAGAGGATCGCCGTCCCGCCCATGCGCAGGGCGGCGATCGAGACCGCCTTCAGGTGCTTGCCGCCGATATGGTCGTAGGCCGCGACCACGCCGCCGCCGGAGATCTCGCGGACCTTCGCGGCCACGTCGCCGGCGGCGTAGTCGACATGGACCCCGCCCCGCGCCTCGACGACCGCCTTCTTGCCGGCCGAGGCCGTGCCGATGGCCCGCACGCCGACGTTGCGCGCCATCTCCAGCAGCAGGTTGCCGACGCCGCCGGCGGCGCCGTGGATCAGCACCCACTCGCCGGTGCCGGCCAGCGCCACGCGATGGAACATCTGCCAGGCCGTCAGGCCGTTGAGCACCGCGGCGACCAGCGCCCGCGCGTCCGCACCCTCCGGAGCCGCCACCAGCCACTTCGCGTCGATATTGCGGCGGTCGGCGTAGGAGCCGGTCACGGTCAGGGCCGCCACGCGCTGGCCGACCGCGAAGCCCACGACGCCCGCGCCGAGCGCCTCAATGCGGCCGATGAAGTCGTAGCCCGGCGTCACCGGGGTCTTCACGCCCGGGTACAGTCCCTGGCGCATGACGATGTCGGCGTAGGCGACGCCCGCCGCCTCGATCTTCACCCGCGCCTCGCCCGGTCCCGGCGGCGGCAGGACGACCTCGCGCGCTGTCAGCACCGACGCCTTGCCGGTCTTGCGCATGTGCATCTCGAAGGCGGTGTCGGTGGTCATCGCGGCTCTCCCTCACGCGAAGCTAGACGTCATTCCGCCAGGTAAGAGAAGCGGCGACTGACAATCCGGCCCTGCCTCGCTAGACAGGACCCATGCCCCTGATCCCCATCGCCCTTGGTCCCGTCGCCGTCGCCCGAAACGGCGTCATCGGTCGGGACAACGCCCTGCCCTGGCGGCTGAAATCCGACCTCGCGAGCTTCAAGCGGATCACCATGGGCAAGCCGGTGATCATGGGCCGCAAGACCTGGGACAGCCTGCCGCTCAAGCCGCTGCCCGGCCGGCTGAACATCGTGTTGTCGCGCGACGGCTCCTTCCAGCCCCCCAAGGCCGTGGTTTGCGAGCGCTTCAACGAGGCGATCGAACTGGCCCGCGAACAGGCCGAGGACGACGGCGCCGAGGAGGTCTGCGTCATCGGCGGCGTGGCGCTGTTCGAACTGGCCCTGCCCAAGGCGAAACGACTCTACCTGACCGAGGTCGACGCCGAGCCGGAGGGCGACGTGCATTTTCCCGCCTTCTCCGAGGCGGACTGGCGCGAAGTGTCGCGTGAAGCTCACCCGGCCGGTGAAGGCGACGACCACGCCTTCGTCCTACGGGTGCTGGAGCGGCGCTGACGCCCTTGCGCTGACGCCGCGTCAGAGGCTCACTCTCCCGCCAACAAGACAATGGGAGCGCGCCGCATGGACATCGAACTCGTCGCCGAGGGACTGAAGTTCCCCGAAGGCCCCGTCGCCATGGCGGACGGCTCGGTGATCTTCACCGAGATCGCCGGCCAGCGGCTGACCCGCGTCACGCCGGATGGCACGGTCGAGACCTGGGCCGAGACCGGCGGCGGGCCCAACGGCGCGGCCATCGGTCCCGACGGCGCGATGTGGGTGACCAACAACGGCGGCAGCTTCGATTTCCAGGAGGTCGGCGGCCTGCTGATCCCGGGCCCGACCCCGCCCAGCCATGTCGGCGGCTACATCCAGCGCATCGATCCGGCCACCCGCAAGGCCGAGACCATCTACGACAGCTGCGACTGCAAGAGGCTCAACGGACCCAACGACCTGGTCTTCGACAAGCAGGGCGGCATGTGGTTCACCGACCATGGCTGCTCGACGCCGGAGGGCCGCAAGCACGGCGCGCTCTACTACGCCAGGACCGACGGCTCGAAGATCACCCGGGTGCGCGAGCATATGATCTCGCCCAATGGCGTCGGTCTCTCACCCGACGAGAAGACTGTCTATGTCGCCGACACCATGCTCGGCCGCCTATGGGCCTTCGACGTCGCCGCGCCGGGCGAGCTTGCCGAGCCGCCGCCGTTCCAGCCGGGCCGGGTGCTGTGCAACCTGCCGGGCTACCAGCTGCTCGACAGCCTGGCGGTCGAGGCCGACGGCAAGGTCTGCGTGGCCACCATCATCAACGGCGGCATCACGGCCTTCGACCCGGATGGCTCGACCGAGCACTACCCGTTCCCGGATCTGCTGGTCACCAACATCTGCTTCGGCGGCCCGGACATGACCACCGCCTGGGTCACCGCGTCCGGCACCGGCAAGCTGTACAAGGCCAAATGGCCGCGCCCCGGTCTGAAGCTCAACTACAACGCCTGACGGAACGCGGATATGGTGTTTTCCGACCCGGCGAGTAGGCCGGCCTGGAGGCGTTCGCGTGCTCAACCGCGTCGAAGTATCGGTTGCTGAGGAACTGCGTGCGCGTCTGAGCGAGGGCCGCCCTTCGCAGGCCCTGCTGGATAGCTTCCACGCCATCGAGGCCTCCGCCATCCGAGAGCCCGAGGCCCTGGCCGCCGTGCTTGAGGATGCGGCGCGGCTGGACCTGGCGACGTCTCTGGCGACCCTGATACCAGCCCGCGCCCTCGGCGTTGCGGTGACCACCAGCGACGGCGTGCTGGCCTGGCGCGATCCGACGTTCGCGGCCTGGTTCGGCGAGGCGGCGGACAGCGCCGCCTTCCGGCGCCTGCTGCGGTTGGCGGCGCGGGAGGGGGCGGCCTCGGGCCTGGTCGAGGCGATTGACGGCGCGGTGCTGGCCGCCTGCGCCGGTGGGGCGGAGGCGGCGCGGCGTTGGCCCCTGCACGCCGACGCGCTGACGGCCCTGGAGCGAGGTTCGGGGCGATTCGCCTTGCTCGGGTTCGCACCATCGCGGATCAGCGCGCTGGCCGCGCGCGCCACCGAGGCCTTCGGCCTGACCCCGCTGGAATCGCGCCTCGCCGAGGCCCTGCTGGACGCCCCGTCGATCGAGGTCGCCGCCGATCGGGTCGGGGTCGGCCGCGAGACGGCGCGCGACGCCGTCCGGTCGGCGCAGCGAAAGGCCGGGGCCCGGCGGTCCTCGGATCTGGTGCGGCTGATGCTGGACATGATGTGCGGCGACCAGCCGGATTTGGACGATCTGTCGCCCGTCTTCGTGCGGACCTTCGGCGCCACGCCGGGCGAAGCCCGCACCGCCGCGGCTCTGGCCAGGGGGCTCACGGCGCGGGAGGTCGCCGCCGAGCTCGGCGTCACCGAGCACACCATTCGCGGCCAGCTGAAGGCGCTGTACGCCAAGTCGGGCGTCGGCAAGGCCCGCGACCTGATCCGGCTGGCCGCCGAGGCGGCGACCCTGGACGCCATGACCCGCGCCAGCGAGACGGCCGCCCAACTGGACGACGTCGCCGGGCGGCTGCGGGTCGTCGCGCGCCCAGGCGGCCGCCGCGTCGCCGCCTGGGACTATGGGCCGCTGAGCGGAACCCCCGTCCTTGTCGGCCACGGCACGATCACCGGACGGACCTTGCCGCCGGCCTTCGTCGCCGCCCTGCACCAGCGCGGCTTCCGGCCGATCGTCCCGCAGCGGCCAGGCTTCGGCCTCACCGACCCGGCGAGCGGGGATTATCAGGAGACCGCCGCCGACGATCTCGCCGCGCTGCTCGACGGCCTGAGACTGAAGTCGGCCCACCTGCTGATGCGCGACGACGGCGCGGCCGCGGCGCTGGCCTTCGCCGCCCGTCATCCCGAACGGGTGCGGACGGGCATGCTGGCCAACCCGCGCTGGCCGGGGCACGGCGTGCGCAGCCCGGACACCGTGATGGGCTCGATCACCAAGGCCTTCCTGGTCCGGCCCGAGCTCATCGCCCTCGTCGGCGAGATGCTGCGTCGCCAGACCCGTTCCGACTTGCTGGCCGACATGGTGCGCCGCTCCGCCGACCATGTCGCCGCCGACCGCGCGGCCCTGGAGCGGCCTGGCGTCCTCGCCAGCATGGTGCGCGACATCCAGGCCATGGCCGCCCGATCCAGTGACGGCTTCGCGCGCGAGCAGAGCCTCTACGCCCGGGGCTGGACGCCGCCGAGGATCGGGGGGCGCGCGCCCTGGCTGGTGGTGGAATGCCGGCCGCTGACTCTCCCCGGAGTCGAGGCCGCCTTCGGCCTGCTCCCGAAGGTGCGGTTCACCGACCTCGCCGACGCCGGCCTGCTGGTCTACCATTCACATCCGACCGAGGTGGTCGACCTGTTCGCCGCCCACGCCCGTCAGGAGGCCCCATGATCAAAGCCGCCCGGCTCGCCCTCGCCGTCTCGATGCTGCTGCTCGTCGCGGCCTGCGCCCATCCGCGCCCGATCCCCTGCGGCTGCCTGCCGCCGCCCGAGGACACGCCGAAGCAGGGCTAAACGCGAGACTCTGGAGACATATACTCTGGAGACAGGGCGAGACATTCGCCGACAAGTGGCGACAATCCGCCATGGCGCCGGGCCCAATCTGTCCCCCCCTCCCGCTGTGGTCGCATACTCGCCGGATGACGGTGCGCGGACATCGCGAGGAGCGCCAGGTTCCCCTTGGCGGACAAGGCCTGGCGGCCAACACCTCCCGGTCGCCCGTCCCGGCCGCGCCTAGAGCACGATGGCATCAGACGGAATCGTCTGATGGCTGAATCGTGCTCTAGAATCAAAGGTGTAGAGCCTGATTCAGGCATTTGAACCCATCAGGCTCTAGGGCGCGCGAGGCGCCGGAGGACGGCGCCACATACAGTTCTGTCGTCGCGCCGTCCGCGCATCGTCGAGGCGAACGGGTCAGCGAGACAGTGGAGACACTTCAGCAACCGCTTCATCATCGTGGCGCGATGGTTCAGCGGTCGCTTGAGTGTCCGATCCGGCTAATACAGCACGCTCAGCGCGGACCGATCGTAGCTCTTCAGCTCGTCGTTGCGGCCATCGCGGACCTTCACCGCCCACTCCGGATCCTGCAGCAGGGCTCGGCCGACGGCGACCATGTCGAACTCACCGCGGTCGAGGCGCTCCAGCAGATTGTCCAGCGACGCAGGCTGGCTCGCTTCGCCGCCCCAGGCGGCGATGAACTCGCCCGTCAACCCGACCGAACCGACGGTGATGGTCGGCTTTCCGGTCAGCTTCTTGGCCCAGCCGGCGAAGTTCAGGTCATTGCCCCCACCGTCTTCCGGAAACTCCGGCTCCCAGAATCGACGTTGGCTGCAATGGAAGACGTCGGCGCCGGCGTCGGCCAGCGGCTGCAGCCAGGCCTCCATCTCGGCCGGCGTTGCGGCCAGTCGCGCGTTGAAGTCCTGCTGCTTCCACTGCGACAGGCGGATGATGACCGGATAGTCCTCGCCGACGGCCTTGCGGACCGCCGTGAGGATCTCGGCGGCGAAGCGGGCTCGCTCCGGCAGCGTCGGGCCGCCCCAGCGGTCGGTGCGCAGGTTCACGCCGTCCCAGAAGAACTGGTCGATCAGATAGCCGTGGGCTCCGTGCAGTTCGACCGAGTCGAAGCCCAGCGCCTTGGCGGCGCCGGCGGCGCGGCCGAACGCGTCGATCGCGTCCTGCACGTCCTCGTCGCTCATCGCCTCGCCGAGTTGCTTGCCCGGGCTCGAGAAGCCGGACGGGCTGTCGTAGGCGCCCGGCGGAGTCCACTCCGGGTCTCGGGTGCGCACCGCGCCCACATGCCACAGCTGGGGCGCCATGACCCCTCCCGCGGCATGGACGGCGTCGATGACCTTCTTCCAGGCGTCCAGTTCGGTCTGGCCGTGGAAGCGCGGGACGTTCCGGTCGTTCAGCGAGGCGGGTCGGGCGACGCCCGTGCCCTCCGAGACGATCAGGCCCACGGCGCTGGCCGCACGGCGCTCGTAATAGGCCGCCACCTCGTCCGTCGGCACGCCGTCCGGCGAGAACGATCGCGTCATCGGCGCCATGACGATGCGATTCTTCATCGTCATCGACTTGATCTTCAACGGGGAGAACAGGACGTCGTGCGGCACGGCGAGCTCCAAGGGGATAAGATCCGCCCAAGAATTAAACAGTTGTTCGAGATGGCGCCTGTCAGAAATTCTCCAAGACGATCAATGACTCCCCAGTTCGGTGAATACTGGTTTCGCACCTGCGAAAGTGGGTAGTATCGTGACTGACCGGTCGAGGGACCCGGGGGAGTCTGGTGACGACGTGCTTGCGCAAGGGACGCAGTCCTTTCCAAAGGTCTTGAGGGAACGGCTGGCCGAAGGGCGGCCGGCCCAGGCGATCATCGACGCCTGGCCATCGATCGAGCGCGCCCTGATCCGCGAGCCGGACGCCCTGCGCGCGGCCCTTGAGGAAGCCTCCCGCTTCGCGACGGCCGAGGGGTCGGCCACCGTCGCCCCGCGGTCGGCCATCGGCATCGCGGTCGTCGATGGCGAGAACCGTATTCTCCACGCCGATCCGACCTTTCTCCGGTGGTTTGGATCGGAGTCGGACCAGTTGGCGATCCGTCGCCTGGTGCGCGACGCGGTGAAGGCCGGCCAGGCGACGGGTCTGGTCGAGGCCCTCGACGGCGCCTCCATTCCAGCCTGCGCCGCCGCTCGCGACGAAGCGCAGGGCTGGCCGCTGCCCGACGACTTCCGCGCCCTGCTGGAGGCCGCCCCCCGGCGCATCGTCGTCCTGTGCTTCGCGCCGTCGCGCGCCAGCGACCTGGCCTCACGGGCCACGGACGCTTTCGGATTCACGCCGCTTGAGGCGCGGCTGGCGGAAGCCATGCTCGACGCGGCCAATTTGGACGACGCCGCCGCGCGCATTGGCGTCGGACGCGAGACGGCCCGTGAGGCGCTCAAGAAGGCCATGCGCAAGGCCGGGGCGCGGCGCTCGCCCGACCTGGTCCGGCGCATGATGGACCTGATGTGCGGCGATCACGCCGATCCGCCGGACATCGAGGAGGTGCTGGCGACCAGTTTCGGCGCCACGGCCGCCGAGGCCAAAGCGGCTGCGCGCTTCGCCAAGGGCCTGACCGCCCGCGAGGTCGCCGCGGGACTGGGCGTCAAGGAAGCCACCGTGCGCGGCCAGCTGAAGGCGGTGTTCGCCAAGACCGGCGTCAACAAGGCCAAGGACCTGGTACGGCTGGCGGCCGAGGCGAGCACCCTGGCCGCCCTGACCGGCACGGCCGAGACCGTGCTGGAGCCGCTCGACCCCAATGGACGCCTGCGGGTGGTGGCCTCCGGCGATCGCCGCATCGCCCTGACGGACTACGGTCCTCGCAGCGGCAAGCCCGTGATCATCATGCACGGCGCCGCCACCGGCCGCCGTCTTCCTCCGGCCCTGGTTCGCGCCCTGCACGGCCACGGTTACCGGCCGATCGTGCCGCAGCGACCGGGCTTCGGCCTGACCGATCTAGCCCAGGGGGACTGCCTGGCGCAGGGCTCGGACGACATGGCCCGGGTCATGGACGCCCTGAAGATCGACCGGGCCAAGCTGATGATCCGCGACGCCAGCACCCCCACCGGCCTGCGCTTCGCCTGCGACCATCCCGATCGGGTCATCGCCGGCGTCGCGGTCAACCCGAAATGGCCGGCGCAGACGACCGAGCACCAGGTGCGTCTACGGCAGTCGATCATGGGCGCCATCACCCACTCGTTCAAACGCAACCCCCACCTGATCGCTCTGGTCGCCGAGACCCTGCGCCGTCAAACCCGCACGGACCTGCTTGAGAACACCATGCGGCGCGCGCTCGAGGCCGTGCCCTCGGACGCCGCCACGCTCAAGGCGCCGGGGGTGCTGGATGCGCTGGTGCGCGACGCCCAGGGCATGTTCGCCCGCACGAGCGTCGGATTCGCGGCCGAACACCGTGCGCTCGTCGACGGTTGGCGCGTTCCCGAAGGGATCGGGGGCGAGCGCTGGATTCTCGCCGAGTGCGCGGCCACGGCCCTGCCCGACGTCGAGACCGTCTGGGCCAGCCTGCCCAACGTCCGCTTCCGGCTGATCGAAGAAGCCGGCCTGCTCGTCTATTTCTCCCATCCGCAGGTGATCGCCGACCTCGTCGCCGAGGTCTGAAGTCATCCCCCCATTGTGGGGATGAGCCGCCGCGCCGCGGCGCCGATGCTTCCTCCGATGGTGAGGATCCCATGAGCATCGCCCGTAAGGCCGCCTATATGCTGGTTTGCCTGAGCGCCCTGACCGCCGCGCTGGTCATGGCCTCGACCGCGCGCGCGCAAAGCGATCCGTTCGGCGCCCTCTACGCGCCCCCGGCCGGCAGCGCTCCGGCGCCCTCGGCGAAGACTGGCGTGACCAGCGTCTCCGGCGCCGTCGGACGCAGCTATTCGGCCAGCGACACCGACGGCTTCGCCAGCTTGGCGCAGATTTCGATGTTGCCCAGAGTCGTGCCGGCGATCCCTCTCCAGCTCAAGCCCTGGAACCCGAAGGTCAGCGCCAAACGCCCCCGTATCCTGGTGCCTACTTACGCCCTCGCGCTCGTTCGCACTGGCAAGGTCAGCGCCTTCGCGGGCGGCGCAGGATCGGAGATGGCCCCCCGCCGCGCCAGCCTGACCACCGCTTTGATCGGCGTATCCGACGAATTGGCGGAACAGCTCGCGCAGGAAGCCTACGATGACCTTGTCCGGCGGCTGAAGGCCGCCGGCTTCGACGTGGTCAGCCCCGAAGAGATCGCCGCCACGCCCGAGGCGTCCCGGCTGGAGGTGGTCGGAACCCGCGCGCGGGGGATCAACGGCATGAGCGTGTACGGTCCGCGCGCCGCGCCGCTGCGCGCCGGCCATCCCTATGCCTCCGCGGTGCTGGCCGGCTCGAAGTCAGCCATTGTCCTCACCGATATGAGCATCGAGCTCGACGCTCTGGTCATCACCCCGCAGATGGCGCTCGACTACCAGCAGCTGGAGGGCACCGGCCGCCGAACCTACGTCGGCTCGGCCCAGGTCGGAGCCAAGGTCTGGTTCGACGTGCTCAACGGCTCGGGCGCCTACTTCCTGCACGGCGGCTCGCGCAAGGGCCTGGGGTCCGGCCCCTATGGCGGCTTTCTGATGCAGGGCAACCATGGCTCGGCCGAGCCCTTCGCCATCATGTACGAAGTCGACGATCGCTCCGACAGCGTCGCCATCCACAACGCCTTCGCCCAGGCGGGCCTGGGCTCGCTCTATCGCCAGAGCAAGGTCTACGCCGTCGAGGCCTCGCCGGAGCGCTACGCCGCGCTCGCGCGCGCCGCCTTCCAGGGCCTGAACATGTCCATCGTCGCCGAGCTTAGGAAGGCTCGCGGCCAGTAACCCGCTGTTACCTGGAGGGAAGATCCATGAAACGTATCACCGCACTGCTCGCCGCCGCCGCCATGGCCGCCTCGCCGGCCCTCGCGCAGCCGGTGTCGAACGAGGCTCCGCCCGAGGACGCCGCGCCGCCGCCCGCCGCCGCGCTGGTGCAGCCGGCCACGCCCGCCGCAGAGGCGGCTCCGGCGGCCCAAGCGACCCCGCCCGCCGCCGTCGCGCCCGGGCCGGCGATCGATCCCAGCGTCTACCAGGTGCTGCGCACCGGCGACCGGCAGATGACCTGCGAGGCCCTGGCCGGCGAAACCAACACGCTCAACGCCGAACTGATGGCGGAGCAGCAGGCGGCCGCCAAGAAGGCCAAGAAGGCCAAGGCCGGAAAGGGCATTATGGGCGGCGCGGCGGGCGGTCTGATGGCCGGGGCGGCTCGCTACGGCTTGGCGCGAGGCATGGTCGGCGGCGCGTTCAGCCCGCTGGTGGCGCAGGCGGCCGTGGCGGCCACCGACGCCACAGCCGCGGCCGCCGGCAACGCGATCGCCAATAGCGGCGACGATGGCGCAGCGCCCACCGTCTCGCCCAAGCAGCAGCGGATGAACCACCTGCTGAGCCTCTATCGCGAGAAGCAATGCTGAAACCGGGCGGGGGAGGCGCGATCGCGGCTCCCCCGACCAATCAGAGGCCCAGCACCAGCTTGGCCATGATGTTGCGCTGGATCTCATTGGAGCCGGCGTAGATCGAGGCCTTGCGGTAGTTGAAATAGCTCGGCGCGGCCGGGGCGGCGTAGTCCGGGCCCGGCCGCGGTTCGTTGGTGACCGCCCAGGTGTCCTGGATGAACGGCGCCGCATAGCCGCCGACCGCCTCGAGCGCCAGTTCGGTGATCGCCTGCTGGGCCTCCGAACCCGCGCACTTGAGCATCGATGACGCCGGTCCGACCGGCTGCCCAGAACCCATGGCCGAGAAGATGCGCAGCTCGGTGGCGTTCAGGGCCTCGATGCGGATCTCCATGTCCGCCAGCTTGCGCTGGAAGTCGGCGTCCCGGATCAGCGGCTCTCCGCCGTCGCCGAGTTCGGCCGAGGCGATCTTCCGCACCTTCTGAAGCTGGTTCATCAGGCCTGGCGCATAGGCGTTGCCGCGTTCGAACTCGAGCAGGTACTTGGCGTAGGTCCAGCCCTTGCCTTCCTCGCCGATGCGGTTGGACACCGGCACGCGGACGTTGTCGAAGAAGACCTGGTTGATCTCCTGCTCGTTGGCCGCGGGACCATCGAGCGTCGGCAGGGCCTTCACAGTGATGCCGGGCGAGTCCATGCGCAGCAGCAGGAAGCTGATCCCTTCCTGCGGCTTGCCGCTGTTATCCGTGCGGACCAGGCAGAACATCCAGTCGGCCCACTGGGCGTGGGTCGTCCAGATCTTCGAGCCGTTCAGGACGTAATCGTCGCCGTCCCGCTCGGCCTTCATCTGCAGACTGGCCAGGTCGGAACCGGAGCCGGGTTCGGAATAGCCCTGACACCACCAGATGTCGGAGTTGATGATCGGCGGCAGGTGCTGCGCCTTCTGCTCCGGGGAGCCAAAGGCCATGATCACCGGCGCGACCATTTTCAGCCCCATGGGCGAGGAGGTCGGCACCCCGGCCAGGCTCATCTCCATGTTGAAGATATAGGCCTGACTGGGCGTGAAGCCGGCGCCGCCGTATTCGACCGGCCAGTTGGTGGCGGCCCAGCCGCGCGCGGCCAGTTTCTTCTGCCACTTCACCTGGCCGGCCTTGTCGAGATAGCCGTTCTTGGACTGGGACATCTGCCGGCGCAGGTCCTCGTCGTAGTTTTCGGCGATCCAGTCGCGGACCTCGCGCTGGAAGGCCTTGTCCTCTTCCGAGAATGCGAGATCCACGGCGCCTACTCCACGCCGTCGAGGTATTCGATCTCCGGACGGCCGGCCATCGTCGGGCCCATAGCCGCGCCGGCGGCCTTGAAGTAGTCGGTGCCGCCGTGCGCCTTCAGGGCGTCTTCAGACGCATAGAGCTCCAGGACCTTGTAGACGCCGGCCTCGGTCCGGCTCTTGGTCAGCTGGTAAGCCAGGCAGCCCGGCTCATTGGCCTTCACCTTGGCCGCCAGGTCCAGGAAGACCTTCTCGAACTCGGAGGCCTTCTCCGGTTGCACCTTCAGGGTCGCCACGACGCCGATCATTCGCTGTTCCTTCCCGAACGCTTGTTTGAACCGCAGCATGCTGCGGCGGGCCGGTCGGTGCAAGCGTGACGTCGGGGGAAGGACCGCGGCCGGACCGTCGATCAAATATCAGGATCGCCCCAGGGCCCTAGCGGCGCTCGTTCCAGCCGTAAGCCACCCAGGAGTGGCCGCCGACGTTGCGCGCCTCAATGATGTCGGCATCCGTCGCCGCCTTACTGCGCACCGAGCGACGGGCGCGGCTGGCGAGGACGGCCAGTCCGAGCAGCGCGCTCGACATCAGGGCGATGACCACGACCGTCAGGGTGGCGAAGACCGCCAGCACCGCGCCGACCGCGAGGGCCGCGCAGGTCGCGAGCAGGCCGGCGAGCCAGGCCAGGCCCTTGAACGCCGATCGAGAGCCGCCCCGCCCTGTCGTGAAAATGTCCATGTCGTCCTCGTGGGACCGCGATGGGAGGCGGTCCAGAACCCAATAATTTGTTCGAACAGGCTGAACGTCAACTGAACTCCCGTGCGAAACGCACAAGAAAGCTCAATCGCCCAATCAGGCGGCGCCGACGAGCGCCATGTCCTTCCGCTCGCGGATCACCGTGTCGTAGGCGGCGTTGATGGCCGCGGTCTTGGTTTCGGCGACCTCGATGAACTCGCTGGGCAGCCCGCGCGAGCGCGCCCGGTCGGGGTGCGCCTCGGAGACCCGGCTCCGCCAGGCCGCGCGGACTTCCTCGTCCGTGGCGTCCGGCAGCACGCCCAGGATCACGTAGGGGTCGTTCGGACCGGCGCCCAGGTGGGTGGCCTTCAATCGCCGGAAGGTCAACGGTGAGAAGCCGAACAGGCCGGCCACCTGCTCCAGGTAGTCGAGCTCGTCCTGGGTCACCACGCCGTCGGACGCGGCGATGTGAAAGAGACCGTCCAGGACGTCTTCCAGGATTTGCGGGCAAGCGCGGTACCGATTGGCCAGCCGGCGAGCGTAGCTCTCGTAGCCGTGGGTGGTCTGGCGGGCCAGATCATAGAGCCGGTGGATGTTGCGTTCCGAGCCCGCGTCCGGCTGGAAGACCATGGCGAAGGTGTCGAACTCGCCCTGCGTCGCCCGGCCATCAGCCTTGGCGAGCTTGGCGCCGAGCGCCGTGACGGCGGTCGTGAAGGCGGGGTCTTCCCCGGGCAGGCCGGCGGGACAGTCCGCGCACTGGGCGTCGTCGACGCCCCTCGCGGCGAGGCTTGCAATGTTTCGCCAGAAGCTCATGGGATACGCAGAGCTTAGGATTCTGGCGGGCGCATGGCAATCGGTAGCGACGTTACGGAAACGACAGACTCCGGCTGGACCTTCTGGATCGATCGCGGCGGCACCTTCACGGACGTCATCGGCAGGGCCCCGGACGGCGCGGAACGGACGCTGAAACTGCTGTCGGCCGCGCCCGGATACGAGGACGCGGCCGTGGAGGCGATGCGCCGCCTCCTGGATGTCGCCCCCGGCGCGCGCTTCCCGGCCGAGCGGGTCTCGGCGATCAAGATGGGCACCACGGTGGCCACCAACGCCCTGCTCGAACGCAAAGGCGCCAGGACGCTGCTGGTCGTGACCCGAGGGTTCGCGGACGCCATTGTCATTGGCGACCAGTCCCGGCCCGAGCTCTTCGCACTCGACATCATCCGCCCTATGCCGCTGTACGCGGGCGTCGTCGAAGCCGAGGAGCGACTGGCGGCCGACGGCTCGGTGGTCACGCCCCTGCACGGCGAAGCGCTGGCCAACGCCCTGGCGAAGGCGCGGGCGGAGGGTGTCACCAGCGTCGCCGTCGCCTTCCTTCACAGCGATCTCAACCCGGCGCACGAGCAGGCGGCCGGCGAACTCGCGCGGGCCGCGGGCTTCGACTATGTGGCGCTCAGCCACGAGGCCAGCCCCCTGCCCCGCTTCATCCCGCGCGCCGAGACAGCCGTCGCCGACGCCTATCTGACGCCCGTCCTTCGGGCCTATGTCGAGCGCGTCGCCGAGGCCGTCGAGGGGGCGCCGCTGTGGTTCATGACCTCGGCCGGCCAGCTGGTCCGGGCCGGCGCCTTCCGCGGCAAGGATGCGGTGGTGTCCGGTCCAGCCGGCGGCGTGGTCGGCGTGGCGGAAACGGCGCGGACGGCCGGTTCGACCGCCGCGCTCGGCTTCGACATGGGCGGCACCTCGACCGACGTCTGTCGCTTCGCGGGCAGCCTGGAGCGGCGCGACACGGCCCGCGTGGCCGGCGCCCGGCTGCGCAGTCCGATGCTGGATGTCGAGACGGTGGCGGCGGGCGGCGGCTCAATTCTGTCCTACGACGGCTTTCGCGCGCGGGCCGGACCGGCCAGCGCCGGGGCCGACCCGGGACCGGCCTGCTATGGCCGGGGCGGCCCGGCGACCGTGACCGACGCCAACCTGGTGCTCGGCCGGCTCGATCCGGCCTGGTTTCCGCCTGTGTTCGGGCCGAACGGCGACGCCCCGCTTGACCCCGCGGCGGCGCATGCCAGGCTTGCGGTGCTGGCCGAGGCGATGGGCTTGACCGTCGAGGCGGCGGCCGAGGGCTTCGTCGCCGTCGCTGTCGAACAGATGGCCCAGGCCGTGCGGCGTATTTCCACCGAGCGCGGCTTCGATCCACGCGACCACGCCCTGGTCAGTTTCGGCGGCGCGGCGGGCCAGGTCTGCTGCCAGGTGGCCGACGCCCTTGGGGTGACCGAGGTGCTGAGCCCCCGATACGCCTCGCTGCTGAGCGCCTGGGGGATCGGGCAGGCGCGGATCGGCGCCCTGCGGCAGTCGGGACTGGAGGCGCCGCTCGGTGAGGACGGTTTTGCGGCGGCCGGCGAGGCGCTCGAGCGGCTGGCTGGAGAGGCCCTGCAAGCGCTGGCGTCGCAAGGCTCGGCAGGCGGGTCGGTCGAGCGGCGGATGCTGTTGCGCTACGACGGCGCCGATGCGGCCCTGCCGGTGCCGCTCGGCCCGCTCGCCGAGGCCAAGGCCGCCTTCGAAGCTGCCCATCAGCGCCTGTTCGGCTTCATCGAGCCCGACCGTACAATCCTGATCGGCAGCGTGGAGGCGGAGGCCAGCGCTTCTCCCTTCCTCCTCGATGGAGGAAGGGAGGGGGATGGTGGTGTGCCCGCTGAGCCAATCCGGAAGACTCACGAGGCGCAGAGCCTCACGCGCCCTTCCTCTGACACATCGCCTTCACCACCATCCCAACCCTTCCTCCATCGAGGAGGAAGGGCTTTGGTCCATGCCGATCACCTCACTACCCTCGACGGCCCCGCCCTGATCATCCGCTCCGACACCCAGATCGCCGTCGCCGAGGGCTGGCGGGCCACGGCCGAGGCCGACGGGCTCATCCGCCTCGTCCGTCACACCCCGCTGACCGCCGCGCAGATCGCCGCCGACAAACCCGACCCGGTCACGCTGGAGCTGTTCAACCGCCGCTTCATGGGCGTGGCGGAAGCGATGGGGGCGGCGCTGGAGCGGACCGCGCATTCGGTGAACATCAAGGAGCGGCTCGACTTCTCCTGCGCCCTCTTCGACGCCGACGGCGGGCTGGTCGCCAACGCGCCGCACATGCCGGTGCATCTGGGCAGCATGGGCGCCAGCGTGCGGGCCGTGAAGGCGCGGCATCCGGTGCTGAACCCGGGCGAGGCCTTCGCGCTGAACAATCCCTACTTCGGCGGCACCCACCTGCCCGACATCACCGTGGTCATGCCGGTCTTCATGGACAGCGGCGAGGCGCCCGCCTTCTACGTCGCCGCCCGGGGTCACCACGCCGACGTCGGCGGTATCCAGCCCGGCTCCATGCCGCCGTTCTCGAAGACGCTGGACGAGGAAGGCGTGTTGCTCGACGCCGTGCCGATCATGCGCGAGGGCCGGTTCCTGGAGGCCGACACCCGAGCCGCCCTCGCCTCCGGCCACTGGCCGGCCCGGGCGCCGGACCGCAACATCGCCGACCTGAAGGCGCAGATCGCCGCCTGCCAGGCGGGCGCCGCAGCGGTGGCGGACATGATCGAGGCGCACGGATCCCAGACCGTGGCCCGCTACATGGCCTTCGTGCAGCGGAACGCCGAGCAGGCCGTCCGTCGCGCGGTCGGCAAGCTCTCCGATGGCGAGGCGCGCGTGCCGATGGACGGCGGCGGCGAGGTGGCGGTCACCGTCAAGGTCGACGCCGCGGCCGGCGAGGCCGTGCTGGACTTCACACAATCCGCCGACCAGCTGGGCAACAACTTCAACGCCCCCTCGGCCATCGTCGACGCCGCCGCCCTGTACGTGTTCCGCAGTCTGGTCGACGATGACATTCCGCTGAACGCCGGTTGCCTGACACCGCTGAAGATCCTGACGCGGCGTGGCTCGATGCTCGACCCGCTGCCGCCGGCCGCCGTGGTCGCCGGCAATGTCGAGACCAGCCAGCACGTCGTCGACGCCCTCTACGCCGCCATCGGCGCCATGGCCAACAGCCAGGGCAGCATGAACAACTTCACCTTCGGGGACGATCAGAAGCAGTACTACGAGACCATCTGCGGCGGGGCCGGGGCGACGGCGACGAAGGCCGGGACCAGCGCCGTCCACACCCACATGACCAACTCGCGCCTCACCGATCCGGAGATCCTGGAGCGTCGCTTTCCGGTTCGGGTCGAGCATTTCGGCGTCCGCCACGGCTCGGGCGGCGACGGCGCCCATCCGGGCGGAGACGGCGCGATCCGGCGGCTCCGTTTCCTGGCGCCTATGGAAGCCGCCCTGCTTTCGACGCGCAGAAGCCACAGTCCGCAGGGAATCTGCGGTGGCGGAGCCGCGCTGGCGGGGCGTCAGCGTTTGATCGCGGCGAGCGGCGGGGTAAAGGAATTGCCCGGCTGCTTCTCGATCACGGTGCGGCCCGGCGACGTCGTCGAGATCGAGACCCCCGGGGGCGGCGGTTTTGGTACCAGCGACCGCGGCGCCTGACGGCACAGTACAGGACTTTCGATGGCCCCGATTCTCTACGCACTCGCCCTTCTCGCCCAGGACCCCGCGCCGGCCGTCGCCGATGGCCCCGTCGCGACCCAGGTTCCGCGAAAGCAGGACGTCGCGCCGCTGCCGATCCAGGGCGGGCCGGTCACGCCGCCCTCTGACGACTACGGCTATGTCGCCTGGTGCTTCGGCGCGGTGAGCGGCTATGTCGACCTCTATGACAAGGCCATGCCCGAGGTGATCCGCATCGAGCGCGCCTGGCCGACCCCGGGCACGGAAGAGAACATCAGCGTCGTCTATCCGCAGCAGAAGAAGGACGCGCTCAAGAGCATGGAGCTCTTCAAGCGCGCCATCGTGGCGACCGAGAAGGCCAGCCCGACCCCGATCTCGCAGCAGGGCGCCGCCGCCATCAAGAAGGGCCGCGCGGTGTGGACCGGGGCCACCAGCGTGCCCCGCGCTCAGCTGGCTCAGTTCTGGATGAGCTGGGCTCCGCCGGCGAAGTGCGATGAGACCGCCAAGGCGCTCGAGGCCCGCTCGATCCTGTTCGGCCAGGCCCTGACCTACAACGCCGCGCCGGGCGCCGCGCCCGCTCCCGCCGCGCCGACCGCCGCACCCGAGCAGACGGCGGCTGAAGCTGCCCCCGGTGAGACGATGGACGAGGGCGCCACGACCGCCGACGGCGCGACTGGCGCGCCGCCCGTCGCTCCAGCCCCGTCCGAACCGGCGGAAGCCGAGGCCGGCGACTCGCCCCCTGTCGACAGCGCCATCGACTCCCTACTGCCGGATGGCGCACCGGCGGCGGAGACGACGCCGGATCCGGCGGCGGAAGCCTTGGCGTCTCCTGCGGAGGCCGAGCCCACGCCGAAGGAGTCTGAGCCCGAGTCCGCGGAGGAGCCGACCCCGGACGAAGGCATCACGGATATCCGGGGCCCTCTGTAACGGTCTGCCGCGGCGCGCCCCAGACGCCCGCTCGACACCCTACCCCGTCGCGATCCAGTGACGCTCGACGCGGTCGTTGGCGTCGAAGTGGATAATCAGCCATTCGAAGTCGACCGGCATGTAGGTCCGCTCCAGGCCGAGGCGATAGGCGAAGTCGCCAGCCTTGAACCGGCCCGTTTCGTTTGGCTGGCCCAGCAGCTTGAGCACGCGGCCGCGGCTAAGGCCCTCCAGGCGTCCCCGGGCGATCAGGTCGTCGGCCATCTCCAGGCGATCGTCGTCGTCAACACCGACGAGCTTCCACAGCCGACCGTCGAACCGACCGGGACGGCGACGGCGGCTGTCCAGGATGATGGCTCCAACTACGAGCCCGGCGGCCACCACCGCCGCCGCCCCGATCACACGATCCCTCGAACTCATCCTCACTACGCCGCCGCTCCTCGCGCCTCACTGGACGGATCATAGCTCAAGATGGGCGCGAGCCAGCGTTCCGCCAGGGCGATGTCCCAGCCTTTGCGGCGCGCATAGTCCTCGACCTGGTCTCGATCGATGCGGCCCACGCCGAAGTAGTGGCTGGCCGGGTGGCTGAAGTAGAGGCCGCTGACCGAGGCCGGCGGCGTCATGGCGAAGCTCTCGGTCAGTTCGATCCCGGTCTGAGATGTCGCATCGAGAAGTTTGAAAAGTGTCGCTTTCTCCGTGTGGTCCGGCTGAGCTGGATAGCCCGGGGCCGGACGGATCCCGCGATAGTTTTCGGCAATCAGCGTGTCGATGTCGAAACCCTCCTGCGGGGCGTACCCCCACAGTTCGGTCCGCACCCGGTGGTGTAACGCCTCAGCGAAGGCTTCGGCCAGGCGGTCGGCGATCGCGGTGGCGAGAATGGCCGAATAGTCGTCGCCGGCCGCCTTGAAGCGCTTCGCGATCTCCAGTTCGCCATGGCCGGCGGTGACCGCGAAGCCGCCGATCCAGTCGGCCGGGCCGCCGATCGGGGCGACGAAGTCCGCCAGGGCGAGGTTGGCCTTGTCGGTGCTCTTGGCCATCTGCTGGCGAAGGGTGTGCAGCCGGGCAATCTCCCCGCCGCGGCCTTCGTCGGCGTAGACCACGATGTCGTCGCCGTCGGCCTGGGCCGGCCAGAAGCCGACCACGCCACGGGCCTCGAACCAGCGCTCGTCGATGATGCGCCTCAGCATCGCCTGGGCGTCCCGCCAGAGGTCCCGCGCCGCCTCGCCGACGACCTCGTCCTCAAGGATGGCGGGATAGCGCCCGACCAGCTCCCAAGTCGCGAAGAAGGGCGTCCAGTCGATGAATTTCGCGAGGTCTTCCAGGTCATAAGGCCCGAAAGTTCGGGTTCCGATGAAGGTCGGGCGCGGCGGTGCGTCGGCGTTCCAGTCGATGGCGAAGCGATTGGCGCGCGCGGCGGCGATCGGCGTGCGAGTCTTCTGCTCCTGCCCCCGGGCGAACTGCTCGCGGACCCGCGCATACTCATCGCGCGTCGCGGCTTCGAACTTCGGCTTCTCCTCCGGCGACAGCAGGCTGGAGACCACCCCGACGGCGCGGCTGGCGTCCAGGACGTAGGTCGTCGAGCCCTTTAGGTAGGCAGGGGCGATCTTCACCGCCGTATGGGTCTTGCTGGTCGTCGCGCCGCCGATCAGCAGCGGGATGTTGAAGCCCTGGCGCCCCATCTCGGCGGCGAGGAAGGCCATCTCGTCCAGCGACGGCGTGATCAGGCCCGACAGGCCGATGATGTCGACCCCCTGCGCCTTCGCCTCGGACAGGATGCGGTCGGCCGGGACCATGACGCCCAGGTCGATGACCTCGTAGTTGTTAC
>ERZ761607.1035-NODE-1035-length-38052-cov-36.060268_pt1 | contig 38052 bp, 27 predicted proteins | sample MGYA00511164_ERZ761607 | MGnify/ENA primary metagenome ERZ761607 (study PRJEB28899, sample SAMN02445080) | bioreactor sludge metagenome | biome: EBPR sludge | place: Australia: Brisbane, Thorneside Wastewater Treatment Plant | collected 2011-06-22 ...
CAATCGTACCAACGTTCACGTGAGGTTTGGAGCGTACAAAAGTCTCTTTTGCCATAGCTGGAAATCTTTTAAATATTGGAATTTATGTTCATTAACACACAAAAGGTATAGCAAAAGAATTTTCTGCTATACCTAAGAGCCACCTCTGGGAATCGAACCCAGGACCCCTTCCTTACCATGGAAGTGCTCTACCGCTGAGCTAAGGCGGCTTATTTTTGGAGCGGAAGACGGGATTCGAACCCGCGACATTCAGCTTGGAAGGCTGACGCTCTACCAACTGAGCTACTTCCGCTTATAAAAATAAACATGTGGGCGGAGAAGGATTCGAACCTCCGAAAGCTTAGCTAGCAGATTTACAGTCTGCCCCCGTTGGCCACTTGGGTATCCGCCCAGAATTTAAGGAACACCTTCAAAAAGGGGAGCTGGCAATCGGACTCGAACCGATGACCTGCTGATTACAAATCAGCTGCTCTACCAACTGAGCTATGCCAGCATTTTTCAAAGGACTTTAAGATAATATGTGAGAGCGCCTTATGTCAACCCCTAACCTCACCTTTTCCATTGTTTCATATTTCAACCATATTCATGACGCGCAGGCGAAAAAACATCCAGAAAAGTACATGCAGAACGTGCGTATCCTCCGTGGGGTATGTGAGAAGGAATTACCACCATATCACCAGGACCCATCTCCTGCTCTTCCTCACCCAACCGGAAGACAAATGTGCCTTCTAAACAAACACCAATTTGCTCATGTTCGTGGGTATGAAAAGGGACTTCTGCAAGTGGTTCCACTTCCCATAAGACCATAGACATGCGCTCACCATGAACCATCTTCCCATCGTATCCCATAAAAGGATTTATGGAGGTTTGGGCATTTTTAGGAAAAAAGGGCATACGAATATTGGGTTAGCATAAAACTATCGGGGAAGGGCAGTACCCCATAGAGGTGACAAGAACTGAGTACTACCCCTTCCGCCGATATGACTATATTGATACAATAGCTATATCAAAAACTTTATTTGGCTCAGATCAAAAAAGTCGTGACAAGTACACTCTTTTTTATAATTGTATAAAATAGAAAGATATAAATCAAAAAACAACAAAAAAATGGATGTAACTTAAATTTAATACATCGAGATTGACTATTTAGTATAAAGTAAGAACAGCCTGATAGATCATCGTGCCTATGTGATCTGCGATTTTTTGATTACCCGATGGCATCAATTGAGTAAGAAAAACATAGATTAATTTCTCTTTAGGGTCAACGGCATAGATTGGATAATAGGCACTCCCCCATCCATACGCATGGGCTGTTCCGATACGGTTCCCGCTTCCTACTTGTTCATTGACCCAAAATCCAAGCCCGAAACCCTGTTTTCGTCCCCAGCCAATATTGCTATACAACTCTCCTACCTGGTTGGTACGCATCATTTCCACAGATTTTGGTGCAAGTATCTGAGCACCATCTAATGATCCATTATTCAGCAGCATCGAGATAAAGCGTCCGTAGTCATGTGCCGTGGAAAGCAGTCCTGCACCACCAGATAAGCACTTTTTAGGCCCATTCAGGTACTGGGTATTTGTATTGTCTTCTACAACACGGAGTCCATCATCAAAAAGTCCATAGACTGGGGCCAATCGTCCGGCTTTATGTGAAGGTAGCCAGAATCCACTATCCTTCATGCCCAATGGATTAAAAATCTTTTTTTCAAAAAATTGATCTAATGGCATACCAGAGGCAACTTCCACCACTCTTCCCAAAACATCTGTAGAGTAGCCATATACCCAAGACTCACCGGGCTGGGCTTCCAGTGGCAACAAGGCCATTTTTTCCACCACTTCTCCAATGTTCTCGTTACGGTTTGCAAAAAACCAGCCAGTGATCCCCGCAGTTTGCCAAGCTTCTGTCCCGACTCCCCAGCCATATCCCAATCCGGAAGTATGTGTCAGCAATTGGAGTAGGGTAATGGGCCGATTGGCGGGTTTTGTTATGAATTTTTGAGATGCATTTTTATCCGGATTTGGATAAGCCACTTTCATGTCTTTAAACGCTGGAATAAACTTATGAAGTGGATCACCAAGGTCGAGTTTCCCTTCCTCGTTCAGGATCATAATAGCCACAGTTGTCACCGCTTTAGACATGGAGGCGATCCGAAAGATGGTATCTTCTTGCATGGGTATTTTAGCTGTTTTATCCGCCATACCATATGCTTGGTATCGAACGGTTTTCCCATCCCGCGCCACAAATAAAACTGCCCCCGCCAGTCGGCTTGCCTCAATTTCCCGCAAGATTAGGCTATCGGCACGCTGCAATCGGTTTTCATCCATGCCCACCATTTCCGGCTTTGTGAGGTTAAATGGTATCTGTCGAGTTGTGGTGGCAGGTTCAATTATAGAAGAAGAGACCTTGTTTTTGGGCGTCCTAATCGGTGTGGTTTGTGCCTCCGAGACGCCAAATAGCAAGAACAGCAGCAAAAAGGATAAAGGGTATTTCATGTCCGTTCGGTAGGGTTAGGAAATCAGATCAGGCCCCGGGCTTTTAGCTCAAGGTATTTATTAATCGTCGAGACAGTAAGGTTTTGAGGGGATGTGAGGATGGTGTGAATGCCGTATCGTTTCAATTCCCGGACCACCTCACGCTTCTCGAATCCTACTTTCTCGGCAATGGTTTGTATGTAGATGTGTTCTACCTTTTGGTGTAAGGCTTCTGTGAGGGTGGTTAGTTCCGTATTCTCGAAGAAAATAACCACCACCAGATGCTGTTTGGCCAATAATTGCAACTGTCGAAGCCGACGTTTCATACCTGAAAGCGACTCAAAGTTGGTATAAAGTAACAAGAGACTTCGTTGATGGATGTGTTGTCGGGCATAGGCATAAAGTTTTTCAAAGTCGGACTCTTTGAAATCGGTTGTCAACCGATAGAGTGCATCCATGATCCGTTGAAGATGGATTTTTTTTCGATCGGCTGGCAGAATTACAGGCTTTTCATCTGAGAAACAGACCAAGCCCGCTTTATCCTGCTTCAACATGGCAATATTAGAAATCACCAACGTGGCATTTATGGCATAATCTAGCAAACTCATACCCCCGAACGGCATTTCCATGCTTCTGCCAAGATCCAATACACTAAACACTTGTTGGGCTTTTTCTTCTTCATATTGGTTCACCATCAGGTCTGCGCGTCTTGCTGTTGCCCGCCAGTTTACGGTTTTAGGCTCATCGCCCGGAACATAAGCCCGAATTTGTTCGAAGTTGGTCGCACGACCTATACGCCGAATGCGTTTTACACCAGCTTCGGTGAGTCGGTTTGAAATGGCATATAACTCGAACTGCCGCATCTGTAGGAAGGAGGGGTACACGGCTACGTTCTCTTCCTTGGCCAAACGGAAACGGCGTTGTACCAGTCCTAAACGGGTAGTGGCGAGTACGTTTAATAGACCAAAATGGTAAACCCCTCGGCGCACTGGCCGAAGGGTATAAGACCATGCTTTCTCTTCGGCGGCAGCCAATGAAAAACGGTTGATAAAGTGCCGTTCCTGAAACTGAAAAGGTACCTCGTCTATCACCTCGATATGTACTTGGAAAGCATAACTGTTGCGTATAGCCAGACCAACCGTATTATCGTCCCCATTCGAAAGCCGTTCCGGAAGATCACGCTCACTATAAAGAGGATTTGGAGTTAAATACAACACAAGGGATTCTAACGCCACCAAGCCCAACACTAATATCAAGGCAACTCTACCCACAATGGCCAAAGCCAGAGCAAAATGGCCTACGATTAAAACAACCACGATTATACCAAGTATTAGGTACAGGCGGTTGGTGAAAAAGGTATGACGAAGTGCGTTCATACACCAATGGGGTGCCAAGCAGTTTTGAACTCTATAAACGGCAATACAGCATAGAGGGATTGGCTATCCACTTGTTGCCAGTAGGTCTTCCCGTTGTCTTTGCCAAAGTGGGTACGCTTCATATTGCTTGTGGCCAATTCGGTTATCTTTTTTTCTTCCTCGTTAGAAAGGCCAAATCCGGCAATGGCGTTTATACCCATATGATTTGCCATTGGTGTGATCAATTCCTCTCGGTGGCCTGTTAGGATGTTGATCACGCCATTTGGCACATCGCTTACGCTGATCACCTCCGCAAAATCTAAGGCTGAAAGAGGAGAAACAGAATCTGCAACCAAAACCGCCGTATTACCGGAAAGGATAACGGGCATTAGCACCGAAACCAACCCAGACAGAGGCGAAGACGCAGGCGTAAAAATGGCGACTACACCAGTGGGTTCAGGCGTTGTAAAGTTAAAGAAAGGAGCCGCCACCGGATTAACACTGCTAAGCACTTGGGCATATTTATCCGCCCAACCAGCATACCAAAAGATCCGATCAATGCTTGCATCCAGTTCAGTGACAGCCTCTTCCTCAGTAAAATTTAGCCACTGCACCAAAGACTCCTCCAAGCCTTTCCTCCGCGTTTCGAGCATTTCAGCCATCCGAAAAAGGATTTGACTTCGGTTAAAAGCCGAACGTTTTGCCCAGCCGCCCTGTGCGTTTCGGGCAGCGGTAACCGCATCCCGTGCATCCTTGCGGGAGGCCATAGGATAGGTTGCAATCACCTTGCCTGTTCCATCCGATTGGGGGTTTACGTAGCCACGTTCGGAACGAACATAGGCTCCGTTGATCAACATCTTATAGGTCTTGGGCACTGAAAGTCGGGGCATGGTTTACATGATTGGTTTTGATTTTGGAATATAGGTACAATATCCATAGTTTCAAATATCTTATGCCTTTACTCCCACTCATTCTTCTCGGCTTCCAATGCAAGATATTTTATATATATCGGCCATTCAGACCGATCTTCACTGGGAATCTCCGGAAAACAACCGGGCAATGTTAGACGATCACCTTCTGGGGATAGACTCGGACACCGATGTAATTGTGCTGCCAGAAATGTTCACAACCGGATTCTCCATGAATCCAAGGCCCTATGCCGAGCCGCCAGATGGCCCCACCCTTGCATGGATGAAAGCCAAGGCACAAGCACATCAAGCCGCACTTACAGGTAGTTTCATGGTGTGTGATAAGAACCACTTTTATAACCGTCTTTTTTGGGTCTTTCCGGATGGACGGTATAAATCATATGATAAACGGCATTTATTCAGGATGGTTGGTGAGGAACAGGTTTATTCGTCAGGAAATAAGCAATTAATTATTGAATGGAAAGGCTGGAAAATATGCCCATTAATTTGTTATGATTTACGATTTCCGGTATGGAGCCGGAATATTGGACTGGGATATGATCTTTTAATTTATGTAGCCAACTGGCCAGCGGCGCGGGCTTCGGCTTGGCGTGCCTTATTGCCTGCACGGGCTATAGAGAACTTATCCTATGTAGTTGGAATTAATAGAGTAGGAATTGATGGAAATGGAAAGATGTACCAAGGAGACTCTTTGATTGCAGACTACAAAGGCCAGATTCTTTGGGAAGGGGACAAAGCAGCGTCCAGTATCACATATCCGCTATCCCATACCGCACTTCTGGAATATCGAAACAAATTTCCTGCCCATTTGGATGCCGATCAATTTAGTTTTGTTATGTAATTTTCTATAAGAAAAAATAAAATTGTATTTTCCTCTAAAATAACAGCGCAGACGCTTGCTTTTATTAAATCGTTTTTTTACTTTCAACTCGTTCCTACATATTAATGTTCTTTCCCACTATTTCCCTCTAACCAAAATGACCCAACAAACCAAAAGCATGCGATTAATGTTCGTGTGCGTGGGGTTCGTTGCTATACTTATGCTGATTGTCTATTCGGCGTAAGTTGCACGTTTCTCAACCAATTTGTTTTGTCGTTTTGAAAATTGTTCCTTAATTTCCTCCCATTGTTTCAAAATTACAAAAGCCCCTTCGGACTTACCAGAGGGGCTTTATCATTTGTGTTTTTCGGGATTAGTCTTTCACCCAGATCATCGCCGTTGTTGCTGGCACGGTTACGGTCTGAGTCCCCTGAACGCCCTTGAGGGTTGCATTGGTCCCTTTAAGACCATTCACAAAGTCCACTTGCTGACCATCTGCAATCAATCTCCAATTTCCTATTGGAAGCGCCTCTACTTGAAAGCGATTTGCCACTTCCGCCGTATTCACCAAGACCAAAACACTCCCCTGAACGATATACCCCAGCAGATACGGATTTTCGGGCTTGATGAATTGGTAATAGTTGGATGGGGGTACCTTGCCCCCAAAACGGAAGATCTTCCCTCTTTCGCTAAGCCTAAAGCGTGTGAGTCCCTCCCAATAAGCCTGCATCCCTTTGAAGTCGCATTTACACTCTTTATCGTCTTTGGGAGATTTTCCCAGATTTTCCCAAACAAAAAGATTGGGGACGAGTGCATTATAGGTATCGCCCCTGCCTTTAAGATAAATCTTTCCCATTCGGGTTTCCTTAATAACCTGTCCACGTGAGTCTGGCATGGCCCCTTTGCTCCTCATAAACTCTGTTCCGCCATGAATGACGATAGGGCCGAGGGACGTAAAAAGGAGGGCGGCTGCAACTTTAAAGGCCGCTTCGTCCACGCCTTTTCGTCCATCCCAATCATTGGTAGCAAACTGATCTGCCAACGCCCAATTGTCGTGAATGTCCAAATAATTTAACCCTCGGTTAGGATCTCCTTCTTCCGGAAATCCATTGGTTAAGGCCAAAATAGTGCGGTCTCTTTCGGCGGCATTCCCGCCGGCAAACCCTCGGTCTGTGTGTTTGTTGTTTGGATCGGAAGTGGGTCCTTTAAAGGCATTGCGGGCATCGTCTTGGAAAAAGGTAATGGGTGAATCCGCTTTATACCAGTCCCAATCTGGATTTTTACGGAATTCTGGATCGTTCGGACTAATCCAAGGCTCGCCGTATATAATCCAATCTGGCCCCATTGCTTGTTTAATTTTATAAAGCGACTGCTCATCCGTCATTCCAGCGAGGTCAATCCTAATTCCATCCACCCCAAACTCATCCCTAAACATTTTGCATTGGTCAATAAGCCATCGCTGTGTCATAGGCCGATTTTCAGACTTGGTTTCATTCCCGTACCCCCCGATATGCCGGAAGTCTTTTGTTCGGTAATAATAGAGCATATCAATACCATTGAAGTTCATGGCCCAATGATTACCCTCCATGTTTTCCCCTGTATGGTTAAATACAAAATCTACGATCACCGCCATATTTTTATTATGAAAGGCTTGCACGAGGTCGCGGAACTGATCGCGCTCGCTTCCGGGTTCGGTATTTTTCTGGCGATATTTACTTTCGATAGCCATAAAATGGGTGATCCGATAGCCCCACTGGTAGTTTTCTTCAGAAACCCCCAGAGACTTCATCAAGGGATCGTTTTGAAATGCCTCTTTCCATACCGCATCTGGATAATGGAGGTATTCTTGCATCGGCATTAGATGGACCGTATTGATGCCCGTCTTAACGAGGTGGTCAAAGCCAATGGGAGCACCTTTTTTATTTTTCAGTCCTGGCTGGATCATGGCGGGAATCGTGCCTCGGAGTTCGGGCGCTACGGGCAGTAATGTTGTAAAATCTTGCACATGCACTTCGTAGGCCACCACATCTTCCATTTTGGGAATACCCTTTTTAAGTGCAGAAGCAGGTTTTGTAGCAGGCCAAACACGACTTTTGCCAAAAGACCCATCCTGTACCCGCGCATATGGATCACTAACCAGATGATCGGACGGAAAACCTGGGGTTTCGACACCCTGGACCCAATACATATACCAAATCCCTTTCAGATTTCCGGTCTGTGTGGCTTCCCAAACCCCGTTTTCGTCTTCGATCATAGGAATTTTCTGATATGGCATTTCATCGGTCGCATTTCGGTATAAGAACAGCGTCACAGCATCGGCACGCGGTGCAAAAAGTCCAAAATGGGTAGATTGGTTGGTTTCATGGATGGTAGCACCGAGCGGTTTATCCGAATAGAGATCGCGCCACCAGCCTTCAAAGTCTGCCCATGTATTCATTTTGAGACTGGGCAGGCTCACATAATAGACCTTTTTACGGTTCAGATCTTCGGCGGGAACAAGGATGGCATCATCTGCATTGAGAGGTAGTACTTCGCGAATAGGGATGATGCGCCCTTTTACATCGGTTATAACCCACATGTGCGGGTCTAACGGGCGGTTCAACCCTTCTCCTTGTACCTTTACATAGATGGCGCGTTTATTTCGTAACGCTGCTTTAAGCGCAGGGGGGGTAATTCCCTTCATAAAAATCAGGTTTCCACCTTCGGCATTGGGAGCCGCCGTGAAGGGATCCAGCCAAGCACCGTCATTAATTCTAAATTTAAAAGGCGAACTGGGCGGAATGGTTTGCAAGTCTCGGTTCACAACAGAAAGATACCAAAGTTGCCCCGTACCATTTACGGGCTTGAGCAACCATTGTGGGTCGTTCATGTTTTGATCCCATCCACGGAAAGCGCCCGTAACCACCACTTTTTCCACGTTTTCCCGTCCATACCGCAAGGCATCGAACACAAAATAGGTGGTATCGTTTTGGTGCAGGTAGCCATTTTGTCGCACGGCTTCCGTAAAAATCGGCAAGTGATGCGTTTGTGCTTCAGCATTCATAAAGAAAAGAAAAACAAGGAAAAAAGCGGCGGCTTTCGGGAGTGTGATGGAACTACGTGTCATAAAGCCGTATGGGTTAAGTGTAAGCGTTTACACAAAATAAGATCTTCGGCTTTTTTTCGCTAAGGAAATGTTGTGAATGTCGCCAAGATGAGGACAGTTCTGAATTATGTTCAGGCTTGGTATTCAGGATTGCCCTGTTTTTTTAAAACCATCCAAAAAAAACCTTGATACGCCTTGCCATCCAAAAATCCGGACGTTTAAGCGAAGACTCCTTGGCACTGATCCGGGAATGCGGGATTGATCTGCCCGATACCAAGAATAAACTCCGGTGTGTGGCGCACAATTTTCCGGTAGAAATCCTTTTTTTGCGTGACGACGACATTCCGGGCTATGTGGCAGACGGAACGGCTGATTTGGGCATTGTGGGTTTGAATGTGGTCGAAGAGACGCGGAAACCTGTGGAGGTTGCCGAAAGATTAGGCTTTGGAACTTGCCGACTTTCGATTGCAGTACCCAAGACATTTGAATGGACGGGCTTGGAAGCACTGAACAATAAGCGCATTGCCACTTCGTATCCCAATGTATTACAGGACTTCCTTGAAAACGCCAAAATTTCAGCCAGCATTCATGAAATCAGCGGATCGGTCGAGATTGCACCCGGCATCGGGCTTGCAGACGCGATCTGTGACCTTGTCAGTTCTGGAGGAACGTTATTGAGCAATGGCCTTAAAGAAGTGCAAGTGATTCTGCAATCCGAAGCGGTGATTATCCGCGATACAGCGTTATCACCTGAAAAAACGGCACTATTAGACCAGCTAAAGTTCCGCATTCGGTCTGTACATCGGGCACGAAATTTCAAATACATCTTGCTCAATGCTCCTAACGAACAAGTGCCAGCAGTAATTGGGCTCTTGCCCGGCATGAAAAGTCCGACGGTTTTACCCCTCGCCCTTTCGGGTTGGAGTTCGGTTCATTCGGTCATTCAGGAAGACCAGTTTTGGGAAGTTATCGAGGGTCTAAAAGCCGCTGGTGCGCAAGGCATCTTAGTGGTTCCCATCGAGAAAATGATTTTGTAAAGCCCTGTTAGTGTCTATACGCCCATGAGAAGAATCCTCTACCCCTCCCCATCCGAGTGGTCCACGCTTTTGGCAAGACCCGCATTGGACCTACAACACATCGCCGGCCAGGTTGCCCCCATTTTGGAAGCCGTTCGTACACAAGGCGATGCCGCGCTTCGGGCTTTCACGGCACAACTCGATGGCGTCACCTTAAGGGAATTCCTGGTACAAGACGCCGAGTTTACTGCGGCCACCTATGCGGTTTCGCCGACTCTCCAAGCCGCTATCAAAACCGCTTACGCCAATATTCGGATGTTTCACGCCGCACAGACAGAGAAGGTACGCGAGGTAGAAACCATGCCCGGTGTGCGGTGCTGGCGAAAATCGCTCCCAATCGAAAAGGTGGGCTTATACATTCCGGGTGGGACTGCGCCGCTTTTCTCAAGTTTGTTGATGTTGGGCATACCCGCAACATTGGCCGGCTGTCGAGAGATTGTATTGTGTACGCCACCGCAAAAAGACGGATCGGTACATCCCACCATTTTGTTCACGGCACAACTCATTGGCATTCGACAGGTGTATAAAGTGGGCGGGGCGCAGGCCATTGCCGCCATGGGATACGGCACAGAGAGCATCCCATCCGTGTATAAAATTTTAGGACCGGGGAATGCCTTTGTCACCGCCGCCAAGCAATTAATCCAACAGCAGGGTGTGGCGATAGATATGCCTGCTGGCCCCTCGGAAGTAGCTATTTTTGCGGATGAGACCGCTCGCCCGACATTTGTCGCCGCAGATCTCCTTTCGCAGGCCGAACACGGAGCCGATAGCCAAGTTGTACTTGTTTCCACCTCTGCTTCTATGATAGAACAAATAGAAAAAGAGGTTCGGACACAATTGACCACCCTGCCTCGGCACGAAATGGCCGCCGCCTCTTTGGAAAAGAGCTTGTTGATTCAAGTGGAAACCGAAGCCGAAGCAATGAATTTGCTGAATGCTTATGCGCCCGAACACCTGATTCTGGCTACCGACCACGCATACGCCCTAGCCGACCAAGTGACGAATGCAGGATCGGTTTTTTTGGGACATTGGACACCTGAATCAGTAGGCGATTATGCCTCCGGAACCAATCACACCCTCCCAACCAATGGCTATGCACGAATGTATGCAGGGGTTTCCTTAGATACCTTTTTACGAAAAGTCACCTTTCAGCATCTTACGCCGGAAGGTTTACAAAACATTGGCGCTACCGTAGAGGCCATGGCGGCTGCAGAAGGCTTGGAGGCGCACAAGTGGGCCGTAACCCACCGGCTGGCGGTACTACCCGCTATTGAGCCAACCCACCGAGTCGCACACGTACAACGCACCACCAATGAAACGGACATTCGTATTCACCTGAACTTAGACGGAACTGGCAAAGCCGACCTACATACGGGTTTGGGCTTTTTTGACCACATGTTGGAGCAATTGGCGCGTCATGGCGGTTGCGACCTTTCGGTTTTGGTGCGGGGTGATCTCCACATAGATGAGCACCATACCATAGAAGACACAGGACTGGCCCTCGGAACGGCATTTAAGGAGGCTTTGGGGGAAAAACGCGGCATCGAGCGATATGGGTTTTTATTGCCAATGGATGAAGCGCTGGCACAAGTGGCCCTTGATTTCTCTGGACGGCCTTGGTTGGTCTGGGATGTGCCCTTTACCCGCGAATGGGTGGGCGATGTGCCAACCGAGATGTGGTACCACTTTTTTAAGTCCTTCTGCGACAACACTAAATGCAACCTCAACATACAAGCACGCGCCGACAATGACCACCATCTGATCGAATCGGTTTTTAAAGCATTTGCCAAAGCCATCCGAATGGCCGTCCAGCGCGATCCTGCCCGATTGGACATTTTACCCAGTACCAAAGGCGTACTCTAACTTGTTTAACCGATACTTACTTTGAAAGTCGCTCTGATTAAATACAACGCCGGAAACATTGTCTCTGTTGTCAATGCCCTGAATCGGCTTGGTGTAGAGCCTGTTTGGACCAACGACCCCGAACAAATCCAAACGGCAGACTGCGTGATTTTTCCGGGAGTCGGAGAAGCCCGTGCCTCCATGCAATCCGTACAAGAAAACGGGATAGATATACTTTTACCCACATTGAAACAACCAGTTTTGGGTATTTGCGTGGGTCTCCAACTGATGTGTCGGCACTCCGAAGAAAACAACACCCCATGCTTGGGCATTTTTGATGTAGCTGTCCGGAAGTTCCCTGCCGGCTCCGAGAAAGTCCCACAAAACGGCTGGAACAGCATCCATAAATTGCATTCTCCACTTTTTTCAGGTATAAAAGAAGGAGCCTATGTGTATTATAACAATAGCTTCTATGCCGAGAAACATGTAGAGGCCATCGCCACCACACACTATGCTTTACCTTTTAGCGGTGCGCTCCACCACGAAAACTTTTATGCGGTGCAATTCCATCCCGAAAAAAGCGGCGACGTGGGTGCGGAGATTTTGCAGAATTTTTTAAGCCTATCTTGGTAAAAAATGGAAATTATACCTGCCATAGACCTCATTGGGGGAAAGTGCGTTCGTTTAACACAAGGCGACTTCAATCGCCAGAAAACCTACCACGAAGACCCACTCGAAGTGGCCAAAATGTTTGAGGGTTCAGGCATTACCCGCTTGCATTTGGTAGATTTGGACGGGGCGCGAGAAAAGCACGTTGTTAACCATAAAGTATTGGAAAACATTGCCAGAAAAACCCGTTTGATTGTGGACTTTGGGGGCGGAATTCAATCGGATGAAGACCTAAAAATAGCTTTTTCGTCGGGTGCAGCGATGATTACAGGCGGAAGTATTGCCATCCGAAACCGCGCTTTGTTCCTGCATTGGTTGGCGGAATATGGGCCGGATAAAATCATTTTGGGTGCAGATGCGAAAGATGGGAAAGTGGCCGTAAGTGGCTGGCAAGACCTGACCGAGGTGGCCCTTTTGCCGTTTATCCAATCTTACCTAAAAGAAGGTGTGCAATACGTAATCTGTACCGATATCGCCAAAGACGGGGCTATGTCCGGCCCTTCCTTTGAACTCTACAAGCACCTAATCGCGGAATGTGAGGGCCTAAAACTGATTGCAAGTGGCGGTATTACCCACATTGAAGACCTCGAAAAACTGCGCGAGAATGGGCTTCACGGTGCGATTATCGGAAAGGCAATTTATGAAGGAAGCATCAACCTCCCCGACCTTCACCGTTTTTCTAATTAACCATAAAGGAAATATGCTCACCAAGCGCATCATCCCTTGCTTAGACGTAAAAGACGGACGAACCGTAAAAGGGGTCAATTTTGTGGATCTACGCGATGCCGGAGATGCAGTTGAATTGGCGCAGGCGTATGTAGAACAAGGTGCGGATGAGTTGGTGTTTCTGGACATTACCGCAACCGTCGAAAATCGGGGCACGTTAGTCGCTTTGGTTAAGCGAGTCGCCCAAGTTCTGAACATTCCCTTCACCGTAGGCGGTGGTATCAATACAGTTGGCGATGCTTCCACATTGCTGTATGCTGGTGCAGATAAAATATCAGTAAACTCTTCAGCTGTTCGTCATCCAGCTTTGGTTTCAGATATTTCCAATCAATTTGGATCACAATTTGTGGTGGTGGCAATAGATGCCCGCCGATCGGGCGACGATTGGGTGGTTTATACACATGGCGGACGCACTCCCAGCAAGCGTCGGGCTTTAGAATGGGCCAAAGAGGTGGAGGCGCGTGGTGCAGGTGAAATCCTTTTGACCTCGATGGACCACGACGGAACCAAAAATGGCTTTGCGCTGGAATTAACCCGCTCGCTCTCCACCCAACTGAGTATTCCGGTGATTGCTTCGGGTGGTGCAGGTAAAAAAGAACACTTTACCGACGTTTTCCGTGAAGGAGCCGCAGATGCCGCTTTGGCTGCAAGTATTTTCCACTTTGGCGAAATCCCAATACCGGAACTTAAAGCCTTTCTCGCCGCCGAAGGGATTACGGTGCGCCTATAAGCCTATACTACATAAAAACAGATGGTTAACCCCCATGCTTAAAATCGAAAACATAGCATTTGAAAAGTCCGATGGCTTGGTTCCGGCTATCATACAAGATGCGCAAACCGCTCAGGTACTCATGCTCGGCTATATGAACCAAGAAGCGGTGCAGCAAACCTTGTCTTCTGGTTTGGTCACGTTTTTTAGCCGGAGCAAAAACCGACTCTGGACCAAAGGCGAAGAATCTGGAAATGTACTAAAGCTCATTGAAATACATTTGGACTGCGACCGAGATACCTTGCTCGTTAAGGCACTGCCTGCTGGCCCTACTTGTCATACGGGCGATGATACGTGCTGGGGGCAGCAAAACAAAACAGACAAACTACTATTCTTAAGAGATTTAGAAAGAGTTATCCACCACCGAAAATCGGCCACAAATACCCTGTCTTATACGGCCTCATTGTTTCAGAAAGGCATCAACAAGATTGCCCAAAAAGTGGGTGAAGAGGCCGTAGAACTGGTGATTGAGGCCAAAGACCAGAACGACGACTTGTTTAGAGGTGAAGCTGCCGATCTGCTTTTCCACTTTTTAGTCTTGCTCGAAGCCAAAGAAATTCCATTAGACGACATTTTAACTGTGTTAGAAGCGCGTCATCAACCCACCTAACCACCAACCTCCATGATCCTTCACGCCGTTTCCCAAACCCGTTTCGAGGCGATACGATTTGTTGCCAAAGGTCAAACTTCTTCAGAAAACCACCGCCCTCTTGCCGATTTCCAGGCAGAAGAAGGCGAAATTCAGCGTTATTCGTATTTAAACGATGGAGGCTGGTATGTTGGTTTAGGCGAGAAACCCAATGTCCATACGCTTCGCCGCGTGGTACGCCAGTTTGTCCATGCCTACAAAACCAAACTGAACCACTTGGGCATACTTATACCCGGTGGTCTGTTCATCGAAGAAAAAACTGCCATTCAAGCCATTACCGAGGGCATTTATTTGGGGCTTTATGACTTAGGACATTGGAAAACTGAATCAAAAAAAAACCTCTTAACCCAAGTAGAAATGGTGGTATCGGACGTAACATCCGCAGATGCCTCTATTGCCCTTGGTCAGATTTTGGCGGAGGCCACGATTTCCGGCATGGCCCTCATCAATGCGCCAGGAAACCAACTCATCCCTGAACATTTGGCAAAAGAAGCCATACAATTGGCCAATAAAACAGGCTTTACGACCGAAATTTACACGGGTGATGCCCTCAAAGACATGGGATTGGGTGGCCTTGTTGCCGTAAATGCCGGAAGCCATCATGCAGCATATTTTATTATTGCTCGCTACGAGCCTAAAAATGCCACCAAAACGCTGGGGCTGGTGGGCAAAGGCGTAACGTTTGATACAGGCGGCATCAATATGAAACCAAGTGAAAACATGTACATGATGAAGTGTGATATGGGAGGAGCAGCCATTATTCTCTCGGCGATAAGCGCCATTGCCGCCGCAAAACTACCCATCCGCGTTATTGTGGCCATTCCTGCCACCGAGAACAAAACGGGGCCCAACGCAACCTTACCTGGCGATGTCATCACCTTATATAATGGTAAAACCGTGGAAGTGGAAGACACGGATGCAGAAGGCAGGCTTATCCTTGCAGATGCTTTGGCCTATTTAGTTAAGAATTACCAAACCGATTATCTCCTTGATTTCGCAACCCTTACTGGCTCTTGTGTGATGGCTTTGGGATATCATGCTGCCGGACTGTTTACCCCAAACGATACTTTAGCCGCACAACTTTTTGAAAGCGGGGAAATTTCTGGAGACCGCGTTTGGCGGTTGCCCCTTTGGGATGTTTATAAAAAGCAAATACAATCCGATATTGCCGATCTTAAAAACCTTGGTGGCCGACCGGCGGGAGCCATTACGGCTGCTAAATTCTTAGAAGCCTTCACCGACCAACATCCGGCATGGGCACATGTGGATGTGGCCGGGATGGTATATGGCGATGGCCCCTTTGGTAAAATGCGCCATGCAACAGGCTATGGAACCCGCTTGGTATTTGAATTTGCCCAACAATTGGCCGAAAACCCAGCCTAAGTGCATCAGGAGCAATACCATGCGCACTTTTCCCGAAAAGCTACATGAAGCCCAAGCCGCCTGCAACAGCCTTTTGTGTGTGGGATTAGACCCTGATCCTCAGAAAATCCCGCAACATTTGTTGGCCAGATTCGACCTGCCACAAGCTGTTTATCACTTTAATGCCGCCATTATCGAAGCCACACAAGCCTTTGCCAGTACTTTTAAGCCAAATTTAGCCTTTTTCGAGGCATTGGGCGTGCAAGGCTGGACAGTTTTTAAAAAAACATTAGAGACCATTCCGCCCGACAAATTGGTAATCGCTGATGCCAAACGGGGTGACATTGGCAATACAGCCCGAAAATATGCCGAAGCGTTTTTCGTACAGTTTGACTGTGATGCCATTACTGTTGCCCCCTACATGGGAGCAGACTCGGTATTACCGTTTCTCGGATTTGCCGGAAAAGCCGCATTTGTACTGGGCCTGACTTCCAATCCGGGGGCAGATGATTTTGAGAAACAAACCATCGTATCCACCAACGAAGAACCCAAACCACTCTATTTGGCCGTCGCCCAAAAAGTGAGCCAGTGGCAAACAGAAATGCCCGGAACGGCGGGATTGGTGGTGGGCGCAACCCAAGCCGATGCCATGCGAGCAATCCGTGAGGAGACACCGAGTTTACCATTTCTAATTCCGGGAGTTGGTACACAAGGCGGCGATCTACACTTGGCTGTTTCGGAAGGAGCCGCAAACGGCGGCCCAGTACTCATCAACGCCAGCCGAGGCATTTTGTATGCTACAACTGGTCGCGATTTTGCCGAAGCCGCCGCACTCCAAGCCCAAAAATTAGCCCAACAGATGCCTTATCAGGCCTAATCCCACTCGAACAAGTGTTTTGGGACAACAACACGGGTTCCGCTGTCATCCGTTACGGTCATTTTGTAGCCTGGACGGAGGCCATAGCCACCAATATTTCCCTGATTGTCTATCGCCAAAAGCCCCAGTTGCTGCCCCTTATGTTCCGGCCACAACCGAATAATCCGTTCTAAGGTTTTTTTACAGGCCATTTCCGGCGACAAGCCCTGGCGCATAAACTCGATGATCGTATGCGCACCACAAGCCCGTACCACCATCTCGCCAAGCCCGGTGGCACTTGCTGCTCCCACCTCATTATCCACATACAAACCTGCCCCGATGATCGGCGAGTCGCCTACTCGGCCCTTCATTTTCCAAGCGGCCCCGCTCGTCGTACAAGCACCAGAGAGTTGTCCATTTTGGTCTAAGGCCACCATTCCAATCGTATCGTGGTTTTCGGACGAGATGGGTTTGTAATTCGAGGATTTCAGCCATTCACGCCATGCCGCTTCTGCTTTGGGAGTGAGTAAATTTTCTTTTTTCATCCCTTCTGCAAGGGCAAATGCCAGTGCGCCATCCCCAACCAACATCCAGTGTGGGGTTTTATCCATCACTAAACGCGCCACCCGAATCGGGTGCATGATGTGTTGCAAATAGGCCACCGCACCACAACGTCCCTTTTCGTCCATGATACAAGCATCGAGGGTGACATTTCCATCACGATCCGGGAAGCCTCCATAACCTACACTGGTATCATTGGGATCGGCCTCCGTGATCATCACACCTTGCTCAACCGCATCCAATGCCCGACCACCGGTAGAGAGGATTTCCCAAGCACGGTTATTGGCAGGCTTATTGTCCCACGTAGAAAGAATGATGGGCTTTCCGGTACGCTTTACGGGGGCCGACGCTGCAACCAATGGTTTACAACCGACCATGGAGGCGAGGCTCAATCCCGCTAACTTCTGAATAAATACTCTTCTTTTTTCTATCATCGTATTTGTGGGTTAATCTTGATGAATCAATCCCGACACTTAGGCGGGCATGTTTTCATTTTTAAAATACGATAAACCTTTTTCAATTCCGCCAGTGCTATGAAAACAAAGTGAAAGAAGCCCCAAGAACGCTAAACCTTTCGGATGGTTTTGTCTCCAAAAGACCAAATAGGCACGTTTATTGCTGATTTTATGGACATCTCTTCAAATGATCCTATACATGAGCCAACTTTCCAACTTGCAAAACCTCTCCCAGAAAGACCGGGAAATGATCCACCAGACCGAGAAGATGATGGGGCCAGAGCCTTTCGAAATGGGATTTATCAAAAATCTATTTTGGGGACAATTCCGCTCGGAATTGGCTTTGCCGTATCCAGAAGAAAATCCCTATGAAAAAGAGGCATTGGCCGCGCTTCTTCGTGATGTTACGGCATATATGACCCACGAACATCCGGCCAAAGAAATAGACCAAAACGAAGAAATCCCCCAGTGGTGCTTAGAGCGCCTGTTCCAAATGGGCGTGATGGGCATGACGATTCCTAAAGAATACGGCGGTTTGGGATTGGGCGTAACCGCGTATAACCGCGTCCTTTCGGTTATTGGATCTCGTTGTGCAGCTACCTCAGTAGTGGTTTCGGCACATCAATCCATTGGTTGTAAAGCCTTGATTTTATACGGCACAGATTCTCAAAAACAACGTTATCTACCGATGATGGCCCGCGAGAAACTCTCGGCCTTTTGTTTGTCGGAACCAAATGTGGGATGTGATGCAGGAGGCCAAGAAACGACTTGTGTATGGAATGCAGAGCGACAAGTCTATGTCTTAAGCGGCGAAAAAAAGTGGAGTACCTCCGGTGCACTCGCCGGGCTTTTTACGGTTTTGGCACGTCACTCCCAGCCAGATGGCTCGGAAGGAATTACAGCCCTAATCGTTACGCCCGACATGCGCGGCGTAGAAATTTTTGAGCACAATCGCTCCAAAGCGGGTGTCAGAGGCACATGGCAGGCCCGAATTCGGTTTAACAAAGTGGAAGTACCTCCTGAGAACCTACTCCATGAAGAAGGAAAAGGGCTTCAAGTAGCGCTTACCTGTCTTAATTATGGACGTTGTACACTCTCGGCGGGCGTGACGGGGGCGGCTATTCGTGGGATGAACCAAGCCATCAAATGGAGCCGAACCCGCTATCAGTTTAAGCGCCCCTTGGCAGATTTTGAGCTAATCCAGCAAAAAATTGCCAGAATGACGGCACGTGCTTATGCCATGGAAGCCGTTTTGTACCTCACAACCAATATGTTGGACCGAAAAGACCCCGATATTATGGTGGAAACCGCCGCCACCAAGGTCTTTTGTTCGGAAATGGGGAATCATATCTTGAACGACGCCCTACAAATCATGGGAGGTGAAGGTTATATCACCGAAAATGAGTTGGAACGAGCGTGGCGCGATGCCCGTATTTACCCAATCGTGGAAGGTGCCAACGAGGTGATGCTTTCTTTTATTTATGCCTATGGTAGCAAACAACTTTCATTACAATTATTGGGCATTCGTGACCGACTTTTATGGCAAAAGAGCAAAAAAATGACTCAAAACCTCCGTCGGATGATGGCTTCTTTTTTCAAACCCACCGTTTGGAGAACCGTCTTACCCTTGGGAAGCGAGGTGATACTGGGACTAAGAAAGCAAAAACCCGAAATTTCTGTAAAACACCACAAACTTCGCCCCTTTGCAGATCGTCTTGCAAAGCTCATTCCCGAACATAGCTACCAGGTCAAAAAAGCGGGATTTGTCCATCAAGAAAAAATGGTAACACGGCAGGCACTTCAAGCACGCTTGGCCGAGAACGCAATTTATTTGTTTGCCCTTTCTGCGTGTTTATCTAAGATGGAAGGTCAGTTGGAGTACCCATCAAATAACGCCGCTTTAGCCCGCGATTGGGCCGCATTCGTCCATTTCTTCGATCTGGCCGAGCAAGGAATCCAACAAAACATCCAAGCATTAACAGAAAATGCGGATAGTTCTATGCTCCTCGCTGCCAAAGCAGCTATTCAATACAACGACACCCTGCCAAACGAACGCTTCGTACTACCCGAAAAATCGCCCCTACTCACCCTTTCTAATGCTCCATCAGCTTCCATCGCCCCAAACATAGCAGAGGAAGCCTCCCGTGTAGTAGAGGTAATCCCGACCGAGGCGCCTCGGCAAGGCCTCCAGTCGCCTACCGAAATACCACAAGCACTATCAGCAATTCCTGCACCCACACCCACAAAAACCACATGGCAAACAACTACATTGCTCACCAAAAAAGTGGTTTATCCCAAACCTCAAAAACCCCAACCCACCGAGACGTATCACCAAGTTTGGCAACCAGTTCCAAACAATTTACCTTTAGTCTCAGGGGAACAAACCACCGACTTGGTACTTGAGCCTATTTTGGAAGCAAAAAATTCGTGGGCAAAGGAAACGTCAAAAACTGCGAAAACGGTCTCGACTATCAACTTTGAACCCAACTTAGTACTAACAGAAGAGGTATCTTCCAGTCGGTCTTTTGGGTCAGAAATACCCACAGAAAACCTGTCCGGGAGCCTCGAATGGGTGGATAAGCCACTTCCAGAAATGGTGCCTGCTTCTGCCAACCCCGAATGGGCCTGACGAGACTTTTCCTGAGCATTTTTGCATCCTATGAACTTTACAAGTTGACGAAAGAAGACATGCATAAAAGCTCCATAGGGGCGGAATAAAATGAATACGCTTCGATCAAGGAGAAATAATATCGCTCCCTATAGTTGAATGAGCCATAGCCGTTATCATCATAATTTATTACGCTGCCCCTACGGTGTTATATTTTCACCAGAAAATTCGGGCCATTTCAAAAACGCCAATACGCGCATACTACACACCTAATATTAAACAGAGAGCCTTACAAAACCAGAACAACAGATGAACCCATTTCTTTCTCTGAAACATTATTATGAAGTGCCCAAGTATCCGGCTATTGAACTACGCGCCTTTACGCATGGCCTGATGCCCCGGAGCGTTCCGGCAATGATGCAACGCTTTACAGAAGATTGGCAACAACAAGGCGTAGATGCCTGGAACCACATTCCCAATCACTGGAAATCCGACTCCAGCGAACAGGTGGGCTGGTGGAATTTGCCGGAATACTTGGCCGATGCCTTTATTGCCCCGATGCTTGGTGCGCCTGCCGGAGCCTGTATCCTGCTTCCCAATGTCCATGCTGCCATAACCAGCCTCATGACTTGTGACCACCTTTTCCGACATAGAAAAACAGTGGTAGTCTCCGCCGATGCCTTCCCGTCCGTATTGTTTCCCATCCAACAATGGGCAGCACTGTATCAGTTAGAGATTCGGCTCATTCCTACGGACACGGATGGATTCTGCGACCAAGATAGCGTCTATGCAGCCATTCAGGCGGATACGGCCTTGGTTTTTTTAAGCCACGTAGGATTCACGACGAGTGAGGTACTTTCTCATACATTTTTACGCGAAGTTGCAAAAAAAATCCATCAGATAGGTGGTTTATTGGTGGTGGACGGATACCATGCTACGGGAGCCATTCCAACGGATATAGATGGTATGGAAGCAGATTTATACGTGGGTGGCCTTTTAAAAGAAGCCTCTGGCTCGACTGGAAATGGCTACCTCTACATCCGCCCAGGATTAGACCTAAAACCCCGAAATGCAGGGTGGTTTGCGGATGCGGCTCCTTTTTCGTTTAATACCTCGCCAGCTTGGCATCCAACCGTGCGCAGGCGTTTTATGGGCGGAACCACGGCTATCGCTCCTTTATACCATGCCATTGAAGGATTGAAAATCTTGCTAGAAGTTGGAATTGACCTTGTTCGTGCCCATACACTCGCTCTCACCGCCCATGCAATAGACCACATAAAAGCGCTACCCATTACGCTTCGTTCCCCCGTGGAGCCAGAAAAACGTGGTCCCATGTTGATACTCGAAATGCCCCATGCAGACCACATGTGTCACTATTTAAAAAAACATCACATTTTCACCGATAGCCGTAAAGGAAACCTCCTGCGCTTAGCCCCCTTTGTTTGGAATAACCAAACAGAGATTGACCAAACCTTCGAGTTTATCGGAGATACTTTAAAATCAAAGAGTTACCTTCATACTTCCTTTCAGCTAGAAGGCCCGGTAACGTAAGTAAAGACGATTTTCAGAACAAGATTTTGGAAATATTCGAGCGAAACGCGGTTGTTACTTGGTGTTTTTGGTTTGATTGTTGTATATTTTAAAACTGTACCGATCCGGCGAAGTCCTAACACGCCGGATTTTTTAGCGTTTTTTGCAAACTAAACAGACCCCCCTTTATTTTAGGTTAAGCTGAGGTTTTTCTATGGGTGTCATGAACAAAATGCGGGAAAGCACCGCAGCCATTCTTTGGATATTGGTCATTGCTTTTGGTGGAATTTGGGTCTTCACAGACTCTGGTGCAATGGATGTCATTGGCCGAAGCAATGCCCTGAACGTTGCAACCGTTGACGGGGAGGCCATCGAACGGGAGCAATTTCAGAATTTACTCAATAACTATATCCAGCAGGCCCAACAAAACGGCCAAGAGGTTACACAGGCCATGCGAGATCAATATAGTGATCTCGTGTTTAATGCCCTGATTGAGCGTAAACTACGCGAACGCGAAATGAAGAAACTGGGCATTCAGGTGACAGATCAAGAGGTGATTGACATGGTTTTCGGAGCCACCCCCGATCCTATCATCCTCCAGTCTTTCAGTGATGGCAAAGGTGGTATCAACCGTACCGCGCTGAAAAATTTCTGGGAAAATGCCGAACGCCGTCCACAGGTCTTGCAAATCCAAGACTACCTCCGAGAAAAACGTGCGCAAGAAAAGTTGGATAAGCTCCTCGAAGCGACCGTGCGGATTTCCGACGCCGACGTGGTGGAAGAGTATTTGAGACGCAACCAGACCTATTCCGCAGAATACATCGCGCTAAGATATGCCGATATTCAGGACAAATCCGTTACGATAAGCGATGCAGAACTCCGGTCGTACTATAACGAAAATAAAGAAGAGTTCAAGCGGAAAAAGTCCTACTCTTTTCTCTTTGCAGCAAAGCAGACCACAGCTACCCCTGCCGATAGTGCGCGTGTGCGCAATGAGCTTGGTGCTCTGCGCGAGTCCTTCGCCAATGCAAAAGACTACCGTAGTTTCTTTACGCAAAACAACTCGATGGCCCCTTTCGATTCTACATATCGCGACAAAAGCCAGTTTGGCCCCGTTTTGGCCAATACACTTTTTGCGAATCCGGCTGTCGGTACCGTTGTGGGGCCCATTGCCGATGCAGGTGCCTTTCATTTGGTCAAAATTTTGGGCGTAAAGTCTGACCCAGCTTATACAGCCCGTGCCAGCCATATCCTTGTTGAACAAGAGGCAAAGGCAAAAGAATTGATGGCACAATTACAAGCAGGTGGTGACTTTGCTGCCCTTGCAAAAGCCAACTCCAAAGACTCCGGTTCAGGCCAAAACGGAGGGGACTTGGGCGAAGCTCCTACCGCCAATTACGTACCTGAGTTTAGAAAGGCAGTAGAAACTGCTCCGCTGAATCAATTGGTAGGACCTGTCAAAACCCAATTTGGCTATCATATCATTAAGGTTGCTACGCGGACGGCTACCACCTCCTCTAAAATACAAGTGGCCAACTTTATGAGGTCTATTGATGTAGGGGCAGAAGCCGTAGACCGCATCCGCAAGAGCATGGAAGATTTTCAATATTTTGCAACCGAAGCGAATGACTTCCGCGCCGAGGCCAAAAAACAAAAACTTCAGGTACAAAACACTTCGGTGGAAGAAGGCGCTAACACCATTCCGCTTTTGGGGCCAAGCCGTGCCATTATGAACTTTTTGGCCAAAGCCAAGCCCAACCAAATCAGCGACGTGGTGGAATTGGACGACAAAATGGTGGTGGTTCAGCTGATTGAAGGCAAGCCAGAAGGCTACAAATCCGTTGAAGAGTTAAAGACCGTCTTGGAACCACGCGCCCGGAACGAAAAGAAAAAGAAAATGCTCGAAGAGCGTTTCCGGACGGCAATGACCAAAAATGGTTTTGGCAATGGCCTTGCGCAAGCGCTTAAAACCAATGTAAACACAGCAACCGATCTTACCTACAACAACGCGCTAATCCAAACATTGGGCCGTGAAGCAAAGTTTGTAGGGGCACTGAGCGCCCTTAAGCCAGGACAATCGAGCGGTATTATTGTAGGTGAAAATGGTGTTTACGTAGTGAAGCTAACGGGTAAAGGTAATTTCAATGCCTCTACCATGAAACCAGACGAAAAAGCAGAAATCGTACAAACGCTCCGCCAACAAGGTCTTCAGCAAGTAAAGACCCGTTGGATGGAACAACTACGCGAAAAAGCAGAAATCGAAGACTTTAGAAGTAATTTTAACCTCTAAGGTTTTATGATCCCCATTCTCGAAACTCCGGCCCTACCGCCGGAGTTTTTTTGTTGCTTATGCCAAACTGTTATATGAAAATAGTTTTCCTTTCCTAAATTAAGTATTATATTTACAGATCCCACCTAATAAACGTTCACTCCAAACCATAAACCCAAACCGTATGATTCTCTTAAAAAACAACGCTCTCCGAAAGGGCGCTGCGGCTGTATTTTTAGCTCTCTTCTTAACGCCACTGGCTTGGGCGCAAACTACCCTTACCGGAAAAGTGACCGATGCTGGATCGGGGCAACCATTACCCGGCGTTACCCTGCTCGTGGTTGGGAAACAGGTAGGTGCTGTTTCGGGCGTAGATGGAAATTATCGTTTGTCTATTGCCGCAGGCTCATATCAGATCCGGGCAAGTTTTGTGGGTTATAAAACCCAAGTCGTCACCACAACCATCAGACCTGGACGCAATGTATTGGACGTTGCACTTCAGGAAGACCTCATCGGTAGTGACGAAGTGGTGGTATTGGGGACACGTCGTGACGACCGTGTTGTGACCGATTCTCCGGTTCCGATTGACGTAATCACCCCACGTGAGCTTCAATCCACGGGTGCGACCGAAACCATGCAAGTACTTCAGGCTATGGTTCCTTCCTATAATGCACCTCAATCCTCGATCACCGATGGAACCGACCACATCAAAGTGGCAACCTTGCGAGGCTTGGCTCCCGACCAAATGCTGGTTCTTATCAATGGTAAACGCCAACACACCAGCGCGCTGGTCAATGTAAACGGCTCGGTGGGCCGGGGTTCTACGGGAATTGATATGAACGCCATTCCATCCGGTATTATTGACCGCGTAGAAGTCCTCCGCGATGGTGCTGCTGCCCAATACGGTTCTGATGCCATTGCCGGCGTAATCAATTTAGTACTCAAACAAAAAAAAGGACTGGATGTACGGGTCAATGCGGGACAATATGCTTCCAATGAATTGAGAGGTTATACCGAAAGTGAAGGCAACCGCTTAGACATAAATGGAAACCTTGCAAAAGATACCAACGGAAATGTATTGGACGCTGCTGGAACGTATAACTGGGACGGCGCCAACGAAGCGGGGACCAAGCGGATGGGAGGTTCACCACAAGAAACCGTCTCTCGTAGTGATGGACAATCGATTGACTTGAACCTTGGATATGGCTTAGGGGTGGGCGAAAACGGATCCCTCTACATCGCTGCTAACTTTGTGAATAAAGCACATGCCAGTCGTGCCGGATTAGACCCACGCCGCAACTACTTTGGGATCAATGCCGATGGCACGCTTAACACCAGCCAAACCGCAGGAACCGATGACCCTCGTGAAGCCACTTTCGACAGAAATAACTTCTGGTATGGCAGTGGAGAACAAACGGGCCTCAGTCTGTTCTTTAATGGCAACATGCCTTTAGGAGAAAACGACGCCAACCTCTACGCCTTTGGTGGATATAGCAACCGTGAAGGGCTTACAGGTTGTTTCTTCCGCCCGGCCAGCGACAACCGTACAATCCGTTCCTTGTATGCCGATGGTTTCTTGCCGAAAATCAATGGTCTTGTGACCGACTATACCTTTACAGGCGGATTAAAAGGCACGATCGGCGAGTGGAGTTATGATCTGAGTGAAAAGTATGGTTCTAATACCTTGCGTTTCAACATGAAAGATGTGGCCAATGTCACCTATGGCAACACATCTCCTACCGAGATTGATTCGGGCGCATTGTCTTTTGGCCAAGCCACGACCAACTTAGACTTCTTCCGTCAGCTAAATATCGGAACCGCATCCCCGCTTTCGCTGGCATTGGGTGGCGAATTCCGTTGGGAAAACTATAAAATTCTCCAAGGAGAAGAAGTTTCGTATAAGGATGGCGGACAAAAAGTATTGGATGGCCCTAACAAAGGCGCTGCGGCAGCAGTTGGATGTCAATGTTTCCCTGGTTTTGCGCCAAATAGCCTCTCCAATGCCAAGCGAACCAGTGTCGGCGCTTATGCAGACTTGGAGAACAATGTAACGGACAATATCCTGTTGAGCCTTGCCGGTCGTTTTGAAAACTACAGCGATTTTGGTTCTAACTTCTCTGGGAAATTTGCCACAAAAATTGACATCACCGAAAGCCTCGGCTTACGTGGAGCCGTCAGCACCGGATTCCGTGCCCCATCGTTACAACAACAGTTTTTCACCACCATTTCCACCAACTTCATTAATGGGGTACCCTTTGAAGTAGGTACATTTACAGTTGATTCTCCTGTAGCCGTAGCCTTAGGTGCTACCGAACTAAAGCCAGAAACCTCTTTTAACCTGAGCGCAGGAATTACGTTTAATGCTGGTAATTTCGCGGCTACGGTGGATGCTTATCAGATTGACATCAAAGACCGCATCACCTTTACCGAGAACTTTACCGGAACTGCCGTACAGAATTTCTTGGCTACCAAAGGCATCAATGCAAATGGAGGCCGATTCTTCACCAATGCCATTGATACCCGCACACAAGGCTTAGACATCACGGCCCGATATGCCATGCAATTGGGAGCGGGCAAACTCCGTGCATCTATGGCGGTTAACTTCAACAAAACCGAAATTACGAATGCCGGAACAGATCCGAACAACCCGTTCCTCCGCTATATCCCCGCAACTGCCGGACTCAAAGCATTGGGCTTTACCGCCCTGATCGGTCGTCAACGCTTGAATGACTTTGAAGAGGCCCAACCTTCTGACAAAGAAACGTTCACCCTACAATACGACATCAACAATATTGGCATTACCTTACGTGCCATCCGCTACGGTGAAGTAACCTCGCTGGCTGCTGATGCTCCGGACAAGACCACCGGTTTTAACCCCCGGGACCAAGTCTTCTCCGCAAAAACCTTGTTTGATGCCGAAGTAAATTACAAATTCCGTCGTGGTGCACAACTTTCAATTGGCTCCAACAACATTTTGGATGTTTATCCGGACAAAGTCTGGAAAGTGGACAGCAACAATGGAATCCTACCATATAGTGCATTTTCGCCCTTTGGCTTTATGGGCCGATATGTATATGCACGTATGAGCTACTCCCTCTGATTCACTTGCAACACTAAACAAAGGCGTTCAACACCGGTTGGACGCCTTTTTATATTTTGTTATTTCGGTTTTACATTGTAGTTTTGAGGCTCCTTCAAACCAAATTCTCTGTATTCATGAAACGTTTCAATGCCTTCTTTCTCCTGCCGCTACTGTGTTTTACCCTCTTCTTCTCTGCGGGTATTAGCTCTATTAACCCCGTCTCACCGCCCCCATTTGCAGTTCCAGATCCGGTCCGTGGTGAAAAAGGCATGGTGGTATCGGCACACCCCGAAGCGACAAAAGCCGGGCTTGAAATCCTAAGAAAGGGTGGGAATGCGGTAGATGCAGCCGTTGCAACAGGATTTGCCCTTGCAGTGGTGTATCCGGTGGCTGGCAATATTGGCGGTGGTGGCTTTATGGTCATCCGTGATCAAGACGGCAAAGCCACTTCTTTTGATTATCGCGAAAAAGCGCCCGAAGCAGCCACTCGCGACATGTTCTTGGATGAAAAGGGAAATTTTGTTTCTACTCGCAGTACAAAAGGATATTTAGCCAACGGCGTACCTGGGGCCGTGGCTGGTATGCTGAAAGCCCATGCTAACAAAGGAAAACTCCCGATTTCGTCGGTCATGGCTCCTGCAATTCGCCTGGCTTCATATGGTTGGCGGCTTACAGATCAAGACGCCGATATGTTTAATCACTTTTATAAAGATTTTGCCGAGTTCAAGTCAACCGCCAAATATTTTACCAAAGGCAGTCCAGACAAACCCTATCTGGCGGGTGAATTATTTACCCAAAAAGACCTCGCCGCTACACTACGCCGCATTCAACTGAAAGGCCACGATGGATTTTATAAAGGTCCAACAGCCGATTTGATTGTCGCTGAAATGAAGCGTGGCGGTGGGCTTATTACCCATAAAGATCTGGCAACATATCAATCCAAAGAACGTGCTGTCGTCACCGGAACCTATCGCGGGTATAAAATTCTCTCTATGCCGCCCCCTTCTTCCGGCGGAATTGCACTGATGCAATTACTGAATGCCGTAGAGCCTTATAACCTCAAGGAGATGGGCTTCCGTTCGAGCGAACTCATCCATCTCGAGGCAGAAGCCATGCGGCGCGTGTATGCAGATAGGGCGGAATGGCTGGGTGACCCCGATTTCTTCTCGGTTCCTCAAAACCAAATGATACAGAAACGCTATGCCGCAGAACGGATGAAGTCTTTTAATCCCCAAAAAACAACACCGAGCGAAACCATTAAACACGGCAATCCGTTGGCCATCGAATCCACCGAGACCACGCATTATTCAGTGGTGGACAAAGACGGAAATGCAGTAGCAGTCACCACAACTATTAATGGCGCTTTCGGAAATTTTGTAGTGGTGGATGGCGCAGGCTTTTTCCTGAACAATGAAATGGATGACTTTTCCGCCAAACCAGGTACTCCGAATATGTTTGGCGTAGTCGGTGGCGAAGCCAATGCCATCCAACCTCATAAACGGATGTTGTCTTCCATGACCCCTACCATTGTGGACGACCCTCAAGGCCGATTGTTTATGGTGGCAGGTTCACCCGGCGGCTCTACCATTATTACGACGGTGTACCAAGTCATTACCAATGTCATTGATCATGGGATGAACATTTCCGAAGCGGTTTCGGCACCCCGCATTCACCATCAATGGCTACCGGAAGTCCTATTTCACGAAAAGTGGGCCTTCCCACTTGATGTTTCACGAAACTTGGAGACAAAAGGATGGAAACTCTCGCAACGTGCGGGAACCAGTGGCATGGCAGATTGTATCCTGATCACCCACGAGACTATTTCCACCAAAACTGATCCCAGCGGCCTAAACACCAACCAAGCCAAGGCCGTACAACGGGTGTATTGGGGCGGGGCGGATCCTCGTGGGCAGAGCCTTGCACTCGGTTATTGAACCGGTTCTCTTTCGGTTTTTCCACAAGACAGTTTGTTTCTCGACAAGCTGTCTTTTTATTTTCTGAGTGCAAAGAACTAGCTTCCATGAATCCATAAAAACATTTCATGTAAAAACCAAACAACAACCTAAAAATCTCCGTTTGGCGAGGATGCCCTATAAGATACAAGTGCAAAAAGATAAAAACTACATGCCAAAGACCTCCGAAACAAACCAGCAACAAAAGTAAGCATCCAAAAATATGCTACTATAAAAAAAGAGGTCATTCTCGAAAGGAGACGCCTCTTTTAAAAAAGCCCGGATCATCGTTCATCCGAAGCAAAAGATCATTCCTGTTCCTGAATCGTTACAGCAACAATTTGGTCCCCTTGCTCAATTTCATCCACCACTTCCGCTTTCCCGGCAGTCACCTTTCCAAAGACGGTGTGTTTTCCATCCAACCAAGGGGTTTGGATATGGGTAATAAAAAACTGACTCCCGTTCGTTCGTGGGCCTGCATTCGCCATTGAAATAACACCGGGTTCATGCACCAATGGATTGCCGGCAAATTCATCATCGAAGCGATAGCCCGGGCCCCCACGGCCAGTTCCGGTAGGATCGCCACCTTGTACCATAAAGTCTGGAATCACACGATGAAAAACCGTACCATTATAGAACCCTTGTTTTGCCAGAAAGACAAAATTATTCACGGTCTTGGGTGCATAAGCCGGATAAAGCTCCAATTCAATATGGCCCTTAGAGGTTTCGATGGTAGCGATATACGTTTTCTCCGTATCAATTTCCATCTCTGGCGCTGCACTCCACTGCGGAAAGTCCTTTTTTCCAAAAAGATTAAACATGTAGCTTGATTTTTATGAACGATTCTGGCCTCGCAGAAGCCTGTATGAACCGAAAATACATCAATTTTAGCTACTCAACAAGTTCTGCACGCAAGGTCAACACAGCAACAGGGATCGTATTGGCTTCAAATTCGGGGATTAATTTTTGAAAGGAAATGCGGTATCCCTGTACCACCACCGATTTATGGTAGGTTGTTCCCGCATCGGTGGAATAGAGCGTAACCCGCTGCGATTGTCCATTAGACCACAAACTTAACTCTACTTCAGCCACCCCTTCCCATAAGCATTGTATGCCGGGCGCACATCTGGAATCCGCAACCACCCGTTCAAAACGAAGTTGTACGTCGGAACCGGATAAGGTGATAGCTTCTTGTGGCTTCAGATTAAATTCGTCGCCTTTGTGCGAATTGAATGTACTACATCCGCTCACCAAGGCAAGTAGCAACATTAGGCTTAAGTTGTTCATAGATCTCTTGGGTTTGTGTAAAAGACATACACAGCAAAGCGATCTAATGCCTATTTTAAACGATATTGAGCCGTGAGCTGATGTAATTTTCCTGCCGAAGACCAGTTGTTGTAGCCATAGTCTAACCGGAATTGCGAGATTTTAAGCCCAAATCCAACACCCAAACCAGCCATATCTAAACGATTCCGGACACGAAGCATTTCATTTCGGAGTGGGTTATAGCCCAATCGAATACTCATAGCGGTCCCTAAGCGAAATTCACCACCGAAACTAAAATGATTCAGTACCCGTCGCGCCGAGAAATCTGCTTCCTCATTTTTAATATCCAGCAAGTTATAAGCCATCACCGATACGGTAAACGGCATATACCGTAGCTTTTGAGAAATCCCCACCCGAATATCTGTAGGCAGAACATCCTTGGTTTCTCCTAAAGAATTAAATGTTTTACCCACATTCAGCGCACTGGCACTAACGATAACACCGCGCTCATCGTGGTGATAGACCACACCAAAATCCGCAGCCACCGCACTTGCTCGATACTCCGAAACCCGAGAAACAATACCATGCACATTAACACCATAACGGATATGAGGCGTATAATCACGGGCAAGACCAGCCGTCAGCGCGACATCAGCCGCCGAAAACTTGTTTGGTGTACAATCTATGGATTCTTGTGCGCTATCCCCACACCCCGTTTCCACGAAGTCACCATACCCGATGGCCCTAACACCAAGCGCAAGTATCCCTACTTTGGGCGCATAATGCGCATAGGCGGCAGAGGTGGCACGTGCATCAGCAAGGTAGTTTAGTACCGAGACCGACACCACGTCCGCTGAAGAGGGGTCTAAACTGGCTGGATTGTAGAAAAATGTATTAACGTCCCCGTTCATGCCCGCATAGGCACTCCCCATTGCCATTGCCCGGGCCGAGGGTTCAATTCTTAAAAACGAAAAACCAGTGGGCTTAAGGCTTGGCTGTGCCTGCAAATAAAACGGAAAAAAAATCAGCGATAGGACGAGATACTTCAACTGCATATACTTGGTGCTTTGGTTAGATAAACAAAAAAGGAAAGGTAGCAAGCACCATGAAATAGAAATTGGTTTGTTATTTTAATGAATGAACCTCTTTCATCATGATCTGGTTCCAAGAAAAAAAAACAACTCTGTAACCAATTCAACACAAAATCAATATCGCAAAAGGCCGATTTTATATTTATCTTGTCCTCAATAAATCCGCTTCAGCAACCCGCACCTCAAAAGTGTTATGAAAAACCTTAACAACCATCCAATTTCCTCGATGCCCAGACAGGGTACCCCGCTACCTGCTCCCCCCGTTGTAGCGGGCGGTTTAGAACCCTATGTTCCGACATCAACGATGCCTTGGAACCGCGAGCGGGTGATGCACCTACTTCGGAGAACGGGATTTGGCGCCCCATACAGTGATGTAGGCTCCTTGTTGAACCGAACACCACTTGAGGCGATTAACCAAATCATCAATAATGCGTTGAACATACCCCTGCCAATCGCTCCTTCGTGGGCTACAACAGGATACCCCGCCTCAACGGCAACCCAAGCGGAGAAAGATTTATACAATACGAACGCCCGCAACTGGTTGTATGAATATCAAAATACATGGTATAAGGAAATGCGGGGTGGCGCACTACGCGAGAAGCTAACCCTTTTCTGGAGCAATCATTTTGTGACTGCCTATGGAAGCTACAATACCAATGGACCTTTGGGGTATCAATATATTGATCTCTTGCGGCGATATGCTCTTGGAAACTTCAGTCAATTGGTGCGAGAGGTAGGCAAACTTCCGGCGATGCTCTACTACTTAAATGGTAGGGACAACCGAAAAGGAGCACCCAACGAGAATTATGCCCGTGAATTGTTGGAACTCTTTACGATGGGGATTGGAAATTATACACAGGAAGACATCGTTCAAACCGCCAAAGCCCTCACCGGATGGCAAGTGAACACCCAAACCCTGAGTTCGTTTTTTAATAACACCCGCTTCGAAACTGGCAATAAAACGATTTTTGGAAAAACCGGTGCTTGGGGATACGACGATGTTATTAACCTCATCTTTTCTGAACGAAAAATAGAAACAGCACGATTTGTTTGTCGGAAACTATATCAGTTTTTTGTGTATTTCATCCCCAATGAAACCATCGTTGCACAATTGGCCGACCAACTGATCACCCATAATTTTGAAATCACACCGGTACTACGGTCATTATTTACAAGTACACACTTTTTTGAGAACGCCTTTATTGGGGCAAAATACAAAAGCCCCGTAGAGCTGACAGTAGGCCTTTTTAACGAAGTGGGCTTACCAACTTTTACAGAGGCGAATTACACCTCCATCGTCCGCACCTATTTAAACAGGGCTGACCAAATGCTGATGTCTCCTCCCAGTGTTGCCGGATGGCCGGAGTACCGATCATGGATCTCGACCAATGCACTTACAAGACGTTGGGATTTATTAAACATCCTTTCATTGGGCACAAAGACAATCCCGGCCCTGCCCGTAAAAACCTTTGCGCTCAACCTGCCGAATGTAGGGGATGCCTATGAGTTAGCCTTCGAGTTTGCCAATCGGATTGTTTCGGTTCCTTTTCCAGAAACGGAGAAAACGGCCTTAGGGAAGAAATTATTAGATGGTATGCCAGACTATGAATGGTCTATCAATGCCTCGACAGCCGAAAGCAAACTCAAAAATTTCCTCCGTTATTTGGTTAGGCTGCCAGAGTTTCAGTTATGCTAACCCATACCCTCTCTTTTTATACCCTAATTATACTGTTCAATCTCCAAGACCATGTGCCAATCTTCTTCTAAAGACAAAAACACACCCCATGATGAATTGGGCCGTTTAGGCGAATCGCTCTCGCATGGCGACGCCCACGCACAAGACCATGCCCTCTGGACCCGCCGCGACTTTCTGTATCGGGTAGGTGCAGCCTCACTCGGCGCCAGCCTCATGATGAGCGGTTTACCCGTTCGGGCATATGGTGGTAGCCGATTGTTGGAACGGTTGTCACTGCTTAATACAGATAAAATTCTGGTCATTATCCAGTTGAATGGTGGGAACGATGGGTTAAATACCGTTATTCCGGTTACGAATGACCGCTACTATAGCAATCGTCCCAATATTGGGATCAAAGCCGCAGATGCGATCAAGCTATCTGATGAATTCTATATACATAAATCCTTAAGTGGCCTACAAAACGCTTGGGGGAGCGACGAAATGGCCATCTTGCATTCGGTAGGTTATCCAAGCCCCAATTTATCACATTTTCGGGCAACAGATATCTGGGTATCGGGCAGTGGTTCGGGTGATTATTGGGAAGATGGCTGGATTGGCCGCAGTTTAGACACAGAATATCCCGAATACAAAAACAACCCAACCCCCTACCCGCTCGCGGTACAAATTGGGTCGGTGGCTTCGATGTTGTTCCGAGGCCCCGATACCGCCATGGGCTTATCCGTCTCCGATCCATCAGAATTCTACCGGATTGTTTCGGGAGGCGCGGTTTATGACCCTGACGATGTACCTACTTCTCACTATGGAACCGAGCTTTCATATGTACGATCTGTCGCAAATGATTCTGTGGTGTACGGAACAGCTCTAAAAACCTCTTATGACAAGACCAAATCAAACGTAACTTATCCTTCCACCACTTTTGCAGGGAGTTTAGCCATCGTATCTCGGCTCATTCGTGGTGAACTGGGAGCTCGTATTTACCATGTGTCTCTGGGGGGGTTTGACACACACGCCTCTCAGGCAACCACCCAAGCCAACCTGTTACTTCAGTTGGGGGATGCTGTCAAAGCCTTTACCGACGAACTCAATGCCGCCGGATACGGCGACCGCGTGCTTTCCATGACCTTCTCGGAATTTGGGCGACGTGTAAAAGAAAATGGCTCCTCCGGCACCGATCATGGAACCGCAGCCCCCATATTTCTCTTCGGAAAAGGTGTAAATGGAGGTTTTTTTGGAACAGGCCCAGACCTTGTGAACCTCGATGCTGGTGGAAATATCAAATATAGTACCGACTTCCGGGCGGTTTATGGGACTGTTCTCCTCAATTGGTTCGGTATGTCTCAGGCCGAGGTTCAACAAATTTTAGGCTTGCCCTCGTTTTCTGTAGGAGGCTATTTACCACCTATAGTCGCTACTCCCAGTCATCAGGAAGCACCTGTACCGCAAGGTATTGTTCTGGAACAAAACTTCCCGAATCCATTTAAGGATCTGACAACCATTCGGTTTAATCTTTCGCAACCGATGAAGGCAAGTTTACGGGTATATGACCTAAATGGACGGATGATTGCTAAACTTACAGACACCTTTTACGATGCGGGCAGCCATGATATTCGTTTTAACGGAGACTGGTTACCGAATGGCCGTTATCTCGTCAGATTAGAAACGCCCATGGGCGCCACAACCCGACAAATGACCATCAGTCATTAACGAATCCCCAGAGGCTTCTTTAAAGGAATATTAAACTTTTTTCTAAAACAGAACACCCCACAGCCACCGAAGTACAGTTAGGCTGAACTATTTTTTCGTTTCAGTCCATATACGATCGGTGACTACTATACATACCCCAAACCATATCCCATTCTGGGCTGAACTCAGCCGTAAAGCCGTACACCTAAGTTCTTTGGGCATATCTGCTTTTGTATGGATTTGGGGTGCCGGGCTTGCGCTTAAAATTCTAACCCCACTCTGTGTGCTATTTTTTTTAGGGGATTTGCTGCGGGCACATTCGGAACCATTTCGGTCGTTCATCAATCAATATTTTGCCTTCATGATGCGAGACTTTGAGTTGGTCCCGCAAAAACTCATTATAAACGGAGCCACATGGGTCTTACTGGGCGCTGTCCTTACCTTTTCGCTGTTTCCACAAGATATAGCCCTTGCGTCTTTTAGTATTTTGATTCTGGGCGACGCCTTTGCTGCCATTATAGGACGCCTTTATGGTAAAACTCCGCTATGGAATACCGGAAAAAGTGTTGAGGGTAGTATTGCCTTTGTCCTGTTTTCGTGCATGGTTTTTCCCTTCGTGCCCTCTATCGGTTTTTTTGCATTGATAACTGCCACCCTATTTGCAGCCTTGGCAGAAGCCTTGCCGTTACCATTAGACGACAATATTCGGATTCCTATTGTGGCGGGATGCACCCTTTGGTTGTTTCAATTGTTTTGATCATATGCCTGTGCTGTCTAAACTTGCACATTTCCCCCAACCCCCGCTATACCCTTTCCAAATGCCTGTAATGCTAATGCATGGAATGGGTTTGATGGGTACGATCGGACGAAAAGGCATGATGGACTCCATCGCGCTTTTCTTACGATTGCATGGTTGTAAGGCTTTTGCGCCAAATGTTGCACCTTACAACCATACCGAAGCAAGGGCTTTGGCTTGGCGTGCCCATCTTTTACGCATACTTCAGGAAACCGGTGCAGACAAGGTCCATCTCATGGCCCATTCATTGGGCGGATTAGACGCCCGGTATTTAGTGAGTAACTTGGATATGGCGGCACATGTTGCTCAAATCACCACCATTGCTACACCGCATCACGGTTCTTCCCTCGCCACCTTGTTTCTAAAACAACCCAAAATACTGACTCGAACCTTTACCCATTTTTTAGACCTTACTGGCAAGCAAAGCCTTCCGGGTACACCATCCGATGCCAAAAAAGTCCTATTGCAACTGACTCCGGAATATATGAAAACCCGATTTAACCCAAAGGTTATAGACCATCCAGACGTGCAATATCGGTCTATTTCTTCGCGTGCCGGAAAAAACACTTCCACCCACATTTCGCCACTCTTATTCACGCAAAACCGACTTTTATTCTTTGCAGAAGGAGAAAACGATGGCCTCGTTTCCGTAAAAAGCGCACATTGGAGCGGAAACACCGAAACAATAAACGCAGACCATCTCACCCATATCTGTATAGCACCAAAAGCGATTAAAAACAATATGTTGGATAAATACCTTATATGGGCCTTAGAAGCAGAAGGGGTCTTGCCCGACTCATTACGGGCGGCATAAGCCATGCCAACTTAAACCGAACGCATCCAAGTATTTAAATACTTGTCGCTGTTTCAAGACGAAATCAGATTGTATTTCTATACGACTATAAAGAGAGCCACTTCTTCCCTTAATCCCAATAGCAGTTTCATAAAAAAACAGGATCCCCAAGAGTACTTCTTAGAGATCCTCAGACACAAGTGCTTATAAAACGCGATTAGTTAAGAATCATAAATTTCTTAACAAGGTGTTTTGTATCTGTTTTTAGGCGCAAGAAATATACACCACTAGAAAGTTGATCATTCTCGTAGGGCAAACTGTATTCCCCTGGCCCTTGATAACCAATCTTACCTTGGTCTATCACCCGTCCTAATCCATCCAAAACTTCAAAAGTCACCTGTGTCGCATTAGATAAGGTGTATTTGAACGTGGTGGATCCGCTAAATGGGTTTGGATAATTTCCGGTTATTGACATGCCATCAGGAAGTTCTTCTTTTCCTGTAGCCACCTCAATGTTATTGTGGAAATAGACGTTATCCACATATACCGTACTCGTAGCCGTGGGAACCCCTACCAAGATAATTTGTGCGATGTTATTCTTGGTTGTAAGGCCTGTAAAATCAGAAAGGGGGATATCCAAACTTACCCATTGTCCTTGCGTAGGTGCGGCAATATTTACCTGATGCTCCACATCATCTCCACCACCAAATGCACCATTTGCACCAAAATCCACCAATTTCACACCAAACGAAGTAACATTCGGAGACCAAATATCAAAGTGAATGCCCTGCATTTGGGAGGCATTAATCTGGCTGGCAACTGTTTCGATCCCCACAAAATCTAATGCACTGTATTTTTTTGTCGCATTACCTGCAATCGTGACATCTTCAAACGTGGCATTAGACCAACCTGTGCGCCATGTATCAACGGGCACATTCGTGTAAGCATCGCTAAAGAGCGAGATAACATTCTGGGGCAATCTGCGAGCAGGCACGGGTGCTGCGGCAGTGGGCGCAGCAGGTGGAGGAGAAGCCATTTTGTAGAAATAGACATTGTCCACATATACCGTACTCGTAGCCGTGGGAACCCCTACCAAGATAATTTGTGCGATGTTATTCTTGGTTGTAAGGCCTGTAAAATCAGAAAGGGGGATATCCAAACTTACCCATTGTCCTTGCGTAGGTGCGGCAATATTTACCTGATGCTCCACATCATCTCCACCACCAAATGCACCATTTGCACCAAAATCCACCAATTTCACACCAAACGAAGTAACATTCGGAGACCAAATATCAAAGTGAATGCCCTGCATTTGGGAGGCATTAATCTGGCTGGCAACTGTTTCGATCCCCACAAAATCTAATGCACTGTATTTCTTGGTCGCATTGCCTGCAATCGTGACATCTTCTAACGTGGCATTAGACCAACCTGTGCGCCATGTATCAACGGGCACATTCGTATAAGCATCGCTAAAGAGCGAGATAACATCGGCGGCGGCACGTGTTGGCGTGGTGGCGGCGGTTGTCGGACCACTTGGAGGCGGCGTAGATCCTTTGTAGAAATAGACATTGTCCACATATACCGTACTCGTAGCCGTCGGAGCCCCTACCAAGATAATTTGTGCGATGTTATTCTTGGTTGTAAGGCCTGTAAAATC